>Ga0066710_100004224_pt1 | contig 12627 bp, 12 predicted proteins | sample GraSoiAngelo_159_FD_79666 | JGI IMG/M metagenome (GOLD analysis project Ga0066710, IMG submission 79666) | Grasslands soil microbial communities from the Angelo Coastal Reserve, California, USA - 14_1009_16_40cm | ecosystem: Environmental > Terrestrial > Soil > Grasslands | place: USA...
CCTGCCACCATACGAACGGACGAGTGTGTAAGCAAAATATGCGCAATGCGCTCTAGTACCTCGATGGCCGGTTATGGCATACTTGCGAACGGCATGATTCCTGATTTAGTGCTCTACCATGCGAACTGTCCGGACGGCTTTGCAGCCGCCTGGGCCATCTGGAAAAAATTCCCCTCAGCGGTGTTCGTTCCGGCCGAGCATGGTCAGCCACCACCGGTGGACTGTGTGGGGCGTCATATCGTGATTGTGGACTTCAGCTACCCGCGGGCTCTTCTCGAAGAGATGGTCAAGAGCGCCGCCTCTCTCCAGGTCTTGGACCATCACATTACTGCGCAGGCAGCCCTGCAAGGCCTACCGTACGTTCATTTCGATTTGAAGAAGAGTGGGGCAGTCCTGGCATGGGAATGGGCGCACAATTCTCCGCCACCCTGGCTTTTGCAATACGTCCAGGACAAAGACCTGTTCACGTGGCGGCTGCCCGCGAGCCGGGAAGTCACCGCGGCGTTGAGCTCATACCCTTATGACTTTAAGGTCTGGGACAGTCTCGAACAAACGACTCTCGAGAAAGAAGGCCGCGCCATCCTGCGGTACGAGCGCAAGACGATCGAGCAGATCCTTCAGGAGAAAGTATTGGTGCGGTTTGAAGGTGAAACGGTGCCGTGCGTCCACAGCGCCGTCATGACAAGTCAGATCGGAGAGCAGCTTTCTTCCACCTGTCCGTTCTGCCTGATCTGGCACGACCGCAACGGACGCCGGTATTTCAGTCTTCGATCAAAGGAAGGCGGCACCGACGTTTCAAAGATTGCGGTGAAGTACGGAGGCGGCGGTCACACGCACGCGGCCGGGTTTTCCGTGTCTTTGGGCGATATCGGCGCGCCGCCGGCCAATGGATCCACCCCGGGGCTTCCGATCTTCCCGGCAACCGAAACAAAGTAATGCGGCTCGCTAACCGCTATATCTGGTTTCAAATACGGTTGCTCCCGCTACGCATTTCACATTGTGGTCCGGGTTCGCCGCGAGATGCTGGAGAATCTTGAAGACCGATTCGGTCTCCTCGCCGGCCCCCATGCCTTCGGCCACCTGCTCCGCCGTAAAGGACTTTCCCGTGTTGGACGACAGGAATCCGAGAATTCGGTGTTGGAGCGCGATCACCGCCGCCGCCGCTTTTTTCCCCGCCTCCACGCCCGGCTGGTGGTACGCATTGATATGAATCAGACTTGCGTAGAGGCCCACTGCGCGTTCGAACAATGCGATGAGTTTGCCGATCGTCGCTGGTCCCATTTCCTCTAGCGTAATGGTGATGGATTCGCGGCCGTTCTCGTGCAGGGCACGCCGGGTGCCTTGCAGAAAACCGCTGAGGTAGTCGCCGCTGGTGACCCCCGGATCCACTTCTAAGGAAGACCCTGAACGATCCTTCAGAACCTCGATAAAGACCACGAAAAAGTTATTCACACCTTCCCGGAGCTGCTGCACATATGCATGCTGGTCGGTCGATCCTTTATTGCCATACACCGCGATTCCTTGGTGCACGATCTTGCCGTCCAAATCTTTTTCCTTCCCCAAGGATTCCATCACCAACTGCTGCAGATACCGACTGAAGAACTCAAGACGATCCTTGTAGGGCAGGATCACCATATCCTTGCTGCCTCTTCCTTGACCGGCGTGGTACCACATCAATGCCAGGAGCGCCGCGGGATTCTGTCGGGCGTTAGAATTTCTTGTTACGTCGTCCATGTCCCGCGCGCCTGATAACATGCCGGTAATGTCAAAGCCCTGTAAGGCGGCGGGAAGAAGGCCGACGGCGGACAATTCCGAGGTACGCCCTCCGACCCAGTCCCACATCGGAAAGCGCGCAAGCCAGGTCTGAGCGGTCCGGTCCAGTTCGCTGCCTTCTCCGGTGACGGCGACGGCATGCCGCTCGAAGGTCAGTCCGGCGCATCGGTACGCTTCCCTTGCTTCGAGCTGACCGTTTCGGGTCTCTTTCGTTCCGCCTGATTTTGAGATCACCACCGTCAAGAGTTCGGCGATCCCGTCCCCGATTTGCGCCAGCACCTTGTCCATTCCGTCGGGGTCGGTATTATCAAAGAACCACACGCGCATGTGGTCCTGAGGACTTGTGAGTGCGTGGGCGACGAACTCGGGGCCGAGTGCCGAACCACCAATCCCGACGATCAACAGATGCTTAAAGAGTCCGGCTCTTTCGGGACGAATGCGGCCTGCGTGGACATCGTTCGCAAAATGCTTGATGGCCGCAACGGTGTCTTCAATAGCCTTCCGGATGGAGGTCTCTGGCGCACGGGCCGCGTCCCGCAGCCAATAATGACCCACCATCCTGTGCTCATCCGGGTTTGCGATTGCACCTGACTCGAGAGCTGTCATTCCGGCGAACGCCTTCTTAATGGCAGGTTCCATTTCCCGCAGAAATGAATCCGTGAAATTCATCCTGCTGATGTCCACCGTGACGCCGACGGAATCATTCTTGTTGAGATAGGTTTTGAACCGGTTCCAAAGCTCACGCGGGGTCGGCATGGAGGAGATCTCCGAGTAGATGCGTTCGAGGAACGTAGCGCAATGGCCTTAGTCAGTCAATTGAACGTTGAGGTTCGGCAAGGCGTGTAATGCAAGAATCGTTATGAACGAGGGCGAGACGATAAATCTCCCCTTCTGCCGCCAATTGGACAGCTGTTTGAAGGCCGGTCACCGTTACTCAATGCCGCCGATGCCGCACATGCTGTCGGCGTTGCTGCAGGCGAGGCAGAGACTATCAACACCTACAAGGCCAGGCGAGAATTGCCCGGAAAATCTGAAATCTTAGGAGCGCATGGGTTGCCATGCATGAATGATGATCTTCAGTGGCAAAGAGAAAGGGTATTCTCTTAATTATAACTGAATCTCTTAATTATAACTGAATGATTTATAACGTTTTAAAGACCAAACGCCACAAAACATGAAAGATGGTATTAGCCTTGCTTTTATCCCCATCATTAGTCGTCAATGATCAATCTGAAATAGGCGTTAAAAGCCGTTCGGGATTGACAAAACTTAGGACGGAGACAACAATAGTGTTACGCGAAAGCTGGGAGGTGAGCATGAGACAGCGGCAATGGACATTCATGATCGGCGCGATGGTGGTCGCTGGATGCTTGAACGACCCCGCGTTCGCGGCGCCGAAGACACTTCCTGCGGCAAATCGAGGCGATATCCAAGGATCGGCGTGTTACCGCCAAAACGATGACGAAGCCCTCATGGTGGCCCAGAAGAAAGCACTCAATCTTGCCCGCGAGGCTGCCATACAGAAGATCAAGGCTTATGCGGACAATGCCGACCGAATCGCAAACAGCGGTATGGAGCACACCCTCATCGCCGCCGTAAGCCGCGTAGGGCTCAGCGACTTGAAGATCACCAAACAGGAAGTAAAAGCCAGACAGGTCTGTGTGTGGATCACCGCGACGCCCAAGTCCAAAGAGGTCGCGGAGTTGATCGCCCAGCAGTTGTCGTCCGGGGAAGTGGCCAAGACCGCGCAGACGCCAGTGGTAGTCCAAGGCCAAGCATTTACCCTCAAGCTCTGGACGAATAAAAAAGACGAACCGTATGTCGAGGGCGATCGTTTGATCATTTATGTTGAATCCGACCGGGATGCGTATCTTAAGCTCGACTATTACACGGCCGAGGGAAAGGTCGTCCATCTCGTGCCCAACGTCTATAGCAAGGAAGGGTCGATCCAAGCCAAGCAAACCTATTCCTTCGGCATCGAAGGAAGCGCCGCGGAATTGAAGGTCTCTGCTCCATTTGGTCCTGAGACCATCAAGGCGTTGGCGAGTTCTGCGCCGTTTGATGCCACGTTGACTGAGTCCGACCAAGTAAGCGAGGCGACGGTGTATCTCAATAAGATGCAAAACAGCATGAGGAGCCGGAACAAATCAACCGCCTGGGCGGAGGCCTCTGTTGCGATCACCACCTCTAACCGGGATGATCTCAGTTTTGCCCAAGAGCGCCAGGCGATGGATCTGCCTAAGCAACCGAAAACTCGGTCCTTGAGCAAATCCACCGAGAAGCCCGAGCAGCCGATCGACATCATCGGTGTTCCGGGACGCAAGAAAGCCGAACGTCCGATCGAAACAATGGGTACCATGGGCCGTTCGCAAAGCGGTGGCGATAAGAATCCATAAGGAACAACCGGCCACTCATCGTCGCCCGGTACTCCATCCAAGGGACATCTGATGGAGCTGCGGCGGTGGCAACCCGACATCTCCCGCTGTGGGCCGCCGCTGGTTGCAGGACTCGCGGCGGCTCTGGTTATAGGGCTGGTCCATCTCGCCCTTCCCACCTACATCCCCGAGCTCGATTATAGAATCAGCGATAAGATGCATCAGCTTCGCGGTCCGTTGCGTCAAGATCGGCGGCTTATCCACGTCAACGTAGATGACAGCAGCGTCGGAGGCGCGCAAGGAATACACCGGGATGGGCGACGCGGTCGACCTCGCTTCCCGAGTCGAAGGGGCCAACAAAACCTTTCACACGGAAGTCATGATGACGGAACGCACCCACTCGATGGTCAAGGACGCGGTGGAATGGCGAGAACTCGATATTCTGCGCGTGAAAGGCAAAAAACATGGCATCCTAGTGTTCGAGGTTGTCTCCAGAAAAGGGCAGTTGCCTGAACTTAAGAAGCAGGTGCTGGGGATCTATAGCGAAGCGTTCAGGGCGCTGGAGCTGGACAAGGCTGATGGGCCGTCGGCCCTGTATCTTCAGAGGGCGCAAGAATTCATGAACACACCGCCACCACCGGATTGAACGGCGTGTATGAAATGAAAACGAAATGAGAGAATCATTCCTTCATCACGCGAGATCGCGAGGATTACTTTTGACGTCCTTGCTTTCTAGCGCGATTGTCATCGTCGCGCTCGGTCTTTGGCCAGCCATGTTTCAGGAGTGGGAGGACAAGACACTGGACGCGCGCTTTGGACTGCGGCAGCACTTAAGCAGCGATTCCCGATTGATTTTGATCGACTGCGACGATACGAGTGTCGCCCAACTCGGCCGCTGGCCTTGGGATCGGGCGGTGCATGCTCTCATGGTCGAAATCCTGGCCTCCGCTGGTGCCAAGGCGGTTGCGTTCGACATCGTATTCAGCATTCCTTCCTCCACGAGCGATCTCCGTCTGATGAAAGCCATGACGGACGCTAAGAATGTCTACCTGCCGATCGGGCTCGAGCTTCACCCGCCGCTTCAGCATACGGAAGTGGACACCGCCGCACTCGAGCGCGCCCAGAAGATGCTGACCGATCTTCTAGGCAATGAAGGCCTGCCTTGGAAGGTGAGCAAAGATGATACCTCGCTTCTTGTGACCGGACGCCTCTTCATGCCCGAAGCCGACTTCGCGGCGGCTGCCCGCGGTGTTGGACACATCGCCTCGAACCGGGATCCCGATGGTGTCATCCGTCGAGTGCCTTTGGTTGTGCGCGTGCATGACCGGCTCCTGCCGGCCTTCTCGCTTCGGGTAGCCATGGGGGTCCTCGATGTGCCGTCCGATCACATCTCGGTTGTTCCCGGCGAATATGTGGAGCTGCGAGGAGTGCAGGGAGGCGTCCAGCGGCGGACGCGTATTCCGATTGATGCGCGCGGACAAATGTTGGTCAACTATGTAGGTAAGTGGACGCAGACCTTCCTGCCGCAATATGGATTTTCTGAGGTGCTCGCGCTTGCCGCCACGCCTGAAGGTCGTCGCGAAATCAACAGCCGATTCAAGGGGGCGACGGTGCTCATTCTGACGACGGCAACCGGATTCGATCTGAAACCGACTCCGGTGGACGTGGCCGCACCTGGTGGCATCATCCATGCCAACGCCCTTAATACCATCCTCACCGAACGCTGGCTGCGCTCTCCGTCCTATTTCCAAGCCTGCCTCTGGGCAATTCTTTTGGGGCTGGTTGCGGCGGTTGTTGTATCCGGCCATTCCTGGAAGGTGGCACTCGCCGGCGTGGTCGGCAGCGTGGCCGTGTACTGGGGGTTGGCGTTCTTTCTCTTTCAAGGACTCGGAGTAGTCATGCCGATAATAGCGCCCCTCATGGCTTTTCTTCTGACCGTCGTTGTCGTGCCGGTCCATGAGCAAACGGCCGTTCGCGTTCGGCTGGCTTTTCTGGAACGCCAGATGCATGAGACGGAGTCGGCCTTGGTATCGAGCCGACAACAACTGGAATCGCACGATCGAAATTTCGATACGGCGATCGATCAAGCGCGACAGCTGCGCGAGAAGGCGGCCGAGTCGAACGAAAGGGTTCATGAGGCGGAGGCGAGGTTCAGAGCCTTAGACGAGGCCCTGCAGAAAGCGCACATCGAACGTGATCGCCTTGTCAGTCAAGTGGAGGATCTGGAGCAGCGTCTTCAAGACTTCAAGCCCGTCGTTATGACGCAGAAGGTAGCATTGAGCGAAAACGATGAAGCCCTGAGAGCCGAGTGCGAGGCTCACGGCATCATTACCGGCGATCGCCGGATGATCGAAGTATTCCACACGATCAAAAAGGTGGCTCCGGCTTCGAGTGCGGTTCTCCTAATGGGGGAGACAGGCACTGGCAAGGAACTCGTGGCGCGCGCCCTCCATGCCTTGAGTCCGCGCGCTCAGGGACCCTTTGTAGCCGTGAACATGGCGGCCATCACGGAAACACTGGCCGAAAGCGAACTGTTTGGCCACGTGCGCGGGTCCTTTACCGGCGCGCATGCAGATACGAAGGGGCGGTTCGAACAAGCCGACCAGGGCACGCTGTTCCTCGATGAGATCGGCGAACTTTCGGCAGATTTACAATCGAAACTCCTGCGCGTACTTCAGACCGGCGAAGTGGATCGGGTTGGGGGTTCCACGCCGCGAAAGGTAGATGTCCGGATCATCGCCGCGACCAATCGCAACTTGGAGGATGAAGTCCGGACGAAGCGGTTCCGCGATGATTTGTACTATCGGTTGAACGTCGTCCAGATCATCCTGCCGCCGCTTCGAGAGCGCCCCGGCGACATCGAACGGTTGGCGGAGCGCTTTCTACGAGAATTGGCGGCAAAAACGGGGAAGGCGTTCATGGGTTTTTCCGAAAAAGCCATCCACATGTTGCGCCGCCAGGAATGGCGCGGGAATGTGAGGGACCTCCGTAATGCCGTGGAACGTGCCGTCGTCATGGCGGAAGGCACGCTCATTTCCGACACCGATCTCGGTTTGGTCTCGTCGGCCGAGCCTGCCGCGCGGGCTATTGCGGTTCCTCAGGACGGCGGCGATATCTCCGGCGACGGGGCCTTCCTCGTGATCATGCGGGAACTGTCCTTTGAAATAGACGGTGTCGCCGAACGGTTGGGGCTCAGCCGCGGCACCGTCGCGTCGCGCCTCAAAGGGATTTGTTTCCAGGCGTTGGTCTCTCATGACGCGCGGATTGCTGACGCGGCTGCTGATGTGGCGGGGACGAAAGATCCACTCGTGGAAGCGAAGGTTCGCGAGTATTACGATAACTTGATGGAGGCCGCACGGCAATTTCCTTCAGCGGATGTGGCCGTGCTTGAATGCCGTCGCCGCTTCAAGAACCTCCCGCAGCGCTATTTCCCATCGGTGGAAAATCTGATCCGCCGCGGATTCAGCGTTTCCGCGCCTTGACACTCCTTCGAGGCCCGATTTAAGATACGTCCACACCGAACCGGGGGCGGGAATAGCTCAGTGGTAGAGCATCGCCTTGCCAAGGCGAGGGTCGAGGGTTCAAATCCCTTTTCCCGCTCCAAACGTTTCAACAATCACCGCTCAAAGTCTGTCTTGTCTTCTGCTTGGGCGGACATCGTCCAAGGGCTGCCATCTTTTCTTGTCACACTCACAGACCGCACGATCAAATCCGGCCCGTACACCACGATCGCTCGGCCCTTAGACCCTTGCATCAGCACTGATTCCATCGGCCAGAAAACCAATTCGGCCAATCCAAGTGTGACTAAATCACCGGCGAGATAGAGAAGCACCCGTCCCTTGGAGCCGGTGCTGCTCCCATCGATAAACTCGAATGTTTCCAATTGTTGACGGTCGATTTTTCCCGAACCGGTTGGTCTTCCAAAGACCGATATGACATCGGCACGAGAGCTGCCGGCTTTCACCAACTCAACGGGGACGGGAGGCGGGGCGGTTGCGGCTTTATAAATCGAACAGCCGTATGCAAGGCACAGGACGAGACACCATGCCATAAGTAATTTCATCTCACACTCCTCGGCTAAATGTTAAAGATTGATGCGAAAAGTTACCCGATCAAGAAAACAAAGGCAAGTTGAACGTTGGGTGAGTCGGTTGGATCTGTGCCCTCATCACATCTGAAGGATTGTAACGAGCAGTCCGGTGCGCGTCGTCGTTGCCGTCTTCATCATAATGGCTTTGAGGTGTTCCTTGACGGTTTGCTCGGTGACGCGCATTTCATTGGCGATCTCTTTATTCGTCCACCCCTTCAAAAGATTCTCCACGGCGTGCGTTTCGCGCGGCGTCAAGACGAACCGCTCCTTGGCTTGCCTCACCACACTCTCATGCCGCCGGCCGAGTTCTTCCATGAGAATGAGGATACGTGAGTCCGGGAGCGCGAAGCCGCACAGGAGCACGGGCCGGTTTGGGTCGCCGACGATCCGCCGGACAACTGTTCCATCCGCATAGTCCTTGGACGGGGCACCGTGCTGTGCCGTCTTTCGAACCTCCTCGCACACGGCGGCTACTGAGGTCGGAAGCACACCGTTCGCCGTTTTGCCCCCGGTGTTAAACCTGTTGATCTGTGCGCACAGTTGCCAGGCGCGTGGATCTTTGTAGATGAGCCTCATGGACAACGTCAGCATCAGCAAACCTGGACCTAGACGCTTGTCTGCGATGCTCTCTGCCTTGCCGGTCAGCTTCTCCATCTAATTCTGCGTCCTCGTTTACTTGTATCCGAGTGAGAGCTCACCAGAAGTTGTAACCTTCCACTCTTTCTTCGAGCAACCCCGACTTCGGGCGAATTCGACCACAAAGGTGTCATGAAAGAGACCGTGCCGAGAGAAGCGGAGATCATGTGAGAGGACAAAGCTGTGATCGGCAAGGAGGACGAGGAGGAATGCTAGCGGCTCGCCTTGTTCCCTCCAACTTCGACGAACTGCTCGCTCATGCCGTCCATCCACTTTCTCAGGGCTTCCAACAGGCAAAAGCGGCCGCAAAAGTATTGGAGGGACTGCCCGGAGCAACTGCTATCGCGATTGGCGTGCTCCAAAGGCCTTACGAACACGCCGTGCAAGTCCGGTCCCAACGTATACCAGTGGTTGGTCTCCTTCTTCACCGCCTGGCAGTTATCACACACAATCTGGGAAATGAGTGGCATAGGACCTCCTTTCGCGAGCGCGGTCTTAGCTTTCACGTTCTTACCGCCGAACCGCTTCCTAGTCAATCCGCCCAGAGATGGAATACAGGTGTCTTTGGTAGGGGCGACGCTCTAAGCCGAATCCTGCAGAAGTAACCCTGACATTTTCGCGAAACGACGTGCAGCTTTGTCTATTGTTCTCAACGCATGTCTCGTTGTAACAAGTAACGATGACGTAGTGTTCATCTGAAATATGGAGAAAGGATGGTCATGCTGTTCGCCCCTGCTTTGCTGGCCTTGTCATTGACCGGCCCTGTCCTTCCTGTCCAGAGCACCATGCCGCCGACCTGTTTTGTGTACGGAGAGGTGACAAGAACTGACGAGCGGATTCATCGGAATTGTCCTCTAACTGCCCCATTGATATCGACCAGAGAGAGCAATTGATCACTATGCGGGGTAAGCGCGGCAAGCAGCGCACGCTATCAGTGTCTGTTCCGCAGGAACGCGGAACCTACCAATTCGTCTACCGCTGGGGAAACAGCATGGCGCAGTTCAATGATCAGGCCATGCAAGTGGCGATGGGCACGCACGGTCGTTGACCAACTTTAGTGTAAGGAAGAACTCTATCGGATGATTTACTAGAGATCGCTCGGCATCCATACTGCGCTCGTCTGTGAAAAAAATCCGCTGCTCCGACGAATGGAGGCGATCATGTCAGAATTATTCATAGTAAGCGATGCCACCGATGCGATAGAGGCGGTCCCTGTCAGCATGACCGCGTTGATGATCGACATGCCGAAGCATCGGGTGCGGACCGGCCGGCCACGGCACATTTCCGCATCGACTTCTACGCTCGCCGACGTGAGAGATCTGCAGCCGGAACTGAACAAATTGCGAAAGTCTGTGATGGGAACGTGGCGGAAAGCGGATCAACGAGGGACCGTCGATCCCTCCACATTGTGGCTGATGAACCAGTCTCTTTGTGCGCCCTGAGTTTTCACGACGGTCCGTAGAGATGGCGCAGGAAACCGTCCAGGAAGCGAAGCAACGCCACGCATCCCAGGACGATCAATCCCGCGCCGCTCGCGACAGCGCCGTACAGGCAGAGAATGCTGAAGATCTCATGCAGCCGTTCGAACGGTTCCACCCAGTGCCATCTCGATAACGATAGATAGAGCAACACCACGAGGAGAGCGAGCACGATGGCATCGGCGATGATCAAGGTCGTCAACATAATGCTTCACCCTCTCCAAGGACCGCTATCATACGTGAATGGATGAGGCCTGCGGCGAATAAGTCCGCCCAGGATTGATCTCATTTCCGCGGTCATCCCTAATACCAAAGAGGCACAGCATTCCGTTTCCCGCAGGCGATAGCCTTTTATAGGGAACTCAAGAGGAGGATAAACCATGATAAATAAGATTTACGTTGCGGCGCTCGCCGCTGTCCTGAGTGCTGGACTTGCCGGTTGTGCAGAGCGTCATCCGTATTATTCGGACACCGGCACGCCGGTGGTGACGACGCCGTCCCAACCGCAAATTATTGAAGGTCAGATGATTCGGAACGATGGGGATGCCTATGTGATCCGCGATATGTCCGGACATGACACGCGCGTCCTCCTGGACCGCAATACGCTGACCGACCCGGTCACCGTGGGGGACAGAGTGGTGGCGAAGTTCGACCGTCCGGATAGCCGCTATGCATCGTCCGTGACGCGGCGAACCATCGAGCCTGCGATTGCCCCGGCGATCACTCCGGTTTCGCCCGTCCTGCCTCGTCCGAGGACGGTGGAAGGCACCGTGCTGCGACTTGAAGGAAACGATTACGTGGTGAAGGATATTTCAGGAAAGGAAGTGCGTCTACACGCGGACAGCACGACCAAGATGGACGGCAACATCACCGCCGGGGATCGAATCATGGCGACGACGAGCGCCATACCGGGGGATGCCCCGTACGCGACGAATGTGTACAAATTCGGTAGCCCGAATGTCATTCAAGGTGACGTGGTTCGGGTCGACGGCAACGGGTACGTGGTGAGGGACTTGAACGGGCGGGAGATGCGCATCAATACCGATTCGACGACCATGCGGGACGGCAACATCGTGGTCGGGGATCGCATCGTGGCATACACCGGACCGGGCTCCACGTTCCACGCGGATACCATTGGGAAGCGCTAAGCGTCTGCGGTTCTCATTCCGGGGCGGCGAAAGCCGCCCCGTTCTCTCCATCTACTCAACAGGGACCGCCAGAGGTTTCCTGACGCACAGCGGCGTCGCGAGACTCTCCAGCGACTGCCGCTCGGCCTTTACGCCGAAGAGCGTCGCGACGATGGCGCCCACAACCATGAAGGCGGCGGCGACGAGGTCGCCGTAGAAGACGCTGACGGGCGAGGTCTCGATCAGCTTTCCGAAGAGCCATGGTCCGACGGTGCCGGCTCCCTGCGCGACGGCAAAGAAGAACGCGATGGCCATCGCGCGTATTTCCATCGGGAAGACCTCGCTCACCGTCAGGTACGCCGCGCTCGCGCCCGCCGAGGCAAAGAAGAAGATGATCGACCATGCGATCGTCTGCGTCACCGAATTCAAATAGCCCCGCCAAAACAGGTAGCCGGTGATCGCAAGCAGAATGCCGGACGTGGCATAGGTGAATGCGATCATCGGTTTGCGGCCCACGGTGTCGAAGAACCGCCCGAGCAGCAGCGGTCCCAGGAAGTTGCCCACGGCGAACGGAAGGACGTAGAGGCCGACGCCGCCGCTTGGGACGTTGAAGTATTTGGTGAGGATGAAGGCATAGGTAAAGAAGATCGCATTGTACAGAAACGACTGCGTCACCATGAGTGTGATGCCGAGGACCGTCCGGGTCGGGTATGTCCGAAATAACTCGCGCACGACCGTGCCGAACGTCACCCGGACATGCGCATGCACGGTGACGTAGCCGTTCGGCTCCGGCAGGGTTTCGATGCCTTCGTCTCGCTTGACCGTCTCCTCGATGTCGCGGACGATCCTCTCGGCCTCTTCCACTTTGCCGTGCGTCATCAGCCAGCGGGGGCTTTCCGGGACGAGGCGACGGACGAGGACGACCGCAATTCCGAGGATGGCGCCCAGCGCGAAGCACAACCGCCAGCCGAGCTCTTCGGCAATGAGGTCGGGATTGAGCAGCGGGATCGTCAGAAGAGCGCCTGCGGCCGTGCCGAGCCACCAACTCCCATTGATGGCGAGATCGGTATGCCCGCGCTCGCGCGCTGGGATCAGTTCATCAATGGCCGAGTTGATGGCAGAGTATTCTCCTCCGATCCCCGCGCCCG
>Ga0066710_100004225_pt1 | contig 12625 bp, 10 predicted proteins | sample GraSoiAngelo_159_FD_79666 | JGI IMG/M metagenome (GOLD analysis project Ga0066710, IMG submission 79666) | Grasslands soil microbial communities from the Angelo Coastal Reserve, California, USA - 14_1009_16_40cm | ecosystem: Environmental > Terrestrial > Soil > Grasslands | place: USA...
GATGGCAGCACAAGACCCGATTCGTGCGGACATAATTTACGGGGAACAAAAACGCAAATACAAGTCGCGGCTGGGCTTTGCACAACGAATCGGCCTCTGGAACGAAAAACTGCTGAAAAGCGGAAATCGAATATCTGATCTTAACTGTAGGCGCGGTCTATGACCGCGCGTTTTTCCTAGAATCAACGAAATACGCGCGGTCATAGACCGCGCCTACAGTCAAAAGCAACGTCGTCGAAGATTCGTTGTGCAAAGCCCCAGCACTGTGTCTTTGTATCCCCTACCCCGCCTAGTATAGCATCCGCTTATTGTGCGCATTTGGATCGCAGTTGCGGCCGCGGCGCTGTTCGCCCTGGCGTGGACCAAGGTTTCGGCTCTTGAGCCGCAGCGAGAAACCGGCATCCTGCCCATCCATCCGCCAACACCATACATTCGATATTTGCCTTCAAATGCACCGCGTGATCGTGTGCTGGTGGTTCATGGCCTGGATGTCAGCAAAGAGGTCATGCAGATTATCTCCGCTGCCCTCGCTGATGGAGGTTTCGAGGTATATGCGATTGATCTTCCGGGCCACGGCGATTCGGCCGCGCGGTTCGATACCGCAATTGCCGAAGAGGCGATCCAGAATGCGCTGGCACAGATCGGAGACCAGAGCATCGTCCTCGGACACTCGCTGGGCGCGGGTTTGCTTCTGGACTTGGCCGCCGATCGGCATTTTTCGACCATGGTATTGCTCTCGCCACCGCCCCTTCCCTTAGCCGGCATCCGTGCGAAACGGACCCTCGTGATTAGCGGCGCATTCGACGTTGGCCGCATCCGGGAGTTTGCTCCTCTGGTTGCAAACGCCGGCCAGAACATCGAATCGTGGCAACTGAAGTGGGAGGGGCATTCCGCTTCGATCTTCAATCCAATCCACGTACGCCGGATTGTCGAGTGGCTGGGAGGCGACGGCGGCAAAACCCGAACGACGGCCCGGCTTTTCTGGATCGCCGTGATATTCGTATCCGGCGTTGTTGTCGGGCTTAGCTTGATGCCCGGCCGGGATCTAAAGCAAAAACCTATCTTGATACCGGCTGCTCTTGTCCGTTATGTCGCCGCCTGTAGTGCCGCGGTGCTCATTTTGAAATTCGTCGTGCCGTTCGCGTGGCTTCATTTATTCGCAACGGACTACCTGGTCAGTTTTCTCTTTCTCACCGGCCTCGTTCTCTTGGTCCAACAGCGGAATTCACCCGGCGTGAATCCCATCGCACTCCTGAAGGCAGCCGCGGCCGCGGCGTTTGTTATCGTTGTTTTTGGCCTGATCGGTGGATCTCACGTGTTACACGTCACGCTGTCGAATCGACGGTGGTGGCGCTTACCGTGGATTGCGATCGCCGGTTTTCCGCTCCTTATTTCTGACGAATTGATGATTCGAACAATCTATCCAAGATGGAAATCCATTGGCGTTGCTATCATCACACGAGGACTGCTCTGGGCCTTCCTCGTCTCAGGTGTGCTGCTGCTGAACCGGAACGATGCCTTCCTCGTGCTGATTGCACACCTGATGGTATTGTTCTGGATGCTACTCTGGTTTGCCACCGGGGTGGTGCATCGACACACTCAGGACCCATTTGCGGCCGCTCTTTTCGCGGCGCTCGTCGAAGGCTGGGCGTTCGCAGCCTGGTTTGTTACGATTTGAACGGCCATAACGGATAAAATCATGCGCGTTGCTGCATTGCTTTTCGCTCTTCTATTTCTGCAAGCCCCGGTTTCACGGCCAAAGCCGGTCGAGTACCAGGAAAACAAGTTGCCAAATGGCCTGACCGTGATCACTCACGAGGACCATTCGACGCCTGTAATCAATCTCCAGTTCTGGTACCACGTCGGATCCAAAGATGAGAAACCTGGCCGGACCGGTTTTGCACACCTATTCGAACACCTCATGTTCAAGGGTTCTGCACATATCAAACCGGAAGAACACGACAAGATCATCACGAATGCCGGCGGCGTGAGCAACGCGTACACGCAAGACGACGTCACTGTTTATTGGGAGACATTCCCGGCGAACTACTTGGAAAAAGTTCTTTGGATGGAGGCGGACCGCTTGGCGACACTGGATGTGTCGGAGGAGAACTTCAAATCGGAACGTGAGGTCGTTAAGGAAGAACGCTTGACGCGGATTGAGAACCCTCCATACGGCGATCTGTTCGAACGGCTTTACGGCAATGCGTACGAGGTTCATCCCTACAAGCACATCACGATCGGCAGCATTGCGGACCTCAACGCGGCCACGATAAGCGATGTGCGGGAGTTCTACCAAACATTCTACGTTCCCAATAACGCGACTCTGGTTGCCGCCGGTGATTTCAAGAACGATCAAGCATTGGCATGGATCCGGAAATATTTCGCAGATATACCGAAGGGGCAGAAGCCAATCACTCGATCCGATGCGCAAGAGCCTCCGCAAAAAATGGAGCGCCGCATCTCACAGTCGAAAGCCGTACCGCTTCCGGCCTATGTCGCCGGCTATCATATCCCTGCCGACGGTCACCCGGATTCGTACCCTCTGGTGATCGCTTCGAATATCCTCTCCGAAGGGCGAAGTTCCCGCATCTACCAGTCGCTTGTCTATGACAAGCGGCTTGCGCTTGAGGCCAATGCCGGCGGTAACTTCACCGAAGATCCCAATTTATTTTTTTCGATCCTTATCATGAACCGCGGCGCTTCCATTGAAGCAGGAGAGAAAGCGCTCAATGCCGAACTCGTGCGTTTGGCCGCCGAGCCTGTGAGTGACAAGGAACTGGAGAAAGCCAAGAACAAGATACGCGCCGAATATGCGTTTGGCCGGGAATCGGTCCAGCAGAAAGCTCAGGCTCTCGGTCATGCGGCCGTCATCCACAACGACACGGCCTCCGTGAACACGGAATACGACCTGTTCATGAAGGTCACCAAGGAGGACATCATGCGCGTTGCCAAAACGTACTTCCGTTCTGAGAATCGGACCGCCGTTCTTCTAACGCCACCGGGCGGAAATCGAGGTAGGAGGCAACCATGAAAAGATTCGAATTTCGAATTTCGAATTTCGAATTTGTCTTATGCCTCCTGCTAGTGTCCTGTAGCGCTCCAGTTGACAAACAACAGCCTCCGGAAGTTAAGCCCTTAGGAAAAGTCGACTTTCCTGCGTATCAAAAGCGGGTTCTTCCGAATGGGCTGACGGTGTACGCGCTCGAATACCACGAGCAACCGGTTGTCTCCCTCCGGTTGTTAATCAAAGTGGGAGCAGACCATGATCCGGCACACTTGGCCGGGGTCGCCGCGTTCACAGCGGATCTCCTAAATAAGGGGACGAAGACGCGTTCCGCAACCCAAATCGCAGAAGGCATCGATCAAGTTGGAGGAAGTCTTGAAGCATCGGCCGATATGGAAAGCACCACGCTTTCCGCAGGCGCTCTAACGGATAGTGTGGAACTCGCATTCGAGCTGATGACCGACAGCCTGGTGAACCCAGCCTTTGCCCAGCAAGAGATAATGCGGGCCCAGCAGCAGGCCCTATCCAGCATAACGGCCGACATGGAGGATCCGGATTTCATCGCCGATGCTGCCTTTCAACGCCTCATTTACGGGCCGCACCCATACGGCCACCTCGAAAACGGCACGCTGACCTCGATTCCTAAAATTCGGCGCGAAGATCTGATCCGATTTCACGAGACGTACTACGCTCCGAATATCTCAGCTCTCGCGATTGTGGGAGACCTTTCGACAGCCGAAGCCTTCAATCTCGCTGAACGGTGGTTTGGATCGTGGACCAAGAAAGACGTACCGCAGCCGGACACACAAAATGTTCCGAAATCGGAGGGCCGTCAGGTCGTTGTGATTGATAAGCCCGATGCCGTACAGACCGAAATCCGAGTGGGTCAGACCACTGTGCGCCGGAAGGATCCGGATTACTTCAATGTCCTGGTTGCCAGTTATGTTTTGGGTGGCTCGGGTTCCGGGCGTCTCAACCAGACTCTGCGCGTCGAGCGAGGCCTCACCTATGGCGCCTACGCTACCATTCAGCCCAGGAAGGGGCCGGGCAGTTTCTATTCAACGACCGATACTCGAACCGAAAAAACAGCTGAAGCTCTGAATCTGCTATTAGAACAAATCCAGAAATTTCGAGAGCGCGAAGTCCCTGCCGACGAACTTCAGAATGCTAAATCATTCCTCATCGGCAGCTTTCCCTTGAGCATCGAGGTTCCTAATAACCTCGCGAGCCGCCTGACGACGGTGTTTCTATACGATCTGGGCGACGACTATTTGAAGACCTACCGGGAGCGACTCGCTACGGTCTCCGCCGCCGATGTGCTGCGCGCCGCTAAGGAAAAGATCTCACCGGAGAACGTAGTTATTGTCCTCGTCGGAAAAGCCGGCGAGTTCACAAAGCAACTGGAGGGTTTCGGCAAGACAGACGTTATCCCCATAAGCAAACTCAATTGGGATTCACCCAATTTGCGCTAAGGGCTCGCGCAAAAATAACTTAGCAGTATCCACTGCTGCGCATCAGACCCAGGATCTGACCAATGTTCAATTCCCAATGCGCAATTCTCAGCCGAAGTGGATGTCGGATAAGAATTGAGCATTGGGAATTGAACGATGGTCAGATCCCGATCGGGCATTCCACCAAGTTATTTTGGCGCAAGCCCTCCGTAGTTTGAGCCGCGGATTGCGCGGCTAAAAAGCTCTGGGCCTTCACCCCAGTTGTATGGTTAAATATGCATGGTCATGAATATTTATGCACACCGCGTCGCCATTATCGGAGTTACCGGGTACGCCGGCCAGGAATTGGACCGCCTGTTAGCCTTTCACCCCCTCATTCAGGTTTCCGGTCGGTTCGCCTCAAAAGCGGACGAAAAATCGGGGGCGGAGCCATTCAGCCTGGAAAAGTTAGCATCCTATTCGCCGGACGTCGTTGTTCTGGCAACGGAGCACGAGCTTTCCATCGATCTGGTGCCGGAATTGTTAGAGACGGGGTATCGGGTTGTGGACATGAGTGCGGCCTTTCGACTAAAGGATCCAGGCCTTTATCGGGAATGGTACAAATTCGAGCATACTGCGCCCGCGTTGCTCGAAGAAGCCATCTACGGATTACCCGAGTTTTATTCAGAGCGGATTCGGCGTGCTCGCCTGGTGGCGAATCCGGGCTGCTATGCGACGGCGACAATCCTCCCCCTGGCCCCGCTGTACAAAGCGAACGCGATCGATCCTGCGTGTACGGTGGTGGTGGATGGAAAATCCGGTGTTTCCGGCGCCGGCCGGCGGCCCAAACCCGAGACCCATTTCTGTGAGGTGAATGAAAACATCAGCGCTTACGGTATTTTGAAGCACCGGCATACACCGGAGATGGTCTCGCAGCTTCCGGGGGCAACCTTCGACCGCTTGGTTTTCACACCGCACCTGATCCCCATTAGCCGGGGTATTTTGAACACGATCGTGCTGCGCCAATCGGATCGCGCTTCGATCCGCTCTATCCTTAGCGACACCTACGCGAAGACGCCGTTTGTACGCGTCTTCCCGGATGGCTGGATGCCGAGCGTACACCATGTGGCGCGAACAAACCTGTGCTCGATTGGAATTGCCACAAGCGGGCCGAACACCGTCATTGTGTCCGCGATCGATAACCTCGTCAAAGGCGCTGCCGGACAGGCGATTCAGAATCTGAACCTGATGCTGGAATGCGAACCCACCGCGGGCTTGCTGCCATGAGCGTCGTCGTCAAAGTCGGCGGGGCGCTGCTGGAAAATCCCGCAAGAGCCGTTGAGGAAATACAACAGGTCGCCACCACTAAAACTGTCGTTGTTCACGGCGGCGGCCTTCAGATCACTCGCATGTTGGAGCGGATGAAGGTCGCTTCTGTTTTCATTGACGGATTGCGCGTGACAGATCGTCAAACGCTCGCCGCCGTTGCCGTGGCCCTTATCGGTGAGGTGCATACTGCGCTTGTCGCGCAACTTCGGCAGAACGGGCTGGCGGCAGTAGGAATGTTTGGCTTGATTCGCGCGTCCCAGAAGCCGGGGCCGTGGGGACTTGTCGGGAACAATGTACGAGCAGATCCTGTGGCTCTGAACGCGATTTTAGAAGCGGGGCGGTTGCCCGTAATACCGGCCTTGGCGCTTGGTGAAACTTCGCTGCTGAACGTGAATGGAGATGAAACGGCGGCCGCGGTCGCAGTGGCACTCGAATCCAGCGAGCTGGTCTTTTTAACGGATGTGGAGGGAGTTAAAGATGCGGATGGCATGGTCCTTGACCGGGCAGCGGCCCCGGATGAGCTACTCGCGGCCAGCTTCGTCAGCGGTGGAATGATTCCAAAGCTGCGCGCGGTAAAAGCGGCTATGGATGGCGGAGTCCGCATGGTGCGCGTAGGGCGCACGCGGTTCGGAAGGATCTCATGAAGATCAGGCCGGCCGCACAGCAAGACGTTCACACCATCGTACGCATCATTGCGCACTACGCTTCCCAGGGGCTGATGCTTCCCCGCTCGCACGGCGCACTGTCGGCGTCTCTTGAGCACTATGTCGTCGCCGACCTGAACGGTGAAGTGGTTGGTTGCGGTGGACTGGAACTGTATTCAAGTGACGTCGCTGAAATCTACGGCCTTGCCACAGCGCCGCAGAACTCCCTGCGTGGAACGGGCAGCGCCATTGTTCAAGCTCTCATTGAAAAGGCGCGCACGGAGAACCTCTCGCAGGTTTTCGCCTTAACGCTTGTACCGGGATTCTTTCAAAAGATGGGCTTCCGCACGGTTGAGCACAAGGATCTGCCGATGAAAGTTTGGAAAGACTGCGTCGCCTGCCCTAAATTCGGAAATTGCGATGAAATCGCGATGGTGCTCGATCTGAATTGATACACTTTGTGCCTTCGTGCCTTGGTGGTTTAACCACTAAGGCACAAAGACGCAAGGCATGATTCCGAAAGACGATCCAAAGAACATCTTCGGCTGGTGCATGTACGACTGGGCGAATTCCGCCTATGCGACCACCGTGTATGTGGGTGTCTTACCTGCCTATTTTGCATCCGTTGTCGTGGGTCCGGAAGGCCTGCGCATCGGCGGAATCGAAACCAGCGCCTCGGCTGTGTGGGCCTTCGCGGTGGCACTCTCTTCATTTATCGCCTTTCTGTCGGCGCCAGTACTCGGTGCGATCTCCGATTTCTCCGCAGCAAAGAAACGGTTTCTGCTGGCATTCGCCTATGAAGGCTCGCTTTTCACGATGCTGCTCTATTTCTGCGGCAGAGGCGATGTTTACCTGACGCTATTTCTATTTCTCATCGCTCAACTGGGATTCATCGGCGCCAACGTCTTCTATGATTCGTTCATCATCGATGTCGCGAGCCCCGGGAAGATGGATTGGATTTCGGGCAAAGGCTACTCGTACGGATATGTGGGCGGTGGGCTTCAATTCGCCTTCGCCTTGGCGCTGATTGCCGGGCACGATTTCGCCGGCATCTCCGAAGAGTCAGCCGCCCGAATTGCGATTCTCACAGCAGGTTTGTGGTGGGCGGGATTCACACTGTTTACAGTCAAGTATCTGCGGGAGACCGCTCCGGCCGTCAAACAGAGTGGCGCGTTCCGCTCGTTCGGAGAGCGAAAGCCGGGACTGGCGGAGTATGTATCGATCGGCATGTCTCGAACGATCCGGACGACACGCCGAATCCGGCAGTTTCGGCATCTCGCCGTCTTTCTCCTGGCGTTCATGCTCTATAACGATGGTATAGATACGGTCATCGCGATGTCGTCGATCTATGGGACCGAAGAGCTGAAGCTTTCGAAAGCAGTATTGCTGATCACGCTCTTGGCCATTCAGATCATCGCCACGTTTGGAGCACTGCTATTCAGCCGGCTGGCAATGAAGATCGGAGCGAAAAAAGCCATAATGGTGGGCCTGGCGCTGTGGTCCGGCGTGGTTGTCTATGCGTTTTTTATCCAGACTGCGGCCCAGTTTTTTGGCCTGGGAATTGTGGTTGGCATCGTCCTTGGCGGATCGCAGGCACTGAGCCGATCCTTCTACGGCTCCATGGTACCGGAAGAGGCGAGTGCCGAGTTCTTTGGCTTTTATACGGTCTTCAGCAAGTTTTCGGCAATCTGGGGACCCGCAACATTTGGTCTCGTGCGACAGTGGCTGGGCTCGTCACGGCTGGCGATTATTTCCCTAATCTTCTTTTTTGTAGCGGGCCTGATCCTTATGGCTTTCGTAGACGTGCGGAAGGCGCGGGAAGCGAAGGAGACTGGCCTTTTCGATTCACAACATTCTCTGGGTTGAGATAATCCGCGGGCAGCTCTGCAAAAAAAGGTGAATAGGCTGCTAGATTTATTTCGCTAAGTTCTTTCTGCTGCTCGAGCGCGGCGCGCACCGCGCGGCCGACGATCTCATGAGCCGTCCGAAAAGGGACGCCTTTTGTGACCAGAAAATCCGCAAGGTCGGTGGCGCCCATGAAGGAATCCGCGGCGGCCTTCTCCGTCCGATCGGTTTTCAAAACCACGGTTCTGACAGAAAGGCGGAGCACGCTCAAAGAAAGACGCACATTTTCGAAAACCTTCAGAAATGCTTCTTTATCTTCCTGAAGGTCTTTGTTGTAACCGGTGGGTAAGCCTTTCATCACCGAAAGGAACCCTGAAAGCAAGCCGCTGGTCATCGCGGCTTTGGCTCGAATCAGCTCGAAGCCGTCGGGGTTCTTCTTTTGAGGCATGAGGCTGCTGCCCGTAGTTACTTTCTCGGAGAGTTCGAGAAACCCGAATTCCTCCGTGGAATAGATGATCCAATCTTCGGCAAGACGGCTGGCGTGGGTCATGAAGATCGCGGCATTGGATAGGAAGTCGAGGACAAAATCGCGGTCGCACGTGGCATCCAAGCTATTGGCCGAAATTCTGGAAAAGCCCAGCTCTTTCGCCATGGCTTCGCGGTCGAGGGGAAAATTCGAGCCGGCGACTGCCCCCGATCCCAAAGGCAGGATATCCACGCGGCCGAGCGACTGCTGGAAGCGCTCGCAATCGCGGCCAAACATCTCGACGAAGGCGTGACAATAATGACTCCAGCGAATCGGCTGGGCCCGCCGCAGATGCGTGTATGCCGGGATGATGACATCGGGGTAGCGGGCGCCGCATTCCGTCAGAGTGAGCTGCAGCGCTTCAAGATCCGCGAGCACCAACCCAATCGCTTTCCGGACAAACAGCCGGAAATCCGTGGCGACCTGATCATTCCGGCTGCGGCCCGTATGCAGCTTCATGGCTGCCGCGCCGATCTTCGCGGCAAGTGTGGCTTCAACGAAAGTGTGGATGTCTTCGTAAGGGGTTGCCTTGACCTGATCGGGTGTGTATTCGGAGAGAATCTGCTCGAGACCCTGGTCGATGGCTTTCCATTCTTCCGGCGATAAGACACCGCAACCCAGCAGCGCCCGCGCGTGCGCACGACTGGCGCGGAGGTCGACTTCAAGCAGCACGGCGTCAATCCCAAGCGACCGGTTCATTTTTTCAAAAACCGGATCGCTGTCTTCCTCAAACCGTCCTTGCCAGAGCTTCATATTGATTGCGGAATTCAAGCGCGCTCGCGGCGGATTTCGGATTTTGGGTTTTGAAGTCCGTTAATCGGGCGCGGACGGCTGCAGGGAGCCCAAGAAGGTTGATGAATCCTTCGGCGTCGTGATGATCGTAGCTGCCGGTATCAAAGGATGCGATGTCCTGCCGGTATAGACTGAATGGCGATTGGCGGCTCTTGACGGCCATCGTACCTCTGTACAAGGTCATGGTTATGGAGCCTGTCACGAATTGCTGGGTCTTGGCGAAGAAAGCATCAAGGGCTTCTCTTAGCGGGGTAAACCAGTGTCCTTCATACACGATCTGAGCATATGTAATGCTGAGCTGGTCTTTGTGATATCGCGTTTGCCTGTCCAGACAAAGCGACTCCAGTTCACGGTGAGCGGCCGTGATGAGTGTGCCGCCCGGGGTCTCATAAACACCGCGCGACTTCATGCCCACCACACGATTCTCAACAATGTCGGCGCGGCCGATGCCGTTGGTGCCAGCGATTTCATTCAGGTCTTCCAAGAGCTGAACCGGAGGTATGGAGTATCCATTCAGACCCACCGGAACCCCCTGTTCAAAATCGATTGTGATTTCGCTTTCGCCCTCGGGACAAAACCGCGGGTCCAAAGTCAGCATGAAAAGATCTTCCGGCGGCGGCTGCGACGGATCTTCGAGAACGCCGCCCTCGTGGCTCGTGTGCCAGAGATTACTGTCCCGGCTATATATTTTGTCGCTTGTCGCTGAAATTGGAATGTTCCGTTCCTTGGCATAAGCGATGGCATCATGCCGCGACCGAATGGTCCATTCTCGCCACGGCGCAATGATTCTAAGCTGCGGCGCGAAGGCTTTGTATGCGAGCTCAAAGCGAACCTGATCGTTCCCCTTGCCGGTGCAACCGTGCGCGACGGCGTCGGCGCCTTCTTTCAGCGCGATTTCCACCTGCCTCTTGGCAAGAAGCGGCCGCGCGATAGACGTGCCGAGCAGGTATTTGCCCTCGTACATTGCGCCGGACTTGACCAGCGGCCACAGGTAGCTGTTTACGAATTCGTGTCGAAGGTCTTCAACAAAACATTTCGACGCGCCAGTGCGCAACGCTTTCTCTTCAATGCCGTCGAGTTCATCATCCTGGCCGATGTTGCCGGCCATGGCGATGATTTCACAACCATAGTTTTCCTTGAGCCACGGAATGATGATGGACGTGTCCAAACCGCCGGAGTACGCCAGGACGACCTTCTTCACCGTCTGATTCATATGTGTTCTCCACAAAACTGACGAGAATTGCCTTTTCTACAGGCAACCGGTTGGCAGCCTGTTGGAAAACGAGAGAATAATCGGATTCGATGACCGAATCGGTGACCTCCTGGCCGCGATGCGCCGGAAGACAGTGCATAAAAAATGTGGGCTTGCCGGTCTTTGCGAGAAGTTTTTCGTTCACCTGATACGGTCGGAACACTTCGATGCGTTCATTCACCTCATGTTCCTGTCCCATACTCGCCCACACATCGGTATAGATGGCGTCAGCGCCGGCGACGTCTCCCGGCGATGTCGACCAATCCACCTGTTCTCCGGAGCCGGGGCCATAGGATTTGGGACAAATCGCCCGGAATCGCAAACCCACCAGCGAGCAAACCTGCCAAAGCGATCGCGAAACATTGTTCCAATCGCCGATGTAGACGAGCTCTTTGCCCAGAAAACTAGACCACTTTTCCTGAAGCGTCAGCAGATCCGCCACCACCTGACATGGATGCTCGGTATCACTAAGCGCGTTGATCACCGGAACAGAGGCAAACAGCGCGAGGTCCTCAAGGTGACTATGAGCGAAAACCCGGGCGACAATGGCATCCACCCAAAGCGAAAGATTCCGCGCTACGTCCTGAACGGGCTCCCGCTCTCCAAGCTGGCTTTCGACCGGGCCCAGCAGCACCGGCCAGCCGCCAAGCTGCCGGATGGCGACTTCGAAGGTGACCCTCGTCCGCAGAGACGGCTTCTGAAAGATCATCGCCACCGATTTCCCCTCCAGCGCCCGGGCAAATGTGGTTTTCGAGCGAAAATCGCGTGAAAGTACCAGCAAGTTGAAGACGTCCTCGCTGCGGAGCTGGGAAATCGAGAGGAAGTCGGAGTGGGTTACGTCTGTCGCAGCTGCATACTTATGCATCATAATGAATAAGTATGCATAGCAGTCGCGGACCGGTCAATTGTTTTTGTGTATAATCGCGCCGTCATGAAGCGTCTTCGGCATAGAGCGATCCTGGAGCTCATCCGCGCCGGAGAAATCACCAGTCAAGAAGAGCTGATGCGTGGTTTGAAGGCTCGGGACATAGCGGTATCTCAATCCACGCTGTCCCGGGACATTCAGGAATTAAGGCTGGCCAAATCCGCCGGAGTTTATACGGTTGTGGATTCCGAGCCCGCAAAGCCATCGGATGAATCGCTGCGGCGGATCATCCGGGAATTCCTGGTAGATATCGCCGTCGCACAGAACATTGTGGTTGTGAAGACGGGCTCAGGGAACGCTTCGACGGTGTCGCAGGCGCTGGATGAGGCAGGGTGGCCCGAATCCATCGGAAGCATTGCGGGTGAGAATACCGTATTCATAGCCGTTCGTTCACCCCGCGAAGGTAGAAAATTGGAGCGGAGGCTCCGTGAATTGTTATCGTAGACGTTCGACCTGGGCTGGATCTGAAACTTCTTTCAGAAGCTGAAGAATGGTCTTGCCGCTGGCAGGATCCAGAAACTCAGGTGCGATTTCGGCGAGCGGCTCGAGAACAAACCGGCGTTTGGAAAACCGCGGGTGCGGAATCTCGAGGTTATTCCTTCGAATGATTTCTCTTCCGAAAAAAATGATGTCGATGTCCAGGGTCCTGGGACCTTTGCTGAGGTCGCGTTTGCGAAGATTTTCTTCTTCGACTTCCAAACACGCTCGAAGTAACTGGTCGGGGTCGAGGGACGTACTCGCTTCGAGAACGGTATTTAGAAACCATGGCTGATCAAGAATGTCCCGCGGCTCAGTTAAATAGATTGAGGCGCAACGGATCGTCCGGACCCCGCGGGCGGAAAGTCCTTGAATGGCCGACCGGATGTAGTGTTGGC
>Ga0066710_100004227_pt1 | contig 12620 bp, 10 predicted proteins | sample GraSoiAngelo_159_FD_79666 | JGI IMG/M metagenome (GOLD analysis project Ga0066710, IMG submission 79666) | Grasslands soil microbial communities from the Angelo Coastal Reserve, California, USA - 14_1009_16_40cm | ecosystem: Environmental > Terrestrial > Soil > Grasslands | place: USA...
CTCTCGCTCCAGGACCCCGAGGCGCTTCGCACGTTCGCGAACAGCGTCCTGGCGCCGCTCGATCGCTACGACCGCGCCCACGGCGGCGACCTGCTGCCCTCGCTCCGGGCGTTCCTCGAGCGCAACGCCCGCTGGGAGTCTGCGGCGAAGGAATTGCTCGTGCACCGGCACACGCTGCGCTACCGGATGCGCAAGGTAGAGGAGCTCTCGGGGAGGAATCTCTCGTCGGCGCGCGACCGGATGGAGTTCTTCCTGGCGCTGCGAGCGAGGGACATGCTCGCCTCGGGCGAGTCGTCCCCGGCGCGCCCGGTTGGCCCGAGCGTACAAGCGCGGCGTCGCCCGGTGGGTCGTTCGCCCATGCACAAGGATGCGGCGAAAGGAATAGCCTGAAGTTTCGAGGCGGGGGGACGGGAGGGACCATGGCCACGACCATCAAGCGGGCGCAGATGTTCATCGGGGGCGGGTGGGTCGATGGCTCGGGCGACGAGTCGCAGCCGGTCTTGAACCCCGCCACCGGCGAGGTCATCGCCGAAGTGCCGAAGGCGACGGCCGACGACGTCAATCGCGCGGTGGCCGCGGCGAAGAAGGCCTACGAGGAGGTCTGGTTCGACGCCACGCCGAAGGAGCGACAGGCTGCGCTCCTCGCGATGGCCGATGTCGTCGACGAGCACGCCGAGGAGCTGGGCCGGATCGAGGCCGAGAACGTCGGCAAGGTCTACTCGCTCACCATGTCCGAGGAGCTCCCCGTCATCGCCGATAACTTCCGGTTCTTCGCCGGCGGCGCGCGGGTGCTGGAGGGACGGGCGGCCGGCGAGTACATGAAGGGCTTCACGAGCATCATCCGCCGCGAGCCGATCGGCGTGGCCGGCCTGATCGCCCCCTGGAACTACCCCCTGTTCATGGCCGCCTGGAAGCTCGGGCCGGCGCTCGCGGCGGGGAACTGCGTGGTCATCAAGCCGTCGGAGATGACGCCCCTCACGCTGCTCCGCTTCGCCGAGCTCCTGGCCGAGAAGGACGTCTTTCCGCCCGGGGTGTTCAACGTGGTGACGGGCGACGGCGTCCCCGCCGGCGACGCGATCGTGCGCAACCCCGACGTCGGGATCGTCTCGCTCACCGGCGACGTCGACACCGGCAAGCTGATCTCGCGCAACGCCGCCGACACGCTCAAGCGCGTGCACCTGGAGCTGGGCGGCAAGGCCCCGGTCGTGGTCTTCGACGACGCCGACCTGGCCGCCGTGACCGAATGGATCAAGATCGCCGGCTACTTCAACTCCGGCCAGGACTGCACGGCCGCGACCCGCGTCATCGCGGGCGGCGACGTCTACGACGGGCTGCTCTCCGAGCTGGTGCCGGCCGTGCAGTCGATCAAGGTCGGGAACGGCTTCGCGGAGGACACCGAGATGGGATCGGTCGTCTCGAAGGAGCAGCTCGAGCGCGTGACCGGCTTCGTCGACCGCGCCCGCGCCGGAGGCGCCGAGATCCTCACCGGCGGCCACCCGATCGACGGGCCCGGATCCTTTTACGAGCCGACCGTCATCGCGGGCCTCAAGCAGGACGACGAGATCATCCAGCGCGAGGTCTTCGGCCCCGTCGTCACCGTGCAGCGGTTCACCGACGAGGACCAGGCCGTCGCCTGGGCGAACGGAGTGGACTACGGCCTCGCCTCCTCGGTCTGGACCCGCGACGTCGGGCGGGCCCTGCGCATGGCGCGGCGCCTGCAGTTCGGGACCGTCTGGATCAACACCCACATCCCGCTCACGCCCGAGATGCCGCACGGCGGCTACAAGCAGAGCGGGCACGGCAAGGACATGTCCATCTACTCGATCGAGGAGTACACGAACGTCAAGCACGTGATGGCCTCGCTCGACTGACGCGCACCAACGAAGGAGCGACGATGACGATCAAGCCGTTCTACGTCGCGGGCGAGTGGCGAACCGGCGAAGGGACGCTCGACGTCCACAGCCCCTACGACGACAGCGTCGTCGCGACGCTCGGCGTGCCCACCGACAAGGACGTGGAGGACGCGGTCGTCGCGGCGGTAGAGACCTTCAAGGAATCCCGCCACCTCCCCACCTACGTTCGGTCAGAGGCGCTCATGCACGTCAGCCGGCGCATCGCCGAGCGCGTCGACGAGCTGGCCGAGGTCGTCGCGCGCGAGGGCGGCAAGCCCCTCAAGTGGTCGAAGGTCGAGGTGACCCGCGCGATCTCGACGTTCCGGTGGGCCGCCGAGGAGAGCCGCCGGATGAACGGCGAGTTCCTGTCCCTGGACACCGAGCAGTCCCTCGGCTCAAGGGCCGGCATCATCCGGCGCTTCGCCTACGGCCCCGTCCTCGGCATCAGCCCGTTCAACTTCCCGGTCAACCTGGTCGCCCACAAGATCGCGCCCGCGCTCGCGGTCGGCGCCCCTATCGTCGTGAAGCCGGCCGGTGTCACCCCGCTCGGGGCCCTCGCCCTCGCGGAGCTGGTGGATGAGACCGACCTGCCGAAGGGCATGCTGTCGGTCCTGCCCATCTCCGGTGAGCGCGCGCAGAAGCTCGTCGAGGACCGCCGCTTCAAGAAGCTCTCGTTCACCGGCTCCGGCATCGGCTGGCGACTCAAGTCGCTCGACCCCCACAAGCACGCGACCCTCGAGCTCGGCGGTAACGCCGGCGTGATCGTCCACTCCGACGCCGACCTCGACCACGCCGCCGCCCGCGTCGCGGTGGGCGGCTACTACCAGGCCGGCCAGTCGTGTATCTCCGTCCAGCGCGTGCTGGTCCAGTCGGAGATCTACGACGACTTCGTCACGCGGCTGATCAAGCAGGTCGAATCCCTCAAGGTCGGCGACCCCCTCGACCCCACTGTGGACGTCGGCCCGGTCATCGACAAGGGATCCCTGGAACGCATCGACGCCTGGGTGAAGGAAGCCGTGTCCCAGGGAGCCGAGATCCTCACCGGCGGCACGACGACCGGATCGATCTACAACCCCACGATCCTCGCGAACACCACGCAGGAGATGAGGGTCCGCTGCGAGGAGATCTTCGGACCCGTGATCACCGTCCAGAAGTACGAGACCTTCGAACAGGCGCTCGCCGAGGTCAACAACTCGGTCTACGGCCTGCAAGCCGGCGTCTTCACCTCATCGATCGAACGCGCGATGCTCGCCCACCGCGAGCTCGAGGTCGGCGGCGTGATCGTGAACGACGTCTCCGCCTTCCGCGCCGACCAGATGCCCTACGGCGGCGCGAAGGAATCCGGCTACGGCCGCGAGGGACTCCGCTGGGCGATGGACGAGATGACCGAGCCTCGCATCATGGTCCTGTCGCACGTACCGCTGTAGTCTCGCGGCGTCGTGAAGAACGCCGTCCTCGTCTACGACGCTGACTGCGGTTTTTGCAGGTGGGCCCTCGCCCGCATCCTCGTCTGGGATCGGCGGCGACGTCTCCGGCCCGTGGCGCTGCAGGACGGAGCTGCTGCCGACCTGCTTCCCGGGGTCAGCACGGAGGAACGGGCCGCATCATGGCATCTCGTGACCGAAGCTGGGCAGGTGTATTCCGGGGGAGCCGCCCTGCCTCCACTCCTTCGGTTGCTCCGTGGCGGTGCTGGGCCCGCAGCCATCGCCGGAGCGTTTCCGCACGTCATTGCCCGCGCGTATCGCTGGGTCGCAGGCCACCGCGACGCGTTGGGAACACTCGTTGGCGCGAAGGCCTGCTCGATCGATCCTGGAAAGCACACTCCCCGGCAGCAGGGCTGAGGCCTCCGAGTTGTCTCGCCGGCTTCAAGCGACGTGAAGCGAGTACGTGACGCCGCGTTCGGCGATCCGAGCGAAGAACCGGTCCGGGTCGACGGCCTCTTCGGGCGCGGACATGCCGGGTCCCTTCACTTCGCCGACGGCGATCATCTGCGCGACGATCGAGGGAGGGACGCCCGTGTCAACACCGCCGCCGCCGACGCCCCATGCCCTATCGGGGGTGACGAGGGACTGCGCGATCACCGTGGCCGGTTCCTTGTCGCGGGTCCCGGTGAGGACCACGCGGAGACACTCCGTGTCCTCCGTGCCCTCGGCCTGGGGGAGGGCTCGTCCGAGCTCGAGGAGGACGTCTCTCGGTTTGACGAGCGCTCCCTTGACGTCGATAGGGTCGGTCGAGGCGAGGCCGATCGTCGTGAGCGTCTGGAGGCGTTCGGTGAAGCCGGGTTCGAACGAGATCTTGAACGTGACCTCGCTGACCGTGGGGAACGCTCGCGGGAGCGTCGCCACCTCGGAGTGCAGGGTGGTGAATGCTGTCCGATGCCCGACGGGCTCGGGGAAGTCGACGGGCTCGGGTTCGCTGAGCGGTTCGACCTCCTGGAAGGCGCCATCGCGATACGCCATCGCCGGGACCGAGAACTCGTCGAGCAGGGTCTCGAGCGAGTAGGGGATCGGGAGCGGCAGGCCGGCGATGGAGGGGTCGGTCGCGCCGAGCCGGACATGGATCGCGGTGACGGAGTTCGGGTCGAGCTCGCGGGCCCCCATCACGGCGAGCAGGTTCGTGATCCCGGGACTGCCGCCCATGCAGGTCACGCCGGTAAGGTTCGCCTGCCGAAAGCGCTCGTCGAACTCCAGCGTCTTGCGGGCGACGTGGAAAAGACCGCCCAGGTCCACGTAGTGACAGCCGGCCGTGAGGCACGCCTGGACGATGTGCAGGTTGAGCCTGTAGGCCACAGAGGCGATGCAGACGTCGTGGCCTGCCAGGAGGTCGGGGAAGGCGTGGTCGGCGACGTTCGCCCCGGCTGACCGGATCTCGGCGCCTGCGCTCTCCTTGGCTGTCGCGGCGGCGACCTGCGCGGCTCGCTCCGCGTCAAGGTCGGCGACCGTGACCAGCTCGACGCCGGGCGAACGCGCCAGGTCGCGGACGACGATGTGGCCCATCGCACCCGCGCCGCCGACGACGATCGCCCGCATGAGGCCAGTCTGTTGGCCGAATCGATCGTGCGGTGCCGCCCGCCTGTACAAAGCGTCCATCGACCTTTCACCCGCTCGGAGGTCGCCCCTGCTCAGCCCGCTCGCGGTAGGCTTCGGCTTGGTGAGCGCACATGCCTGACGTCGACGTCCGCCTGGAAGGGGTCACGAAGCGCTTCGGCGAGGTCAAGGCGGTCGACGACCTGCATCTCGAGATCCAGCAGGGCGAGTTCTTCAGCCTGCTGGGGCCGTCGGGATGCGGCAAGACGACGACGCTCCGGATGATCGGCGGGTTCGAGGAGCCGTCTGCCGGGGGGATCTCGCTCGGCGGCGGCGACGTCACCAACCTGCCTCCGTACCGCCGCAACGTGAACACGGTCTTCCAGTCCTACGCGCTCTTCCCGCACCTCTCGATCTTCGAGAACATCGCGTTCGGGCTCCGTCGCAAGAAGGTCGACAGGTCGGAGGTCCAGCGGCGCGTGAAGGAGTCGCTCGACCTGGTCGACCTGCCGGGCTTCGACACGCGCAAGCCCACGCAGCTCTCCGGCGGCCAGCAGCAGCGCGTGGCGCTCGCGCGCGCGCTCGTGAACCGGCCCCGGCTACTGCTCCTGGACGAGCCGCTCGGCGCCCTTGACCTGAAGCTCCGCAAGCAGATGCAGCTCGAGCTGAAGCGCATCCAGCAGGAGGTCGGCATCACGTTCCTCTACGTCACGCACGACCAGGAGGAAGCGATGACGATGTCGAACCGCCTGGCCGTCATGCGCCACGGCCGGATCGAGCAGCTGGACGTCCCGGAGCGGATGTACGAGAGCCCCGCGACCGAGTTCGTCGCCGGGTTCCTCGGCGCCTCCAACCTGCTGGAGGGCCAGATCCTGGATCGTTCGAGCGAGCTCGCGAACGTCGGGGTCGCCGGCGGGTCGACCGTGCGGGTGCCGACCGCCCGCCTGGACGGGCAGGGCCCCACCGTGAAGGTCGGGGTCCGTCCGGAGAAGATCAAGCTCGAGGCCGACGAGGGCGATCCGCCCGCCGGCTGGAACAGCGTGAGCGGAACCCTCCGCGTCTCGACCTTCGTCGGGGTCAGTCACCAGTACACCGTGAACGGCCCCGCCGACTCGACCCTGACGGTCTATGCGCAGAACCTCGGGGCTGAACCGGCGCCGCGCGAGGGAGAGCGCGTGCGCCTGCTCTGGCGACCGGAACACACCTTCGTCGTACAACCCTCGGCGCCTCTCGCCGAATGGGAGGAGGAACAGTGAGCGACTACCCGGACCCTCGCGTCCCCATGGACCCCGCGCTCCTTCGAGGCCTGACTCAACGCCGCCTTTCCCGGCGTGATGCGCTCAAGTACGCCGGCGTGGGGGCGGGCTCGCTCGGCCTCGCGGCGTTCCTGTCGGCGTGCGGGGTGAAGGGCCAGGCGAAGGCGAGCCCGACGCCGTCGACCTTCGACTTCACGAAGATCTACGGCGACGGCACGCCGGCCGGCGTCCTGAATTTCGCCAACTGGGAGGCCTACATCGACGTCGACAGCAAGGGCAACAGCCCCTCGCTGAAGGAGTTCACCAAGGAGACCGGCATCAAGGTCAACTACAAGACGGTCATCAACGACAACGACCCGTTCCTCGCGAAGATCATCCCGGTGCTCCAGGCCGGCCAGGACACCGGGTACGACCTGATCGTCATCACGAACGGAGGCGGCATCGAGCGGCTGATCCGGCTGGGGTACCTCACCCCGCTCGACCACAAGTACTTGCCGAACTGGGACGCGAACGCCGACCCCAAGACGAAGAATCCCGTTTACGATCCCGGGAACAAGTACACGGTGACTTGGCAATCGGGTTTCACCGGCATTGGCTACAACTCGAAGGTCATCAAGACCCCCCCCACCAGCTTCAAGGACCTGCTTAACCCGGCCTACAAGGGGAAGGTCGGGATGTTCTCCAACAACCAGGACCTGCCGTGCCCGGCGCTTGCCTCGCTGGGCATCGACCCGAACAAGGCCACTCCCGACCAGTGGCGGCAGGCGGCAGCCCCCATCACCCAGGCCAAGGATGCCGGCATCATCCGCTCCTTCTACGACCAGAGCTACATCAATGCCCTGGAGAACGGCGACACCGTCATCACGCAGGCGTGGTCGGGCGACGTCTTCATCGCCGCCGCCTCCAAGGACTTCGGGGGGGACGGGTTCCCGGAGATGAAGTTCGTCTTCCCCCAGGAGGGCCCGATCTACTGGCACGACAACATGGCCATCCCGCTGCACGCGCAGCATCCGGTCGACGCGATCACATACATGAACTTCGTCTACCAGCCGAACATCGCCGGGATGATGGCGGACTTCATCTGGTACGTGACGCCGGTTCCGGCGGCCAAGGACTACGTGCTGAACACGCTGAAGGACCCGACCGTGGCGAACAGCCCCCTCATCTTCCCCTCGGCGGACGACCTCGCCCACGCCTGGCAGTACAAGGCCTTCAAGAACACTCAGGAAGAGGACGACTGGAACAGCGTGTGGCAGCCGGTGTACAGCAGCTAGCCAAGCCGAAGACCCGGTTGGGCAAGCGGCTCGCGCCGTACCTGCTCATCATGCCCGGCGGCCTCTGGTTGCTCGTCTTCTTCCTCATCCCGATCGTCTTCATGCTGTCCGTCTCCCTGCAGACAGGGAACCTCGAAGGGGGGTTCGCGCAGACGTGGCACTTCCACCGGTACATCGAGGTGTTCCAGCAGTACCGGCCACAGATGGTCCGGTCGTTTGCGTTCGGCACGATCGCCACGGCCATCACGCTCCTCTTCGGCTATCCGCTCGCGTACTGGATCGCCTTTCACGGCGGCCGGCACAAGACCACGTTCCTGTTCCTGCTGCTCCTTCCTTTCTTCGTGTCGTTCGTGATCCGGACCCTCGCCTGGCAGTTCATCCTGGCCGATGACGGGATCGTCTTCGGAACCCTGAAGAGCTGGCACATCCTGCCGCAGAGCTTCCACGTGCTCGCGACGCGGACCGCCGTCATCAGTGGCATCGCGTACAACTTCCTGCCCTTCATGGCGTTACCCCTGTACGTCTCGCTCGAGCGCATCGACCGACGTGTCGTCGAGGCTGCGAGCGACCTCTACGCGAACAAGAAGGACGTGTTCCTGCGCGTGATCTTCCCCCTCTCGATCCCGGGGGTGTTCGCCGGCATCCTGCTGACGTTCGTCCCGGCGGTGGGCGACTACGTCAACGCCTCGATCCTGGGTGGGACGAACACGACCATGATCGGCAACATCATCCAGCTCGAGTTCCTGCAGAACTTCCACTACCCAGTGGCGGCGGCGCTCTCGTTCATTCTCATGGGAATCCTGCTCATCGGCATCTTCATCTACGCCCGCGTGCTCGGGGCCAGCAGCATCGAGGAGTACGTGTGAGCGTCGTCCTCGCCCAAGAGACGGGTCGCGGCCCGGGGCTGGCGCCGGCCGGTGCGAAGCGCCGGTGGACGCGGCTCGTGCTCCCCGTCTACTCCGGCCTCGTGCTCTTCTATCTGGTCCTCCCGATCCTGGTGATGATCCTCTACGGCTTCAATGCGAGCGGCCCCAAGCGCGTGAGCTTCCGCTGGCAGGGGTTCAGTCTGTTCGGCTACACGCACCTGTTCGCCAAGCCGGATCTCACGACCGCACTCAAGAACTCACTGTTCATCGCCGTGGTCAGTACCGTCATCGCGTCGATCCTCGGGACCCTCATTGCGCTGGCGCTCGTGCGTTACCGGTTCCGAGGGCGAGGGGTCAGCGATTTCGTCCTGTTCATGAACATCTCCGCTCCGGAGATCGTCCTCGGGGCGTCCCTGCTCTCGCTGTTCGTCTCGTTCGGGGTCCCGCGAGGGATCCTCACGATCATCATTGCCCACGTGATGTTCAACATCGCGTACGTGGCGGTGACGGTGCGCGCAAGGCTCGCGGGGTTCGACCGCCACCTCGAGGAGGCGGCGCAGGATCTGGGCGCCGGGCCCTGGATCACGTTCGCCAAGGTGACGCTGCCCCTGATCTGGGCAGGGATCCTCGCCGGGGGCCTGCTCGCGTTCGCTCTGTCGATCGACGACTTCGTGATCACGAACTTCAACGCGGGGACCACGCAGACCTTCCCCTTGTGGGTCTACGGCGCGGTCAAGGTGGGCATCCCACCCCAGGTCTTCGTCATGGGCACGCTGATCTTCGGCTTCGGCGTGCTGATAGCCTTGTTGAACGTCGTCGCGCAGCGACGGCGGGCCTGACGGCTCGCACCGCGCGAGCCGACCCGAGGGAGGTTCTCATCTGTGGTCATAGAAATGGATACCGAACGCATCACCGCGCGAGCCGAGGAGATCGCGCGAATGGAGACCGTGCGGCTGCTCGAGCGCACGCCGGGCTCGTCGGCGCTGCACGCGCGCGCCGTCCGAAGCATGCCCATGGGAGTCGCGTCGTCCTTCCAGGCGAACGACCCCTATCCCGTTTACCTGGCGAGGGGCGCCGGCTCGCGCGTGTGGGACGTCGACGGCAACGAGTACGTCGACTTCCACGGAGGGTTCGGTGTCAACATCGTTGGTCACGCGCATCCGGCGATCGTGAAGGCCATCGGCGAGGCCGCGAGCACCGGCACGCACTTCGCGGTCACGACTGAAGTCACGGTGGCGCTTGCGGAGGAGATCTGCCGGCGCTTCCGTCTGGAGCAGATGCGCTTCGTGAACTCAGGGACCGAGGCGACGATGGACGCGCTGCGTGTCGCCCGGGCCGCCACGGGCCGCGACCGCGTCGTCAAGATGGAGGGCTCCTACCACGGCCATCAGGACCATCTCCTTTTCTCGGTCGTGCCCGAGGCGGATGCGCTCGGACTGCTCCGCACGGTCGATGGCGAGTCCATCGAAGGTGCGGCGCGGGCCTACACGACGCGTCCGACGTCGCTCGGCGTGCCGGGGGCGTTGTGGCACGACACGATCATCTTGCCCTTCAACGACGCCGACGCGAGCGAGAGCCTGTTCTCCTCGCACGGCGAGGAGAGCGCGACGCTCATCATGGAGTCGGTGATGATGAACATCGGGCTCGTCGTGCCCGACCCCGGCTACCTCGAGCGCGTCCGAGAGCTGTGCGACCGCCACGGGGTCGCGCTGATCTTTGACGAAGTGAAGTCCGGCGCGACGATCGCCGAGGGCGGCGCGATCGAGCGGTTCGGCGTGCAGCCGGATCTCGCCTGCTTCGCGAAGGCGCTCGGCGGAGGGACCACGATCGGGGCCTTCGGAGGCAAGGCCTCGCTCATGAGCGTCATCGGCAAGGGCGCCGCGCAGCAGGGCACCTTCAACGGCAATCCGCTCTCGGCCCGGGCCGGCCTGGCGGCGTTGACCCAGGTGCTCACGCCGGATGCATACCGGCGGTTCGCGGAGCTCGGGACGATGCTCGCCGATGGGTGCCGTCGGGCGATCGAGGAGGCCGGCATCCCGGCGCACACGATGGATCTGGGCGCCAAGGGCTGCGTGTCCTACCGCGTGGGGCCACTGCACAACTACCGCGACTACCTGGAAACGAACCCCGCGCTCTTCGCCGCGTCGTTTCCGTGGATGGTGAACCGCGGGGTGTTCCTCACGCCGGGCGACGAGGAGCAGTGGACGCTCTCAGTGCAGCACACCGAGGACGACATCCGCCGGTACATCGACACCTTCGGCGAGTTCTGTCAGATGCTCGCCGGCTGAGGAGCTAGTCGACCCAGACGCGCTGGGCCATGTCCAGCGACATGGCAACGCGGCGGGTGCCGCCCACCTCGACGGTGAGCGCGCCGGCGCCTGCGTCGGTGCTCACCACCCGGACCGGCACGCCCAGGCCGAAGCCGTGATCGGCCAGGAAGCGCAGGAGCATCGGTGCCTCGTGCTCGGTGACCTCGGAGACGCGTCGAACCCTCGAGCGCTCCCCGGGCGTGAGCCCCCCGAGCGGCCGTTCGGCCGCGGGCGCGGCCGCCGCGCCGGGGATGGGGTTGCCGTGCGGGCACGTGGTCGGGCGGCCCATCCGTTCGAACAGACGCTCGGCGACCTGTTCGGAGACGGCGTGCTCCAGCCGGCCGGCTTCGGCGTCGGCCTCGAGCCAGTCCAGCCCGAGCTCGTCGGTGAGCCACCGCTCCACGATCCGGTGGGTGCGTACAATCCGCGCGCCGCGCCTGCGCCCCGCGGCGGTGAACGCGACGGTCCTCGACGGCGTCCGCCGCAGGAGCCCCGCCTCGACCAGGCGGCCGACCGCGGTGCTCACCGTCGGGAGCGACACGCCGAGCCACTCGGCGATGCGGGTCAGGCGCGGTTTCTCGCCCTCCGCCTCGAGGTAGTAGATCGCCTCGAGGTAGCGTCTGAGCGCGGCCGAGACACCGTCCGTTGACACTTAGTCTCCTCTAATGATATTCGTAAGTAAGAACGAATCGCCTTCAGAAGGGAACTCATTGGCAGCCGGCCTCACCGTCCTGCTCGGCGCCATCGCGGGCCTGACGATCCTCCTCGGCCTGCCCATCGCCCGTGTGGGGGGTCTGTCGTCGCAGACGAAGGGGTTCCTCAACGCCGTGGCCACGGGGGTCCTCGTCTTCCTCCTCTGGGACGTGCTCACCGGGGCCTCCGGTCCCGTCGAGGCCGCGCTCCAGCAGGCGCGGCACGGCCACGCGGGCCGGTTCCAGCTCCTCGCCGGCGCCTTCGCGTTGGGGCTCTGCGTCGGTCTCCTCTCGCTCGTCGCCGCGAACGCCGCCCTTCGGCGCCGCACCGCCGGCTTCAGCGCCGGGCCCGGCGCGATGGCCGTGACCGAGGCGCTCCCCGTCACGAACGCCGGGCGTCGGCTGGCGATGATGATCGCGATCGGCCTCGGCCTGCACAACTTCTCCGAGGGCCTGGCGATCGGGCAGTCGGCCGCGCGCGGGGCGATCGCCTTCGCGCTCACGCTGATCATCGGGTTCGGCCTGCACAACATCACCGAGGGGTTCGGCGTCGCGGCGCCCCTCGCGGCCGACGCCGACAAGCCCACGTGGGGCTTCCTGATCGGCCTCGGACTGATCGCCGGGGGTCCGACGTTCCTGGGGACGGTCGCCGGATACAGCTACACCTCGGACGTGGTGGACGTGCTCTTCCTCACCCTGGCCGCCGGCGCGATCCTCTACGTCCTCTCAGAGATGTTCGCCGTGGGCCGTCGCATGCTGACGCCGCGCGTGATGGCGATCGGGCTCCTCGTCGGCTTCCTGGCCGGCTACCTCACGGACCTGCTGCTCACCTACGCGGGGGCCTGACCCGCCGCGACCGCTGGCGCCCGCCCGCCCCGGGCGGCGAGAATTCGGCCCGTGAACGAGCGCCCGCGCCGACGTCGCCAGCATCCGTTCCTGCGGACCTGGAACGCGGTCCACGACTTCCTTGGGCCGGCGCTCTCTGTCGCGGTCCTGATCGTCTTCTCGCTGATGGTCTTGGGCGTGATCGTGCTGGAGGTCTCGGAGCGGCACAACCCCGGGATGACCTCGGGATGGTCGGCGATCCGCTGGGTGGTGCTCGCGCTCATCGCGAAGCCGCCGTTCGTCCTGGCGAACCCCGCTGGGAAAGCCGTCACGTACCTGATGGACTTGCTGCGGCCGAGCTCGATCGCGCTCATCACCGCGGCGCTCACGTCGCACCTGTTCGGAGTCCTGGTCAAACGCGCGTCCGGCATGGGGAGGGCAAGGGTGAAGGATCACATCGTGATCTGCGGGTGGAGCAGC
>Ga0066710_100004228_pt1 | contig 12620 bp, 7 predicted proteins | sample GraSoiAngelo_159_FD_79666 | JGI IMG/M metagenome (GOLD analysis project Ga0066710, IMG submission 79666) | Grasslands soil microbial communities from the Angelo Coastal Reserve, California, USA - 14_1009_16_40cm | ecosystem: Environmental > Terrestrial > Soil > Grasslands | place: USA...
GCTCCTGCTCTGGGATCGCACCAACGGGCAGGTGATGGGCGTGACCAGCGTCGGCGGACTGCCGATGCTCCTCGTTACCCGCGATCCGGACGTGAAGACGCTCAAGGACTTCACGCCTAAGGACAAGATTGCAGTGCCCGCGATCAAGGTATCGAGCCAGGCGATCGTCCTCAAGATGGCGATGGAGAAGCTCTATGGCGAGGCCAGTCGCGACAAGCTCGATCCGATGACCGTCCAGCTCGGGCACCCGGATGCGATGACCGCGGTGGTCGGCGGCGCGAGCGAGGTCAACAGTCATTTTTCGGCGCCGCCCTATCAGGCCACGGAGCTCAAAGCGCCGGGCGTTCACCTGGTGCTCGATTCGAGTACCGTGTTCGGAGGCCCCGCAAGCAACGCCGTGGTCTTCGGAACCCGGAAATTCTGCGACGCCAATCCGAAGACGATCGCCGCGTTCCTGGCGGCGCTGAACGAGGCCAATGAGCTCATCGCCCGCGACCCGGCGGCTGCGGCCCGTATCTATCTCGACGCCACCCGGGAGAAGTACGCCGCACAGGATATCGTCGACATGATCAAGGCACCCAACGTCGTTTACTCCGCGACGCCGAACGGCACCATGGTTTTCGCCGACTTCATGGTGCGTACCGGCTTGATCAAGACGCGTCCGGTGGGGTGGAAGGACTTCTTCCTGCCGATGGTTCACGGCTTGCCGGGGAGCTGAGAGCCCATACTCAACGCCACGCTCCGGCCGGCACGAAAAGACACAAGCCACCTATTGTCCGCCGGGGCACGGTTTGTGCTGCGCAGTGCCCGGTCGTTTCGCTCGGCACGCGTTCGGGTTGGTAGCCGCGCCGGCCATGAACATTCGGCAACCTGGCGAATGTCAAGCTATCGGCGCAGCATCGCGGCGCTAATGTTTGAAAGCAAAGGACTTTTCAGGAAGGCGCCGCTGGCGTAGCATATTGGCACTTTTTGGATGCCTTTCCGATCGAGCGGCTCGCGCAGCTAAACGCCCGGTGGGGCGGTCAAACACCAAGTGACCGGCAGCGTCCAATATGGAGGAGATTTGAAGCAAACCGATATTTCCGATCCCGCCTACTTCCACAAGGTCGTCGATTGTCAGTGGGCGTGTCCCGCCCATACTCCCGTTCCTGAATACATCCGGTTGATCGCTGCCGGGCGTTTCGATGACGCCTATATGATCAACTGGAAGTCGAACGTGTTCCCCGGCATCCTCGGCCGGACTTGCGATCGCCCGTGCGAGCCGGCCTGCCGCCGCGGCCGAGTGGAGGCAGGGGCTCCGGACGGAACCGCCGCAGCGAAGGCCCCCGAGCCGGTGGCGATCTGCCGCTTGAAGCGCGTCGCCGCGGATCACAAGGCCGACATCCGCCATCGCCTGCCCAAGCGCGCCGCGCGAAAGAACGGCAAGCGCATCGCGCTCATCGGCGCCGGGCCCGCGTCGCTGACCGTGGCGCGCGACCTCGTCCCGCTCGGATACGAATGTGTGATCTACGACGGCGACACGCAGGCCGGCGGGATGATCCGCAGCCAGATTCCCAAGTTCCGTCTGCCCGAGTCGGTCATCGACGAGGAGGTCGGCTACATCCTCGATCTCGGAGCCGAATTTCACGGCGGCACGCGCATCGACAGCCTGAAAGGGCTTCTTCAGGGCAACGGCAGCACCTACGACGCGATCTTCGTCGGCAGCGGCGCACCGCGAGGTCGCGATCTCGACCTGCCCGGGCGCAAGGAAGCGGCGAAGAATATCCATATCGGCATCGACTGGCTCGCCAGCGTTTCATTCGGCCACATCGACAAGATCGGCAAGCGTGTGATCGTGCTCGGCGGCGGCAACACTGCCATGGATTGCTGTCGCAGCTCGAGGCGGCTGGGCGGCGAGGATGTGAAGGTCATCGTGCGCTCCGGGTTCGACGAGATGAAGGCCTCGCCGTGGGAGAAGGAAGACGCGATGCACGAGGGCATCCCGATCATCAACTATCACGTACCCAAGGCTTTCATCCACGAATACGGCAAGCTCACCGGAATGCTCTTCGAGAAGGTCGCGGCGAAGCATGACGAGCACGGGCAGCGTCAGCTCGTGCCGACCGGCGAGCCCGACGTTCACTTCCCGTGCGACGACGTGCTGATCGCGGTCGGGCAGCAGAACGCGTTTCCCTGGATCGAACGCGACGCCGGCGTCGAATTCGACAGGCACGGGATGCCGATCCTCGACAAGAGCACGTTCCAATCCACGCATCCGCGGGTGTTCTTCGGCGGCGACTCGGCGTTCGGCCCGAAAAACATCATCTGGGCCGTCGCCCATGGGCATGAGGCCGCGATCTCGATCGATGCTTTCTGCCGCGACGAAGACCTCACCAAGCGGCCGCCGCCGCTCCTCAATCTGCTGTCGCAGAAGATGGGCATCCACGAGTGGAGCTACGACAACGACGTCACCAACGATGCGCGCTTCCGGGTACCGCTCAAGGACAAGGTCATCGCGCTCAAGAACATCAAGATGGAAGTCGAGCTGGGCTTCGACGCCGCGCAGGCGTACGCCGAGGCGCAGCGCTGCCTCAACTGCGACGTGCAGACGGTATTCGCGCCGAAGCTCTGCATCGAGTGCGACGCCTGCGTCGACATCTGCCCCATGGACTGCATTACCTTCACCGCGGACGGCGAGGAGCAGGATCTGCGCGGGAGGCTGAATGCGCCATCGCGTAATCCGACGCAGGACCTGTACGTTGCGGGCGGCCTCAAGACGGGTCGGATCATGGCCAAGGACGAGGATGTGTGCCTGCATTGCGGGCTGTGCGCCGAGCGCTGTCCGACCGGTGCCTGGGACATGCAGAAATTCTTCTTCGAGCCGGCGCAGGCGCGCGATTGCCACCGGCATCGCCCGGCGGCGCCGCGCGCCGCTCTCAGGGATGCGGCGGAATGAAGCACACCGTTACACCGATCCAGCGCGTCAACGATTTCGTCGTCAAGTTCGCCAACGTCAATGGCTCGGGATCGGCATCGGCGAATCTGCTGTTCGCCAAATCGATCCTGCGCATGGGCGTTCCCGTCGCGCCGCGCAATATCTTCCCTTCGAACATCCAGGGGCTGCCGACGTGGTTCGAGGTGCGCGTCAACGAGGCGGGATGGCGTGGTCGCCGCGGTGGCGTCGATCTGATGGTGGCGATGAATCCGCAGACCTGGGACCAGGACATCAAGGAGATCGAGCCGGGCGGCTATCTTTTCTACGACTCGAGCAAGGCGCTGCCGCCGTCGAAGTTCCGCGACGATATCGTCGTCATCGGCATGCCGCTGACCGAGATCTGCAACCGGGAATACAGCGATCCGCGCCAGCGCCAGCTGTTCAAGAACATCATTTACGTCGGTGCGCTCTCCGCGCTGCTCGAGATCGAGCCAGAGGCCATCGCCGAGCTGATCGGCGAGCTGTACAAGGGCAAGGAGGCGCTGCTCAAGCCCAATGTGCAGGCGATGAATATGGGCCGAACCTACGCAACCAACGAGCTCGACTGGCCGTTGGGCATCCGCGTTCAGCGCGCGAATGCCGTCGGTGAGAAGATTTTCATCGAAGGCAACAGCGCCGCGGCGCTGGGTTGCGTCTATGGTGGCGCGACGGTCGCGGCGTGGTACCCGATCACGCCGTCGTCGTCGCTCGCCGAAGCCTTTGCCAAACACTGCAAGCGGTTCCGTACCGATCCCGCGACCGGCAAGGCGCGCTATGCGATCGTCCAGGCCGAGGACGAGCTGGCCTCGATCGGCATCGTCATCGGCGCGGGCTGGAACGGATCGCGCGCCTTTACCTGTACCTCGGGCCCGGGCATCTCGCTGATGCAGGAGTTCATCGGGCTTGCATACTTCGCCGAGATCCCCACCGTGCTCTTCGACATCCAGCGGGGGAGCCCGTCGACGGGCATGCCGACGCGCACGCAGCAGGCGGATCTCGTCTCCTGCGCCTACGCCTCGCATGGCGATACCAAGCACGTTCTGATCTTTCCCGAGGATCCGAAGGAGGCGTTCGAGTTCGCGGCACTGTCGTTCGATCTCGCCGAACGTCTGCAGACGCCGATCTTCGTGATGATGGACCTCGACATCGGCATGCAGGACTGGCTGTGCGAGCCGCTTGCCTGGGACGAGTCGCGACGGTTCGACCGCGGCAAAGTGATGGGCTACGCCGACCTGGAAGCCGGCAAGGATTTCGGCCGCTACCTCGACGTCGACGGTGACGGGATCCCGTACCGGACATATCCGGGGACGCATCCGAACCGCGGCGCGTTCTTCACCCGCGGCACGACCAAGGATCGGTACGCTCGCTATTCGGAGGACGGCGCGACGTACGTCGACAACATGGAGCGCCTGCTGCGCAAGTTCGAGACGGCGAAAAAATACGTTCCCATGCCCGTGCGCAAGAGCGCCGCTCAGCCCACGCGCGTCGGCGCGATCTACTTCGGCTCGACCGGGGCGGCGATGGAGGAAGCGCTCGCCACGTTGGCCGGACAAGGGATCCATCTGGACACGCTGCGCATCCGCGCATTCCCGTTCCACGACGAGATCGCAGATTTCATCGCCGATCACGACCAGGTGTTCGTCATCGAGCAGAATCGCGACGCGCAGATGCGCATGCTGCTGGTCAACGAGATGCCCGTCGATCCGGCCAAGCTGCTGTCCGTGCTGCACTACGATGGAACGCCGATCACTGCACGCTTCATCCTGGGCGAGATCGCCGAGAAGCTCGCCATGTTCAACGTCACACCGCTGCGGAAGGTTGCGCCTTGACCTACCTTGCCAAACCCCGCCTGCATCACCCCGAGCTGCCGAAGAACAAGCTCGGCTTCACCCACCGCGACTACGAAGGCACCGTGTCGACGCTGTGCGCCGGCTGTGGACACGACTCGATCTCGGGGGCGATCATTCAGGCGTTCTTCGATTTGGACATTCCGCCGCATCGCGTCGCCAAGCTCTCGGGCATCGGCTGCTCGTCGAAGACTCCGACTTACTTTTTGGGCAATTCGCACGGTTTCAACAGCGTCCACGGCCGGATGCCCTCGGTGCTGACCGGTGCCAATCTGGCCAATCGCGACCTGATCTATCTCGGCGTGTCCGGCGACGGAGACTCCGCGTCGATCGGGCTCGGCCAGTTCGCGCACGCGATGCGCCGCGGTGTGAACATGGTTTACATCGTCGAGAACAACGGGGTCTACGGACTCACCAAGGGACAGTTTTCCGCCACTGCCGACAAGGGTTCCAAGGCTAAGCGCGGCGCGGTGAACAATGAAGAGGCGATCGACCTGGGCATGCTCGCCCTGCACCTCGGCGCGAGCTTCGTCGCAAGGAGCTTCTCCGGCGACAAGGAGCAGCTCGTGCCGCTGATCCGCGCCGCGGTGGCACACCGCGGCGCGGCGTTCATCGACGTCGTCAGCCCGTGCGTCGCATTCAACAATCACGCCGGATCGACCAAGAGCTACGACTTCGTGCGCGAGCATAACGACGCGGTGAACCGGCTCGACTTCATGCCGACTCGCGCGGAGATCACCACCGAGTACGCGCCGGGAAGCGTGCGCGAGGTCGTGCAGCACGACGGCTCGGTCCTGCGCCTGCGCAAGCTCCACGCGGACTACGACCCGGGCGCCAAGCTCGTCGCGATGAACTACTTGCAGCAGCGGCAAGCTGCGGGCGAGATCGTCACGGGGCTGCTGTACCTGCGACCCGACGCCGACGATCTCCACGGGTTGCTCAACACCGTCGACGTGCCGCTCAATCAGCTCGGGGAGAAGGAGCTCGTCCCCGGTGCTGCGACGCTTGAGAAGGTCAACGCGTCGCTGCGGTAGCTTGTCGTCTCAATGACGACGTTGCGGCGCCGGGCTACGCCTGCGAACCTCACTGTCGGGCTGCGGCGACGATTCGTGCCGCCAGGCCGAACGCGCTAGAATTCCGCGATGCGGATTTTCTTGCGAACTCTGGCGGTGCTCGGCGGTGTGGTCCTGCTGCTGCTGATCGCCGTCGCGATCGCCATCCGCACCGTCGACGTCAAGGAATTCATCGGTCCGATCCAGCAACGGGTCAAGGACGCCACCGGGCGCGATCTGACAGTCCGCGGCGGGATCGATCTCAAGCTGGGACTGGAGCCCAAGCTGGTGCTCGACGAAGTCGCGCTCGGCAACGCGCCGTGGAGCAAGCAGCCGCAGATGATCACGGCGAAGCACGTCGAGGCCCAGATCGAGCTTTTGCCGCTCCTGCGCAAGCGCTTCGAGATTGTCAGTTTCAAACTGATCGAACCGACGATCGCGCTCGAGACCGATCCGAGCGGCAAGGGCAACTGGGAGTTTCCGTCGCTGCCGGCCGCGGCGACGGCTAGCACCCCAGCGCCGTCGGGCGCAACGCTGGGCGGCTTCGCGGTCGGCGATATCGCGATCTCCGACGGCGCGGTGACATTCCGCGACGGCAAGACCGGCGACGTGACGACGATCGTGATCGAAGCGCTTTCGCTGCACGCCCGCAACGCGCAGACTCCCGTCAGCGGCCGTTTCCGGGGCAAGATCAACGACACTGCCGTGGCGCTGGAGGGCGATTTCGGGCCGCTCGAGCAACTGCTCCGTCAGCGCTGGCCCTACCCGGTCACCGTGCAGGGCGAGCTCAACGGCAAGAAGGCTTCGGTGGATACGCAGATCACGGTAAAGGACAGCGTGGTCGGGCTGGACAACCTGAAGGTCGGCTCCGGGTCGAGCCAGCTCACGGGTAAGATGGCGGTGGTCACGACCGGCATGCGTCCCAAGCTGACGTTCAAGCTCGACGCGCTTGCGGCCTCGCTCGCCGACTTCAGCTTCCCCGCCAAGGCGGTCGCCGCGGCGAAGGCGGCCGCCAAGCCGAAATACGTCTTCAGCGAAGAGCCGATCGACGTTGCTGCGCTGAAAGAATTCGACGCCGAAGGCGAGATCACGGTCGGCACGCTGACGCTGCTCGACGGGCGGCGGCTCGACCAGGTGCACGCGCAGCTCAGCTTGGTCAACGGCAAGCTCGACGTTCCGGTGCTGCAGGCGAGCACCTTCGGCGGCACGCTGCTCGCCCACGCGCAACTCGACGCCAGCCATTCACCAGAAGCTTCCCTTAACATGCACGTCGAGGCAAAGAACCTTGATCTCGCGGCGATCATGGTCGCGGCTGGAGTGCAGCGCGAGTTCCACGGCGGCAAGACAGAGTTCAAGGCGGACATCACGGCACACGGCGTGTCCCCGCATCAGTGGGCCAGTACGGCCAACGGCAACGTTATCGCACTGGTCGGGCCCGCGACCGTGGCGGGCGGCAAGGCCACCCAGGCTTCCTCGCTCGATCGGCTCGCGGGCGCCGTGAATCCCTTCCGCGAAACCGATTCGCTTACACAGCTGCACTGTGCGGTGATTCGTCTACCCCTGAAAAACGGCGTGGCCGGCGTCGATCGCAGCATTGCGGCGGAAACGAGCAAGCTCGGCGCGACGGCGAGCGGCACGCTCGACTTTCGCGACGAGATGCTCGACCTTGCATTCCGGCCGCAGGTCCGCCAGGGCGTCAAGATCGAAATCCCGCAGGTCGCGGAGCTGGTGCGCTTGCACGGATCGTTCGCGTCGCCGTCGGTCGGCATCGACGCGACCGCGACGGCGGCCACGGTTGCGCGGCTCGGCGCCGCGGTCTACACCGGCGGCCTGTCGATCATCGGAGAATCGTTGCTCGCGCAGGCGAAAGGCGATCCTGGCGCACCGTGCCAGATCGCGCTTGGAGCCGGTACCGGCGCAGCGCCCGCGGCAACGAAGCCGGCAGCGACGGCGACCCAGGACGTCGGCAAAGCGCTCGGGAAGCTGTTTGGCCGATAAGCGGTGCGCATTGCAGACGCAGCGGTCGTGTGCTCCTTGTGCCGGCGTCCGCGCGGCGCTAGCATCGGAGCGGTTTCCTGGAGTGCGTGCCATGCGTCGTTGCCGGAAGCGGATTGCGGGCTGGGTGATGCTGGGCTGGCTGTTCGCCCAGATCGTCACCGTTGTGCACGCCTGCCCGGCGCTGACGGCCACTACGCAAGACTCGACCTCGACCGCCGCCTCGGCGGCCGGCGCCGCGACGAGCCCGAGCGACTGCGCCGCGATGGCCAAGCAGGCGGGCTCGAACGCCAATGTCTGCCAGTCGCATTGCATCGCGGGCCAGCAGATCGGCAGCGACGCGCAGACACCTTGCGCGGCGCTCGCCCCGCGAGTCGCGTTGGCGGTGCGCGCCTGCACCGTGGAGACACCGGTCGCCGCGAGTCTGCACGCGTCAACGCTGCGCGCCACCGGGCCGCCACCCACGCTGTTGTTCAGCCGTTTCCTGATCTGATCTCCGCATCGCGTTGAGTCCGGCGTGGGCCTTAGCCCGCGCCGGCGTCGCTCACGTGCATGCGGAGGTCGTATGGAAAAAAATTGGGTCGCTCGAGCGGCCGTTCAGCACATCGCGGCGCTCGCCGCCCTCGTGGCGCTGTGTATCCCGCTGCGAGCAATTGCCACGGACGCCCCATTGACGCTCGCCGAAGCGCAACGTCGCGCAGTCGAACGTTCACGCCAATTGGTCGGGCAGGATTTCGCGATCACCGCTTCACGCGAAATGGCCGCGGCGGCCGGGCAACTCCCCGACCCGGTGGCAACGTTGGGCGTGAACAACCTGCCGATCAACGGGCCGGATGCGTGGAGTCTCACCCGCGACTTCATGACGATGACCAGCGTCGGGGTCATGCAGGAATTCACTCGCGCCGAAAAGCGCGAGGCCCGTGCCGAACGCTTCGAGCGGGAAGCGGAGAAATCGCTCGCCGCGAGAACCGCGAGCGTCGCGGCGATCCAGCGCGACACGGCGTTGGCGTGGCTCGATCGCCACTACGCCGAGGCGATGGCGGTCGTGGTCTCCGAGCAGAGTCGTCAGGCGACGATCGAGGTCGAGGCGGCGGAAGGCGCCTATCGTGCGGGGCGCGGCAGCTTGGCCGACATTCTTGCCGCGCGCAATGCGCTGGCGCTGCTCGACGATCGGTCGAGCGAGCTGCGACGCCGGGTGAGCAATTCCAAGATCGCTCTGGCGCGGTGGATCGGCGATGGCGCGGATGCGGAGCTCGCGGGAAGGCCGCCGATCGATTCCATCCGACTCGACCCGCGCACGCTCGAGCAAGATCTCCCTCACCACCCGCAATTGGCCGCGCTCAGGAAGCAGGAAGAAATGGCTGCCGCCGACGTTCGAGTGGCGCAGGCCAACAAGAAACCCGACTGGAGCGTCGCGCTGATGTACAGCCAGCGCGGACCTGCCTATTCGAACATGATCTCCGTAAACGTCTCGATACCCTTGCAGTGGGATCAGAAGAACCGGCAGGACCGCGAGGTCGCAGCGAAGCTCGCGATGCTGGATCAGGCGCGCGCCGAGCGCGAGGACATGTTGCGCGCGCATACCGCGGAAGTGCGGGCAATGATCACCGAATGGGAGAACGATCGCGAGCGCAGCGCGCGCTATGCGCGCGAGCTGCTGCCCCTGGCAGCCGAGCGCACACAGGCGGCGTTGGGCGCCTATCGCGGCGCTAAAGCGAGCATCAGCGACGTGCTCCTTGCCCGCCGCAACGAAATCGACGTTCGCCTGCAAGCGCTGCAACTGGAGATGGACACCGCGCGGCTGTGGGCGCAACTCAACTTCCTGTTTCCCGACGGTGCCGCAGCTGCGCATGCAGATGCAATTCACACCAAGGATTCGCGATGAACAAGAAAACACTCCTTCTCGCGCTGATCGTTACCGGTGCCATTGGGGCAGCCGGCTACGGGGTCTATCGCCTCGGACTGAACCGCGGCATGCAGAGGACCGCCGCGTCGCCTGCCGCATCGCCACAGGCCGCTGCGCAGAAACCGGGTGACATCGATCCGAACACCGGCAAGAAGGTTTTGTATTGGCACGATCCGATGGTCCCGGGACAGAAATTCGACAAGCCCGGCAAATCGCCCTTCATGGACATGCAACTCGTGCCCGTCTACGCCGATGGCGGAGACGAGAGCGCGGTGGCGATCAGTCCACGCGTGCAGCAGAACCTTGGCGTGCGCACCGCCGAGGTCAAGCCGGGCTCGCTGGCATCGGCAGTCGAAGCCGTGGGCAGCGTCGCCTACAACGAGCGCGACGTAGCGGTCGTGCAGGCGAGGGCCAACGGCTTTCTGGAGCGACTCTACGTGCGTGCGCCGCTCGACCCGGTGCGCAAGGGACAGTCGCTTGCCGAGCTCTACGTTCCCGACTGGGTCGCCGCGCAGGAAGAATATCTGTCGGCGAAGAGAATCAGCGTGCAAACGGAGGCTAAAGGCCTTGGTGACCTGGCCGCAGCAGCGGCACAACGCATGCGCCTGGCTGGCATGAGCGAGGAGCAGATTCGGGCGGTCGAAACGAGCGGCAAGGTGCAGCCCCGGCTGACCATCACCGCGCCGATCGGCGGCGTCGTCGGCGAGCTTGCCGCGCGCGAAGGCATGACGGTCATGGCCGGCGCGCCGTTGTTTCGCATCAATGGGCTTTCCACCGTCTGGGTCAACGCCGAAGTGCCCGAGGGCTCCGCTGCGCAAGTGCGTCCGGGTAACCCGGTGGAGGCCCGGACGCCGGCGGTATCGGGAGCAATATTCAAAGGCAAGGTCAGCGCCATCCTGCCCGAGGTGAATCCTGCGACGCGGACGATCAAGGCGCGGATCGAGCTCGCCAATCCCGCGGGACAGCTTGTGCCTGGCATGTTCGCCAACATCAGCTTCGCGCCGGCGGCACGCAAGGAGGTGCTGCTGGTGCCTTCGGAGGCCGTCATCCAGACCGGCAAGCGCAGCGTGGCCGTCGTCGCGCAGGGGGATGGGAAGTTCGCGCTCGTCGATGTCGAGGTCGGTCTCGACAGCAACGGCCAGACCGAGATTCGCAAGGGATTGCAGACCGGCCAGAAAGTCGTCGTCTCGGGGCAGTTCCTGGTCGATTCCGAAGCGAATCTCAAGGCCTCGACGATGCGCATGAGCGAGCCGGCTCCCGTGCCATCGCCATCGACGGAGACAAAGCGATGATCGCCCGCCTCATTCGTTGGTCGATCGCCAATCGGTTCCTTGTGCTGCTTGCGACATTGATGGTGAGCGCGTGGGGCATGTTGTCGCTGGCACGCACGCCGCTGGATGCGATTCCCGATCTCTCCGACGTGCAGGTGATCATTCGCACGACTTTTCCGGGGCAGGCACCGCAGATCGTCGAGAACCAGATCACCTATCCGTTGACCACGACGATGCTTTCGGTGCCGGGGGCTAAGGCCGTGCGCGGCTATTCGATGTTCGGCGACTCGTTCGTCTACATCCTGTTCGAGGACGGCACCGATCCGTACTGGGCACGCTCGCGCGTGCTCGAATATCTGAATCAGGTGCAGTCACGGCTGCCCGCGCAAGCCAAGGCCTCGCTCGGACCCGACGCGACAGGCGTGGGTTGGGTGTACGAGTACGCGCTGATCGACCGCAGCGGCAAGATGGACCTGTCGCAACTTCGCGCGCTACAGGACTGGTTTCTCAAGTACGAGCTGAAGACCGTCCCCAATGTATCCGAGGTCGCGAGTGTCGGTGGCATGGTGCGCCAATACCAGATCGTGCTCGACCCGGATCGTTTGCGCGCCTACAACATCCCGCATGGCAAAGTCATCGACGCCGTGCAGAAAGCGAACCAGGAGACCGGTGGCTCGGTGCTGGAGCTGGGCGAAGCGGAGTACATGGTGCGCGCCTCCGGTTATCTGAAGACGCTCGATGACTTCCGCCAGATTCCCCTGATGACGACCGACGCCGGCGTTCCGGTGCGCCTGGGCGACGTCGCACGGATCCAAGTCGGGCCGGAGATGCGGCGCGGTATCGCCGAATTGAATGGCGAGGGTGAGGTGGCGGGCGGGATCATCGTGATGCGCTCGGGCAAGAACGCGCTGGAGACGATCGATGCTGTCAAGGTCAAACTGGAGAAGCTCAAATCGAGCCTTCCTCCCGGTGTGGAGATCGTGCCCACCTACGATCGGTCGAGCCTGATCAAGCGCGCAGTCGACAACCTTCAGGAAAAGCTGATCGAGGAATTCATCGTCGTCGCGCTCGTTTGCTTCGTGTTCCTGTTTCACCTGCGCTCGGCTTTCGTCGCGATCGTGTCGCTGCCTTTGGGCGTGCTGATGGCGTTCATCGTCATGTATTACCAAGGCGTGAACGCCAACATCATGTCGTTGGGCGGGATCGCAATCGCCATCGGCGCGATGGTCGATGCCGCGGTGGTGATGATCGAGAATGCGCATAAGCATATCGAGGCGTGGCACCACGCGCATCCGGACCAGAAGCTCGAGGGCGACACCCAGTGGCGGGTCGTCGGCGATGCCGCGGCACAGGTCGGGCCGGCGCTGTTCTTTTCGCTGCTGATTATCACGTTGTCGTTTGTCCCGGTGTTCACGCTGGAGGCGCAGGAAGGCCGGTTGTTTTCACCGCTGGCGCACACCAAGACGTACGCCATGGCCGTCGACGCGGGTCTAGCGGTGACGCTGATCCCAGTGCTCATGGGCTACCTCATTCGCGGTCGAATTCCGGAGGAGAAGAAGAATCCGCTGAACCGTCTTCTCGTCGCGATCTATCAGC
>Ga0066710_100004229_pt1 | contig 12619 bp, 11 predicted proteins | sample GraSoiAngelo_159_FD_79666 | JGI IMG/M metagenome (GOLD analysis project Ga0066710, IMG submission 79666) | Grasslands soil microbial communities from the Angelo Coastal Reserve, California, USA - 14_1009_16_40cm | ecosystem: Environmental > Terrestrial > Soil > Grasslands | place: USA...
GGGAACTCGAGATGCGCGAGGAACTCGCCTGTCTTTTCGGCGTGCGCCTTCATGTACTCGAACTCGGCGTCGTCGAGCTTCCCGGGCTTCTGCAGGAACTTGTCGCGCACCGCGATCTTCCCGTAGTCGTGCAGCAGCGCCGCGGCGCGGAGCTTCTCGAGATCCTTGCCGCGCAGTCCCATCGCGCGCCCGATCACGTCGGCGTAGCGCGTGACGCGCAGGCTGTGCCCGGCGGTCTGCTGGTCGCGCGCGTCGACCGTCATCGCGAGCGTCTCGATGAGCGTCTGCCACAGCTGCTTCTGCTCGGCCACGAGCTGGGCGTTCTCGACGGCGACGGCGGCCGAGGCGGCGAGGGAGGCGAGCGTGTCCTCGTCGGCGGTCGTGAACGGACCACCGCCATGCTTATTCACCGCCTGGAACACGCCGATGACGCGGCCCTCCTGACCGGTCATCGGATAGGTCAGGAGACTCTTCGTCTGGTAGCCGCTCTGCTGGTCGGGCTCCGGATTGAAGCGCGCGTCCGCGTAGGCGTCCGGGATGTTGATGACCTCGCCGGTCAGCGCGACGCTGCCGGCTATCCCGGTGCCGAGCGGGATGCGGATCTCGCCGGTGCCAAGGGCGATGCGCGACCACAGCTGACCGCGGTCGGCGTCGACGATGAAGATCGTCGCCCGGTCCGCCGCAAGCAACTCCTGTGTCGCTTCGGCCATCAGACGTAGGAGCGAATCCAGATCGGTCACCGACATGAGCCGACGCGTCACGTCGAGGATCACCTCGAGCCGATGACCGGCCGTCCGCCGCTCGCGGCCGCGCCGCTCCGCGGCGCGCCTGTCGATGCCGTCCGGTGCCGTTCCGGCCGTCGCGCGTCGCTGGGTGCTCCGGCGGTCGGCCGGCCGGCCGCTCATTCCGCCGACGTGATGTGCTCCGCCACCGGCGCGATCGTCTCCGCGATCTGCTCGAGGAGCATCTGATCCCGACGCTCGAAGGTGCCGTTGCGCTTGTTGAGGACCTGGATGACGGCGACGGGCTGTCCCTGGCTCCCCCACACCGGGACGACCAGCACGTTCAGCGTGCGGAACCCGGTGCGCATGTCGAACTTGCGGTCGAAACGTGAGTCCGCGTACGCATCCGGAACGTTGATCGTCTCGCCGGTGAGTGCCGACTGACCCGCGAGACCCTGGCCGAGCGGCAGGCGGATCTCCGTCGTGGTGCGTTGAGCCACTCGAGCCCACAGCTCCTTCTTCTGTTGATCCACGACGTAGAAGGTGCAGCGCTCGGCGTCGACCGCCTGCGAGCACAGCTCCACCAGACCACGCAGGTACGCTTCGCGGTCGCGTTGCACCGACAGGTGCCCGAGCTTCACCAGGATGAGCGCGACCTTGTCGTCGAGCATGTCGATCAATGGAACCCGGCCACGGCCGCGCTCGCGATCGCGATCTGCGGCGCGGGCGCGGCGTTCGGATTCGTCAGCGCGCCGACGCGGTTGATCTGGTAGCACGCGACCGGCTCCGCGCGGCCCTTCACCTGGATCGCGCCGAGATCGACGTAGTCGACGTCGCTACCCAGCTCGCCCAGCGTCTCGGCGCTGCAGGCGACCTGGTCGCGACGCGCGATGTCGGCCGACGTGAGACGCGAGGCGACGTTGGCCGTGTCACCGATGACGGTGTACTCCATGCGCCCCAGCGCGCCGAGGAAGCCGGCGACGACGTGGCCGGTATTGATGCCGAAACCGAATGACACGTCAGGCCCTCCCTTCGCGCGCTCGGCCTGGATCCACTTCTGCATCTCCAGCGCGCATTCCACGGCTTTGCGCGCCTCGTCGGCGACCTCGATCGGCGCGCCCCAGATGACCATGATGTTGTCACCGTTGTACTTGTTCACGCTGCCCTCATAGCGGTTGACGATGGTCACCATACCGTCGAAGTAGCGGTTGAGGTGCCCGAGGAGGATCGCCGGAGTCATGCCCTCGGAGATCGTCGTGAACCCGCGGATGTCGCCGAAGAGCACGGTCACGCGGCGATCCTCGCCGCCCAGAGCGAGCTGGCCGGTCTCCTCGCGGTCCATGATCGTCCGCGCGACGGCGGGAGTGACGAAGCGGCCGAACGTGTTCTGCGTGCGCGACACCGCGAGCTGCTCCTCGAAGAGGAGGTAGCCGAGCCCGATCACCCACCAGAAGACCGCCGGCAGGACGTACCCGATCGACGGAACCTCCACCGGTCCGTTCCCCACGTCGCCCTGCGTCTGCAGCGAGAACAGGACATACGCGCCCGCGATATAGAGGGCGAGGACGCCGAGCGCCGCGAGGAAGCCCCACAGCCGCCACCGCACGACGAGGAGCATGCCGCCGAGCGTCACGAGCAGGAGCTGCGCCAGCGTGGTGATGAAGCCCTGCTTCAGCACGGGGTAGCGGTTGGTGAAGATGGACTGCGCGGTGTTCGCCCAGATCTCAACGCCGAACATCTTCCGGCCCACGCTGTTCGGCACGGGGTAGTCGTCCGGCACCGCGGAGACGGAGTGGAAGCCGACGAATACCGTCCGGCCGACGATGAGGTCGCGCGGCACGGCGCCGGCGATGACGTCCTTCATCGACACCACGCAGAACTCGAGTGGGTTCGCGCAAAAACCGACCTTCTGCTGCTCGAACGTGGACGTCGCGGGCCGCGATGCGTAGTACACCGGCATGCCGCCGCGCTGATTGATGGGCAGCACGCGCTGGCCGAGTGGCGCGGGAATGACGAGCCGGTCGCCGGTGAGGGTCGCCTTCGTGAGGTCGGCGCGCACCTGCCGCGCCGCGGCGAGGAGCGGCAGCGCGTAGTACGTCGTCCCGTCCGGGCCTTCGATGCGCATTTGCGCGTCGCGAACGTGTCCGTCGGGATCGGCGGTGACGTTCACCGAGCCGAGGCCCGCGGCCGCCGATCTGAGCTGCGCGATCGGAAGCTGCACCACCGCGAACTTCGTCGAATGGTCGGTCAGCATGCCGTCGCCCGCTCCCTGCATCGCGAGGATCACGTTGCCCGCTTCCTTGATCGCCGACGCAAGCAGCGCGTCGTCCTCGGGGCTCGGCGAGCGGTCGTAGAAGCTGACGTCCATGGCGATCACGGTCGGGTTCTGCGCCCGGAGGGCGCGGATGAGATCGGCGTATGCGCGGCGAGGCAGCGGATACACGTCGTACTTGCTGATCGTGAGGTCATCGACCGCGACGATGGTGATCTGGTTCTTGACCTGCGCCGGCGAGATGTCGATAGCCTTGTCGTAGATCGCGGTCTGCAGCGTCGTGTCGAAGAGCTGCGTCACGAGTGCGAGTGCGCCGAACAGCACCGCGAGCACCGCAAGGGCGGCGACGACCGCGCGCTGACGCCGTTGGCGCTTCGAAAACACCCTTCCCGCCACCTCTCCTGCCCGCCGCGGCGGGTCGGGTCAGATTATGGGGTTGCGGGCGCGTGCCAGCACGCTTTCCAGCACGCGTATGGAGCGCGCGTAATCAGCGAGCGATAGGCGTTCCATCGGCGTGTGGTCGTACCGGGAGTCGCCGGGACCGTAGGCCACCATCGGGCAGCCCCATGCGGGCGCGAGGATGTTCAGGTCGCTCGTGCCGCTCTTCACCTTGAACCTCACTTTGCCGCCCGCGTCCGCGATCGCGCCGACGAACGCGCGCGCAAGTGTTGTGGTGCGCGCGGTGCGCGCGGGCTCTTCGGCTCCGATACGCTCGATCTCGATCGCCGCGGTGCCCACGTGCGCCCCGGCGACGGCGCGGAGGTCCGCCTCGAGCTCCGCGGTCGTGACGCCGGGCGGGATGCGATAGCCGATACGGAGCTCGGCTCGTTCGACGAGCCCGTCGCTCGTCCCGCCGCTCATGCCCTCGAGACGGCAGTCGAGCTTCGCGAACCCCTCAGCTCCCTTCGTGCGCTGTTCCGCCGACGCCTGAAGGCGCGACCACAGCGCGAGCGCCTCTTCACTACACGTGAGTCCGCGCGCGGCGCCGTGTCGCGCGGGACGCGACAGCGCGACGCGCAAGGCGAGACGGCCCTTGTACGCGACGGTGACCGCGTCCCAACCGGATGGCTCGCCGATGACGCACCAGTCCGGCGCGGCGAGCGTCGCGCGATGCCGCGCGCCCGCGCTCGTCGGCGATTCCTCCTCGACGGCACCGACCACCGTGACGCGCACGCCGGCCACGCGCTTTGTCGCCGCCGCGACGAAGGCGGCGAGCGGCCCCTTCGCGTCGACCGCGCCGCGTCCGACGAGCTCGCCGTCCTCGACGTTCACGGCGATCTCGCCGGGGACTGTGTCGATGTGGCCGAGGAGAACGACGTGCGTGGAACCGTCCCCGATCTCGCCGACCGCGTTCCCGGCGTCGTCGACCGACGCGCGGAAGCCACGCTCGGCCATCCGCGCGACGAGCCACTCGACCGCTTCGCCCTCGTGGCGGCTGGTGCTCGGGATCGCGACGAGCCCGCGGACCAGCTCGACGTCGGGCTCTATGCCAGCACCTTCGCGGTCGCGACGAGCACGCGATCGATCTGCGCGGCGCTGATGACGAGCGGCGGCAGATAACGCACGACCGTCGGGCCTGCGCCCAGCGCGAGCACGCCCGCGTCCTGCAGCGCCTTCAGCGTCGGGCCCGCGTTCTCCTTCAGCTCGATGCCCGCGAGCAGGCCGAGCCCGCGGACCTCGCGCACCTTGTCGCTGTGAATGGCACGTAGCCCGTCAAGCAGCTGCGCTCCGCGCTCACGCGCGCGCCTCGAGAGGTCGAGTCGCCGCATCTCGCCGATCGCGGCGATCGCCGCGGCGCACGCGAGCGGATTGCCGCCGAACGTCGACGAGTGCGAACGCTTCGGGAGATCTCCCACCGCCCGCGAGAAGGCGATCGCGCCCATCGGCAGACCGCCGGCGATCGATTTCGCGACGCAGAGGATGTCCGGGACGACATCGTACTGCTCGAGGGCGAACATCGTCCCCGTCCGGCAGAAACCGGTCTGCACCTCGTCGAAGACGAGCAGCGCGCCGCGCTCGCGGCAGACGCGCGCGGCCTCCACGACGAACTCGCGCGTCGCCGGCCGAACGCCACCCTCGCCCTGCACGAGCTCGACGATGAAGGCGGCGGTCTCGGTCGTGATCGCCGCACTCAGCGCCTCGGGCTTGTTGAACGGCACGTGCGAGAAGCCCGGCACGAGGGGCCCGAAGACGTCGCGGTACTCCGGACCCCAGGTCGCGGAGAGGGCGCCCATCGTCTTGCCGTGGAAACCCCGCATCGTCGCGACCACGCCAGTTCGCTTCGTGGCGGCGCGCGCGAACTTGAGCGCGCCCTCGACCGCCTCGGTGCCGCTGTTGCAGAGGAACACCCGGTCGAGCGACGCCGGCAGCAGCGAGGCGAGGACGTCGTACAGCTCCGCGCGGCGGTCGTTGTAGAAGAGCTCCGTGCACGAGGCGAGCGTCCGCGCCTGGGCAGCGATGGCATCCGCCACCGCCACGTTGCCGTGCCCGAGGTTCGCCGAGCCCTGCCCGCCGACGCAGTCGATGTATTCGCGGCCATCTTCGTCGTAGAGGAGCGCGCCGTCGCCGCGCACGATCGCGAGTTGCCGTTTGCTGTACAGGCCCGAGGTGTGCGCGTCCTCGCGGCTCATCGACGAGCGGGCCTGGGGGGTTCTCGGGGGGCGAAGCCCCCCGGTGGTCGTCATCCCTGGATCACCGTGCGGACCTGTGGATCGCCCGACGCGCTCCGGATGACGACCTCGCCCACGCCGCCTTCGATCGCCTCGCGCGCCGCGAGGATCTTCTTCTTCATGCGACCCTGCGCCAGCTTCTCGGCCTCCTCGAGCGTCGTCTCAGCGACGAGAGAGGACGGATCGTTCGCATCCCTCAGAAGACCGGGCACGTTGGTGAGTATGAGCAGCGCGTCGGCGTCGATCGCGACCGCGATCCGGGCCGCGACGCGGTCGCCGTCGACGTTGACCGCCTCGTTTTCCGTCGACAGCGCGAGCGGAGCGACGACGGGCACGCGACCGGGTCCGATGAACTGCGTGAGCAACGGCAGGTTCACCGCCTCCACGGTCCCGGTGTAGTCGTCGCGCAGCAGGAGCGTCTTGCCGTCCTTCACGGAGCGCACGTCCTTGCGCTTCGCGACGAGCAGGCGGCCGGAGATGCCGGAGAGGCCGACCGCGTCGATGCCGCGCTGCTGGAGCTTCTCGACGTAGAGGAAGTTCTCCACGCCGAGCGCGGCCATCGCGAATACCTCGAGAGTGCGGCGATCGGTGCGGCGGCTGGAGTGACCGGACGGCGAGATGATCGTCTCCTGGGGGACGCCGAGGGCGGCCGCGATGCGGTCGGTCTCCGCGGACGCGCCGTGGACCAGCACGATCTCGTCCAGCCGCGCGACCTCGGCGACGAGCGTCGCGACCGCGTCGCGATCGACGCCCTTTGACCCACCGGCCTTCACGACCGCACGCAATGTCACGGATGCAGCCCCACGAAACCGAGGCCCGCGTCCTCCGGCATGCCGCGCGCGACGTTCATCGCCTGCACGCCGTTGCCCGCCGCGCCCTTCACGAGGTTGTCGATCGCGCAAAGCGCGACGACCCGCTCGCCGCGCGGATCGGCTGCGAATCCGACATCCGCGAAGTTCGTGCCCGCGAGCAGCCTCGGCTCGGGATAGCGAAAGATACCGGAGCGCTCCTTCACGATGCGCACGAACGGCTCGCTCGCATACCGCTCCCGATAGATCTTCCAGAGATCCTTGTCCTCCAGCGGACTCTTCACGTACACGTGGGCGGTCGCGAGGACGCCGCGCACCAGCTCGACCGCGGTCACCGAGAGATCGACGCGCGGTCGCGCGCCGCCGAGGGCGAGCTCCTGTTCGATCTCCGCGGTGTGGCGGTGCCCGACCGGCCGGAAGGACCGGACTACGCCGGCGCGCTCCGGATGGTGCGAATCCTCCGACGGCTCGCGCCCGCCCTCGCTCGAGCCCACCTTGCATTCGACCACGACCGGCCGCGTGCGGTCGACGACGTCCGCCGCGAAGAGCGGGAGCAGCGCGAGGATCGCCGCGGTCGCGTTGCAACCTGCGCCGGTCACCCGCTGCGCGCCCGCGATACGGTCACGGTACAGCTCCGGAATGCCGTAGACCCAGCGGCCGAGCGCGTTCGGATGCGGATGCGGTTCGCCGTACCACCGCTGGTAGTCGGCGGGGTCGCGCAGGCGATGGTCGCTCGACAGGTCGACGATCAGCGCGGCACGGCCATCGAATTCGTCGGCGCGGTGCGTCCCATTCGGCAGGCTGAGAAAGAGCACGTCGCAGTGGGCCACGTCCTCGTAATTGACGAACTGCAGATCCGTGCGCTTGCGCAGGTTCGGATGTGCGGTCGTGACCGGCTTGCCCGCGAGCGACTCGCTGCCGGCGACGATCTCCCGAACCTTCGGATGACCGAGCAGGAGACGCAGCAGCTCACCGCCGGCGTAGCCGCCGGCGCCGATGATGCCCGCCTTCACCTGGAGGCCACTGACAGCACGTAGTCGATGACCTTCGCTGGGATGTTCACGCCGGTCGTGTCGATGGAGTTCCGGAATTCCATCGTGTAGTTGACCTCGTTCACGAGCAGGCCCTCGGCGCCCTCCAGCACGTCGATGGCGACGACGCCGCCGCCAACCGCGCGGGCGGCTCGCACGCAGACGTCGTTGAGCTCCGGCGTCACCACGCACTTCGTCGCCTTGCCGCCCCGCGCGGTGTTGGTGATCCAGTGGTCGGAGTAGCGGTAGATCGCGGCGATCGTCTCGTCGCCGACGACGAACGCGCGGATGTCGCGTCCCGGTTTCGGCACGTACTCCTGTACGTAATAGATGGAGTGCATGTAGGTCCCGAGAACGTCCTTGTGCTCGAGGATCGCCTCGGCGGCCTCGCGGTCGTTCACCTTCGAGATGAGACGGCCCCAGCTGCCGACGAGCGGCTTCATCACCACTGGATAGCCCAGCTCCTCCGCCGCGACGAGAGCGGACTCAGGCGTGAACGCGACGCGCGTTCGCGGCGACGGCACGCCGTGGCGGATGAGCCGCATCGTCGTGAGCAGCTTGTTCCCGCAGATGTCCGCGACCTCGAACGTGTTCACCGTGGGAATCCCCCAGATGCCGAACACCCAGAGCGAGTACAGCGCGCGGCTGTGCTGGATGCAGCGCTCCAGCACGACGTCGACGCCGATGTCCGGCTTCCGCTCGAGCTCGAAGACGATCTCGCGGTCGTCGAGCACCTTCGTCGGAACGTGACGCGATTCGAGCTCCTCCAGCAGCAGCTTCTCCTCGACGCGCACGCGCGAGAGGAGCACGCCGACGGTCGGGCTACTCACCCCAGTCTTCTTCGGCCTCCGGCGCGAGCGCGAGCGCGAGCGGCCGCGTCTCCGTCACCTCGAGCTCCGCGCCACAGTCGGGGCACGAGACGATCTCGCCCTTCACGGCATCGGCGCCGACTTTGACCTCAGCGTCGCACTCGGGACATTTGGCCACGGAGCCCCTCCCGCCTGATCGGCAGGAGCAGCCTAAACGCTAGTCGGCCTCGGACGCACCCTCGCGCCTGACGCGCGAGCGCGCCTTGTCTTCGTACATGCGCTCGTCGGCGACCCCGAGCAGCGCATCGTCGGTGCGGCCGTCCTCCGGGAACCACGCGATCCCGAACGACACGCTCGGCAGCGTGTGATCGCGGCCGGCCCAGTGATAGGTCTCTTCACGCAGGCGCGACTCGATGCGACTCACGAGGGCCTGCGCCGGCAGCGGACCGGTGCGGGGCAGGAGAAGCACGAACTCGTCGCCGCCGATGCGCGCGATGACGTCTTCGGCGCGCACCGACTCGCGCATGAGGCGCCCGACCTTGGTCAGGACCTCATTGCCGGCGAGGTGGCCGGCCGTGTCGTTCACGCTCTTCAGGCCGTCCACATCGCAGAGCACGACCGCGACGATGTCGCCGTGACGAGCGGCGCCGGCCAGCTCACCCTCGAGGCGCTCCATGAGGCTGCGCCGGTTGAGCACGCCGGTGAGATCGTCGTCGCGCGCGAGCCGGTGGGTCTCGGCCAGCAGGCGGGCGTTCGCGATCGCGATCGCCGCTTGGGCCGCGTAGAGGCGCACCAGTCGCTGCGTGTCGCCTGAGAAGCGACGCGGCGTCGCCGAGTACATCGCGAGGGTGCCCACCAGCTCGCCGTGCGCGATCAGCGGAACGGCGATGGCGGAGGCGATCGTGGCGTGGAGAGGTTTTGTGCTTCTCGGGTGCTCGGCGTAATTCGGCGCCACAACGATGTCGCGCGTCTCGATCGCCGCGAGCGAGATGCCGGCGAGCGGCTCGCCGATCGAGTCGCGGAGGCCGAGATCCGGGTTGGGGCGCAGCGCGCGGATGACGTAGCCGTCACCAGGCTCCGCGAGCGCGAGCATCGCGCCGTGCGTGCGTGACAGCTGCGTCGCCTGCTCGACGACGAGGTTCACGAGGTCCTCGAGAGAGCGCTCGCCGGCGGCGGCCAGACCGACCTCGTATAGGGCCTCGAACTGCACGGCGCGGCGGCGCTCCGTCTCGCTGAGGCGCCAGTTCGTGTACAGCGCCAGGCCGGCACGAAGGGCGAGGATGACCATCGTCGTGGCGACGGCGGAGTCCACGAACAGCTGGGCGCCCGAGTTGCTGATGTTCGCGACGACGACGAGGCCCGCGGCGAACGCGGCGGTCATGGCCGGAAGGGCGAGCCGCGAAAGCTCGACGACGTCGCGCGAGAAGAGCCGTCTCGGTCCCGAGCTGCGGTCTTCGATCCAAGTCCCGGCCGACACGCCGATCGCAAGCATGCCGAGCATCCACAGGAGGTCGAGCGCCGTGCCCGCTTGGAACTGACCCCATAAGAAGACCGGCAGACTGAGCGTGAACGCGAGCGCGTTCAGCGCGACGCCAACGACGAGGATGGCGAACGCACGACGTGGCTGCTCCATCGGCGAGCCCCAGAGGGCCGAGAGCGCAGCGCCCGTCGCACCGGACCACAGCACCGCATAGAGAAGGACGATCGTCGCGACGAGCGGCTCCTGCTTCATCTCGCTCGCGATCGCGCTGGAGAGGAGCAGCGCGATCGCGGCCAGAAGAAGGAGCACCACCGCCCCGGAGTCGAGAAGCAAGGCGTAGATCGCGAGACGCTGGCCGCGCAGCATCGCGATGAAGCCGAAGACGAGGAGGGCCGCGGCGCTCAGATGCGCGACATCGTCGAGGCCCGGCGCCGGGATCGGGATCTCCGCAATGACGAACGCGCTCCGCACCAGCATGCCGATCGTCCACGCGCCGGCGGCAAGGGTGACGAAGACCCACGGGAGGCGCTCGCGACCGGGCGTCGTCTGCGCCGCGCGCAGCGCCACCACGATCGCTCCAAGACCGAGCGCGAGCCAGGCGACCGACGCCACCGCGCCACGCGGCCAGCCCGCGGGCGCGAGCTGCTCGAGTCCATAGACCGCGAGGACGCCCACGAGGCCGGCCAGCCCCGCTCGCCACGAGCGGAGGGCCCGGGCGCGGCTGAGGGGACCGAGATCGCTCACAAACAAGAGGTTAGCCAGGGCCGGCGCCGCCGGAAGGCCCGCTCGGCCCACCCTGTATGGCGCCATCCGAGCCGCGCGTACTACCTCTGCGGGACCAAATGAGGCGGGTCTCATACCGAGTTCACCCGTACGGGCGAGATCGGATCAACGGCCGCGTCCTATCTCGGCGAGGCCAGCGGCGCGCTGAGGCGTAGGTACCGGAGCTCGCGGTTCGCGAGCTCGACGGCATCCAGCGGATCGACATTCTGCGGATCGTCCTGGATCGAGACCTGGACCGCGACGTTCGCAAACGCATACAGGACGCGGACGTTCGTCACGCTGATCCGACCCCCGCTGGGATCCTTGATCACACCGTCGATCGAGACCGCGCGCGAGCTGTCGCCGAAGGTCTGGCGTACGGAGATCGGGCGATAGCCGTACGCGAGCATCACGTCCCCTCGATCGGAGACGACGGCTTGCGGTCCCGCCTTATCGGGGAACAACAGGACGATGCACTCCAGGTCCGCGGTGGTGCCACCGCTCTTCTGCACCGTGAACGTCCGGAAGTACGCCGCGATGAAGAGGTAGCGGTCGAGGAGCGCAACGAAGGCGCCCTGGTCGGCGGTGGCGAGCGCGTCGTCCAGGTCGCGTGCCGTCAGCGCACCTTCCGTGGTGATCCGCGTCCCGTTCGGAAGATCGGTGACCGGCAGGACGAGGTTCTTCACAGGTCCCGCGAAGCGGATCGGGCTGGCGGAGGCCGCCGGCTGCGGCGCTGACGCCGCGCACGAAGCCAACATCGCGCCGGTCAGAATCGCGCGCAGTGCTCGCCCGATCACAACCATTCCCTCATCTCATCTGCCATGCCGTCGCGTGTCGCGAGAAGCATGCGTCCATCCGCAACGGCTGGCATCCAGAGAAGTCTCTAGGCAGTGCTCAACTCAGCACCTCGTCGCCCTCTACCAGGGGCGGGGCCTTCGTGTTGGCTCAGCAGTCTTGCGACGAACACCGGCGCGGGACAACGACAAACTGGCGTGAGCCTGTTGCGGTTTCCGTTGTGAAAAACGGCGGAGCGTCGGCTCAGCGGCCGCGAGCACCGGGTACCCCGTCCCACCTAGACCTGAGCCACACGCCGTGTCGCGCCTGACCATGAGTTCGACGCTCCGCGTGACCACGGGTGTAGACGCTGAGCATTGAGGATCGATTGAGGGCTTCGGTGAGCCTGAAGGGCTTCGGTGAGCCAGGAGGACACGATTTGAACCGTCACGATCCCCAAAGCGGCACCGGCTCATCGACCTGCTTATTGAGCACTACGACGAACTTGAGCGCCTGGTCGCTCTGACGTCCGAGCCATGACCGAGCTACGTCAATTCCGTGATGTAGCCGTACGGTTCTCGAAGAGGGGGTCGGGTTCCGTAGTCCGGTCTGATCGACTCCGGATCTCGTGTGAGCCAGGAGGGATTCGAACCCACGACCAAGGGATTAAGAGTCCCCTGCTCTACCGCTGAGCTACTGGCCCGTTCAAATGGTAATGACCGGCAGCCCACGTGACCAACGCGGAAATGTTGTGGACGATGTGGATTTGTGGAGAACTGCGGTGTGGATCAGCCGCGCGCGTGCGAACCTCGTCCGCTCTTCGGTTCGCTGATCCCTTTGATCGTCTCGCCGACCTCGCGCGCGTTCCCGCGCCGAGCGAGCTGCGCGGTCACGAGAATGCCGACGAGATGTCCGTCTTCCACGACCGGCAGACGCCGCACCTGACGGTCGGCCATCACCTTCTCGGCTTCATCCGCATTCGACTCGGGAGACAGCGTGACCGGATCGGCGCTCATCGCCGCGGATACGGGCGTCGCCTTGGGATCCTTGCCGGCCGCCACGACACGCACGACGATGTCGCGATCGGTGATGATGCCGACCAGCATCCCCGCTTTTGAGACGACCGGGAGCGCGCCGCAGTCCTGCTGCTTCATAAGCGTTGCCGCCTGGGACGCGGTGTCGTCCGGCCGGACGACGGTAGGGTTCGGGGTCATCAGATCCTTGACATTCATTTGGCGCGCACCTCCGACCACTCGGCCGGCAGCAGGAACTAGGCCGCGCCGATCTTGAA
>Ga0066710_100004231_pt1 | contig 12617 bp, 9 predicted proteins | sample GraSoiAngelo_159_FD_79666 | JGI IMG/M metagenome (GOLD analysis project Ga0066710, IMG submission 79666) | Grasslands soil microbial communities from the Angelo Coastal Reserve, California, USA - 14_1009_16_40cm | ecosystem: Environmental > Terrestrial > Soil > Grasslands | place: USA...
AACAGGTGCCGCAGATCTCCCTCGAGCCAGCGATAGAACACGCCGGGGCGAGCCCGGACCACGTCCCGCTCGACGCCCCGAAGGAGGTCGCAATAGACCGCTGGGAGGTTCGCCCCGGCCTCGACGGCGAGGGGAAGCGACCCGTACACCCGGGGGTTCAGGTCCAGCAGATATGGCCCGGCGAGCTGAGCCTGGAACACCCCCTCGAAGCCGTACAGCAGCCCCAGGACCGCGGCCTCGAGCTCCGGGTCCGGCTCCACCGTCTCCGCCGCGCAGGCCGTGCCGCAGTCGGGTGGCCAGGTCCGGAGGTAGCGTTGGTGGACGGCCGCCGCCAAACGCCCTCGCCACGCCACGCCTCCCAGGGCCCGAAGGCGCTCGCCGAGGAATGGCTGGACCAGGGCCGGGCCGTCCGCTGTCACCCTGGCCGGCAGCTCAGCCGCCGAGGCGATCCGGACCACCGGACGGAAGGACAGCATCGGCTTGACCACGACCGGATAGTCGAGCGACCGCCCGCTGTCCAACAGCTCCTGTCGGGAGGCGAACCGTCGGGTGGGTGGCACGAGGAGGCCCGCCCCGGCCGCCCGTTCGGCCACCACACCCTTGTCGACCAGGTGCTCCACCGGGGCGCCGAGGGCGAGGAGCGCCGCGTCGCTGGCGGCCAGGACGGCGAGGTAGTCGTGCGCCGCGAGCTCGGCCTTCACGGCGGCCTCGTAGTCCGGATCTGTGACGAGTGGGACGGGCACGGCGCGGCCGCAGTGGCGAGAGGCCGCGGCGATCGACAGTGGGGCCGAGACCGTCACCGCCGGGCGGTAGCCCGCTCGAGCCAGGCTTCGAACCGCCGCCAGGGTCGAACGGGCCTGACCGTTCCCGCCGTCGGTGACGAGCACCCAGTCCCCAGGGATCACGCGATCACCTTAGCAACGAACCCCACGGCCATCGGGGCACCGGGACCGCGCCGACGCTCACCCGGAGACGCCGGATGAGCCGGGTCCTGCTCGTCGGCAAGGGCCCGCCCGCGCAGGACGGGATCGCCTCCTTTCTGCGAACCCTGATGGAGGGGCTCGGCCACGACCACGACGTCCGCCTGGTGAACCTCACCCGGGACGGCGAACGGGCGGGTGGGCGGCTCACACTGTCGAACCTCACTCGGACGCTGGCCGACGCGAGAGAGGTGTGGCGCGGAGCGCGTGGAGCGGACGTGGTGCACGTCCACTCGGCCCTCGCCCCGCACGTCACGATGCTCAGGGCGGGGCTGCTCGCGCTGATGGGCCGCCTCCGGGGGGGGAAGGTCGTGGTGCACGCCCACGGCGGGCTCGTCCAGCTGTGGCTGACGACCCCGCCCCGGCGCCAGCTCGCCAGGGTGGCCCTGGCCCCGGCGCACCGGGTGGTGGCCGTGTCCGAGGGTGGCCGGGGCGCCCTCGAGGCCGTACTGGGGAGGGACCGGGTCGTTCTGATCGACAACACCGTGGACACCACCGCGTTCGGCCCGCCGGGGCGGCCGGGCGATCCACCCCGGATCCTGTTCGCCGGCGTGCTCACGCCGAGGAAGGGCGTGCTCGACCTGATCGAGGCCTCCGCCCTGCTCGGAGCGCTCGGCGTGGCCCACGAGCTGCTGCTGGCGGGCGGATCCCCGCCGGAAGGCGAACACGCAGAGGCCGAGGTCCGGGCCGCGGCACGCCCTGCCGTCCGGTTCCTCGGACCACAGCCCCTCGCGGCGATGCCCGGCCTGTACCGGAACGCCGACGTGTTCTGTCTTCCGTCCTGGTGGGAGGCGATGCCGCTGTCGGTTCTCGAGGCGATGGCCTCCGGCCTGCCCGTCGTCGCCACCCGGGTCGGCGACGTCCCGCGAGCAGTGGAGGACGGCGCCACGGGCATGTTGGTCCCTCCGAGGGATCCGCAAGCGCTGGCCGGCGCATTGCAGCGACTCTTGGCCGATCCGGCCCTCCGCCGACAGCTGGGCGACCGGGGCCGCCGGCGGGCGAAGGAGCGCTTCGACTCGGTCCGAGGCCTGCGGGCCATCGATTCGCTCTATCGCGAACTCGCCTCGCCCGGCTAAGCCGGCATGCCGAACGCCCCGATGGAATCCAGAGGATCGCAACAGGACCGACGGCCGAATCCAGGCCGAAAGGCGCCGAGCGAAAGATAGGATCACCCGATGGCCGTCACCGCAGCGCACTGGGGCCGACCTCGAAGCGCCGTGTTCGTCGTCGGCGCGGTTGCCGTTGCCGCGGCAATCGGCGTGGTCGCGGTGGTGAGCCCGATCCTGGCGATCGCCGCGGCGGTCGGCGGCATCGCGGTGCCCGCTGCGGTGCTCCGGCCCAAGCTCGTGGTCCACCTCCTCGTGGTGTCGATCTACGCCGAGGCCCTGGCGATCGGGGGGGTCACGGTTGGCCGGCTCGTCGCCCCACTCGCGTTGATCGCCGTCGCGTCCCAGCTCGTGAACGCGCCAGCGCGGCTCAGTGGGGCCCGGACCACACTCCGTTTCGTGGGCGCCTACACCGTGATGGCGGCAGTGAGCTTGATCTGGACGGCCAGCCCGGACGGAACGCTCTTCGCCCTGGGATCGCTCGCCATTGCCCTGGTCTACATGGCCGCGTTCGCCGTGCTCGTACGCGATCTGGCCGATGTCCGCAAGCTGCTGTGGACCGTGACCATCTCCGCGGTCGTCCTCGGCCTGTGGTGGATCGGGAGCTACGCGGCAGGGGTGGACCGGTTCTCCACCGGCGCGGGCGATCCCAACTTCCTCGCGGCGTTCCAGGCCATCGCCATCCCGCTCGTGCTGGCTCTGGCGGCCTCGACCCGCGACGGGGCGGTCCGGGCCGCGCTGTACGGCGCGATCGCGATCATCGCGGCTTCCGTCATCGCGACGCTCTCCCGGGGAGGCTCGCTCACTCTGCTGGCGGAGGTGCTCGCCCTCGCGGCGATCCCATCCGCGGCGCTGTTCCGGTCGCGGGCGCGCAAGGCTGCCTTCTTCTTGGTGGCGGGCTTCGCCCTGGTCATGTTCCTGTCCGTGGCGGGGGGCGCGCTGAGCCAGCGGTTCCAGATAGGCTTCGCCCAGACGAACATCGCTGGTAGCCGCGGCGATCTGTGGATGGCCGCATGGCACGGCTATCGGCAGCATCCGGTCTTTGGCCTCGGGGACGGGGGATTCAAGGCTGAGAGCTTCCAGCTCCGGTCGGAGACCCCCGGGGTGAACCTCCCGTTCCACTTGGCGTTCCGGCTCCGGCCGGGCGAGTACGTCCACAACGCCTACCTGGGGACGCTCACCGAGCTCGGGCCCCTCGGTCTGTTCCTGTTCGGCGGCATCCTGGTGGCAACCGCGACTTCGCTCATCCGAACGTCCCGACGGGCTCGAGCGGCCGGCGAAGCCTTCCTCCGGTCCGTGGCGAACGGCTTGCTCGTCGGGTTGCTGGCGTTCGTCGTCGCGTCGATGCTCCTGTCCTCGGAGACAGCCCGCACGCTTTGGCTCATCATTGGGCTTAGCCTGGCTCTTCCGTCCATGGTCCCGACGGGCGACGCGGAGGGCGAAGCGGCCTAGGCCGAACTCGTGGCCGGAAGGCACAGTGAAGAGGCCGGAGTGCCGATGGTTTCGCGGAAAGCCGGTGCTACCATTCAAGCGAATGCAGAGCTCCAGCGAGCCTACTCGCACCCTCGCCGAGTACCTCTCGATCCTTCGACGAAGGTGGTGGTTGGTGGCGCTCGTAACGCTGGTCACCGTGGGCGCTGCGGGAGCGTACACGTATGCCCAGCCGAAGGTGTATCGGTCCTCTATGAAGATCGTCGTGGGCCAAGGCGAGGGGATCTTCCTTCCAGAGGTGGGGAACGTCGCCGAACAGTTCACCCAGACCATGAGCAATCTCCTTCAGAGCGATGTGGTGGCGCTCCGGGTGATCGGGGACCTCGGCCTTCACCTCAGCCCGGACCAACTCCTCCAGAGACTCCGGGTGACCACCAAGCCGGAGTCGGCGGTGCTGGAGGTCCACTACGACGATTCAGATGGCCGGCTGGCCAGCCGGATCCTCGACCGGGTGGGCCAGGTGTTCACCGAGCTCGTGGACGAGCGCTTGGCCCGCTCCGGCAACACCAGCACCACGCAGGTCTCCGCGACCATCTTCGACCCGGCCCACCTCCTTCCCGATCCCGTGCAGCCGCAGCCGACCCGGAACCTGGCGGTCGCGGGGCTCCTGGGCCTTCTGCTCGGGGCGCTGGCGGGATTCGCCAGGGAACACGTCGACGACACCATCCGTGGCCTGGACAAGGCGGAGCAGGCGTTCGGGCAGACTGCCACGGCCACCCTGCCTCCCGGCCTGGTCGGCCACCGGCCCCTGGAGCCAACCCACAGGCGCAAGCACGACACCGTCCTGGCGGAGATGGCCTTCCAGCGCCTTCGCGCCAGCGTGCTGTGGTCGACTGAGGCCCGTGACGTCCGAAGCCTCCTGGTCACCAGCGCCCACCCCGAGGAAGGCAAGACCACAGTGGCCTCGAACCTGGCCCTCACTCTGGCGAACGAGGGCCACGACGTGATCGTGGTGGAGGCCGATCTTCGGCGCCCCGCCCTCAGCCGGTTCCTGGCGCTGCGGCCGAAGACCGGAACGCCGGGGATCGACGCGATCCTTCGCGGCCAGGCCACCATCGCCGACGCGCTGGTCGAGGTGCCGCTCACCTTCTCCGGGCTGCCCTCGGGGAACGGCAACCGTTCCCGGACCACCCCCCGCCGGGAGCGGACCCGGGGCCGGCTCCGGGCGGTCCTCACGCGAAGCGACGAGGCCTGGGCCCCGGGACGGGTGTGGCCGGCGGAGTTCGGGCTGATCCGGACGGCGGAGGTGGTCAAGGAGCTCGCCGAGCAGGCGGACTACGTCGTGATCGACTCGCCGCCGATCCTGGTCGTGACCGATGCCTACCCCTTCGCCGCGGCCGCCGACAGCGTCATCGCCATCGTCCGGAACCATCGATCGACGGCCACGGCCACCCAGGCGATGACCAAGGCCCTGGAGCGCCTCGAGGCCCAGCGGGTCCAGCTGCTGGTCACCGACGTGGAGCGCCGGTTCGGGATGGGCTACTACTACGGGCGATACGGTCGGACCCCTCGCCGCGAGCGGTCTCGGTCCCCGTCCGTATCCTCCTAGCGATCGCACACGCGGTCCGCCTGAACTGGCACCGGCCAGCCGGCTTCGTCATTCTCCCCGGTCAGGGCGTATACCGTCCGTACTTCTCCGCCGTGGGGTCGGCTGGGTGGAATCCGTCGCAGGAGGTCACGCTGTCGAATTGGGGGTCCCGAGGGAACACCTCGGAGCCCTGATCCTGCACTCCGACGTAGCCCTCGTCGTTCAGGATCAGAGAGTGCGCCTCGTACCCGAGATTGTCGTGCGAGACGTTGTTGAGACCGGTGAGCTCGTAGCCGCGGATGTTCGCGTACACGGGGCTGCGTACCAGGTCCACCTTGTCCATGAGGTTGTTGTACATCTCGTCGTCGTGGGCGCTCCACGCGACCAGGATGCTCTGGCTCGTGTTGTAGATCGTGTTGTCGTAGACCACCACGTTCGCCGGCCCCTCTTCGGGGACGTCCGCGGACCCCAGCTTGACGCCCATCCCGTTCAGCGCGTTAAACAGGATGTTCCGGCGGACGATACCGCCCGGGGTGTCGTGGGTGTTCACGTAGATAAGCTGGTCCCCGTTGATGTGGTCCTGAGCGCCATAGTTGTCGTGGATGCAGTTCCTGGCGACGATCCAGTTCGAGGGCTCGCCCGCGACCGTGCTGGCGACCAGCAGGTCCGCGTACGAATGGGCACCCCAGACCTCCCCGTTCCTGAACCGCCAACCCACCCCATTCACGAGCTTGACCATTTGCTCGTCTCGCTGTCCGGTGGCGGAATCCCAGGTTACGTTGATCCCGTCGAAGGTCCAGTACATGGCGCCGGTGATCCAGAGGAGGCCCTGGATCACGGGACGCTCTCCCGGATACGCTTTCACCAGGATCCGGGACGTGCTGGTGCCTGCGGCGAGCTTCGGGTTCGTGATCCGCTCGACGTAGGTGCCACTGCGGATGAATAGCTCATCCCCCGCCTTCAGCGATTCGAGCCCCTTCTGCACGGTCCGCCAGGGATTGGCAAGCGTCCCGGAGTTCGAGTCCGAGCCGTCGGTCGCCACGTAGTACAACGAGCCGGTCGCCCGAGCCGCCCGAACCGGAACGGTGGCGGCCACCGCGACGAGCGCGGCCACCAAGAAGAGTCGCAATGGAATCCTCGCTTCCGAGAATGCACTCATCTCCGCCTCGCTTCTGCCTCACCGGTCCTGGCCGGGCGAACCACGCTTTTGCGGGTTCTCTCGACACTTCGGGACGAGAAGCGCTCGGCTTGATGGCGCTGTCGGGCGATATGCCTCGATGCCACGGGAGTAGGCCGGAAGTTCTATTCGCCTGTCGCGCGGGTGAGGCTGGCGTGGGCATTCGAAGAGCTGGTCGGATCGCCGCCTAGAATCGGGCGATGAGCCAGCGTGTTCCTCGTGGGAGGAAGCCGCTCACGGAACGGGTCTCGGACTTCCTAAGCAGCGGTTGGTCCGACGCGCTGGTGCCCGGTCCGAACGTCACCCCTGGCCGGGTCCGCGGCTACCACATCGACTTCCGGGCCAAGCCGAAGACGGCCGTGTGGCCACCTCCCTGGCTACGGCCCGGAGGCGACTTCGTCAAGATCGCGCAATGGGGGCTGGGCAGCTACGAGAGCTACCTCGAGGGCGAGGGCGAGGACCGGCTTGCGTTCGCCACCGCCGCCGGGCAGCACCTCGTAGAGGCGCAACAACGCCGCGGGCCGCATGAGGGGGGGTGGGAATTCGAGGCCCCTCACGCACACACGTTCGATCTGAAGCCTCCCTGGCTCTCGGCCATGGCCCAGGGGGAGGCCGCAAGCTTGCTGGTTCGGCTCCACGCCGAGACTGGAGAGGAGCGATTCGCGGATGCCGCCCTCCTCGCCATGAAACCGATGATGCTTCCGCTATCGCGCGGTGGAGTGCTTGCGCCTCTCGGCGACGGATCGTTTCCGCAGGAGTACCCGACGGAGCCGCCGTGTCACGTCCTCAACGGCGGCGTCTTCGCCCTGTGGGGCTTGTATGACGTTTGGCTCGCGCTCGATGACGAGCCCTCAAGCCGGGCCTTCGAGGAGGGAGTGGAGGGATTGGCGGCCAACCTGGGCCGCTGGGATACGGGCTACTGGTCCCGATACGACCTCTATCCGCACCCCATCGTAAACGTCGCGAGCTACGGCTACCACGCCCTGCATATCAACCAGTTGCGGGCAATGGCCCGGGTGGCGGCCAACCCGATCTTCGACCAGACGGCCGACCGATTCGCTGCCTACGCCCACTCCTCACTCGGCCGTGCTCGAGTGTTCGCTTCCAAGACGGCATTCAGAGTCATGGTGCCCCGGAACCGGCTGTTCGCACGCCGCTCGTTTCCTTTCAAAGGACGACCCGGTCACCGGGCCTGACAGATGGATCAGCCGATCACTCCAGGATGAGGATCGTCATCCGGGCATGTTTGCGGAGCGAGGGGAACCGGGCGAGGAGGCGATCGTCCGCCCGGGCCACCCGAGATGCCAGCGCTCCCTGCCACCGCCGCGGAAGGATCAGGTTGAACGGCATGAGGAACACCGAGAGGAACTCCTTTTCCTTGTGCCGGAACCCGGGGAAGATGGACCCGGCCAACGTCCAATCGGCCGCCGTGATCGGGTGCTCGTCGGGCGTGCGTGCGGATGGGGTCAGCGCCCTCCCGACTCGCAGGATTGGGTTGTGGACCAGCGGCTCCGCGAACACGGCCCGTGCGCCCGGCTTCATGATCCGGCGGAGCTCCGCCAACGCCACGGGGAGATCGAGATGGTGCAGCACGGCGCTTCCCACCACGAGATCGAAGCTGCCGTCAGGGAAACCGGTGTTGTGCGCGTCGACGACGAGGAATCGGGCCCGGCCGGCGAACCCGCCATCGGCCACCCTGCGGCGCGCCTCCTCGAGCCTGGCGTCCGACACATCGATCCCGACGACTTCCCGGGCCCCCCGGGACAGCAGCTTCAGCGACAACCTCCCGCCTCCGCAGCCGTAGTCGAGGACCACTTGGCCGGCCGGGTCGTAGAACGCGTGCATTTCCGCTGTGCGGTCGAACTCCCCGATGGCGCGGGAGATCCAGCCTCGAACCCGCTCGTAGGAAGACTTCGTCTCCTCATAGAACCGCTGCTCCCGGTGGGCGAGCGCCGACAGCTCTCCCTCGACGCTCGGCTGCTGTCCCTCGCGACCTTCCGCCTCTGGCCCCTCGGCTGAGGGGCGCTCCGAGGCCGTTGTCATGCTGTGTCCTCCACGGTTGTTCCTACAACCTGACGACGTTGGGATGGTCCGACCCCCGGGTCAACCCGCGGGCGTCGAACACGAGCATCGCGTCGCGGATCACGGCCTCGTAGTCCACTCCCGGATGGGCGGTGAGGATGGCCACGCAATCCTGCTGGGCGAGATGCTCGGGGGTGAGCGGTCGCGACGAGAGCTCCTCGCCGAAGACCCTTGCCGTAGGCACGAACGGGTCGTGGTAGCTGCACACCGCGCCGGCCCGGGCGAGACGCTCCATGACGGCCACGGACGGCGACTCCCGGATGTCGTTCACTCCGGCCTTGTAGGCGAGGCCGAGTCCCATCACCTTCGATCCCTTGATCGGCTTGCCGGCCTCGTTCAGGGCGTCCCCGATCCGCGAGGCCACGTAGCCCGGCATCCGGTTGTTGACCTCCTTCGCGTGCTCGACGAACCCGATGCCGAATCCAAGACGCTGGCCCACCCGCCACGAGAGGTAGCTTGGATCAATGGCGATGCAGTGCCCGCCCACCCCGGGGCCCGGCCAGAAGGGCAGATAGCCGAAGGGCTTGGTGGCCGCCGCCTCGAGTGCCGCCCAGATGTCCACCCCGAGGTCCGGAGCCAGCGTGGCCATCTCGTTCACCAGGGCGATGTTCACCTGACGGAAGGTGTTCTCGATCAGCTTCGCCATCTCGGCCTCGCGGGGAGTCGGGGTGCGGACCACCGCGGCCACGAGCTGCGAGTAGAACAGCTCGACCAGGTCGGTGCTGGCCGGACCGATCCCCGAAACGATCTTCGGGGTCCCCCTCAGGCTCCAGACGCTCCCGGGATCGATCCGCTCCGGGGAGTAGCCGAGGGCGAAGTCGCGCCCGGCCTCCAGACCCGAAGCCTCGAGCAGCGGCCGCACCACCTCCTCGGTGGTTCCGGGGTAGGTGGTGGACTCCAGGATCACCAGCCGGTTCGGGCGGAGAGCGGATGCCACGCTCCGGCACGCTTCCTTGACCATGCCGAGATCGGGCACCGCGTCCTTCAAGGGGGTGGGCACCGCGATGATGATCACGTCGGCCTCCGCCAGGAGGGCTGGGTCGGTCCCGAAGCGGACGCTCGCCACGGAGGAGATCTGTTCGTCGGAGACGTCCACGACGTAGGACCGGCCTTCCCCGAGCGAACGGACCCGGCCGTCGTCGGTGTCGATCCCCATCACCGAAAACCCCTCGGACGCGGCCGCGATGAGTAACGGCAGCCCGACGTAGCCCAGCCCGACCACGCCGACCGTGGCCGTGCGGCCGAGGATGGCCTCGCGCAAAGGCGCGAACGGCTGGTCGTGCAGGGGTGGCTTGCCGAGCTCGGTATCCATGTCGATCGGGCCTACGGTATCCGGAAATGTCGTCCCAGTCTCGCGGTTCCTTGAGAGATCGCGAGAGCCGTTCGCCGGCCGAGTGGTCAGCAGGGCACGAGCTGGAGGACCCGCATTCGATCCCACGGCAGCAGCGACAGGTCCGTGGGATCGTCGACGCCTGCCTTCGACCAGGCGTCGTACCCGCGATCCAGGTTCGCCTCGCCGCGAACGGCAAGTGTTCCACCCGTGTCGCCCACGAACGCACCGTAGTCCTGGAGCGCGTGGGCCACCACCTTGACCCAATCGGGCCAGGCCTGCGCGTCGACGTGGAACGCGGGGTCCAGCTGGACCTGAGCGCCTTCCGGGAGAGCGTCGCCGTCATGGTAGATCCCGTCGGAGCCGGTGGCCGGGCAGGCGATGTAGTCGGCCCGGGTGTACGGGGTCATCAGCACGAGCGCGTGGTCGATGTGCCCCTGGGCGATCTCGTCGGGGCGGATGACCCCGCCGAGCAGCGCGAATCCCGAGGCCACAGCGCCGGAGCAGTGCTGGCCGAGCGAGCACATCGCCCCCCATCCTTCGGAGTCGGTGACGAAGCGAGCCGCTGCCGACCACGAGTCCGTGGGAGGGTCGTACTCCGCCTGCCACATGTCAAGCTCCTGGTCGGCAGTCGGGTCGACGACGACTAGGTGCGCATTCGTCCCGAGGTTCGGTTGCCCGTACCTCGGGACCGGGAACGAGACCCGGTCTTCGCAGCCGTCGGTGCATCGGACCTTGTACACCTCGCTGAGGGGGCTCGAGTACGCGACCGGGATGCCCCAGTCGTCGGAGTTCGCCAGGTTCGCGTGTGACGCATAGGGAACCAGGGCCGCGTCAACCATGCCGTTGGAGTTGCGATCGATCGCCGGACCGGACGGGACGGACACGTTCCAGAAGCTGCGGGTGCCGAAGGGACGCGGATAGGAGCTCGTCCGGATCGGGGTGAGAACCGGGACAGCGCCTGAGGCGATCAGGTTGCCGGAGTCGTCGAAGGCCTTCACGGTGTAGGTGTACGTGCTGAGGGGCCACAGCCCGTAGTCCGTATACGCCGATCCAAGGCCGCCCGAGAACTGGTCGAGCAGCCGACCATCTCGTAAGACCTTGAGGTAGTCCGTTCCGGGCGGCTCCGACCAGATGAGCTGGACCGCCCACGGATTGAGGGGCTGGCCCCGCAGTCCGATCCAGGCGATGCGCGAGTCGGAGCGCTCTCCGAAGAGGATTTCCGCCGCGGCCGGTGGCGCGGTCAGGCCCCCCGTGATCGCGATGGCGAGGAGGATGGCGATGCTCCATCGGGCTCGGGTCGTCCACCCGAGGCACGTGGGCAACGGATCGGGGCGTCCGGGGCGCATGCTTGGTTTACTGAAGTTCCCTCAGGGTCAAGAGTCAAACACCAAAGGTGACTGAAATCGGGAATTCGGGTGAACGGGGCCGAAGACCGATCCGGGCCCTCTCCAAGAAGGGGCTGTCTATCTCCCGGGGCGGGCGGTCGACTTCCTGGCCCCTGCGGTCGACTTCCTGGCCGTGCCCTTGGCCCGGGCCGTGGTCTTCTTGGCGGTCGACTTCGCCCGGGCCGTCGACTTCCGGGCCGTGCCCTTGGCGCGGGCCGTGGTCTTCTTGGCGGTCGACTTCGCCCGGGCTGTGGTCTTCTTGGCGGTCGACTTCGCCCGACCCGTGGTCTTCTTGGCCGAGCTCTTCGCCCGAGCCGTGGTCTTCTGAGAAGCCGCCCGCGCCCGGGCCGTGGACTTCTTCGCCGTGCTCCTGGCTCTGCGGACCGTTCTCCGCGCGGTCGACTCGGCGCGGGAGGCTACCCGCGTGCCGGCCTTCACCGTGCGCGTGGAGGCAGCCCGAGCCCGGCCTCGAGCCCGCTCGGCAACTTCGGCTCCCTCCATCGCTGCAGCCTGCACGGCTTGGCTTGCCGCCTCGCCGGCCCGCTCGGCCGTCTTCCTCAGGCTCTCCGCCTGTTGCTTCGCCGTCTTCCTCAGGGTCTCCGCCTGTTCCTTCACGGCCTCCACGGCCGCGCCCGCGGCGCCGAGCGCAACGAACCCGGCCTCCTTCGCGGTCCTCTTCATTGGCCTCACCTCCGAACCAGCATCGTTGCCGATGGGAGCGCATTCCAAACCAAGCGCAACGAGGGAGCAGCGAACGAGAGCCGCGCTACTCCAGCAGTGAGGCGAGCTGCCGCGCGTTGTTCACGGCGTAGTCGCGATAGCAGTTGTTCATCACCACGTGCGTCTCGCGAGCCTCCTCGGCGAGCGATTCGATCTTGGGGACCCACGTCTGCAGCTCCCTCTTCGAGTAGTCGTAGTCGAAGCGCTCGGCCGCGGTCTTCGTCTTCTTCTCCCACGCTTCACGGTTGCGCCCGTGGAACCGCACCACCGCCAGGGATTTCGACGTGGCCACCGCCACCGGGGGCAGCGACGAGACGAATCCCTGCGGCATGTCGACGCACACCAGCGGCAGGTCGTGCTCCGCGAGGAACGTGGCCGTCTCCTCCTGGTTCCGCTCCTCCATCCAGGACTTGTGGCGGAACTCCACCGCGATCCGGAAGTCGGGCAATCGCTCCTTGCATCCGATGATGTAGTCCTTGGCCTTGCGGGAGATCACGAAGTACTGAGGGAATTGGAACAGCACGGACCCGAGCTTGCCCGCGGAATGCAGGGGCATGAGCGCGGAGGCGAACCGCTGCCATACCTCGTCCAGCAGCTCGGGCGGCATGCGCTCGGCGTAAACGTTTCGCTTGCTGGCCAGCTCCTCGGGCAGCGCTTCCTTCACCTCCCTGTACACCGAGTCCACCCCGCTTGGGTGCCGGGTCGGCAGCGCGTAGGCCTGGACGTTGAACGCGAAGCCCTTCCGGGTCCGCTCGATCCATAGCGCGGCGTTCCGCTCCGACGCCGGGCAGCAGTAGCTCGAGTCCACCTCGACG
>Ga0066710_100004232_pt1 | contig 12616 bp, 9 predicted proteins | sample GraSoiAngelo_159_FD_79666 | JGI IMG/M metagenome (GOLD analysis project Ga0066710, IMG submission 79666) | Grasslands soil microbial communities from the Angelo Coastal Reserve, California, USA - 14_1009_16_40cm | ecosystem: Environmental > Terrestrial > Soil > Grasslands | place: USA...
CGCGACCTGATAATTGCCCTGCAGTTCGGCTACGGCGCGCTGCGGTACGAGCAAAGCGTTCTGCTGGACTCCGACAACTGCGCGGACTTTGGCGTACTGACCTGGCCGCAAGATATTTCCCGGATTCGGGAATTGACCAAGCAGTGGAATGGCGCCGGTGCTCTGATCCACCTGGCGGTCGGCGAATAGAAATTTGCCTTTATGAGTGTATGTTGTGCCATCTGCGAGGAAGAGTTGGAGCTCAAGGCGATCCAATGCCCTCGGAGTCTGCATGAACTTCAGATATTCCTGCTCACTAATCGTAAATTCGGCTTTGATCGGGTCGAGTGTTGAGACGATGGTGATAGGGCCTGTGGTAGGGTTCACTAGATTTCCGATTTGTACCTGCGCTTTCCCGGCGATCCCCGCGATTGGAGAAGTGAGATGCGTGAATCCGAGATTGACTCGTGCGGCTTCAGCCGCAGCCTTTGCGGCTTCGACAGACGCCTCGGCCGCCTGGATCTGTGCTTTCGCAGTCTCGACCTGTGCTTTTGCGGCCTCCACTTGTGCCTGTGCCGCAAGATTGTTTTGTGTTGCGTTATCAAGATCCTGCTGTGTGACGGCCTGCTGCCTGGCCAGCGGGACGTAACGATCCAGGTCGAGCTGCGTCCGTCGCTGATTAGCCTCCGCCTGTCCGAGCTGCGCCTGAACGTGAATTAATTGTGCTTTCGCTTGCGCGAGCTGCCCGTTGGCTTGTAAGAGCTGTCCTTGCGCCTGGTCTGCCGCCGCCTGGAATGGGCGCCCATCAATTTCGAACAGCAGCTGGCCTTTATTAACGAATGAACCTTCGGTGTAGTTTTGTGTGAGCAGGTAGCCGGTGACCTGCGCTTTAATGGCCGCATTGACCATCCCATCGAGGGTGCCGATCCATTCGCGCGCAATGGGAACATCTTGTTGCTCTACGCGGACGACTTCAACCTCCGGTAGTGGCTGTGCGCTGTCTGTAGCACTGGCGCGGGAGCAACCCGATAATTCGAGAACCAAGCACACCAAGATTCCGATTGCAGAAGCACGTTTCATCATTTCCTCCATGGGAGGGAGGATATGCAACGCAATCACCATACCCTAAATCTTTGATCTTGGTCGGAATGGGTCGGTCTGCGTTCTCTCAACTCCCGACATCTCGCGAGAGAAGTCGCGAGATGTCGGGAATGCGGCAAAGCAAAACGACGACCCGCGTGGATCGACGTTATGGCAAGCGGTGTGCATCCGCGCTTAGTCGGTGTTGAATGGTGAAATGCGCAAGTGATTCTCACGCGCAACTAGTTCTCGATGTCGCGAAGGCCGCGAGCAGCCATTTAGATTTATCGGACGTGCTTCAGGCACTGATGGCCGCGCTGAAGCCTACGATTCGGTTTGATGCTATCAGTGTACGGGTCATCGAAGGAGAATACGCGCGACTGCACGCGATATATCATGACGGGCAGGAGCGAAGGCCTGGAGAGTCTGTCCAAAGTGTGGTCTCCCGCTTGATCTCGTCAATTGATTCCAGTCCGCCAACGGATCCACTTCGAACACCCCTTACCGATTTTTACGTCGGTGCCGTGGCCTCTTCCCTGAAACCATACGTCTGCAACGATGTTCGGCGGGAAAAGGGGTCCCCATTTTCCGAATGGATGTTGCAGTTCGGTGTCAACAGCTACGCTTCGGTTCCATTGATAAAGCATGGCAAGCTGCTTGGAACCGTTGATTTTGTTTCATACGAGCAGCACACCTTCAACGATGCCGAGGTTCAGCTGCTCCAGGATGTGTCGCAGATCATTTCGATCACAGTATCGAATGCATTGGCGTTCGAGGAAATCAAAGCGCTCAAGGAGCGACTCCAGGCGGAAAATCGCGTCCTGCAGGATGAGATTGTTCAGCAATCCATTTTCGAAGAGATCGTCGGCTCGTCCCTGCCCTTGCGAAAGGTGTTAAGCGCAATCGACAGAGTTGCATCGGCGGACTCCACTGTTTTGATTACCGGTGAAACAGGCACAGGAAAGGAACTTATTGCCAATGCCATCCACCGGCGGTCCCCGCGATCGCGCCGCGCGCTCGTCAGGGTGAATTGCGCGGCGCTCCCGAAGGAACTCATTGCCAGCGAGTTGTTCGGTCATGAGAAAGGTGCGTTTACGGGCGCATTACAGCAGCGGATCGGACGATTTGAAGCAGCTAATGGTGGAACGATTTTTCTGGACGAGATCGGCGAGATCCCACCGGAAATACAAGTCGCTCTCTTACGCGTCCTTCAGGAAAGGGAATTCGAGCGCGTGGGCGGCAACAGGACGCTTCGCACCGATGTTCGTGTCATCGCGGCGACGAATCGCGATCTTCAGCGGGAAGTGAGCGAAAGCCGTTTTCGCTCGGATTTGTACTACAGGTTAAATGTATTTCCGATACATTCGCCTTCCTTGAGGCAACGAAGCGACGACATTCCGATCCTCGTCGATTATTTCATCTCGCGCTTCGCGAACCGGATGGGCAAGCGCATCCGCGAGGTCGATCGCGGGACATTGGAAGCGATGCAGCGTTATTCCTGGCCGGGTAACATTCGCGAACTTCAGAATGTCATCGAGCGTGGCGTGATTCTCGCCGATAGTGAGGTCTTTCGCCTTGAACCAGGTGCGCTTCCGGAAGAGCCCCTCAGGGCGCCCGTGTCATCGCTGCGGCAGTGGGTCGCCAACGAAGAACTGGTGCGGATAGAAGCTGTCTTAAAGGAAACGCGGGGCAAAGTCGCCGGATCTGACGGCGCGGCGGCGCGCCTCGGTGTACCGGCATCGACGCTGGAATCTCGAATCAAGGCGCTCAAAATCGACAAGAATCTGTTTCGAGACTAACCGTCATAAATCATGTTGAAGATCAGCGCAACACGAGAAGACAAATCCTTCAGAGTCCAGCTCTGGGGGCAATTAACGAAGGAATATGTCCCTGAAATCGAGCGCCTGTTAGCCGATGAGGCCGCGGAATCAGAAATGATTTCGCTCGATCTCTCAGACGTCACATTTGTTGATCGTGGTGCGATGGTCTTTCTTTGTTCAGCAAAATCGCGGAAGATTGCCGTCGAAAACTGTCCTTCCTATGTGACCCGCTGGATCCTGCAAGAACTCCGGCACCTCTGACGAGAACGCGGGATTCATGGGAGTAGTGCCAGCGTGTTTGCAGCCTGCTCCGATGTTGGCATCAATGCAGAGCGGGAACTGATACCCAAGGCACCTCCGGGTAGAGATTCAACCACATGCACGCTAACAGCAGGCAAACGAGTTGGCATAAACATTGCACAACTGGACATAGAACGTTGAATTCAAGGAGGTGCTTCATGTTTAGTTGGAATAAGCAGTGTTTTAGTATCGGACTTGTCAGTCTGGTTATCCTGTTCGTCTCTGGGTGTGCAACCAAGAAATACGTAAGACTTCAAACGCAACCGCTTCAGTCTGCCATCCAGGAAGTGGGCGACGCTGAGCAACAGAATGGAGAGAGGATTGACTCGGTCGACAAACGCGCGCAACAGGGCATAAATGCGGCAGCAGCTGCAGATCGGAAGGCCGGTGAGGCGCAGCAGGCTGCTACGGTCGCCCAGGAGGTCGCCGAATCGGCCGAACAAAAAGCCGACTTTGTCAACCAGGTGCTTCGAACGGAGGATCGTAGAATGAATAACTTAGAATTTCGAATAGCGGTCATTAACAATTACAGCGTTCGCGAAACGCACAGCGTTACATTCGCGGTGAATTCCGCGACGCTCTCCGATCAGGCCCGGACTGCATTGGACCACATCGCCGGCATCGTTGATTCGGCCCATACGGGCTACATGCTCGAGTTGCAAGGTTTCACGGACAATAGCGGATCCGCGCAGTACAACATCAATCTGAGCCAGCGCCGTGCCGAGAGCGTTCAACGCTACCTTGTAAGCAGAAACGTTCCACTATTCAGGATTTCGATCGTCGGCCTCGGGAAGGAAAACCCGATCGCCGCCAACAAGACGAAGGCAGGCCGCAGTCAAAACCGTCGGGTCGAAGTGAGAGTGCTAACCTCTACAACCGCGGCTCAAACCAACTAATGTGGCAGACTGTTTTAGTGCGGACACATTCCCCTCCTTGAAAAGGAGGGGTGTCGGCGGCATTAACAAAAAGTTGCGAAGCCTCCGAAGCGCTGCAGACGGGGTGGTCAGTTCAGCGAAACTCATAAGCCTTAATATTTCGCCGATGTGACCACCCCGTCTCCGCGAACTAAGGTTGCTTCGCGATATTTTCTTGATCGCGCATCCACCCCTCCTTCCTAAGGAACTCGGTATTGTTTCCCGGAGTTCCTTCGATGAGATAAGGCGGCTCGCCGCTTGACGCGTTTTCAAGGAGGGGAATAAAGCTTGATTCCAATTCATTTACACCTGTAACGAAAATACCGTTGTTAAGCCGCCTTTTGAATCTTCACGTCGTATCCTAACGCTCGTAATTGGCGACAAAGCGATGAGGCTTTGCGTTCTTTCTGAGCTTCGGTTAAGGACGTAGGTTTCGGTTCCTCATATGGTTTCCGCTGACTCAAGACGACGTAAATACATTTCAACATCGCATGATCGATCGCAACGATGGCTCGTTGAGAACCTCGTCGGGATTTCAGCCGGTAATATTTATTTCGGAAGTGGCCATCCTTTTTCTTGGTTGCCGCCCACGCGCATTCGGTTAATGCCGCTAGTAGATGCGGATTTCCTTTGCGGACCTTGCTCTGAAACTTTTTGCCCGCGCTTTCGTTGTTTCCCGGGCAGGCGCCGCCCCATGACGATAAGTGGTCGCCGTCGGGAAAAGGCGACATGTCGGCTCCAATCTCGGACAAAATGCGAGCTGCTCCAGTCTCTTTGATTCCCGGAATCGTTTGCAGTAACGCATATTCTTCCTGATACGGCTGTAGACGCCGTTGGATCTCCTTATCCAGCCGCGTGAGTTGTTCCTCAATGAAACGCATGTGCTACAACGAAGCGTCGATCAGGAAGCGGTGATGATCCGTTAACTTTCCTTCCAGAGCTTGTTGGATGGCCTCAATCTTGGGCTTCAGGCTCCAATGGGCCAGTTGAGCGACTTTGGCCGTATCGACCTTGTCTTCCTTCACAATTGCCTGCAGCATCTTTTGTCCAGACACGCCAAACACATCCGATAAGACCGAGCCCAGTTTGATATTGGCATCTTCTAATACTTTTTGAACTCGGTTCCGCTCACTGCTCCCTGCCGACAACAGCTTGTTCCGATACCGTGTCAAATCACGAAGCTCCAGAATGGCGCGCGGTGGAACGTAGCTCGGCCGGATTTGTCCGTGACGCGTCAGCTCCGCCAATCGCTTTCCGTCCTTTCGATCTGTTTTCTCTCCCGGCAATGCCCGCACGTGTTGCGCATTGGCCAAAATCAATTTCGCGATCTGACCCTCCAGCACGTTCCATACGGGCTTCCAGTAAGATCCCGTGCTCTCCATCGTCGCCGCTTCACAACCGGCCTGCTTCAGCCATTCGGCCAACTTTTGCAAGTCTCGCGTCATCGTGGCGAATCGACGGATCTCAAACTGTGGTTCCTTATCCGCCGGTCCCCACATCAGACAAGCCGTTACGCTCTTCTTGTGGACATCGATTCCACAACACACATTGTGATGCACGCGCATGGAGCCTCCTTAACGGGGAGGCCAACGCTCTAATCTATCGGTACTTCTTCCGATTCTGTAACGCATCCTTGCCCGAACAAGGAAACGGACTCGGGTAGGTACAATTCACTTCGCCGTCCGCGTTGGCTTGTCAGTCTTCTAAACGGGGATTGCCCACCAATGTGTGACCGACTTTGACTCCCAGCACCCGCAAGATAGCGACCCCGTTGCAGTCGTGCCAATATTTTTCATCCTTCACTTTGAGCCGCGGCTCATGCAAGTCTTCTATGAACGTCCGTTCGTCGAATTAACGAAAAGCCGCATAGTAGCCGGTTCGCGGGCGAACAGAGTAATGAGTGTCCTTAACCTCAATTCGGATCCTCCTGTAAGCGCCATCCCTTTTCGGATTGGTCGATCGATAAGCAATCGAGTATTGGGATCGAAGTTCTTTACTGATCGCCCTGAAGTCCCCTGGAAGGTCCTCCAGTCTTTTAGGAAAGAAAGCCTTCGCGCCGGTTTCGGTCGCAAGCATGTCCAGAATCGCGTCACCTTCATCCGAATCTTCAGGACGGAAGCCGATGGAGTTCACGCTGACGGCGTAAAGTGCGACGTTATTACGCTGTGCGGCTTCCACAACGTCGGCCTGTGAACTTCTGCTGGAATTGTCGTCGCCGTCCGTGAGAACAATGATTGCGCGCCGCCCCTCGCGTCCCGCAAGGGGTCCGTTCAGGAGAAACAGCAGAGCCTCGTAGAGGCGGGTTCCACCGCTGGATCGAATGCCTCTCAGTGCTTTCGCAAGCAATTGCTGGTCGCCGGTGTAGTCCTGACGCAGGTCGATCGTGCTATCGAAAGTAACGACTGTTGCCTGGTCCAGCCCTGGGCGCAACGTGGAGTTCAGGAAGCCGATTGCAGCATCTCGTTCGAAATTCAGTTTGTTACATGACGCTGCCGCTCGTGTCGATCAGCAATGCAACTGAAAGAGGCAGGTCCGCCTCAGGCTGAAGTTGGTAATGACCTGCAGGTTGTTGTCTTCGTAGGCGGCGAACCTCTCCCGATCAAGATTGGGGATGAGCTGACCGCGCTTGTTGCAGACGGTGAAATAAATGTTCACAAGATCCACATTGACCGAAATCAACTGCATTTCTCCGGCTTGTGCGGCCGCCAGCACAACCATGAGAAACATGGCGCATAGAACACGGATCATCCGGCGGTTACCTCCAGGGGATTAGCGTGAGCGGCATCAGCGGGATGAGATCAGGGGCCCCAAGTCGGCGCATCTAGATGCGATCACATCCAGCCGTCGATTTGAGAGCAGAAAGCACACGCTCAGGCTCACCGAGGTCGGTCCATCCCAGCCCCTCCACTGGCAACACGGCCAGATCGGAGGAAGAGACCGATAACACTTGATGTGAAAAATCGCAGGCCGGAATCCTCGAAAAAAGTTCATATAGCGCCGCCTCCTCCATTCCAGGCTGAACCGCAGCCCATATAGACTCGAATGTGGCGATCAAGTTAGGAAGACTACTGCGAATCATACGGAGGAATGTGCTAACGCGGCCTATCATGATGAAGCTGTTCCATAGACCTCCTGCTCGCATCAAAAAGTTCCTGGCCATATCTGCCGACGGCTTCTCCCAAAACCGGCGTACTTCGAGAATTGGACCTGCGTTCGTGCTGTGCAACGGTACACCCGGCTCGATCCAGCCATAGCTGTCTTCGGCTGAGTCCGGCTCCACACCAAGTACGACGATGCGCTCACCGTGCGATTCGACATGCTGGAATGCTTCGTTCACGACTCCTACCAGAGCCTCATCGTTCTTGAAGTGATGATCGGAAGGAAAGACACCAACCAAACCGTTTGGAGCGACCGCTTGCAGCCGGGTCAGGCTATATAAGATGGCCGGCGCGGTTCCCCGATTGTATGGCTGGACGAGTAAACGGGAGGTCGGAATATCGCGTATTTGATCTATATAAAAGCGCTCATGAGTTCGCGTCAAAACCAGCAATATGTTCGATTGTGGAACTGCCTGCGAGACCCGACGCCACGTTTCTTTCAGCAGAGTATCAGTACCCGACAGAGCGCAAAACTGCTTCGGTCGATCCTCGCCCGTTAGTTTTCTTGTAAGGGGAAGAAGGCGTTTGCCGTCTCCGCCAGCCAAAATTACGCCCCAACGGCCTGAGCGGTCGTGATCGATGATGTTTCTGTTATTGTCCACGAGTTGCCTCCAGCGAAGTACGACGTTCAAGTGAACCGCTGACGTCCTGCCGCAACAAGTACACCGACACGGCCAGAGGAACCAGGTCTCTTAGAAGAAATGCCAGGTTTATGATGTTCATTCTTGACTCCTTGTATTTTTGCGTTCCAACTCCGCAAGCGTGGCGTTCGTAGGGGTTCGCGGCGCGCGATAGTGGATTACGGAGTTCCGAGCAGCTGATTTTCCAAACGCCTTTCAAGATGGTTTTGTGCGTGGAGCTGTCAACTACTCGATGAGATGCCAGACATAATGAATTTTTAGCCACGGATTAAACGGATTCAACGGATTTCAATCCGTTCAATCCGCGTAATCCGTGGCTAGTAATTCCTCGTTAATGAACAGTGTTGAGGTTAGGCTGTTGTGATGAGGGACTGTCGGAGTTGCGACATTTGACGTAATAACGACTTCGGTGTCCGACTCCGTTTTGCTCTCCCTGCGAGGACACGAGAATGAGAGCAACGATCTCCGGATCAGCGATCTTGGCGCTGACGTCAGCGCCACACTTTCCTTGGCAGTTGACTTGCAAAGTTACATAATTTCGTCGCGTGTCTTACGTCGTGGAGCCTTCGCAATATCTGCTCGAACCTCTTCGAAAGGATGACGAGTTCATCCTCTACAGGGGCAAGCAATCGAAGCAGGAGGATCTACCGTCGGTTCTCCTGCTAGCTCCTGCTTCCACGCGGCCGGCGCCGGAAACGCTACAAAAAATAGAGCACGAAAACTCGTTGAAGGAAGAATTGGACTCCGCCTGGGCCGTTCGGCCTCTGGTCCTTTCCCAACGAGGTGGGCAGATGACGCTCGTGCTCGAAGATCCGGGCGGCAAAACTCTCGATCAACTCCTTTCCGGCCCGATGGAGATAACGCCGTTCCTGCGCTTCGCCGCTGGGCTCGCATCGGCGCTTGGCGGCGTCCACAAAAGTGGATTGATCCACAAGGATATTAAGCCGGCGAATGTTCTCATTCATTCCGCGACCGGTCAGGTCCGGCTCATGGGCTTCGGGATCGCTTCGCGGCTCCCACGCGAGCGTCAGACGCCCGAACCTCCGGAGTTCATAGCCGGAACACTGCCCTACATGGCTCCCGAGCAAACCGGAAGAATGAACCGCTCCATCGATTCGCGCAGCGACCTTTATGCGCTCGGCGTAACGTTTTACGAGATGCTGACCGGGACTCTGCCCTTTTCCGCTTCCGATCCGATGGAATGGGTGCACTGCCACATCGCAAGACAGCCAGTTCCGCCCGACGAACGGGTGCCGAATATGCCCGGCCCTCTCTCGGCAATCATCATGAAGTTACTCGCCAAAACCGCTGAGGAGCGATATCAGACGGCAGCCGGCGTTGAGCGTGATATTCGGCGCTGTCTGGGTGAATGGGAAGCTCGACACCGCATCGACGAATTCCGACTTGGCGAGCACGACATACCGGACCGGCTGCTCATTCCTGAAAAATTGTACGGGCGAGAATCGGAAATTCAGATCCTGCTCGCCGCTTTCGACCGCATCGTAGTAGGTGGCCGGCCGGAGTTGATTCTTGTTTCCGGATACTCCGGTATCGGCAAGTCGTCCGTGGTCCATGAACTCCATAAGCCGCTTGTTCCGCCTCGGGGCCTGTTTGCATCCGGCAAGTTCGACCAGTACAAGCGCGACATCCCTTATTCCATTTTGGCGCAGGCGTTTCAGAGTCTTCTCCGGCCGCTGCTGAGTAAGGATGAGGCCGAGCTGAATAAATGGCGCGACGTCCTTCGTGAGGCGGTAGGTCCGAACGGAAGGCTCCTTGTGGATCTGGTTCCTGAATTGAAGCTCATCATAGGAGAACAGCCACCCATCCCTGAACTTCCGCCGCGGGACGCAAAAGGCCGCTTTCAGCTGGTGTTCCGGCGATTCATCAACGTATTCGCGCGGCCTGAGCACCCACTCGCCCTGTTCCTTGACGATTTGCAGTGGCTCGATGCCGCGACGTTGGATTTGATCGAGGATCTGTTGAGCCAGCCCGACGTGAGGCATTTGATGTTGATCGGCGCCTACCGGGAAAACGAAGTGGACCCCACGCATCCGCTGATGCGTAAGCTGCAAGCAATTCGTCAAACAGGAGCGGTCCTGCACGATATCGTGCTTCCCCCCTTGACTCGTGAGGATCTCGAGCAGTTGATTGCGGATGCGCTTCACTGCGAGCCGGATCGTGCTACCCCATTGGCACAACTTGTCCAAGACAAAACGGGTGGCAATCCGTTTTTCGCGATTCAGTTCATCGCTTCGCTGGCTGACCAGGGATTGCTTGCCTTCGATCACGGAGAAGGTCGATGGTCTTGGGACCTGAATCGCATTCGCACCAAGAGTTACACAGATAATGTGGTAGACCTGATTGTCGGAAAGTTAAGTCGCCTGTCCTTGAAAACCCAGAACGCATTAAGCCGGCTTGCGTGCCTGGGCAACAGCGCAGAGTTCAGCACGTTGCGACTGGTCCACCAAGACTCCGATAAGGACATGAACGACCACCTTTGGGAAGCTGTCCGGGCGGGCCTTATCTTCTGCTCGGAAGACTCTTACAGGTTCCTCCACGATCGCGTGCAGGAAGCTGCCTACTCTTTGATCCCACAAGAATCGCGTGCCGAGGCTCATCTCCGAATCGGGCGGTTGCTCGCAGAGCGCCTTACTCCAGAAAAGCTGGAGGAAGACGTCTTCGAAATCGTTAATCAGTTGAACCGTGGCTCTGACTTGATCACGTCAATCGCGGAACGTGAGCGGCTTGCAGAATTGAATCTGGTTGCGGGCAGGCGCGCAAAACTCTCGACAGCCTATGCGTCGGCGCTTGAGTACCTTACTGCCGGCCGCGAACTGTTGACCGAAGATACATGGCATCACAATTACGTTCTTATATTCTCGATTGAATGTCTTCTAGCCGAGTGCGAATTACTGACCGCAAATCCGATATTGGCCGAGGATCGGCTCTCGAGACTGGCGCAGCGTGCCAGAGGCACACATGATATCGCGGTCGTCACACGTCTGCGGCTCATCGTTTATACCGCTTTGCATCGGAGCGAACGCGGCGTGGAGGTGTGCCTTGAATACCTGCGCGGTGACGGCAACACATGGCCTCTGCATCCGACCATCGATGAAACACGGCGCGAATACAATCGAGTATGGGACCTGGTTGGAAGCCGTCAAATCGAGGAGTTCCTGGACCTGCCCTTGATGACCGACTCGCAAGTCCTCGATGCCATGGACGTTCTGACCGAGGTCGTCCTTCTGGCGGTGTTCTTCGACCAGAAATTGTCATCTTTCCTCCTTTGCCGGATGGTAAGTCTCAGCCTTGAGCATGGCAATACCGACGCCTCGTGCTTCGCTTACGTATGGTTTGCCATCACAGCCAGATCACACTTCGGCAACTACAAAGACACTTTTCGATTCGGTCGTCTCGGATATGAACTGGTCGAACGTGGTCTGAGGACTTACCAGGCTCGAACCTACATGTCGTTCGGAAATATTGTCATTCCATCGGCGAGGCACGCCTTGGAAGGACGTGATCTGGTACGTCGCGCCTTCGATGTCGCCTATCGGAACGGTGACCTTACATTTGCCGCCTTTAGCTGCAATCAATTAATCGCGAACTTTCTGACAGTGGGAGACCCCCTTGCGGAGGTTCAGCGTGAGGCCGAAAACGGTTTTGCCTTTGCTCAGAAGGTGCAGTTCGCCCTCGTTGTTGACCTTCTCACCGCACAGCTCCAACTTATCCGGACGCTCCGCGGCCTGACCCCGAAATTTGGCTGCTTCAACGATGAGAATTTTGACGAGCTTGAATTCGAGCTCCATCTGGCAGGTAATCCGGTTTTGACCGTTCCCCAATTCGGATATTGGGCCCGAAAGGTACAAGCCCGGTTTCTTGCGATGGAGTACGATTCCGCTGTTCATGTCTCGTTAAAGGCGCAACAACTTCTTCCGTCATTAACCGAAACACTCGAGACGGCAGCGTTTCGTTTTTACAGTGCCCTTTCGCACGCAGCCGCCTGGTATTCCTCATCTTCCGATCCAAGGCAGCAGCATTTCGACGCGGTGCTGAATTACCACCGGCAGCTCGAAATCCGGTCGGAGAACTGCCCCGAGAATTTCGAGAACTGCGCTGCATTGGTGGGGGCAGAGATCGCCCGTATCGAGGGCCGTTTGCTCGACGCCGAGCAGCTCTATGAAAAGGCCATCAGCTCAGCGCACGCGAATGGCTTTGTACACAACGAAGCCGTTGCAAACGAAGTCGCAGCACGGTTCTACGCAGGACGTGGGTTCGAGAAGATTGCACGTGCATACTTGCGCGACGCCCGTTACTGCTATCAGCGGTGGGGAGCCGACGGCAAGGTGCGACAGCTCGACGAGTTATTTCCGGAACTCAGCGACGAGAAACAATCTGCCACTGGTGCCAGTACGATCGGGACGCCAGTTGAACATCTCGACCTGCGCACAGTCATTAAAGTCTCGCAAGCCGTATCATCCGAGATGGATCTCGATAAGCTAATCGACACAGTCATGCGCGCTGCGATTGAGCAAGCGGGAGCAGCTCGAGGGGTGCTAATTCTGTTGCAGGGGGATGGGCAGCAAATCGAAGCCGAAGCCACGACGATCGGAGACAAGGTGCTGGTATGGCGGAAGGAAGCGGTCCTGGGCGCCTTGCCCCAATCGATTATCAATTATGTTGTACGGGCAGACGAGTCTGTGATCCTCGACGATGCCTCAATC
>Ga0066710_100004234_pt1 | contig 12615 bp, 11 predicted proteins | sample GraSoiAngelo_159_FD_79666 | JGI IMG/M metagenome (GOLD analysis project Ga0066710, IMG submission 79666) | Grasslands soil microbial communities from the Angelo Coastal Reserve, California, USA - 14_1009_16_40cm | ecosystem: Environmental > Terrestrial > Soil > Grasslands | place: USA...
GCCCGCCCCGGGCGGATCGAGCCGGCCGCCCGCTTCGGGCGGGGCGTGGGACGGCGGCACCGACCCGGCCACCGACGAGGCGCTGCGGGCCCTCGCCGAGCCGCGCCGGCGCGCCATCCTGCGTCTCGTCGCACACCAGGAGCTGCCGGCCGGCCAGATCGCCGCGGCGTTCGAGGTGACCCGTACCGCGGTCAGCCAGCACCTGACCGTGCTGAAGAACGCCGGGTTGCTGACCGAGCGGCGCGACGGCACCCGCCGGCTGTACCGTGCCCGGCCGGAGGGCCTGGCCGGGCTCCGGCAGCTGCTGGACCACCTGTGGGCCGCATCGCTGGACGCCGCCCGGCAGCTCGTCGAGGCGGAGCGTGGAATCGTTGACGACGAACGGGAAGCCGCCGGATGACCGGCCGGCGGAGATGTGGGCACTGGTGTTGCGCCGCGCGCCGGTCCGGCAGGCCACCGTGGTACGCAGCGACCTCGCCCACACCTTCGACACGTTCGCGCGCACCATGTCGCGGCCGCCGAAGGGAAACAGGCGCCGGGTACTTCTTCGTAAGGACCGACAACCCCCGGCCGACGTTCCACCTCGACATGACGCCGGCGGAGCGGGAGGCGACGACCAACGGTGACCGATCCGTCGTCACGGAAGGAGCACGGCCGTGTCACACCAGCCGGTACGGGACAGCGTGCGCGCGTTCTTCGACGGGTTCGCGCGGGCCAGCCAGGCACTCGACGTCGCCGCGCTGGGCGCGATGTTCGGCGACGTGTTCCTCAACCTCAGCCCGACGAGCGTCGGGCCGGTGACCCGGGAGGTGTTCACCAGCGCGCTGCCGGGTCGCGAGCGGCTCTTCGGGTCGATCGGCGCCATCGGTACGGCGCTGACGGAGCTGTCCGAGACGGTACTCGACGACATGCACACGCTGGCCCACACGACATGGCGCGTGCGGTTCGGTCCGGACGCCCCGGCGGACCGCACGCTGACCCTGTCCGCGGACTACCTGCTGCGCCAGGAGGACGGGCGCTGGCGGATCGTCGCGTACCTGAACCACCAGGACATCGTCGCCGTCATCCGGGCCATGCGCGACCAGCCCACCGGCGCCGGGTAGCTTCCGGGCCGGAAGCCGATCTGCTCGTACCAGTCCCGCGGTAGCTCCGTCACCGTAGCCGCACCGCGGCACCGGTCGCCCGGCTCTGCTCGGCGGCGAAGGCCATCAGATGGCTCTCCAGCGACTCGTGCGGCCCGGAGCGGAGCAGCGACGCGTCGCCGGTCGCGACCGCGTCGACGAACGCGCCGATGACACCGAAGTCCCCGCCGTCGTGGCCGCCACCGGCATCCGCCCCGCCGGCCGGGTCGAGCGACTCGACGCGGCCGGTGCGGAAGTCGGTCAGGGTCAGCGTCGCGCCGTCACCGTCGAGGCAGCCGTGGGTACCCATGATGCGGGTACGGCGCCGGGCGAACGGCGTGAACGCGCTCATCGTCAACGTGGCGGTCACGCCACCCGCGAACTCGATCGTCACCACCTGATGGTCGGCCACGTCGTTGTCGCAGGCGTAGACGCAGCGGCCGTACGGTCCCTCCCGCAACGCCTGCCGTACGCCGCGCTCGGTCAGGTCGGTCGTGACCACCGACAGCGGCCACCGTTCCCGCCCGGCGTCGCCGAGGTACCCCAGGTACTGCCGGACGGCCGAGTACGGGCAGTCCGCCTCCACCGCGCAGTCCAGGCAACGGTCGGCGGCCCCCGCCGGCCGGTTCGCCGCCGTGAAGTGGTGCAGCCCGCCGGTGCTCGACACGCGGACCGCGGGCCGGCCCACGATGTACCGCAGCCAGTCGAAGTCGTGGCAGCACTTGGTGAGCACGCTGGGTCCCGACCGGTCCGCCCGGCGCCAGTTGCCGCGCACGTATGAATGGGCGAAGTGCCACCAGCCCACCGGCTCCACCTGGTCGACACCGACCAGCCGGCCCAGCCGACCCTCGTCGACGGTCCGCTTCACCACGTCGGTGTAGGCCGTGTACCGCAGCACATGGCAGACCGCGAGGATCACCCCGGCCCGGTCCACCGCGTCGATCACCTCGACACAGCCGGCCCGGGTCGGCGCGATCGGCTTCTCCAGCAGGATGTGGTATCCCAGGCGGGCCAACCGGCACGCGGGTTCGACGTGCTCGCGGTCGGGCGTGGTGACCACCACCGCATCGGCGAGCCGTTCCCCGGCCGCCAGCTCGCGCCAGTCGGCGAACCTGCGGTCGGGCGCGACCCCGAGCCGGTCGGCCAGCATGTCGCGGCGCCCGGTCCGGGGATCGGCCACGGCCACCACGCGCGCCCGGTCCGGGTACCGCTCGGCGAACCCGGCGAACGTCACGCCCCGGGAACCGGTACCCAGCACGGCAAGCGTCACGGCCATGGTTCAGTAAACCGCGCCGACAGGTCGTCGACCCAGGCCGCGGTGTGCGGTGGTCCCTGAGCCACCGCACCGGTCGGCGTCAGGGCTGGTAGGAGCCGGGTACCCAGGTGCGGGTGCTCACGCCGATGGCGTTCCACGCGTTGATGACCACGATCAGGCCGACCAGTGCGGCGACCTCGTCGGGGCTGAACTCCCCGGCGACCGCGTCGTATGCCGCGTCGGGCACGTGGTCGCCGGCCATCAGCGTGACCGCCTCGGTGAACGCGAGCGCCGCCCGTTCCCGACCGGTGAAGAACGGCGTCTCCCGCCAGGCCGGCAGCGCGTAGATGCGTTGCTCGGTCTCGCCGACCGCGCGGGCATCCTTGGTGTGCATGTCGATGCAGTACGCGCAGCCGTTGAGCTGTGACGCCCGGATGCGGACCAGCTCGCGCAGCCGGTGGTCGAACTCCACCCGGTCCAGTTCCTTCGTGGCGGCGTGGTCGAGGTGCGCCATCGCCTTGGCGAAGGTGGCGGCGTGCGCGTCGAAGTCGAGCCGGACGGTGCTTTCGGTGGTCGTCATGAATCAACCCTAGGCGCGGATTGGCCCTCTGCCGGCGGGTACGACCGGCACGTGCGGCACTGCCGGCTGCGGTACCGGCGGCGGCGCGACCGGCTCGTCGCGCTGCTGCGGGACCGGGCGCCGCACGTGCGGGTACGCGGGCTCGCGGCCGGCATGCACGCGGTACTGGAGCTGCCGGCCGGGTACGACGAGGACGACACGGTGGCCCGCGCGGCCCAGCGCGGGCTCGCGCTGCAGGGCCTGCGCAGCTTCGGTCCGCGTGAGCCGGACGGGGCGCCCGCCCTCGTCATCGGGTACGGCACCCCGCCGGCCCACGCATTCACCACCGCGATCGCCCGGCTCGCGGCGACACTGGCGTGACGGCTACCCCCTAACCAGGCTGTCGACGTCGATGGCGACCGCGTCCTTACCGGGTACCGTGACGGTCGCCCGGCCATGTGCGTCAACAACCACCGTCGGCCCCGAGCACGCTCCATTGTGGACGGTGCCGTGGATGACGTCGCAGTAGGTACCGCGCCGCAGCCCCGTCTGCACGGTCACGGTCTGCGCGTCGGCGTGGTTGTTCAGCGCGATCCAGCCCCGGTTGCCCCGGCTGAACGCGATCAGGTTGACCCCGTCGTCGAACCAGTTGGCCAGCTGTGCGCCACCGACGGTGTTGTGCCAGCCGACCATGTTCGCCACACCGGTGACCCGGTCGAGGCAGGTCCACGCCGCACCGCACACGGTGTTGGTGATGAACCCGCCCGCGTCGCTGGGCGGCGAGTCGTCGTTGCCGGTGAACGTGAAGCTGGAGTACACCTGCGGCCGGCCGTACCCGCGGGCGAGCATGAACTCGGTCGCGAGGATGTTGGTCGCGCCGTCCTTGTAGCTCAGCGTGGAACCGTTGCGCTCGGTGTCGTGGTTCTCGACGAACACCAGCGTGCGGTCGGCCGGCAGCAGCCCGGCCGCCTCACCGAAGACCGCGAGGTCGGTGATGTTGCCGGTGGCATTGGGCGGATAGCTCTTGAACGCGTCGTGCACCTGGTACGCGAAGTCGAACCCCAGCAGGCTGCCGACGCCCTCGAACGCGGCCGGCGCCAGCTTGCCCGGCCCACCCGGGAACACCTCCAGGGCGAGGAACGGGCGGGTGCCGTCGAGGGTACGGTGCAGCAACGCCTCCAGGCCCGCGAGGTCGACCTCGCCGATGTGCTTTGCCGCGTCGACCCGGAAGCCGGACACGCCCATGTCGATGAGCTTGTTGAGGTACCCGGCGATGGTCGCGCGGACGTGGTCGGACTCGGTCCGCAGGTCGGCGAGGCCGAGCAGCTCGCACTTGGTCACCTGCAGGAAGTTGTTGAAGTCGTCGATCCCGCCGGCGGTCGGGCAGTCGGCGGGTGCGTGGTGGAAGTCGGCGACCCCGTAGTCCGGGTAGGCGAAGTGCGTGTAGTGCACGCCGCCGTAGGACACCTCGCCCTGGCCGGTCATGTGGTTGATGACGGCGTCGACGTACACCTTCACGCCGGCGGCGCGGCAGGTGGCGACCATGGCGCGGAACTGCGCCTCGGTACCCATCCGGCTGGTCAGCTGGTAGTCCACCGGCTGGTACACCTCCCACCACGGATGCAGCACCGGCGGGTCCACGGCCTGGGTGCGCATCAGGGAGTCCTGCGGCGGGGCGACCTGCACGCCGCCGTACCCGGCGGGGCCGAGCGCGTGCACGCACTCGTCGGCCACCGAGGGCCAGTTCCACTCGAACAGGTTGGCGATCACGTCGTGCTGGCGACCGTCCCGGCCACCGTCTGCCGCCATGGGTGGTGCCGCGGTGGCGGAGCCGGCGAGCGAGGGTACCGAGATCCCGCCGACCACGAGGATCACCCCGCACACCGCCGCGCGTACCCTGCCCATCCTGAGCTGTGACATGCCCATGTGCACGCTCCCTGATCTCAGGGGCGACGCGGGGCCAGCCCGTGACGGACCCGGCATCGCGCCCTTCGGACTATGCGGCCGACCGTAGCAGGGCCTCCGGCCCCCGGCGTAGAGTCCCTGTGGACACGTCGACAACCAGGTACTGGTGGCGCGATGAAAACGTGGACGGGCTTGTGCGTGGCCGGAATGGTCCTCCTCGTCGCCGGATCATCGGTGGCCGCGAGACCGGTGCAGGCGCCCGGCTCCGCGGTCCGGCTCCCGCCGGCCGGAAACGCAGTGGCTGCCGGAAACGCAGTGGCCGCCCCGCTCCCGCCGCCCGATCTGGCGCTGCGGCTGGAATCGTTGCTCGGCGAGCACTCGGTACTGGCGGCTGACCTGATGCGCGGCCGGATCCGGGGCGAGCAGGACTTCGCCCAGACGGCCAACGCCGCGCTGGGTCAGAACACCGACGCGATGACCGACCTGATCTCGTCGAACTTCGGGCCCGCGGCGGCCGACCGGTTCAAGTCGTTGTGGCAGCTGCATGTCACCGCGCTGTTCACCTACGCCAGCGGGCTGGCCGGCGCCGACGAGGGCGTGCGCTCCGGTGCCCGGGTGACCCTGGTCGGCTTCGAACGCGACCTGGCCGGCTTCTTCGCCGACGCCTCGCAGGGCCGGCTGAACCGCGACGTGGCGCAGGCCGCGGTACTGATGCATGTCAACCACCTGCTGCAGCAGGCCGACGCGTACGCAGGCCACGACTACGCGACCGCGGACCGGATCTCCCGGGAGGGCTACGCGCACACGTACGCGATGGGCCGGGACATCGCGGCCGCGCTGGTGCCGCCGGGCCAGGCGGCCGCGCTGGACGCCCCGGTCTGGCGGCTGCATTCCGAGCTGGGCCGGCTGCTCGCCGAGCACGTCGTGCTGATCGTCGACGCGACCCGCGCCGGCGTGGTCAACGGCCCCGACTTCACCGCGGCGGCGGATGCGGTGAACGGCAACACCCGCGACCTGGCCGGCGCGGTCGCCAGCCTGTTCGGGCCGGCCGCCGCGGCGAGCTTCCAGTCCCTGTGGGCCGACCACATCGATCAGATCATGGCGTACACCGCGGCCGTGCTGTCCCGCAACGGCGAGGGCCGCGACGCCGCCGTCGCGAAGCTCGGCATCTTCGAGAACCGGTTCGCCACCTTCCTGCAGACCGCCACCGAGCGGCGGCTGGACGCGACGGGCCTGGCCAAGGCGCTGCTGGCGCATGATCAGATGCTGCTGCACCAGACCGACGCGTACGCCGCAAAGCAGTACCAGCAGGCCCATGACATGGCGCACCAGACCTATGCGCAGATGTTCGACGTCGCCGGCCAGTTCGCCGACGCGTTCGGCGCCACCGTCGCCGCCCGGCTGCCCTCCGGTAGCCCGCAGACCGGGCTCGGTGGCATGGCCGGCGTGGTCGGGGAACGCTGACGCATGGCCGTTGCCGGTCGGGTACTGCTCGCCACGCTCGCGGTGCTGGTGGCGACCATACCCGCGGGCTCGGCGGCGGCCCGGCCGGCGCATCGCGCGGTCACGGTACCCGCCCCGCCGGGCGGCGCGGCGCCGGTCGACGGGTTCCGCTCGGTGCGCACCTTCGACCTGGTCGCCGAACCTGCCCGGCTGCGGATCCCCGCGGTACAGGTGGACACCGCGCTGCAGCGGCTGGGCCGGCGGCCGGACGGCACCGTCGCGGTACCGGACAGCCCGAACGTCGCCGGCTGGTACGCCCAGGGTCCCCGGCCGGGACAGCCCGGGCCGGCGGTACTGCTCGGGCACGTCGACTCGGTCCGCGGCCCGGGGGTCTTCTTCCGGGTGGAGGAGCTGTCGCCGGGCGCCGTCGTGTACGTCGACCGCGTGGACGGTACGACCGGCAGCTTCCGGGTCGTCCGCGTCGTCAAGGTGCCGAAGACGAGCTTCCCCACCGACCTGGTGTACTCGCCGACCCTGCAACCGTCGCTGCAGCTGGTGACCTGCGGGGGCACCTTCGACCACCGCGCCGGAAGCTACCGGGACAATGTCATCGTCTACGCGGTCCCGTCCTAGGCTGCGCGCCCTCGGGGTGCTGCTCGCGCTCGTGCCCGCCGGGCCGACCACGGTGCCGCTGCCCGGCGTCACCGTCCTGCCCGTGGCCGACCGGCAGGTTTCGCTGGTCGTCGACATCGCCGGGGGTACCCGGCCGTTGCCGCCCGAGGCCGTCTCGGTGGACGTGGCCGGCACGCGCCAGCCGGCGATGTTCGTGCCGGTGATGTCCGACCAGCTCGCCGCGTCCGTCGTCGTGGACGTGTCGCAGGCCGGCGGCGCCGGGTTGGCGTCCTGGCTCAGCGGCGCGGCCCGCTTCGTGCTCGACGCGCCGGCCGGAGCCCGTACCGCCGTCGTGGCCGACACGACCCCGCCCGCCGTGCTGGCCAGGTCGCCGGACGGGCCGGTGGACATCGTCCGGGCGCTGAGCGGCGTGCAGCCGCACGGTGCCCGCGACACGTCGGACGCGCTGGCGCTGGCGGTACGGGAGCTGGCCGCCACGCCCGCGGCCCCGCGCGTGGTGATCCTGTACACCGGCGCCGCCGACGCGGGCGACGTGGCCAGCGGCGACCTCGCCGCGCGCCTGGCCCGCGAACACGTCCTGCTGGTCGTGGTGAGCACGGCGGCCGCCACCCGGTACTGGACGGACGCCACCCGTCCGACCGGCGGGTTCCTGGCGCCGGCCGGCGCCGCCACGGTACCGGCGTTCGACCAGGTGGCGACGACGCTGCGGGACCGGTACCTGGTCACCTTCCCGGCGCCGGCGCAACTGCCGGCGCGGGCGTCCGTGCGGGTCGATCTCCCGCAGGTGGCGATGGCGACGGATGTCGTGATCCCCGCGGCGGACGCGCCACCCGACCGCGGATCCGGCGGTGGCTGGCTGACGGTGGCGGTCTGGGTGGCGGTGCTCGTCGCCGCCGCGCTCCTGCTGATCGGAAGCGCGCTTCGGCTGCGCTAGCGGGCGAACTATGCTGAGGGTCGGGGAGGCACATCGCGCAGCGAGGTGGCTGCATGACCGTTGCTGGAGTGCGGGTGGCCGGGCGCTACCGGCTCGGCAGCGCCGTGGGCACCGGCGGCATGGGCCGGGTGTGGCTCTCGTACGACGAGGTGCTGCGCCGCGAGGTGGCGGTCAAGCAGATCGTCCTGCCGTTCGGCCTGGCCGACGACGAGCGGCAGGAGCTGCGCCAGCGGACGTTGCGCGAGGCGCGCGCCGCCGCCCGCCTGAGCCATCCGAACATCGTGCGCATCTACGACGTGATCAACAGCGACGAGCAGCCGTGGATCGTGATGGAGTACGTCCACGCGCTCTCGCTGCTGCAGATGGTCAGCGAGCACGGTCCGCTGCCGGCACCGCGGGTCGCCCGGATCGGCCTGGCGATGCTGTCCGCGCTGGCGGCCGCCAACCGGGCCGGCGTCCTGCACCGTGACGTCAAGCCCGGCAACGTGCTGATCGCCGACGACGGCCGGGTGGTCCTGACCGACTTCGGCTCGGCCGTCCTCGACGACACCGACGGCGCGATCACCAAGACCGGACTTATCCTCGGTTCGCCGCAGTACATGGCGCCGGAACGGATCCAGAAGGGCATCTGCACGCCGGAGTCGGACCTGTGGTCGCTGGGCGCGACCCTGTACACCGCCGCCGAGGGGCGGTCGCCGTTCGACCGGCCGACGGTCGGCGCGACGCTGATCGCCGTCGCGACCGAGCAGCCCGACCGCCTGCACCGGGCGACCGCGCTCAAGCCGGTGCTCACCGGCCTGCTCCGGAAGAACCCGGCGGCGCGGCTTACGTCGACCGAGGCCGAACGGCGGCTGCGCCAGGTCGCCGTCCTGGAGCCGCAGGCGCCGCGGGCAGGGCCGCTGTCCCGGAAGCTGCGCGAGCGGGTACCGCTCAAGGCCGACCCCGCGGCCGCCGCGGACAACACCCCGATCGTCCAGGTGCCCCCGCCGCCCGGCGCGGGCGGCCAGGCCGAGCCGCGGACCGCCGTCGTGGTCGTCCCGCCGGCCGCGCTGCGCGCACCCCGGTCGCGGTGGCCGCGGTGGGCGGTGGCAGCGGTCGCCGCGACCGCCCTCCTGGCACCCGCCGGCGTCGCGGTCGCGACCCAGTTGCACCGCGCGCCGGCCGCGTCCCGCAGCGCCGCGGCCCCACCGGCAGCCGACGTCGGTACCGCCGACCTCGCCGGCCCGAACCTCGCCCCGCCCTTGGGCCAGCCCCTGCCGGCCGGCCTCACCTGGTGGTACGACCCGAGCGGCTTCGTGGTACCGGTACCCGTCGGCTGGAAGGCGCTGCCCGAAGGACCGAAGGCGGTGCTGTTCACCGAGCCGTCCGGCCCGGGTACCCTGCGCGCGCGCAGCTGGGACCGGCTCGCCCCCGACCCGGTGGTCGCCATGACACGCGAGGAGGCGCGGGCCAACCTGCGCGACTACCACCGCCTGCGGATCGAGGCGCTGCCCGACGACGCGGCCACCGAGTGGGAGTACACGTTCACCGGGCCGGCCGGCGCCATGCACGGCATCGAACGGGGTCTCGTCCTCGGCGGCCACACCTACCTGATCCAGTGGCGGGTACCCGAGGCCGCGTGGCCGGCGGGCGTCGCCGACTACACCGCGATCGTCGACGGGTTCCAGCCGCCCCGGCCGGCGTCACGGAGCCAGCTCTGACGGCAGCCGTACCCCGGCCGGGTCGAGATCGTCGCGCAGTCCCTGCCAGGTCGGGCGGCGCAGCCGGCGGTCCGGGGTCCACGAACGGAACGCCACCTCGGCGACGAGTTCCGGGCGGACCCAGTGCGCGTCGCGGGCCTGCTGGCGCGGTACCGGTTGGGCGAACGGCGCGGCCGGGCGCCGCAACGGTTCCAGGCGGTCGCGCAGCTCCCGCAGCTGCGTATCGGTGAACCCGTTGCTGACCTGCCCGACGAAGGTCAGCCGGCCGGCCGCGTCGGACATGCCGAGCAGCAGTGCGCCGACCGTCCCCGAGCGGCGCCCGCCACCCGGCCGGTACCCGGCGATGACGACCTCTGCGGTGCTGGTGAGCGGCACCTTGACCCAGGCCGGTGACCGCCGGCCCGGCTGGTACGGCGAACCGACCTGCTTGGCGACGACGCCTTCCAGGCCCAGCTCCCGGGCCGCTTCGAGCAGGGCGGGGCCGGCGTCGCCGGTCCAGTACGGCGGTACCTCGACCGTGTCGCCGCGCAGCTGCAGCCGCTGCAACGCGTCGCGCCGTCCCGCGTACGGCAGCGGCATCAGGTCGGTGCCGTCGAGGTGCAGCAGGTCGAACAGGTAGAACCGCACCGGCGAGTCACCCGGTACCGGCGAGCGGGTGCGCTGCTGCAGCGCGGCCAGGCTGGGTACCCCGTTGCGGCCGAGCGCCACGATCTCGCCGTCGAGCACCGCGCGGTGGCCGGCGAGCGCGGTGCCGAGCGCCGCCAGCTCCGGGTAGGTCCGGGTGACGTCGGCGTTGGTGCGGTCCAGTACCCGTACCGTGTCGCCGTCGACGTAGGCGATCGCGCGCACCCCGTCCCAGAAGAACTCGTACCCCCAGTCGCCCGCGTCCGGCAGCGGGCCGGCGGTGGCGAGCATGGGCTTGACGAGGGCCGGCATGTCCGTGGTCGCATCGGCCCGATCGGTCCCGGCCGGCGGCGTGGCGGGTGGCTCAGCCGGCGGCGTGGCGGGTGGCTCAGCCGGCGGGGTGGCTGCGACCGTCGGGGCCAAGGTCAGGCCGACCCGGTCGCTGGCCAGCGCGACCGGCGTCAGGTCCAGCACCGGCCAGCTCGGCGGTAGCGCGTCCGCGGCGCGCCTGGGGTTTGCGGTGACGTAGTACGCCTCGTGCGCCAGGGCCGCGGCGACCGCGTGGCCGACGGTCAGGTCGCCGTGCGCGAGGCGGGTGAACTCGCCGACCTGGCGCAGCCTCTCCGCCGCCGCGCCGTCGTCGCCACCGTCGTCGGCGCCGCCGAGCGGCAGGATGACCATCGTCTTCGTCTGTACCAGCCGCATGAGCTGGGTGACGTCCCACTCGTCGGTCAGCACGGCCAGCGCACCGGCGAGGCAGGTCGACGGTACCCCGACGTGGCGGCCCTCGGCGTTGATCTCGGAGATCAGCTCGGCGGCGCCGATCTGGCCATGCGCGTATGCCAGCAGCGCGGAGCCGTCGTAGACGACGGCGATCTCGCTCACGCCGCGCGGCCCCGGTCGAGCATCCGTCGCGCCTGCGCCAGCGCCGCCGCGGGGATCGGCGCATCGAGCTGGCGCCGCCAGCGTTGCCGGCCCGCCTCGGTCACCTCGAACCCGGCCGCGCGCAGCACGTCATCGAGCGCGGGATCGGTGGCCGTGGGGTACTGCGGGGCATCTGCGGGTGCACCATCGGCGGCCACGTGGTCATTCTAGTCATCGAGGCCGCTGCACGCGTGCGGTGAAGGGGGTCAGCGTGAGGGCGATGTGGAAGGGAACGGTCTCCTTCGGACTGGTGTCGATCGGGGTGAAGCTCTACGCCGCCACCGAGGAGAAGGGCATCCGGTTCCACCAGATCCACGCGAAGGACGGTGGCCGGATCCGGTACCGGCGCACCTGCATGATCTGCGGCGAGGAGGTCGGGTACGACGACATCGCCAAGGGGTACGACCTCGGCGGCGGCGAGATGGTGGTGCTCACCGACGAGGACTTCGCCGACCTGCCGCTGCCGTCCAGCCGCGCCATCGAGGTGTTGGAGTTCGTGCCGGCCGGGCAGATCGACCCGATCCTGTACACCCGGGCGTACTACCTGGAGCCCGAGGGCCGGGCGATGAAGCCCTACGTGCTCCTGCGCGAGGCGCTGACCCGGACCGACCGGGTCGCGATCGTGAAGGTGGCGCTGCGCCAGCGGGAGCAGCTGGCCACGTTGCGGGTACGCGACCAGGTGCTGCTGCTCAACACGGTGCTGTGGCCCGACGAGGTGCGCCGGCCGGACTTCGCCTTCCTCGACGTGGACGTCGACGCGCGGCCGGCGGAGCTGGCGATGGCCGAGTCGCTGGTCGAGTCGATGGCGGCCGACTTCCGGCCGGAGCAGTACGCCGACCACTACCGCGCCGCGCTGCAGGAGGTCATCGAGGCGAAGCTGGCCGGGCGCAAGGTGATGCAGCTGGAGGGCGAGGGTCCGCAGCCGGCGGCGGTCGACCTGATGGCCGCGCTGCGCGCGTCGGTGGAGCGGGCCCGCGCGGCGCGCGGTGCCCCGGCCACGAAGCAGGCACCGCCGCGCAAGAAGACCGCGGCCCGCAAGCGCACCGCCCGGCCACCCCGGTGACCCGGCCGGGATCTTGGACGCGGCTACCCCCGGCTGGGGGTACCCGCGTCCAAGGTCTCGCCGTCCCGGACGCTGCCCAGCAGGGTGGTGCACGCCTGGACCGCGAGCTCGGTGATGTCGCTGACCCGACCACCGTCCTCGACCGTGGTGGCGGTCAGCTCGCGCAGGCCGCCGAGCAGCATGATGGCCAGCTGCCGGGACACCGGCCCGGACCGGACGGCGCGCCACACCTCGGTGTCGGACAGCGCCTGGATCATCGCCACGAACGGCTCCATCATCTGGCGTTGTACCCGGCGGGTCGCGGTACCGAGTGACGGCACGTCCCGGATCCAGCTCAGCGTGATGGCCGGCGCGGACTCCGCACAGGCGATCCACGCCTCGACCGCCTGCCGCACCTGGCGCGTCCACGGCGCGTCCTGGTCCACGGCCGCGGTGATCTGGCGGATCATCTCCC
>Ga0066710_100004236_pt1 | contig 12615 bp, 12 predicted proteins | sample GraSoiAngelo_159_FD_79666 | JGI IMG/M metagenome (GOLD analysis project Ga0066710, IMG submission 79666) | Grasslands soil microbial communities from the Angelo Coastal Reserve, California, USA - 14_1009_16_40cm | ecosystem: Environmental > Terrestrial > Soil > Grasslands | place: USA...
AAAGGAGTGATGGCCACCGGGATCTAGGAGATGCCGGTAAATTGGATCCCGATCCCCTCCGAGACCCGATATCGGATGTTGAGCCCGATCAGCATCGCGGTGATCGCCTCGACGATGCGCGCGTTGGCGAGCGGGCCGCCGTCGATTGCGCGCAGTCCCGGAACGAGTGCGCACAGCTCCATCACGCGAGCGCGCGGATCCTTCTCTCCCGACACGACGACGTCGCACTCGACCGGGTCCGGCAGGTGTTGCAGGCGGTGCGCGGAGACGTTCTGGAACGCCGATACGACCGAGACGCCCTCGGGCACCAGCGCCGCCACGAGCTCGGCACACGATCCCTGCCACACGCCGATCAGGCGCGAGGCGGCGTCTCCGACGGCGGACGCGAGCGGCACTCCCATCGAGACCACGATCTGGCCCGGCGCCAGGCGCTCGCGGATCGACTTGAGCGTGCCCGCGGTGTGCTCGAACGGAACCGAGAGGATCACGACCCCGGCGCGCGCCGCTGCGTCGCCGTTCTCGAGCCCCTCGACGCGCGCGTCGGACACCTGCTCGCGTACGTTCGTCGCGGCGGCCACCGCGCGTTCGAGCGTGCGGGATCCGATCACCACCGCGCGGCCCGCCGCGCAGAAGCGCAGCGCGAGCCCGAGCCCCTGGTCTCCGGTGCCGCCGAGGATCGCAATCGGCGCTTCGCTCATCTGCGGATCGCTCGCCTCCGATCCCGTCTACTCTGTGCGGGTGGCAGAGCCGGGCGCAGCGTACACGCCGACCGAGATCGCGCAACGCGGATCGCGCGCGCTCGCGATCCGCTGGTCCGACGGCGCCGAGACCGTGCTCGACGTGCGCGAGCTGCGGCTCGCGTGCGGCTGCGCGGAGTGCGTCGACGAGTGGAGCGGCGCCGGGCGCCTGGATCCGAAGTCGGTACCCGAGGACGTCCGCCCCGTGCGCATCCAGGCGGTGGGCCGCTATGCGATCCAGATCGAGTGGAGCGACGGCCACGGATCGGGGATCTACCCGTTCAAACGCCTGCGGGAGCTGGGGAGCTAGCAGCGTGCCGCTGCCGCTCGAAGATGCGCTGCGCGCCGCACAGGCGGCCGCCGACCGCGCGCGCCGCGAGGTGCTCGCGCGCTTTCGCCGCGTCGCGGTCGAGACCAAGCGCGACGGCTCGCCGGTCACCGAAGCCGATCGCGAGGCGGAGCGCGCGATCCGCGAGACGCTGCGCGACGCATTTCCGGATCACCGGATCCTCGGCGAGGAGTACGGCGCCGAGGGAGGCGCCGAAGGACCGTGCTGGGTGATCGATCCGATCGACGGCACGATCGCCTTCTCGCGCGGGATCCCGCTGTTCTCGACGCTGATCGCGCTGCTCGACGACGGCCAGCCCGTGCTCGGATTGATCGACCTGCCGGCGCTCGACGAGCGCTACACCGCGATCCGCGGCGGCGGCTGTCACCGCAACGGCCAGCCGACGCGCGTCTCCGGCGAGAGCGATCTCCAGCGCGCGATCATCTCGCACGGCGATCCGTTCTGCTTCGCCCTGTACAAGCGCTCCGACGTGTTCGAGCGCATGGCGCGCGAGATCCCGCTGCTGCGCGGCTACACGGACGCGTTCGGGCACGCGCTCGTGCTGGGCGGCGGTGTCGGCGCGATGGTCGACTTGAATCTCAACGTCTGGGACGTCGCCGCCACGCAGCTGCTCGTGCCCGAAGCCGGCGGCCGCTGCCAGACGCTGCCCGAGGTGGACGGCAAGGTCGGGCTCGTGTTCGGGAGCCCGAGCCTGGTGGAGCAGCTTCTGCGGTTCTTCTAGTGCCCTTCGCGCGCGGGCAACACCACCAGCGTCGCAGTGCGGTGCTTCTCGTGCAGGTGGCACTTGATCTGCAGCACCTGATGGCCCTCGAGCGCGGGCAGCTCGATCTCGTGCTCGGCCTTCGCCGGGAGCACCTCGGCGACATTCAGCGCGGGAATCGCGAATCCGTGCGGAACGTCGGTGGTGTTGAAGATCGAGAGCTTCACCGGGTGACCCGACGTCACGACGATCGTCGACGGAATGAAGACGTTCTTGCCGCCGATCTCGGTCGTCACGACCTGGATCGTGCCCGTGTCGCTCGTGAAGCCGTGGTGACCGCCGTGCATCGGTCCGTGGCAGCCGACGGCGGCGGCGATCAGTGCGACCAGTGCCAGCGCGCTGCGGGCGCGCGTTCGCGAACCATTCGTGGTGCGCATCGGGTCTCCTTCTCGGAGTTCGGGCGCGGCCGGATGTCCTAGCGCCCACGCTATCTTACCCGCCCGTTTCAGGACAACTCCCGCGCTCGCCGCACGGAGGAACGCGATGGATCCGAACCCGAACCTCGCCGACGCGCGACTCCTGCGCGACGCGGCCGCGAGTCTGATCGAGCGCGCGGTCGAGCGCGCGCGCGGCGTCACCGAGTCCGGCAAGCGGATCGACGACCATCAAGTGCTGACCGAGCGCGTCGCCTACGCGGCGACCCAGGCGCGCGCCGCGGCGGAGCTGATCGATGCGGTCGCGGAGTCGGGGCGCGGCGCAATCGCCGAGGCGACCTGCGCGGCGGCGGTCGCCGAGCTCACGCGCAGCCTGATCGCGCGCCTCGAGCCCGCGCTCGACGACCTCGGCCTCGGCGACGCCGAGCTCGAGCGCGCGTTTCCCGCGGACACGCGCGCGGTGCTGCGCGCCGCCGGACACGAGTCGGTGTTCCGCGCGATCGGCCGCCACTGCGCGGACACGCGTGGGCGCAACGACTGGCCACTCGACGAGCTGCACGACCAGGTGCGCGCGGCGGTGCGCGAGTTCGGCGAGAAGGAGGTGGCGCCCGCGGCGGAGCGGATCCACCGCAGCGACGAGCTCGTGCCCGAATCGTTCATCCGCGGGATGGCGGAGCTCGGTTATTTCGGCCTCGCGATCCCGGAGCAGTACGGCGGCTCCGAGATGGGCAATCTCGCGATGATCCTCACCACCGAGGAGCTGTCGCGCGCGTCGCTTGCGGCGGCGGGATCGCTGATCACGCGGCCTGAGATCCTGACCAAGGCGCTCGTGCAGGGCGGCACCGACGAGCAGAAGGCGCACTGGCTGCCAAAGATCGCCGCGGGCGAGATCATGGTCGGGATCTCGGTGACCGAGCCCGACATCGGCAGCGACGTCGCGGGCGTGAAGTGCCGCGCCGAGCGGCGCGGCGGCGACTGGGTGATCAACGGACCGAAGGCCTGGTGCACGTTCGCCGGGCGCGCCGACGTGCTCGCGGTGCTCGCGCGCACGGATCCCGATCCGAACCAGGGCGCCAAGGGACTGTCGCTGTTCATCGTGCCGAAGGACCGCTTCGACGGGCACGCGTTCGAGATGGTGCAGCCGGGGGGCGGCCGCCTGGTCGGCAAGGCCGACGCGACGCCGGGCTACCGCGGCATGCACTCGTTCACGCTCAACTTCGAGAACTACGCGGTGCCGGGCGCCAACCTCGTCGGCGGCGAGCGCGGGATCGGCCGCGGCTTCTATCTCCAGATGGCGGGCTTTGCTGCCGGCCGACTGCAGACGAGTGGCCGCGCGTGCGGGCTCGCCCAGGCCGCGCTCGAGAAGACCGCCGAATACGTCGTCGACCGCGTGCAGTTCGCGCGGCCGATCTCGGACTTCCAGCTGACGCAGTTCAACCTCGGCCGCATGAGCGCGATGCTCGCCGCGTCGCGCGCGATCACCTACGCCGCGGCGCGCGCGATGGACGACGACGAGCGCGCGGCGGCCCCGCTCGCCGCACAGGCGAAGCTGCTCGCCTGCGATATGGCGGTCGAGCTGACCCAGCTCGGGCAGCTCATGCACGGCGGATGGGGCTACGCGGAGGAGTACCCGATCAGCCGCTACGTCGTGGATGCCCAGGTGCTCCCGATCTTCGAGGGCGTGAAGCCGATCCTCGAGCTCAAGGTGGTGGGCCGGAGCCTGCTGGCGGATTAGTCGGGCTGCTGACCCTCGCCCTCGCGCGCGCGCGTCTCGCGCAGCGACTGGACGCTGAAGTAGATCGCGAGCACGACGAGGATCCCGAAACCGTAGCGGTTGAACATCACCGACTCGATCTTCGGGTTGAACCAGCCGTCGTAGCCGAACCAGGCGGCCAATCCCCACAAGAGGACCGGCAGGAACGCCGGGTGGTCGAACGGACTGGAGGCCTCCTCCTCGTCCGCTCCGTCTTCGAGTTGCGGCTGCTCTTGTTCGGGTTCCGCCATCGCCGCGCAAGCTAGCGTAGGCCCTTAACCGCCGCCCTCGGACAGGAACAGCCCGAGCACGTCGATCATCGGCGCGACGTCGGCCACGCCCGCCATCTCCCGACACGAGTGCATCGAGAGCATCGGGTTGCCGACGTCTACCGTCGGCATTCCGACGCGCGCGGCGCTGATCGGTCCGATCGTCGACCCGCAGGCGACGTCGCCGCGCGACACGAAATACTGGGGGGTGACGCCTGCACGCGCGCACAGATCCGCGAACATGCCCGCGGTGTGCGCGTCGCTCGCGTAGGACTGGTTCGCGTTGTGTTTGATCACCGGGCCGGCACCGATCAGCGGGCGATGCGCGGGTTCGTGTTTGTCCGGGAAGCTCGGGTGTACGGCATGCGCCATGTCGGTCGAGACGAGCAGGCTGCGCGCGAGCGCGCGCGGCAGCGATTCGCGGCCGGCGTCCTTCGCGCCGCTGGCGATCCGGTCGAGCGTCTCCGCGAGCAGCGGGCCGAGTGCGCCGCTCGCGCTGCGGCTGCCCACCTCCTCGTGGTCGAAGAACACGACGCCGCGCGTCGCGGCCACGGGCCCCGCGCGCGCGGCGCGCGCGAGCGCCGTCGTCGCGGCGTGGCACGACGCGAGATTGTCGAGCCGCGACGCCTGCACGAACTCGCCGCGCGCGCCGGCGACGACGGCCGGCTGGGTGTCGTAGGCCATCAGGTCGAAGCTCAGCACGTCCTCGGCGCGGCTCGCGATCCCGCGCGCGCGCAGCTCCTGGGCGAGCAGCTCCGGCAGCGGCGGCGTGCCCTCGAGCCCGAGCACCGGCACCACCTGCGTCTGCGGGTTGAGCTTCACTCCGTCGGTCGCGATCTCGCGCTGGAGATGGATCGCGAGGTTGGGGATCCGCAGCAGCGGGCGCTCGAAGTCGAGCAGCACGCTATGCGGGCCGTCGGGTCCGCGCAGCACCGCGCGCCCGGCGAGCGAGAGGTCTCGGTCGAGCCAGGTGTGGAGCAGCACGCCGCCGTAGACCTCTACGCCGAGGCGGCGATAGCCGAGCACGGTGTCGTCTGGGCGCGGGCGCAGGCGCAGGTTCGGAGAATCGGTGTGGGCGCCGATCCAGCGGAAGCCCGCTTCGGCGACGGCGAGCTGGCCAACCTCGAACGCGACCAGGCTGCCGTCTCCGCGCACGGAATAGCGCCGATCGCCCGCGCCGAGCTCCCACGCCGCGGCGGGATCGAGCGCGCGAAAGCCCGCGGCTTCCAGCCGCCGCACACACTCCGCGACGGCGTGATAGGGCGTGGGTGAGCGGTCCAGGAACGCGAGCAGATCGGCGACGACGTCCGTCATGGCGCCATTCTACGGTGGATCGCCGCGCGCGGCGCGCAGCGCGAAGTCCTCCTCGGGCGACTTCACGAGGTGATGCCGGCCCCAGATCGCGAAGTAGAGCAGGCCGAGTGCTACCCACAGCAGCGCAGCGATCGCGACGCGGCGGTAGATCGGGTCGCTCGCGAACAGCGAGGCGAGCGTCACCAGCGAGATCACCCCCGCGATCACGGCGCCCGGAACTCCGAGCGGGCTGCGGTAGGGCCGCGCGATCCCGGGCAGGCGGATGCGCAGCAGCACGAACGAGAGCATCTGGAGCGCGTAGGAGATCACGGCGCCGAATACCGCCAGGTTCAGCAGCACCGCGCCGACGGGATGCGTGGGCCCGAGCCAGTAGACGGCGAGCGCCACCGCGTAGCCGATCGCGGCCCCGAGCCAGAGCGCGCGCTCGGGGGTCTGGCGGCGGCCGTGCGTCAGCGAGAGCCAGCGCGGGAAATAACCGGCGCGCGACAGCGAGAAGATCTGGCGCCCGTAGGCGAACACGATCGTGTGGAAGCTCGCGACGAGGCCCGCGACGGCGAGCAGCGACAGCGCCTTCGCGAGGAAGTAGTCGCCGAAGATCGCGCGCAGGCCCTCGGACAGCGGCTCCTTGCTGCGCGCAATCGCGGCGGCGCCCGGTGGGATGCCCGACGACAGCACGAGCGTCAGCAGCGAGCACGCGATCAGCGTCGCGAGACCGAGCACGATTCCGCGCGGGAGATCGCGTTCGGGCGTGTGCGCTTCCTCGGCGGCGAGCGGCAGCTGCTCGATCGCGAGGTAGAACCAGACCGCGTACGGCAGTGCGGCGAGCACGCCCGCCCCGCCGTCGACGAACCACGCCTGTTCCCCCGGCATGCGCGCGTTCGCGAGGTCGAACAGCGGGATCGCCCCGGCGAAGAACACCGCGAGTACGGCGAGTGCGACCGCCGTGATGAACACCGTGAAGCGGAACGACGCCTCGACGCCAGCGGCGTTGAGCCCGACGAACAGCGCGTAGGTCGCGAGCCAGATCAGAGGCTCGCCGCTCGCCGGGACGTGCAGGAGCGGGCCGAGATACCCGCCGATGCCCACCACGATCACCGACGGCGTGAGGATGTACTCCATGTTCTCGGCGAGCCCGGTGAGATAGGCGCCCCAGGGACCCATCGCCGAGCGCGCAAACGAATAGGCGCCGCCGGTGTGGGGGAGCGCGGCGGTCATCTCGGCGATGCTGAAGCACAGCCCCGCGTACATCGCGGTGATCAGCAGCGTGGCGAGCAGGAGGCCGCCGAAGCCACCCGCGCCGAGGCCGAAGTTCCAGCCGAAGAAATCGCCCGAGATGACGGCGCCGACGCCGAGTGCCCAGAGCGACCCCACGCCCGCGTAGCGCCGGAGCCCGCGCGCCTCGAAGTAGGCCGCTGCGACCTCGTCGTACGCGACCCCGGAGACCCGGTTTCGCTCTCCGCTCGGTTCCGGCACCCGCCCCCCGGCGCGCGATTGTGCGCCCGGGTCCGCGCCGGGGCCAGCGAGCAAGCGCCGCGAAGCGGCGCGCGCAGCGAGCCGCAGGCGAGCGAAGTCGAATGAGGCGGCCTTCCGCTTCCCGCAGCGGCGCCATGGGTCGAGTCCTGGGCCCCGCTCCTGGTCCGCCAGCGCCGCGCGCTTGCAGCCGCCGCGGCGCCCGGCATGCTCGGCGCTCCACCGGGGGATCGGCCGATCGTGAGCGCACTGCAACCGAGCGACGCGACAACCGGCGACCCGATGGTGCGCCGCGCGCGCGCGCGGCGCCCGGATGCGCGCGTGTCCGTCTCGCTCGCCGCTGCGCTGCTTCTGGTCGGCGCCGCATGCCGCGAGCTCCTGCGCTTCGAGCCGCCGCACCCGGCCCCGGTCACGGCCACCGGGAACGTCGAGGAGTGGTTCTTCGAGCCCGCCGACTCCTCGCCCGTCGTGATCCTCGTGCTGTGCGCCTGGCTGTTGTGGCGTCGGCGCGGGCGGCTTGCGGCGCTCTGGGGCCGCCCCGGACCGTGGGGCTGGACGGCCGGGCCGTGGCTCGCGGCGCTCGCGATCTTCTTCTGGGCGGTGCGTGCCGGCGCGCCGGAGCTCCAGGCGATCGCGCTGGTGCCCGCGCTGCTCGGTGCCGCGAACCTGCTCGGGGGTGTGGCCGCGCTGCGCGTGGTCGCGGTCCCCGCCGCGCTGCTCGTCTTTGCGGTGCCGATCCCCCCTCCGCTGCTCAACCACATCGTCTGGAAGCTCCAGATCGGCACCGCCGATTTCACGGGGCTGCTGCTCCAGATGCTCCGCACGCCCGTGCTGGTGTCCGGGGACCGCATCATTCTCCGCGAAGGCTTGTTCGCGATCATCGAGACGTGCAGCGGGCTGCGCTCGATCGAGACCCTCACGCTGCTCGCGATCCTGATGGTCGATCTGTTCGGACGGCGCGGCGTGCACGCACTGATCTTGTTAGTCATGGCGCCGTTCGTGGCGTTTCTGATCAACGGCCTGCGCTGCCTCGGGCTGATCTTCAACCCGCACGCCGACATCGAGAGCATCCACAGCCTGCAGGGCATTCTGATGCTGCTCGGCGGCGTGCTGCTGCTCTATTTCAGCGACGGATGGCTCGCGCGCGCGATCTCGGAGCCCGAGCCGATCTCGGCTCCCGAGCGCCGCGCGCGCAGCACCGCGCGGCCGCGCAGCGGGCTCGCCCCGCGCGTCGCCGTACTCGCCGGCTTCAGCGCGGTGCTATTCGCGATCTCCTTGCTTCCGCGCTTCGCGATCCGGCCGCTTCCCACCCAGGTTGCGGCGAACGTCGTCGAGCGCACGCTCGACGGCTGGGCGTCGACCGACCTCGACACCGATTGGATGTTCCTCGGGAGGACCGCCTTCGCCCAGGTCGTGCACCGCCGCTACACGAGCGGGCAGGAGATGATCGACCTGTTCGTCGGTCTGGCGGGCCCGGAGGCGCGCGTGCGCAGCTATCTCTCGCCCAAGGTCGGCTATCCGGGCAGCGGCTGGATCTCGGAGCGCGAGCAGCCGGTTCGGATCGCGGGTCGCGACGCGACGATGCGAGTGCTGCGCAAGGGTCCAAACCGCCAGCTGGCGGTGACGTGGTTCGAAGCCTCCCCGGGCCTCGCGGTGGAGAGCGCCCACGCGCTGTTCGCGCTCGATACCACGCCGCTGCGACATCGCTCCCGAGTCCCCCTCGCGGTCCGGCTCTCGACTCCGCTGGCGAGCGGCGTCGACCCCGCGATCGAGACGAGCCTCCAGGAGCTCGAGCGATTCGCCGAGCGCCTCTCGCCGTCTCTGCAGATCCTTTCCACCCCTCGGGAAACCCAGCTATCGCAGGGAAACCGTTTTCTCAATCGTGCTGAAAAAGGAACGGCCGTTCCCTGGGCAGCATGCCCCGAACCGAAAATCGATTCAGAAAAATCAATAACTTAGGTTCTCGTTGCCGGCAGGCATGTCGATTGCACACAGATAATGCGCAACAAAGCACGAGTGGGAACCACTTACCCGTGCTTGTCCAGAGTGCGGGAGTAGTGGAAGAGCGATCCGGGCCTGATGCGGAGGCGATACCCCCAGGGGGCCTGGGGCTGGGTGCAAAACCACAGAGACGACACAAAGTTCCGCTGGACACAAAACCACGATTCTGGCCTAATGCCGAATACCCGAAATACCGAGGAGTAACGAGAAATGAAGGTCGGCGTACTGGCAACTATGGTTTTTGCAATGTCGATCGGATTCCCGATCGCCTCGTTCGCTGGGCTCGCGCCCGACGCGGACGGCGACGGTATTCCGGACGTGCTCGACAAGTGCACGATCGACTCGCGCAACGCGACCGCGACGTGCGATACCGATTCGGACGGCTACGGGAATCCGTGCGATGGCGACTTCAACCAGGACGGGTCGGTAAATCCCACCGACTTCGGCATGTACTTCGTCCCGGCGTTCAAGGGCATCGACAAAGCGCCGTGGCCCGAGGGTATGGACATGAACTGCGATGGGTCCGTGAACGCGACCGACTTCGGCATGTTCTTCGTGCCGAAGTTCAAGAACATTCCGGCTTTCGGTGGCAGCAAGCCGGGTCCGTCGGGTCTGTCCTGCGCCGGAACTCCGGGCTGCAGCTAGGTCTAGCTGGGGTTTTCTGAGCTGTTTAATTGTTCTGAGCTGTTTTTGTGGATGGATTGTCAACCTAATTGGATGCACCGTCGGGCGGGGCCTGACCCGCAGGCGGCAAAAGGAAGAGAGAAAGGAAGAGGAGAGGGTCATGAAGCGGACTTTGTTTGTGATGGCACTGGTTCTCGGCTTCGCGACGGCGGCGGGCGCTGCAACGCTCACCGTGGTTACGGACAAGGCGACCTATAACCCCGGCGAGACGGTTCACTTGACGCTCTCGGGTAACAGCCAAGGCGAGCTCGCGACGACGTACTCGCTGATCGGTCGGCTCCTGTACAGCAACTCGGATGTCTCCCCGGGTGGCATTGGGACGCCGCTCTCCCCCGGTGCCACCTGGACCCCGTCGGGCACTGGCGCGAGCGAGGGAGCGGGCTTCGACGAGCTGTTCTCCTTCGCCAACCTCGCGTTCGACTCAAACGCGCCGAACTACAACGGGGGCGCCAACGAGGTGACCATCAACACCGCGGCGCTCAACATCTCCGCGTTGGCCGGCCCCGCGACAGTGAACCTGGACTGGAGCAGTGCCCTGAGTTTCTTCTCCATCCAGGGAGCAAGGCCCGGGACGAGCTTCCAGATCGTTGCCATCCCTGAGCCGGCGACGGCTGCTCTGCTGGGTCTGGGCCTCCTCGGCCTAGCGCTCGGCGGACGGCGACGCGCGTAGTACAAGGGTCTGAATCAGCCGGTCCACTAAGGACCGCTGGCGAAGCAGGAGCGCCCCGGGGCTCGTCCCCGGGGCGCTCTTTTTTGTTTTCTCGACGAACGCGCACTGCGTGATCGGCCTCACGAAAAACGTCTGACGCCCGAGTGACCCCGATCACCCGGCTCCAACGGAGGCGGGCCGAAATGCCAGAAGGCTTCGGGGGGCCTTATGGCGAATCGGTTGGGCGCGGTGTTCACGGCTGGGATCCTCGGGGTGGCTTTGTCTACCTCGGCCCATGGAGCGCAGGTCACCGGATCCTCGGTCTCGCTGGGCTGGACCGCGGCCTCCGGCCCGGTGTCGGGCTACTACGTGATCGTCTCGCGGAACTCGGCGCCGGCCAAGGTCGAGTCGGTGACGATCGAGACCAAGAAGACGGTCTCGGGCTCGGTCGGCGAGACGCTCGTCGTGCAGGTCGCCGCTTTCGGCCAGGACGGCGTCGCCGGTCCGGTCTCGCCGCCTTCGGATTCCATCACGTTCGTGAGCCCGCCCCCGCCGGCTCCGGCTCCTACGCCGACTCCCACGCCGACGCCCACCCCGACGCCGACTCCGCCGCCTCCGACGCCGGTCTCGCCTGCGGTCGCGCGCGACTTCAACGGCGACGGTACCGCCGACCTCGTCGTGCAGACCGGGTCGGACGTTCGCATCTGGGCGATGAAGAACGGCGCCGTGAGCTCGGAGATCGTCCTGCCGGCCGCACCGACCGGCTCCCGCGTCGTCGGCACCGGCGACTACGACGGCAATCGGTCGGCGGATCTGCTCTGGGAGAATTCTTCGACGCGCGCGCTCACGCTCTGGCTCTTGAACGGCGGCGCGGTGCTGGCGACGGGCACGCTCGATCGCAGCAGCCTTCCGTCCGCCGAGGAGTGGCACGTCGGCGGATCGGCCGATTTCGACGGCGACGGTCGGGACGATCTCTTGCTGTTCAGCCGCGTGAAGGGCGAGGCCGAGGTCTGGACGTTCAACAACGCCGCGGTCGCCTCGCGCACGCGCATCCCGGGACACGTGGGGGCCTGGAGCGTCGTGGCCGTGGACGACACCGACGGCGACGGCATGGCCGAGATCGTGTGGCTCGACGAGCTGAACCGCGCGCTCGAGCTGCGCGACCCGAACGCCTCGGCGCCGGTCGCGCTCGGCGCGCTCACGGCGGGCTGGCGCGTTCGCGGCGGGGTCGATCTCGCGGGGGATGGCCGCGCCGAGCTCGTAATGCAGAACACCGCGACGGGAGCGATGCAGGATTGGGCGATCGACGACGCCGGCGTGCTCGGCGCGGCGAATCTGCCCAGTGCTTCCGGACTCGGGCGCTTCGCGGGCGGCGGCGACTTCGACGGCGATGGCCGCGAAGACGTCGCGTGGAGCGACGCGACCCGGCGCACCGTGACACTCTGGATGTCCTCCTCGGGTTCGCCCACGTCCGTCGTCGTGAACCGCGCGTTGCCGGCCGGCGGCGACGTCGTGAGCGGCGCCACGGCGTCGGACGACACGGCCTTCCGCAACCGGTTCTGCTCGGGCGATCTGGACGGCGACGGACGTGTAAACGTCTACGATTTCAGGGTGTTTCGGGGCTGCCTGGACAAGCCGCGGACCGCGGCCTGCGACCTCGCCGACATGGACAGCGACGGCTGGGTCTCGACGGTCGGCGACATCGAGGTCTTCAAGCTCCGCTTCACCGGGCAGCGCTGCGAGACGTGGTGAGGCGCTCACTCGCGAATCGCTTCGCCCGCGTCCACTTTGGCGGCGTGCTCGCGCAGGATGCGCAGCGCCTCGTCGGGGAGCTTCTGGCGCTCGGCCATCGCGAGCGCTTGCGCGAGCGTCGCACGGGCTTCGTGGCGTCGCCCGGCCTCCGCCTGGGCGACTGCAAGCGTGTCGAGCGCGAGCGGGTTGTCTCCGAGCGATCCGATCATCGACTCGGCGAGCTGGAGCGCTCGCTTGCCGTCGCGAAGCTCGGCGGCGGGCACCGTCGCGAGCTGGTAGGCGAGATCGTTCATGAGCGCGGGTGAACTGCACTGCTCGATGCCCTGCTCGAGCACCGCGATCTGCTTCGCGCGCGCGCCCGCGCGCGAGTACACGTTGGCGAGATGGGTGCGGCTCCCGAGCTCGCAGGGCCAACGGCGCAGCGTCTCGGTCAGAGTGTCCCTCGCCTCGCCATTCCGGCCCATGCGCGTGAGCAGCTCGCCGAGATTGGTCCAGTAGCGTTG
>Ga0066710_100004237_pt1 | contig 12614 bp, 8 predicted proteins | sample GraSoiAngelo_159_FD_79666 | JGI IMG/M metagenome (GOLD analysis project Ga0066710, IMG submission 79666) | Grasslands soil microbial communities from the Angelo Coastal Reserve, California, USA - 14_1009_16_40cm | ecosystem: Environmental > Terrestrial > Soil > Grasslands | place: USA...
ACGGTCCCTGTGATCGATCCCTCCGGTGTCGAGACGGTGCCGGTGTAGCCGCCGGCGACGCCATACTGCTGTGCCATTTGTTCCGGCGTCATTGCGTGAGTGTCACCCCCGCACGCCGCCAAAACACAGACTCCAGCGAGCGTAAATACGACTGCACCGGCATCCGCGAGCGGCATCTTACTGCGCATGAGTCGTCTCCTTGGTTTGCTGCTCCCCACGTCGTGCGCATCGGTCCGACGCGCCAGCATTCGACCAAGAAAGAACCGTGCCCACAGTTCTCCCGTTCAACACCTGGACTCATCTGCTGCGAAATGCATGGTTTGGCCGGAGAGGTGAGCGAATCTGTCAGCATTACGACGGTTTCGAGCGAGGCAGCGCGTTGTCTGTCCGCTTTCAGCATCAGCGCCCGGTCGTTGGAAGGGACATTCATGCTTCTTGGGGGCCGGTCTTTAGCATCGGTCCGGACTACCGTCGACGAACGGGATCTTGAGGGTCGCGACGTACTGTGGTGCAATGCGCTGCACCAGCGCCAGACTGGTCTGGGTGGTGTCTGTGCCGGGAATCTCGATGCGCGTGGGTCCGCCCGATGGCCGCCTTCGCTGCCAGAGCCCTACGACTCGCGCAGCACGACGGCCGGATCGATCCGCGAGGCGCGCCACGCGGGCAGGCCAGCTGCCAACGCCGCAATCGTTGCCAAGAGGAGCGCGCTCTCGGCGAGCGTTCGGGGATCACCCGGCTGAAGGCCGTAGAGAAGTGCCGCGACAAAGCGTGAGGCCCACAGACTGGCCACGCCACCGATCACGATCCCGAGGGCGACCTGCACGGAGACCGGCGACAGAATCACTCGGACCACGCTGAGAGGCACTGCCCCGAGCGCGACTCGGATACCAATCTCCCGCCATCGTCGCGACACCGCATACGAGCTCACGCCGTACAGCCCCAACCCGGCGAGCAGCAGCGCGAGCAGGCTGAAGAACCCTGAGAGTCCCGCCATGAGTCGTTCCTGCATCAGCGACGCGCCGACTTGGTCTTGCAGGAAGCGAATGTTGAACGCCAGATTCTGATCAACCGACATCAACGCTGCCGCCACGCTGTGGACCAGGGCCGCTGGTGAACCGTTTGCCGACCGAACGCTCAGACTAATACCGGGGAGCGACATCTCCGACCAGTCAAACTGTTGTAGTGGAACATACATCGTTGGCTTCACAGGCTCTCGGAGCGATCCGTAGGCCGCGTTGCCAACGATGCCAACGATCGTCCGTGTCGTCCGGTTTGGCCACTGGATCACCTGCCTGCCCAGCGCTGGACCTGCGGGATAGAAAGCCCGAGCAAAGGCCTCGTTCACGACCGTCACCAGCTGGCTACCGACGGTGTCATGCGCGTCGATGTCACGGCCTGCCACGAGTGGCGTGCCGTAGGTGGCGAACCAGTCAGGCGTCACGAAGTTGACCAGAGCGGTGCCGGGACCTGGCGGTGCGCTGTCCCCAGGGACCGTGATGCGATTCCCTCCCCAGACACTCCCGTTGAGCGGCGTCGTGACCGATGCGGCGGCCTTCGCGACACCCGGTAGAGCGGCCACTGTTTGGGCCATCCGTTGATACAGATCGGGTCGCTGACCTCGATTGACGGCGACGCGGTTCGCATTCACGTTGAAGATGACGACGCGATCGTCGAATCCCGGGGAGACGCGGGCGAGTCGAGCCAACGTCTCGATCAAGAGGCCCGCGACGACAACGAGCACAAAGGACAGGGCGATCTGAGCCACCAGCAGGCTGCCCGACAAGGCAAAGGGTCTGCTGCTGGCCGGCGCTCTCCCATACGGGCGGATGGCGTTGACGGCAGCCATGCGTGCGGCCCGCCACGCTGGAGCCGTTCCACTGACCACCGTTGTGGCGATCGTAACCACGGCTGTGAACATCAGGACGCGTGCGTCGATCGAAACATCAAGAAACACGGGGCTGGCTGGAGTCGACAGTTCAGCGATCAGGGCGCGGCTTCCCCAGATAGCGAACACGATGCCACCCACCGCACCACCCATCGAAAGCAAAACGCTCTCCGTCAGCAGTTGGCGCGCCAGCCGCCAGGTCGAGGCGCCCAGGGCCAAGCGGACGCTGAGTTCCTGGCGACGTGCGGCCGCTCGAGCGAGTAGCAAGTTGGCGAGGTTGCCACACGCGATGAGGAGGACGCTGCCGACGACCGCCAGAAGCACGAGCACCTGTTGTTGATACCGTGGCCTGAGCTCAGAGACGCCACGCGCCGCCGGCACCAGGTCGAACGGGTTCACCAGAAACCAGCTCCGTGGGTCGACTGGAGAGGACGCTTGTGGCATCGCGGCTTCGCGAATATCGGGTTGCATGGCGCGAAGCACGTCGCGTGCGGCGACGCTTGACTGATCGCGTCTCAGTCGCAGCAGGATGTGCAACCAGAAGTTGGTCCGATGGTCCAGCGCGGTATCCCGGCCGCGAATAAGCGGCTCGGTTCCCAAGGGCAGCGCGACATCAAACAGCCGACCCACCTCTGGGCCAAAGAAGTCAGGTGGGGTTACGCCAATCACGGTGAATGGCACGCTCTCGATCCGGATAGACGTGCCAACCGCGTGAAAGCTCCCACCAAAGTATCGCTGCCAGAACGGGTAGCTGATAACCACGACAGGACCATCTGGCCCCGCAAGGCGCACATCGTCAGCAGCGGAAAAGACTCGGCCGAGCAGCGCCGGCACTCCAAGCGTGGTGAAGAAGTCGCCATTTACGAACAGCCCCTCGGCTGGCTGCACCTCGCCACCGGGCGCCAGATTCATGCGCACGCCGCCCCACGCGGCGGCGCCCTTGAACGCCTGTGCTCGTCGTTGGACTCCTTCCCAGATTGCATAGGTCCACCGTTGGTTCGGCGATGCCCTCCCCGACAGCAGGACGAGCCGCTCAGGTTCAGCCACCGGCAACGACCGTATCAACAGGGCGTTGATGACTGAAAACATGGCGGTGTTGGCCCCGATGCCGAGTACCAACGACAAGATGGCGACGCCCGACACGACGGGTGTCGCTCGGAACGTGCGGAGCGCCAGACGACCATCCTGGCCGAGCCCCTGCAACCAGCGCGGCACCCACACATCGTGTGCGCGGTCCCTCGCGAGCGTCACATTCCCCAGCGCCCGACGTGCGGCGAACCCCGCTTCGATTGGATCGACGCCGCGTTGCTCGAGTTCCTGCTGCTTCATCTCACGATGAAAGGCCAGCTCTTCGGCGAGCTCAGTCTCGGCCTGGCGCAGACGACGGAGGATCCGGAGGCGACACAGGAACTGTCGCATGGAGCCTCTACGCGGTATTGAGGACCTTGTGGATGGCGAGGATGAGCCGGTCGAACTCCTGGCGTTCCACCGCCAACTGCTTGCGCCCCGCTGCGGTGAGCGTGTAGTACCGCGCGCGGCGGTTGTTCTCGGACGCGCCCCACTCGGCCTTGGCCCACCCCCGCAGGAGGAGGCGTTGCAGGGCCGGATAGAGCGAGCTTTCGCCGACCTGGAGGACGTCCTCCGATACGTCCTTCAGCCGTTGGGCGATGCCGTAGCCGTGCATGCGGCCCGCGACAAGGGTCTTGAGAATCAGCAGGTCGAGCGTGCCGGGCAGGAGCTCAGAGGCGTCCTTCGTTCCCATCGTTATTCGATGGGAGAATGCGCCAGATCCCGGCAGTCTGTCAAGCCAGAAGTCAGCTTCAATTGGAGTGGCGACTGACGAGCTCAGCAGGCTCGTGCTATTCGCAGCGAAGCGCGACGAGCGGATCCACCTGTGTGGCACGCCGAGCGGGCACGAACGCTGCGACCATCGCTACTGACGCAAACATCAGCGAGACCGCGAGGAACGTGGCTGGGTCAAGCGGCGAAACCCCGAACAACATGCCGCGGAGGTACCGTGTGACGCTGGCTGCGGCGGCAACGCCAAGCACAATCCCCCCGCTCGTTATCCAGGCGCTCCGGCCGAGCACGAGAGACATCACCTCCGAGCGCCGGGCGCCGAGTGCCATGCGGATGCTGATTTCGTGGGTGCGCTGCTGGACTGAGTAGGCCATGAGCCCATAAATGCCGGTTGCCGCGAGCAGGAGTGCCGCCCCGCCGAAGACGGAGAGCACCACCATCGCAAACTTGGTGCTGGCCGTCGACTGCCCGAGGATGTCCTCCATCGACCGTGCCGGTGCCACGGGAAGATCACCGCTCGCAAGTCGCAGCTCATGTTCGATCCTCGCGCTCATCGCGTGTGGCTCGCCACGCGTGCGAAAGATCCACGTCATGAATCCGAGCCGCGCTTGCAACGCCGTCACCCCATCGGGCAACTGCGCCTGCGGCACGTACGTGGTTGGCTGCGGGTCCCGACCGAGCACGCCTTCCCGGACGTTGCCGACGACGCCCACGATCTGGCGAGCGGTCTCGACGTTGAAGGGCGGGCCCAGGTCTCTGCCGATCACGAGTTGATGGCGCAGCGGGTCCTCGTCCGGCCAAAACTGGCGAACCATCGCCTCGTTCACGATCACCACCGGTGGCGAACTGGCGGTGTCGTGATCCGTGAACAGCCGCCCACGACGCAACGGAATCCCGAGGGCCTCGAAGTAGGTCGGCGAGACGATATTCCAGCGGCCCATCCCGTGGTATGGGCCGTCCATCGGGCGGCCGACGATCGTGAACCGGAGAGCCAGGTAGGGTTGCAGGGGCACCCAGGCGCCCTCGCCTGCGACCACGACGTCCGGAACCGTGTTGACGCGGCGCATGATGTCCTCGACGAGCTGCACCACACCAGCGGTCTTCCCAAACCGGCCGTCCCGAAGCGCCATCCGCATCGTCAACACCCGGTGCGGATCGAATCCGGGACTTTGCACCTGGAGTGCAATGAACGTGCGAATCAGCAAGGTTGCCCCGACCAGCAGCACGAGAGCCAGCGTGATTTCCGCAACGACCAGCAGGCCCCGCACTCTCGACTGCGCCTTTGTCGTGGAGTGTCCACCGCTTGTTCGCAACATCACGTCAGCCCTCGCACGTGCGGCATGAAGGGCCGGGAGCGAGCCAAACAAGAGGCCTGTTGCGAGAGAGACCAGCGCGGTAAACGCCAGCACGCGCCAATCGAGGGAGACGCCAGCCGCGCTCGGTCCAATGCGCGGGATGGTTCCAGGATTCAAGGCCAACAGCCAGCGGACCGCGACCATGCCGAATGCGAGGCCGAGCAGGCCGCCGGCCAACGAAAGAAGAGCGCTTTCGGTCAGCAACTGCCGAACCACGCGTCCGCGGCCAGCGCCGAGCGCGGTTCGAATGGCAATTTCTCGAATCCGGACCGTGCCTCGAACCAGGAGCAGGCTCGCCACATTCGCGCAGGCGATGAGCAGCACGAACCCGACGGCACCGAGCAGCAGCCACAGCGGGGTGCGGGCGTCACCGATCAGGACATCCTGCAACAACTTCGCGTCAAAGGTTTCTTCCGGTCTGAGGATCCCTGGCGACTTTAGACGAAAGTCCTCGGCCAGGGCCCGAAGGCGGGCGCTCGCCGCCTCCGCGGTCACACCGCGCCTGAGGCGGGCGGCAATCTCCAACGTATTCCCTTGATCCGTGCTGGCGGGATCGAGTTGGAGAGGCACCCAGACGGCGGGAGTGCCAATAAACGGTCCGGCCAACGTCTCGCCATCGAAATGGTTCTCCAGCACACCGATGATCGTGTGCGGCACGCCATCGAGGAGCAGCGTGCTGCCAATGGCGCCATCGCTCCCGGCAAACGCGCGCTGCCACAATCCGAAGCTGAGGATAGCGAAACGACCTGCGTTCGGGCGGTTCTCTTCCGGGAGGAAGAGTCGGCCGGCAGCCGTGTGCGCACCGAACAGCGAAAAGAAGTGGGCGCTCACCTGGGCGTACGGAATCTCGTCGGACCCTGTCCCGCCGCGGATGGTGATGAAGCCGAAGCGATAGGCGGAGAGGCTGCCCCAGGCATCCCGTTCTTCGCTCAACACGTTGAACTTCGCCGGCGAGCCACCAAAAAACTCCGTGCCGGAGAAGGCCACCGTTCCGAACACGATGATGCGCTGAGGGTCTGGGTACGAAGGCGGTCTGAAGAGGACGGCATTCACCAGAGAGAACATGGCCGTGTTCGCCCCGATGCCCAGCGCAAGGGTCAGGACGCCGGCCACGGCGAAGGCCGGTGACCGACGAAGCGTTCGGACGGCAAAGCGCACGTCCTGCAGCCAACTCTCAAACGAGGGAAAGGTCCATGTATCCCGCGCCTGTTCTTTGAGAAGCGTGACGCTCCCGAATTGACGGCGGGCCGCCACGCGGGCTCCATCCGGTGGCAAGCCAGACTCGCGATGATCTGCCTCGCGCATGGCCAGGTGAAACGCGAGCTCATCGTCCAGGTCGCGTTCGAGCCGGCGTCGGCGAAGAAGCCCGAGCAGCCGCCGATAGAACGCACCAAGCCGGCGCATGAATCTCCCTATGCGCTTTGCATGACCCGAGCGATGGCGCCGGCGACCCGCGTCCAGGAGGCGGCTTCGCGCTCCAGTTCCCGGCGGCCTTGGGCAGTCAGGGTGTAGTACTTGGCGCGGCGATTGTTGTCCGAGACGCCCCATTCCGAGCGGAGGAAGCCGCGCACCTCCAGACGGTGCAGCGCCGGATACAGGGCGCCCTCCTCGACCCGCAGGACCTCGCGTGACACCCGCTGGATAGACTGGGCAACCGTGTAGCCGTGCATCGTCCCGCGGCTTACGGTCTTCAAGATGAGCATGTCCAGCGTGCCAGGCAGGAGATCATCGGGCGCTCGTTCGCGTAGACCCATAAGAGTCTCAGGGAGCGATCCTGGATCCACTAGACCGCCCTGTCAAGACTTGGGCAACGGGCCTGCCGGGGCCGGCATTGCCACCGAAAGACCGGTTCATCCGTGACGCCTCAAGTCCCGGCGAGCCCTCGCCCGGGGAAGTAGACAAATGCGACAGGTTGCGGTGTCTAACACATGGACGTAACCCAGACCTGACGTGAGCACCAGCCAGCTCGATCGGAAGAGCGTTCGCACGCTGTATGAGCGACACGGCCGCGTGCTGCTCGCCTATGCCATGTCGCTTGTGCATGAGCGCTCCGCGTCCGAGGACATCCTGCACCAGGTGTTCATGAAGTTGCTGCAACGAGACATCGCGATCAATGGGCAACCGCTGCACTACCTGTACCGTGCGATCCGCAACACCGCCCTGAATTATCGGCGCCAGCATGCCCGTGAACTGGAGCTGGCCTCAGACGGTCACTGGCTCGAGGGCCCGCCGGGGATGGAAGAGAACGCGTTGGCTTTGCAGGCGGCGCTCGCGGATCTCCCGGATGAGCAGCGTGAAGTCTTGATCCTTCGCATCTGGGGCCAGATGACGTTTGAGGAGGCCGCCAGCGCCCTGGACATTTCTCCCAACACCGCGGCCTCGCGGTATCGCTACGCGCTGGCCAAGCTCAAGGAGCGGCTCAAGCCGCTCGGCAAGGAGTAGGCATGGACCGGCAGGACGACGAGTTCGAAGCGTTCTTGCACCAATTTCGACCCCGTAAGCCCAAAGCGCTGGATCACCGTCGCACGTGGATCGCGCTGGGGATCGCCGCGGCGGTGATCCTCGCGATTGTCGTGCCGATTCGCGTCGTGTCTCGAGGCTCGACCCGACCATCGGCGTCAACGTCCACCCTCACGAATTCGGCGAAGGGCGGAGGCACGGACGCGACGAGCGACAAGTCCACGACAGGGCACGGACCGACGTCCCTCTCGAGTGGTGGAGGTCAAGCGGGCCCGCATCGTCCGAACCCAACACCCAGCGCCGCCACTGATGGCGCGACGACCCGACGTGTGAGAGTTGGCGAGGGCGTGCGTCCGCCGACCAAGCTTGTTGATGTGAAGCCGGAGTACCCCGAAGACGCGCGAGCGGCGGGAATCCACGGCGTGGTCATTCTGGATATCGTGATTGGGGAGGATGGTTCCGTGATCGAGGCACGGGTGATCCGCTCGATCCCTGAACTGGATCAGGCCGCGATCGATGCCGTGCGTCAGTGGCGGTTCGAACCGACCCTTCTCAACGGCGAGCCGGTCGAGGTCGAGATGAACGTCACTGTCAACTTCACCCCCCGGTGAGACTGTGTGAAGGAGGGCGGATTTCATGAGGGCGCCATCGTCCTCGCCGCCCAGGTTATTGACCCTCCCTACTCGGCCCGCAGCGCGAGCATCGGGGAGATCGCGGCAGCACGGCCCGCCGGGATGATGGCGGCAAAAAGGGCGTACCCTACGAGCGATCCGGCGGCGAGCGTGAGGGCCACGGGATCCCAGAACGGGATGCCACATAGCGCGGTCGCCATGAACCATGCGGCACCCACAGCAAGCGGCAGGCCCACAGCCCGCCGCTACCCGGTGGTTGCGGGCGACCTCATCGAGCAGTTTCAAAAGGGGCGCTCGGGTCCGGGCGCTCGTGATTGGAGGGGTCCTCTATGTCTTGTTCTCTTGGCTCCGGACGGTCGCCGTGTCGGTCGGCTGGGCACGTCGTGAAGAACAGCTGTTCTCCGATCGACGCTTCACAAGACCGTGCCTACCTCACCCAACATCGCCCGTCTGATGAGCGGTAACGATAACGGTCCGATTCCGATGAACGCGTCATGGAAGCGCTGCAGTGAGTACTCGCTGCCCGTCTTCGCACGGTAGTCGTCGCGCAGCTTCAGGATCATGAGCTTGCCCAACGTGTAGTAGCCGTAGAGGGCGTCGGCGGTGCCTCGCTTGGCCTCCTGCACGGCCACCGGATGTGGCTGGTGCGCCGCCGTTTCAAACAACCGCGTCGCTTCGTCCAGCGTCATCCCCTGCGTGTGCATCTTGAGGCCCACGATGAAGCGGACGTCGCGCAAGAGCGCATCCTGCAATTGAGCCAGCCGGTAGCGCGGTTCGTCGGCATGAAAGCCTTCATCGAGCATCATTTGCTCGCAGTAGTGCGCCCAGCCTTCGCTGTTCGTACTGGCGCCAAACACCTTGCGCACGTCCGACGGGAAGCTCTTTGCATAGAGAAACTGGATGTAGTGCCCTGGGTAGACTTCATGCACCGACACGTTCGTGATCGCGGCGTAGTACCACTGCCGCATATAGTCAGCCTGTTCGGCGCGCGGCCGGCGCGGGTCGGGGAGCGTCATGTTGTAGAACGCGTCCAGCGTGGCCGTCTCAAATGGCCCTGGCGTGTCCATTGACGCCGAGGTGGTCGACCGCATGAAGGGCGGCGTCTCCTTTACGCGTGCGGGGTCGGACGGCGGAATCGTCACGATGCGGCGGTCGACGATGAATTGCCGGATCGAGTCGAGGGTGTTCTGGGTCACCAGCAACAGCTTGTCTGGCGCCGGATGATCAACCTGGAGCGATGCCAGCACTTGCTCGGCGGACTTCTTCGGATCGAGCACGTTCGCGGTCGCCTGGAAGGCGGCCTCATTTCTCTGCCGATCAGCCTCAGCGATCTGCAGAAGTCGGTCGAGTGGGAGGTCGACATTCTCGAAGGCGGCGAGCGCTTTCACGTACGTGTCCGCGCCGTACGCGAAGGTGGTTGTCGCTTTCGAGAGAAGCTCCCGCTGCAGGAACACCTTGTACTCCTCGAGCGCCCTCAGCACCTCGCCGTTGACTTGCGTGAACTCGGCCAGAAGCGTCTGGTCGGCTACGTCTTTGAACGCGGCCGGCACATCACGCTTGAAGAAGCTGATGTTGCCGTCGATCTGCTCGATCGCGATTTCCGTGTAGATACGGACCGGGCTGGTTAGATTGGTGCGCGCCTGCTCGAGGGCGGCCGGCATCTTCTTTTCGCGCGCGATGAGCGCTTTCAGCCGCTCGGATGCGGGCGCGTACGCGCGCTTCATGATCACATAGGCCGCGTTGGTGACGGTGCCGCTGTAGGTGTCGGGGTCCTTGGCCCACATCCTGATGGTGTCGATCCGGAGCACGCCTTCATCGATGGCGTGCAGCAATTGCTCGCGGTCGAGCGCACTTGTCTGCGTGAGCGACGTCGGATCGACCGCGATCAACTTCGATCGAAAATTCTTGAGTGCCTCCAATTCAGCGCCGATCGCTGCCTGCGACCGGTCCTCGAGCTGATCATCGTATTGGTGCAGCCCGAGGTCGGTGGCTTCGCTCGGGTGACGCCGATACCGATCGTCGAGAATGTCTTTCGCGAGCCGTCGGAACGTAGTGTCTCCCGAGCCGGCGGGCGTGGTTGGAGGCTGACCAGGTCCGCAGGCGGCTGTCAGAGCACTTATGAGGGCCAGTAGGCAGAGGACCAGCATGAAGGAAAGCATAGCGGGTCGCGTTAAAGATGGCCTCAGTCCCGAACCGAGCAGTTCGGGCTCAAAAGGTGGATGGTCGGTGTGAGCGTTGCCACGATGTTGCCAAAATCCGGGTCCATTCCAGCAGATCCCGGAAAGACCCGAGCGGACGGGAGAGGCGTGTAAGTCTGTGAGGGTCCGAGGGTTCTCGGCAGAAGTCCCACGCCATCACCAGGGTCGAAAATCCGCTAACCGACCTATTGAGCACTGGCCAATTCGACGCGGTTACCCAAAGCTCTTGAGCTTGCGGATCATTCTGGCCGCGCGGGTCCGCTTCGATCGTTCGTGCATCGCCGGGCTTCGTTCCTGGTAACGAACACCCTGATGCAGAATCTTTCAAACCAATCGGCACAGGCGGTGGGCAATAATCCCAATCGTTTGGTTATGCCCAAGGCGCGGCACGTACCGACGGTAAAGAGCCAGGATGCGTACGCCGTGCCCCCGAAGGTTAGCGCGGCGTGCCGCTGGCCCGACTGTCATCGGCACGTCGGCGGTCGCCAGCCGTCGGCGAGCTGACCCGACCGTTCCATTGCGAATGACGAAATACAACGGCCGTTTGGTGTGATTGAAAGCGGCCCATTCCAGCGCGATCATTCACGCAGGTAAGATTTGCATTACCGCCGAGTTTCGTTCGTTGCGACGCGGGACCAGGCGCAAAAGGAGTCACGCCCGTGCTGCGCGCCACAACGTCCGGAGCATGCGCGGTGTGGCCAGTTCAAGCACGACCTACTGACGCGACCCTCTGTTGCCGATAACACGGTACGTGGCGACCGCGGCCAAGACTTCCTTCTAGTCGTCTTGGAGTCCCTGTGAACCATCCCACGATCTTCCCCTTGGATGTCGTCGCGATGCGTCGGCAACTCGGAGACGATGACGAACTCGTTTCCGATGTCATCGCATTGTTCTTGGATGATTATCCCGGCCGCCTTCACGCGTTGAAAGCGGCAGCCGAGGCGCGCGATGCCGGTGGCGTCCGGACCGCCGCCCACACCCTCAAAGGCAGCGCAAGTACCTTCTGTGCCTCTCGCGTCGTCGACGCCGCTGCGAGCCTTGAGACTGCAACTCACCGCGAAGATTTTGCCGTCATCAGCGGCTACGTTGCCCGCCTAACCGCCGAGGTGGAACAGCTGGCTGACGCGCTCCGCATGTGTCGGGTGGAGAAACGAACCGACGGAGCTCACATCACTTGAGTAGTCCGGTCGCAAGGGACGCCGCCCGATCCGGGCGGACCGAACCTCTCCCAACGTGCTGGACGGCGTCGCGGCGATTGCGGCATTGGGTGCGCTCTCCATCAGGGCGCTCACGGCACGTTGCCAATGTGATCGCGCTCGGCATGCCGCTGCGGACGACGTGACCATGGCCCGCCAACGCCGACAGGAACTCGCCTTTCTCCGCTCCGGAAACTACTTCACGGCGATCTTCGTTGCCGTCGGCATCGCCGTCCTTGGGCTGGGCGTGTTCGTCGCTCAAGATATCCGTCGGACCAACGAGAGGGTTCGCGCGACGTACGAGGGCGCGATGACCGAGCTCGATCGACTGAACCGGTTGCAGACGCTGATACAGGAGGCGCGGCGAAACGTCCTGTACGCGCTGACAACCGACGACCGCAACCGGCAGGTCGAGTATGCGGATCGATCGCGCAGCGCGGACGGCGAGGTTCTCACGAACATTGGCCGGCACGTCGAATGGACCACGAAACCTGTCGCAGGAGCCGCTTTACAAAAGCTCCTGGTCGACTGGCGTGCCTACCTTGCGGTCCGCGACCAGGTGGTCGGTGAGATCCTCGGGGGGTCGAATCGGGAAGCCACCGATAACGATCTCCGGAACGGGATTCCTGCGTTCAACCTTGTCCTGACCGACCTTCAGGCCATCAAGCAGTTCCACGAGCAGCAGTTTGCGTTCAACATCGCCGAGCTTGACTTCATGGCCACCTCGGCGCTGTACCGCGATCGCATCCTCTTCGTCACGGGGCTGACCATGCTGTTCGCGATCGTGGTGGCGCTCGCAGCGCAGAAGGATGGCATGTTTCGAGCCGTGCGTGCCTCTGAGGACCGGCTGCGCGAGATCATCAGTTCAATCAACGAAGGCATGTTCGTGAGCGACAGGGCCGGGCGCGTCACCCTGTGGAATCCGGTCCTCGAACGGATGCTTGATCGTCCGGCGGCCGACGCAATCGGACGAACACTGGACGAGGTCATCGGCCATCGGGAATTCGACGCGCTGCTCCAGTCCATTAAGACGACCGGCGCCTCCAAACCCGTGGTGCTGTCCGACCTGACCCGGTCAAAAGCGACCG
>Ga0066710_100004238_pt1 | contig 12611 bp, 8 predicted proteins | sample GraSoiAngelo_159_FD_79666 | JGI IMG/M metagenome (GOLD analysis project Ga0066710, IMG submission 79666) | Grasslands soil microbial communities from the Angelo Coastal Reserve, California, USA - 14_1009_16_40cm | ecosystem: Environmental > Terrestrial > Soil > Grasslands | place: USA...
ATATCTTCTTTTCGTTCACGCAACGGCGGCATCGTGATGCGCACCACGTTCAGCCGGAAGAAGAGATCGTCGCGGAATTTTCCCTCACGCACGAGTTGTTCGAGATTTTTGTTTGTGGCTGCGATCAGCCGTACATCCGCGCGCAGCGTTTGGTTGCCGCCGACCCGTTCAAAAGCGCGTTGCTCGCTGATCACGCGTAGCAATTTGACCTGAGTGCTCGGATCGATCTCCGCTATTTCATCGAGAAAAATCGTGCCGCCATTGGCCTGCTCGAATCGGCCGATACGCCGCTCGTGCGCGCCGGTGAACGCGCCTTTCTCGTGCCCGAATAACTCGCTCTCGAGAAGTTGCGGCGAGAGCGCGGCGCAATGCACCACGACAAATTTCGCCTTGTTTCGCCGACTTAAATTATGAATGGCATGTGCAGCCAGCTCTTTGCCTGTGCCGCTCTCCCCTTCGATAAGCACATTGGCCGAGGAGGGCGCGACCTGTCGGATCGTGTCGAGCACTTCATGCAACGCCGCCGAATCGCCCAAAATGTTTTCGAGCCCGTATCGTTCGTCCACTTGTTGCCTGAGCGCGCGATTTTCCTGTTCGAGTTTGCGCCCTCGCACTGCGCGCGCGATCAACAGTTCGACTTTGTCGAGGTTAAGCGGCTTAGTTACAAAATCGTACGCGCCGCGTTTCATCGCCTCAACGGCGACATCGACCGAGCCATAGGCGGTCATCATGATACAGATCGGCGGACGCGGCATTTTCAACGCGCGATCGATCAACACCATTCCATCTTCGCTGCCGAGGCGTAGGTCGGTGAGCAGGACATCGACCTGCTCGCGCTCGAGCACGTCCATCGCACCCGCACTGTCCGCGGCGACATACACATCGTAGTCGTTCCCGAGCAAACGCCGCAGCCCGTCGCGGGTATGTTTCTCGTCATCGACGATCAAGACTGTGGGCTGGAGATCCATGGCTTCGCCGGGTACGTCGTTAAAAAGGTTACCTCGTTACAACGGTACATCGGGCGGTTCCGATTTGTAACTCTTGTAACGTTTTTGACTGTTTTAACAAGTCGCGCGGCTTGCATTTGGATTCGTCATTCAAACGTCAGGCCCACTTCTCAATATCGGTCAAAAGAACATAGCCAGGCAGAGGAAATGATGTATCATCGCCCGATGCTTTGCCGAGTTCTTCCCGCGCTGATCTCGATCTTTGTCGTTGGCAGTTCGGCTGCCTTTGCCGCCGATTTGTCCGGTTCCGTAAACCCGCGAGATGGCTGGAAGCTGGCTGCCGACACCAGGGATGTCGCCATCTACAGCCGGTCGCATACCGATTCGGGGCTGAAAGAGTTCAGGGCAATCGGCGCAATTGACGCCCCGACCTGCGCCGTTCATGCGGTGATTGACGACTTCGAGAATTATCCAAAGTTCATGCCGTACACGATTGAATGCCGACTGATCAAACGCGACGGCGACTTACTTGTTGGCTATCAGCGGCTCTCGCCAAAAATTTGTGCAGACCGCGATTACACATTGTGCGTACAGAAGAAGTCATGGCCCACAACTGATGGTCTGACCTTTATGAGTCACTGGGCGCAAGCGAATGAACTCGGACCACCGGAAAAGAGGGGCGTTGTTCGGGTAAAAATTTGCCACGGCGGATGGCTGCTGGAGCCGGATGGCGCGCTTAAAACGCGCGCAACCTACTCTGTTTATACCGACAGCGGGGGCATGATCCCAGCGTTTCTCGCCAATCACGCGAGCCAGGTGGGGATCAGCAAACTTTTCGCGGCAGTCCGTAAACAGGTAAAAAATCCAAAATACGCGGCGCGTCAGCTGTAGTCCCGACTCGTCGGGATGATCCCGGCCGTTAGGCGACGCGTATTCTTGAGGGGACCACCGATCCCGGCTACAACGGCGAAATCGGTTGCAAGTAGCGCGCGACAGTCTTTTCTCATCTCATGATTGCGAATCGCTTCCTGTTTTTGATCAGCACGCTGAGCGGACTGGCTCTGGTCACCTTGTCCGCAATCGAGCCCGCCCCGGAAACTCCAAAGAAACCCGTCTCGAATGAATATCACGGCACGACGGTCGAAGATCCGTATCAATGGCTGGAACAAGATAGCGACCCGCAGGTGAAAGCATGGTCGGACGCCCAGAATCAGCGGGCCCGCCAGTATCTCGACAAGTTGCCGGACCGAGCGGCGATCGAGAAACAATTAACCGAGTGGTACGCGAAAACATCGCCCAGTTATTTTTCGCTCGTCTCGCGGCCGGGAATCTTGTTCGCGATGAAATTCCAGCCGCCAAAGCAGCAGCCTTTGCTGGTGACGCTGGCGTCGGCCGATGATCTTAAATCGGAAAGGGTCGTGCTGGACCCGAATGTGCTCGACGCCAAAGGCACGACCGCGATCGATTGGTACGCGCCGTCATTGGATGGTAAACATGTCGCTGTTTCGCTTTCCAAAGGCGGCAGCGAAGACGGCACCCTGCACTTTTACGAAACCGCCACCGGCAAAGCGTTGCCGGACACGATTGCGCACGTGCAATATCCCACGGCCGGGGGCAGCGCGGCATGGGACGCCGACGGCACCGGGGTTTATTACACGCGGTTTCCCCGGAAAGGCGAGCGACCTGAAGCCGATCTGAATTTTTATCAGCAGATTTATTTTCACAAACTCGGCACGCCCGACACGGAGGACATTTACTGCATTGGAAAAGACTTTCCGCGGATTGCGGAGATCGTTCTCGAGGCTTCGCGCGACGGCCGATACATCCTCGCGACCGTAGCGAACGGCGACGGCGGGGATTTCGCGCATTATTTGCTCGGACCACACGGCGCGTGGAAGCAGATCACGCAATTTAGCGACCAGATCAAAGCCGCGCGACTGGGACGCGATAACGCGCTCTACCTGCTTTCGCGCGCAGGCGCGCCGCGCGGCAACATCCTGCGCCTGCCGTTGGAGACGCCGGAACTAAGCAAAGCTGTTGAGATCGTTCCAACGGGCGAGCCGGTAATCGAGCAAATCGTGCCTACAGCCGACGCGCTCTACGTTGGCGACTTGCTTGGCGGACCCTCTCAAATCCGGCGTTTCGGCCTGGACGGCAAAGGCGAAACGATCATCCCGACTCCAAAAATATCGGCAGTGCAGGAAATGCTTGCATTGGAAGATGGGTCGCTCCTGTTCCGCGATGTCAGTTATACTGAGCCGGCGGCATGGTTCCAGTCTGTGAAGGAAAAAACCGAGCCGGTGAAGACGGTTTTGCGCAGCACGTCGCCGGTCTCGTTTGCCGACATCGAAGTGACACGCGAGTTCGCAACTTCAAAGGACGGCACAAGAATTCCGGTCAACATCATTTTTCGAAAAGGCATGAAACGCGACGGGCAGAACCCGACGCTGCTTTACGGTTACGGCGGATACGGGATCAGCATGTCGCCGAATTTCGATTTCACGCGCCGGCTCTGGTTCGATCGCGGCGGTGTCTATGTGGTGGCAAATATCCGCGGCGGCGGGGAGTTCGGTGAAGGCTGGCACAAGGCCGGCAATCTCACAAAAAAGCAAAACGTGTTCGATGATTTCGCCGCTGCAGCCGAATACCTGATCAAGGAGAAATACACGCGTCCCGAGAAACTGGCGATCCAGGGCGGAAGCAATGGCGGCCTTTTGATGGGCGCGATGATCACGCAGCATCCCGATTTGATGCGAGCGGTCGTTTCGCAGGTGGGCATTTACGACATGCTGCGGGTCGAGCTTGCGCCGAATGGCGCGTTCAATGTCACAGAATTCGGCACGGTGAAGAATCCGGAACAATTCAAGGCGCTTTATGCGTATTCGCCCTATCACCACGTTGTCGATGGAACAAAATATCCATCCATTCTGGTGATGACCGGCGCGAACGATGGGCGAGTCGCGCCGTATCACTCGCGCAAAATGATCGCGCGCCTGGATGAAGCGAACAAATCTAAGAACCCGATCCTTCTGCGAACTAGTTCCAGTGCTGGGCACGGGATTGGCACCGCCTTAAGCGAGCGCATCAAACAATTGGCAGACATTTACGCGTTTCTCTTTGCGCAACTGGGGATGAACAAAATGACGAAATCCGAATGACGAATGGCGAAGGAATGACGAAGCCCGAATGACAAAGATCACCTCCGGACTTCGTGATTCGTCCTTAAGTCAGCTTTATCCTTGCGAAGGAAACTACTGATCCTTGCCGCTGCGATTGCGATTTTTATCGTTTTGGTTGTCGGTGCGGGCACGATCTTTTTTTTCAGTCCGCTGGCCACTCACTACATCGAAAGCGATGCGTTTCGCGCGGCGATGGAAAATGAAACGGCAAAAGGTTTGCATTTTCCTGCCAGCGATTATGCGCCGATTCGGCGTGTCAGCCCGCTGGTGGCGCAGAGTGACAGTTTCACGGCGCGGAATGGCGAAAAAGCGCTGAAGTCACTCGATGCCCACGGCATCACTGCCCGGTTCAATCCGTGGGGCGTGTTTGTGCGCCAATGGAGGTTTAGCGATATCCACATTGAATCGGGCGAGGTGGCAATTCAAATCTACCAAGCGAATCCGGAGGCCGTTAAGCCAAAGCCGTGGTTCTCGATTTTCCTGCCGAACCGGGTCTTTCTGAAACACGTCGAATCGGAACATTCCGACATCACCTGGCGATTTCGTGGCGAGCCGGCAGGATTCTTCGGAACCCAGCTACTCATCACGCCGCACGGCCCGGACTTTGAGTACTTCGCGACCGGCGGCAGATTGAAAATGGCGCTGGTACCGGCGCTGGATCTTCGCCGCGCACACATACTCATCACAAAGTCGCTTTTGACGGTTTACGATATCGACCTTGCGTCTGAATCACGCAGCGACGAAAGCATTCATGCCGGGGGACATGCGGGCATCGGCAAAGATAAAAGCGTCGATGTCGGAGCGAAGTTCGATCGCGTCCCCGTTCGCGCGTGGTTGCCGGCGCAATGGAAACAGAGTCTAAGGGGCAACGCTTCTGGAGAAGTTCATTGGGGCGGCGAAAATCCGAAGTTGGAAAGTTCGTTCGGAGACGGCGCGCTGCGCGTGCACGAGGGGCGCGTCGAGAATCTCCCTGTTCTGACCGAGCTTGCAGAAGTCGCCCGGAATAAATCGCTCGAATATCTGCAACTGGACGATTGCTCACTGAATTTTACCTGGCGCTATCCGAGGATCGATATCAAAGACATCTCGATTGAAGACAAAGGGAAACTTCGGATCGAGGGCGAGATATCGATCGAGCGCCGCGTTCTTGGCGGCACGCTCAGGCTCGGTTTCACTCGCCGCTATCTCGATTGGCTGCCGCACGCCGAAGAAGTTTTCAATCGTGAACGGAGCGGCTATCTCTGGACGACCGTGCATTTTTCGGGCACGATTGATGAACCGAAGCAGGACCTGAGCCCGCGCATCATCGAACTCTTCAAGGAATCGCCCGGCGCTTACCTGCAACTTCTCTTTCGTCAGTTCGAAGATTGGCTGAAAAGCGTCTTTGGCGGCGGTTAACAGCGGTGTAGCACAGGCATCCTTGCCTGTTCGGTCGTGCATGCTTCCAGCTTGCACTATCTGCGGGCAAGATGCCCGCCTGAACAGACAGCCAAGATGGCTGTGTTACGGCCAATCACTGACCTCCGACTTCCGATCCCTGATCTCTGGCTTCGCCCGCTTCCAGCATTCGGATGCGCTTCTCGATATATGGCAAACGAATCGTAAGCGTGAGACCTTTCCCCTTTTCGCTTTCAATGGAAAGTTCGCCGCCATGCTCTCGCACGATGCGGCGCACAATTAACAATCCAAGACCTGTGCCGGCAGGTTTCGTTGTGAAATAAGGCTCGAAGACGCGGCTCAAGTTTTCCGCCGACATACCGCCACCGGTATCGACGAACCTGATGAGCACGTGCGTATCGTCCAGATCGGTGTGGATGCGCAAGGTGCCGTGGCGCTTCATGGCTTCGAGACTGTTTTTGATCACGTTGTAAAACGCTTGCTTCATCTGATCGCGATCCAGCTGAAGCAAAGGCAGGTCCGCGCGCAGTTCTTGCTTCACCACGATGCCGCGGTCCTGAATCTCCGGGGCAAAGAAGCGCACCGCTTCCTCGACAATCGCGTTCACATTCTCCGGGCGAAGTTGCGGCCGAGATGGCCGGATGGCTCGCAAGAATTGCGTGACGATCGAATCCAGGCGGTTGACCTCCGAACGGGCGACATCGATCGACTGTTGCAGCTCTGCCTTTGCGCCATCGCGCAGCTCTTGCACGCTGCGCTCCATTAATTGCAAATGGATATGCAGCGAGTTGAGCGGATTGCCGATCTCATGCGCCACGCCTGCGGCCAGCAGCATCAACGCGTTCAAACGTTCTGACTCGATGGTTTGCTGGGCGCTCCGTCGGCTCTCGGTGATGTCGCGCAGGATCATGACATGGCCAACGTCCTCCGCTGTAGCCGGGATCGTCGATCCCGGCCGGCCGGAGTCACGGACTCCGGCTACAGCCTCTCGCTGCTCCATCACCAGCGGCACGATGTAAAAATTGATGAAGCGATTTTCCGGGTAAAAAATTTCCATGTCGCGACTGATCGGCCCGCCGCTTTGGGTAAGAGATTCCCAATCGAGACCCCGGATGCGTTCGTCCAGCCGTTTGCCGATCGCATCGCCTGCCTCCAACCCAAATAATTCGCAAGCTGCATCGTTCAGATACGTAATCCTGCCTTTCGAGTCGGTGACAATGATGCCTTCCTGGATGGCATTGAAAACTGTCTCGAGGAAACCTTTCTCCTGCGCCAGGCGCAGAAAATAATTCTGCACCTCCTCCGGCCCGATGCGCCCGAGTCGCTCGATGAGTTTCTCCAGAAAACCGGCTTTCACGGTGCTGTCAGACTTGTTTTTTTAAAAACTGAGATTCCTCGACCCATTCGACTTCGCTCAGGGCAAGACTTTCGCTCGGAATGCCAAAAGAAAGGTTGGCTTTCATTCAATCTCGAATGAACCCAGCGTGGCGTAGCCGCAGCCAGAGTAACTTAGGCTTCCAGTCCGCCACAGCACGGACTCGCCGTGGCGAGCCTGACAGGTCGTGCAGGCTTCCCAGTTCGCCGTTCGGACGAACTCGTCCCGTGGCGAGCCTGCTCGTTTGCGACCAGGCAGGATGCCCGTTCGACGAGACAGGCGGGATGCCTGTGTTACGTCCCGTGCAGTCATACAAAAATTTCCGCAAGCTGCGAAAGCTTTCCTCGATAGTAGTACGAACGGACAAGAATTCAAAGTTCGACGGCCTAGCGTCCGAAATCCATTGGATCGTGGAAGCGACAGCGGCGGATCGATCTCACAGTGTTAACTCCATTCCATCGTAAGCGATGCGCGCCTCGATGCCGCGCTCTGCGGCCATGACGCGCAGCTTTGCGGAAAGTTTGCGCTCGTCGCCGCTGAGGATTTCCAAGCCGCAATGGGTGATGATGGCTTTTGGAACGCCCTCTTTTTCGCACCACGTCAGTTGCGTGCGAACTGGTGCATGACCGATGAGCGTTTCGCCGCGCCTGCGAATGAACGAGCGCGTGAGAGTAGCGCCATCGCCGATGTAAATTTGCACGCCTTTGAGTGCTCGGCCGCGGTCGTGGATATACACAAGGTCCGGTGCATAGAAAATGCGCGCACGGCCTGCGCTCACTCGATAGCCCACGGCTGGAGCTAGAATAGAGTGTTCGACCGAAAACGCCTCGAATGTGATGCCACAAATCTGCGTAGGCGCGCGCTCTTTAATCAGATGCCGGTCTTTGACGGTGCAATATTTTAAAGTTTGCCAGGTTTTTTGCGGCGCGTGCACGGGGCAAGGCGCGCCGTCTTTCAAGCCCCACGCGTGGTCAGGGTGCGCGTGCGTGAGCACAGTCGCGCGGGGATGTAGCCGCTGAAATTTTCCCAGCCAGTCAAGGCCGCAATCGATCATCACATTGGCGCCGCGATACGAGACCATCAGCGATGTGTGCATCCGATGCCGGCGCGTCCGTTTCTCGATCTCGCCGCGGGTGCCGAGGAAAGTCAGTTTCACCGGGAAATAATGATGGAAAAATTTGGAATCGCGAAACGTACGCTGAGCCCTTGGGTTTCGTTGATTAATTCAGAATGCAACGAAAGCTGATCCAATCCGTAACCCGGGCAATTTTTGCTTGGGGCAATTGCCTGGCTGATCGCCGGCGCCGCCGCTTTTGGCGTTGTCTTTGCGATGACGTTGCGATCACTGTGATGTGACGAGGCAGACAACTGCGCGCTTAGTCGCTGGCGAATCGTTTATTATGAAGACCGACAATGCCGAAAAGATTGGGGGTCGCGATCCCGTTGGGAGTCGTTCGCCATGCATTAAGCACGTCTCCTGGGGCCGGCTAGAGGTCGAAGGGGAAACTGAGCCTTACAAGGATGCAAAACTTTTCCCCGGCGGTTCGCGCGAATGGAACTGGCGCGAAACAGGCACCGGCCATAGCCCCGGAATCCAAATCGCCGACGTGCAGGAATTGCTGGATCACGGTGCGACCACCGTTGTCCTCTCGCGCGGTATGGCCGAGTGCCTTCACGTTCCGCCAGAGACACTGGATTTTTTAAAGGAACATCAAATCGCCGTGCACGTGTTGCCCACCAACGAGGCAGCAGCGCTTTACAACAAGCTCGCGGAAAACGAGCCGGTAGGCGGCTTGTTCCATACGACGTGCTGAGGCGCACAGTCCGGCGTCGTTTTATCATTTGCAGATCTTGAAGCGCCCCATTTTGAATTTTTTATGTTGACGCCAAAATGAAGGGCAAACGGGGGGCCCACTTCTGCCTCCATGCCCGAGTTACGGAGCCCTTTGGTCTCCTTTTGAGACACCAGCCGCTTGCTGTGTGCCAGACATCTATCCTGTCGATGGCGTCGGGCTCGGGCTCTGCGGTGGCTCCAGCTGCTGCTCATAAGGATCATCTAATCCGATTTCCCTTTTCATTTGCTTTTCTTCGAGCTCAAGCTTTGCGCTCCAAGGCCCGTTCATGTCCACAAACCACCGCCGAGCAGCTGCGGCCCGGCCGATGTCTGTTTCTCCAGCGCGCTCTTCTAACAGATCAAAATATTTGTCTGCGACTTTTTCGTCCTGCTCCTTTGTCCAGCGCCCAGCCATGTTAATTACATCTGCCGTTTCTTCCGAATTGTTGGGCAGAAGCGCGGCGGCTTTAATGGCAAGTGCGCCCGCAATCAGGCGATAGTGAAAACGAATATCAGGCGACGCTTTGCTTCGTGCTACTCGCTTCCGCTCTTCACGCGTCGCTTTGAGGGGAGCTGACACCGTCTTTGTCCCGGCATATGTCATCTCCTTCACTTTTCCAGTGGCGCGTTGCGCGCCAATATCAGGCACCGGAAATTGTCCGTCCTCCGTAAATCCATCGGGCGCCATCTCAGTTCCCATTATTTCCATGCCATCGTAGCGCGCTATCCAGGCGGCACGGAATAATGCGAGAGCACGCTCCTTTTTCGGAAGCATTTTATTCGCTCCTGCGTGCAGAGCTTCGACATAATGGCGAAGAATCTGATCAAATGGCGGTTGCAGGTAGCGCGCAGCTTCCTCATAACCATGTTCACGGACGAGCCGGCGCCCCAGCAAATAGCGCAGTTTTTCGGTAGCACTTAATTTGTCTTGCCAGCCATAGGTCCTTGCCATGATCCGCGTCGGCGAAGCCGTTGGCGCGGGAAGCTGGCCAACGTAGCGCTTAAGCTCGTTTATCGTTAACACAGACTCAGCGACATACGCGGCATCATCCCAAAGATTGCCCTTGAAAAAGATGTCCAGCGCCTGAACAAAGTCGCCCCGCTGTAAGTGCAGCGCAGCGAAATCGCCGCGCGCTTCTTGGCTTAGGCTCCAGGAAGACGCCTCGTCGCGATAGACGTAATCGAAATCAGCCAAGCCTGAGTAGTAGGAGCTCACTTGCGATGTTCCCGCCCGGCCAGTGTAAGCGCGTGTGTCACGCAATATTTTCCATGCGTCTGCCATTGCCTTGACCGCTTCATTAAGCTGGCCATCCCGTCTCTCGAGTTTTGCTTTAAGCCATAGCGCCGCCGGCGTGCCACCGCCGGAAAGCTTGAGCCAATGCGCAGCATTCGTGTAATCGCCGCGCATGTAAGCGACCCATCCGAGATATTCGGCGTCTTCAACGCGCTCGAGGTTGGCAGCTTTAATCACTTGCAACCATCGCCGCGCCCGGGCTTGAGCAGAATCGCCCTCTTCAGAAAAATAGGCGCCGGTTGAACCACTCGCCAGAATATGCGCAGTGACCAGCCGTCGTAACAATGTGTCCTTCGCTGCGCGTTCGAGTGCCGCCAATTCTTGCTCCTCGCTCAGTTTCTTTTTTGGTTCCCATTGGTCGCGCTCCTCATTCGATTCAACCACGTTGTAGTTCAGCATTCCCCCTACAGGTTGCCTGTCCGGGATCAGCGCCTTGATCGAGACGACTGCGCTCTCATCGCCTAAGGATAGTTGCGTAAGGAACAACTTCGCGGCTTCCGCAGGATGATCTTGTTTCCATTCCGCCCTGCCTTCCCAGCCATAGCTATCCGCCGCCAGGCCGAGTGAGTCCGCAAAACCTTGCCGGGCCAGCTCGCGCGTTTGTTGAAACCACTTCTGCGCTTCGGGGGCGCCTGTTTTCAATGCAAGCTTACCAAGCATGAACGCAGCCCAAACGGTTCGATAATGCCGTTCTTTCGGTGGCCGATTTAGCAGCGCCATCCAGGCGTCGCGGGCTTCGGAAAAATGTTCAGGGCCTCGTCGGTAAGCGAAAGCTCCGCGGTGGTAGTCTGAGAACTCGGACGGAAATTCTTGCGGCAGTGACAGAGCCGATTGCGCGTTCGCCGACTGAATAATCTGCCGCGCCGCTTCGTGTGCCTGCCGCGCTTGCTCAGGATCCGTCGGTCTGATTCTTCCGGTCTTCAGCGCGTCTTCAAAATCGCCTTGATCGGCGGTGGCGGTTAGCTCCAGCAATGCTGGCCGAGGATCTGCACTCTTCAAAGAACGCTGAAGAAGCTTCTCCGGCGCATTGAAATCGCGCGCTATTCTTTTTAACTCCAGGTCCCAATAAAATTCTGGAGAGGCATCCACATTCCGGCCACCTTGATCCAGATAAACCATCGGGCCAAACCAGCCAGTCCCTTCAGCTTCGACACTGGTGACAGCGATGATGCCGATAAGAACGAGAGCTTTCACGCTTTAATATCTCACAAGCTGAAACTGCAGGTTCACGCGACTGGCAAAGCGCAGCCAACCGACATTGTATGTTTCCCCTGGTCGCACCTGCAACGCTTCGCCATCGTTTGTCGCAAAAATAGTCTTGGACTCGCGCAGTTCGACCGAGCAGCCTCTCAACGCGTCTGCCGCAATCGGCGGTTCATCGGAACTGACGACTAACTCGAATCTTAATCGTTCATCGGCTTCGCCATTGTTGCGGATTGCGATATCAACCGGATTCGTGCCTTCACTGACAATGTCCACCTGACGACGAGGCCTTCTTCCATTTGTGACCGCGGCAAGCGTTGCAAAGCGCCAGTTTCGCGCGTCAGTGGCAACAGGCAATCGATACCAAATGATCTCGCGCAGTTCAGCCGGGCGGCGCTTCTGCCATTTCTGAATAAGATCGGCCAAGTCGTCGGGGTCCGCAGCGACTTCGTGCAGCCTGGTGTCAGGTGGCCATCGACCCTGCACACTGTCCATTGTCACACCGAGTAATCTGCCGGCAGGTGTGTAACCTGCGATGCAGCGATACGTCGGCAACGCAACGGCAAACGGCTTTTTGTAAGCTGCCGCTCGAGCAACCCACTGTTGGGCGAGCGCCGGATCGCAAATTTTCCAGTCTGCCGCTGATTTATGCAGTGGCACCGAGTGGACTTGAAGAACGTAGCTGTCACAGTTAGCGATCAGTTGAGGAAACGCCGCCGAGTCGAGCCAAGCCGGCAGGGCCGTGATAACGAGTCTGGCGGGCGTGACGAGCCTTCGCAGAACAGCGACCCATCGGCTGTAAGCCAGCAGGTCTTTTTCGGCGCAGTCGAAATCGAGCTGCAACTCGGTGATCGGGGCTTCTTTCCCTGCCTCTGAAAACAGTCGGCGCACTTCCGCTGCAACTGCATCCGATCGACGATCACCTACGTTTTTCAAATCCGCAATTGGCGCTACGCGGAGGGCGACGCCGCACCGCTTGCAGGGTCACAGCGCCTTCCAATCGCTATTGCTCTCGATCGGTCGAGCAATCGCGCCATTCCATTCGAGTTCCCCTCCGAGCGCAACGTCGCCGTCTAGTTGCTTTTCACTTGCGACGACCGCGTCTGATACAGCGGAAGTCCACGACCGTTGCCATACATATACGCGCTGATCCAGAGGCTGCCGGACTGCCGGTCGCTGGCTGCACGCCGGAATCAGAGCAAATGTTAGAACGACCAGCCAGCAATTCCGACGCAACACAATGTACAAACCACCGTAAGATCGCCCGACTATTGTGTCGAACCCTTTTTCGTCTCCGCTGAAACAACGACGCACCAGACCTATGCTAACAGGTAGACGAGCGCGAATACAACGCGCAGGAAGCGAAAAAGCATGTCGGCGA
>Ga0066710_100004239_pt1 | contig 12610 bp, 6 predicted proteins | sample GraSoiAngelo_159_FD_79666 | JGI IMG/M metagenome (GOLD analysis project Ga0066710, IMG submission 79666) | Grasslands soil microbial communities from the Angelo Coastal Reserve, California, USA - 14_1009_16_40cm | ecosystem: Environmental > Terrestrial > Soil > Grasslands | place: USA...
CTCCCTGCTGTCTAGCGCTCGCAACGCCTAATCGTTGTCATCCTTAGTCGTCCCCAACAAGTCCTTCTCGATCGCCTTGATGTGCTCGGTGAACCGCACAATCTGAAAGGCGCCGTCATGCGTGGTGAACCATAGCTCGAGCTTGCCCTTGTCCTCACGCTCCTGCTCGCCCTTGGGTTTTCGGAAGCGGATTAGGGAAGACGACCAGTTCGTGGTTCGGTCGCCAGGCTGGGCGGCGAAAAGTGCTGATCCGGGACGAGCCGCCAGCTGCCACGCCGGGGCCTTGTAGTAGGCGATCTCCCTCGGATGGTACGGATCGCGGATGTTGAAGACGCGGACGCCCGCTCGAAAATAGCTGCAGGCCAACAGCTTGGCATCGTGGGCATTGTCGACGCCGCAGTAGTGGCTATCGTAGATGAAGCTCGGGTCTAGGATGTCATTTTGAATCAACGGACAATTCGCGGGGTCGTGCACCTCAAGCATGAGTTTGGCGACGATCTTGGGATTGCTCTCGTCGCTGATGTCAATGATCCGTGTAAAGCCAAACGGAGGCAAATCCCGCATACATGCGCCCTGCCTCCCACCAATACCGCCCGCGCCTGTCTCGTCGGTAAAGATCAGGTACGGTCGCCCTTTGATTTTCACGGGTAGCGTCTGCTGCGCTTGACCGCCGTCGATCCAGAAGAGCGTGCTGATGACGCCGATCTGCGGATTGGGGCGACGGAATTGAATGTCGCTGACGTCCAGGATCACCAGTCCGTTCGGACCGGGGAAGGTGGTGCTGCCGAATTGGCCGGGTTGAGCCGAGTACGCCCGAGTCCCATCTTCGCTGAAGGAGATGTCGTGGGGCCTGCCATCGCCGGGGAACTTCCAATTGAGGAGCCACTGCGGGTTGGACGGGTCGGATACGTCAATCACGGGCATGATTCCGCCGAAGGCTCGAAAGTCTTGAGTGGCGTAGTAGGTCATTCCGTCCGGGGTAAAGTTGCCCGCGTGCCCATGGCTGCCGGGCACCGGAGAGTTGGTGCCGGGCACATTGATGACGCCCTTTAGGACCGGGTGGCGGCAGTCGGCGGACACGTCATAAATGGCAAACCCCGGCCCTGCTTTTTCGACGGCCGCGAGCAGCTTGCGCCCCTCGTGCACCTTTAGGGACTCGTGCGGGTCCAGCATCGCGGGGGTGTCCAGGTACGAGCTCGCCTGCGGATGCCGGGGGTCCGAGGCATCGACCACCACGACGCCGTGGTGCTGCAGCAGGGGGCTGGGGGCGGGGCTACCCAAGGTCCCGTAATACGCGCAGTCGTCAAACCAGGTCATCTGGTATTTGGCGCCCTCGCCGTTGAACTCGCCGACCAGCTCCAAGTTGCAGTTGAAGCCCAATTCGGAGAGCCCACTGACCCGCTCGGCCAGCGTGGTCTGGCCCTGCAACCCGCTCTCCGTCCGATCGTTCGGGCCGCACGCGGCTTTGGGGACCGGCCCGGTCCAAGGAATTGGATCGGGCTTTCCAGGCTTGCCCGCCTCGTGCCCACCCCCGTGCTCACCCCCCATAACCATGAGCGGTAGGAACGTGAGAAATAGCGCGAGAAACACGACTGTGAGGTATCGAATCTTTCTAATGTGAAATCTCATCTTCCATTCCTTTTCCCACTCCCTGCTGGCCGCTCATCGCCTAGGTCACCTTCCGGTGGCTCGAACTGCATCACCTCCTGTTTTCGCCATACGTGGCGGTAGACAGAGAGAAGAGACGACTGGGGGGAACCACCCTCAGCCGCCGCCCAACGGGTCCGAAGTCAGCTAACGATCCCGATCGTTCCACGATGTGTCCAATGGGCGGCGGGAGAACAAGGCTGGGCCGAGCTAGGGCCGGCCCTTCCCGCTCCGTCGTCTCGCGCGACGTGCCGGCTAGTCCTCGCGCAGCTCAATCATTGTCTTCACTGTCTTCACGATCCCGGCCGTCACGCTCGTCGAACAAGTCCTTCTCGATCGCCTTGATGTGCTCGGTGAACTTCACGATCTGAAAGCCGTTGTCCTCACTGGTGAACCAGAGCTGGAGCTCGCCCTTATGCTTTTCGAAGCGAACGTCGGACGGCGTCTGGTCCGTGGTTCGGTCGCCACCATTCGCGTACTGCGGACCCCAAAATACTGATCCTGGACGGACCTCCGTCCGCCTCGCCCGGGGCTTGTAGTAGGCGATCTCCCTGGGGTGGAACGGATCACGGATGTCGAAGACCCGGAGGCCCGCTTCACGAAAAGTGCAGGCCACGATCCTCGGATTCTTGGGATGGTCGACGTTGCAGTAGTGGCTGGAAGAACTAATGATGTCTGGCGGGCCGTTGAGAATCACCGGACAGTTCGCCGGGTCATCGATCTCAAGCATGAGTTTGGAGATGGTCTTGGGATGCCTCTCGTCGCTGATGTCGATGATCCGCGGGAAGCCATTCGGGGGCAAACCCAGGGCACATGCGCGCTGCTTGCCCAGATTGCTTTGGGCGGAGGAACCGCCCGAGCCATGTTCGTCCGTGAAGATCAGGTGGGGTCGCCCGTGGATGGTCACCGGTAGGGGGACCTGCGCGGTAGCGCCATCGTTCCAGAAGAGTGTGCTGATGGTTCTGATCTGCGGATTCGGAACACGGAACTGAATGTCACTGACGTCCACAATCACCAGCCCGTTAGGAGTGGGGAGGGTGGGGGAATTGGGGGAACCGAGTTGAGCGAAGTACGCCCTCGTCCCATCTTTGTTCAAGGCGATGCCGTGGACCAGGTAATCGTTAGTATGGAGGAGCACCTCTGGCTGGGTGGGGTCAGAGATGTCGAGCGCAGTCACTCCAGGCCCGACGGCGCGAGTACCATAGTACGTTAGCCCGTCCCGGGTGAAGCGGCCCTCGTGCCCGATGTGGCCGGGCACGTCGGCGACGGAGAGCCGGACCGGATGGGCGCAGTTGGAGATGTCGTAAAAGGCGAAGAACCGGTCCACCACCGGGTCTAAGCCGAGGCCTCTGGTGCCGCCAAGGAGCTTGCGCTTCGTATTGACCCTCAGCGACTCCCAGGGCTCGAGCATGGCAGGGTCGTCTAGGTACGCGGTCGCCTGGGGATGTTGGGGGTCGGAGGCATCGACCACTACGACGCCCGGGTGCAGCTGCAGGGGTGAAGGTGCGCCCCTGCCCCCTCCGGTGCCGTAGTAGGCGCAGTAGTCGAACCAGGTGAACCCAAAGCTTGCGCCCTCGCCCTCGAACTCGCCGACCAGCTCCAGGTTGCAGGTGAAGCCTTTTTCGGAGAGCCCACTGACCCGCTCGGCCAGCGTGGTCTGGCCTTGCAGCCCGGTCTCCGGCCGATCGTTCGGGCCGCAGTGGGCTTTGGGGACTGGCCCCGTCCAAGGAACGGGATCGGGCTTTTCAGGCGTGTCCCCCCTGTCCCCACCGCCCATGGCCAGGACCGGGAGGAGGGTGAGAACTAGTGCGAGGAAAGCGACTTTGAGGCATCCCGATACGCGATATGGGCCCATTTTCTCCTCCTGCGTATGCCTCTGACCGAGTGGTGCGCCCTTCAGTCAGTCATTCCGCCCGGTCGGAATGGGCCCAGGGCGTCCAGAATAGGATGGGCGGCACCGTAGACCGCAATCTGAAGGCGGTCAACCTTTATTTTTTAAAATCGCTCGGCTAAAAAACTCTGATCGTAGGTCGGCACACTCCCGGTCCGGAAGATCGGCCAGCTCGAGGTCTTGCGGTGGGAGTGGGCGTTCGGTTGATCGCCCTGGACGTAATGGGCCGTTGTGACCCCTTAAGCGATTGAGTGAGTACGCCCCCTTTGGTAGTCTGCCGTCGACAACGAATCCCCGCTCCCGAGTGCCGATTAGCCTTGGGCGCACAGGTGGGCAGTCGGAATTTATCAGCACGTATGCCCAATCTACTTCGTTTGATGCACGACCGCCTGAAGCTCCGGGGCTGGATCGCCCTGTGCCTCATCTTGGCGGCCGTAGTCTGGCTGCTGCAGCTCTCGCCCCCTCGTTTTGTGACGGAGCGCCGGGCAGCGTTCACTATGGAACGGGCACAGGCGCACCTGGCGTCCGGCGAGTTTGACCAAGCACGGGCTGAGCTTCGCGCTGCCCTTCGGCTGCAACCAGGCAACGGTGAGGCGCGCCGCCAACTCGCAGCGATGGAGCTGCGTCTAGGCAACTGGGAACTCGCATTCTTGGAGTTCCGGTCCCTCACCGAACTGCATCCCGAAGACCCCGACGGCTGGATCGGGCTTGCCGACCTCATGATAAAGAGCGGCTTGCTTGAAGCCCCCGAAGCGGCTCTCGACAAGGCTATTGAGGCGGCGCCCAAGCGTGGGGATGCGCGTCGGCTGCGAGGGGATATCCGTTTCCGCTTGGGGCGATATTACGGGGCTCATCTGGATGCACAGGCGGCGGTGGCGGAGGCGGCCAAGGATGTAGCGTCCTGGGTGTTGCTTGTGCGGAGCACAGCCCGTTCGAGCGGCGCCGATGCTGGCATTGAAGCCGCCAGCCGGGGCATTGCGGCCGTCGGCCACGATCCCGCGTTGTTGCTGCCATTGTCGTACCTGTTAAGCGAGCGTGGCCACACGCGGCAAGCCGTCAAGATTCTGGAACAGGTCGCCGGCGCGGCCAGCGGGTCGGAAAGCGCGCGGAATGCGCAACTGGCGCTCGCACGAACCAAACTGCTCGCCGGTGACCGCGACGCGGCCCGCAAGCAGCTCGACGCGCTTCTCATGCAGCGCCCCGCAGACGAAGAGGCGATCGCATTGCGCGCCGTCATTGACGCCAGGGTCGGTCGAGTCGAGCCCTCGCTTGCGCAACTGAATGCGGCCCTGGAGCTGCTGCCTACGTCCCGCACGCTGCGCGTCGTTCACGCCCGTTTGCAAGCGGCGCGGAATGATTCGGCCGCCGTCGCCGCGCTCCTCCGCGAAATGACTGGACGCGACTTAGGACCAGCGCCGGCCCCGCCAAGCAGGCTGCGCGCCGACGCCCAGACTGACCGTGGCAACATCATCGCCTTGGCACGTGAGCGCTGGCCAGGCCGCCTCGCACAGATGCGACAGGCCCTGGAAGTCCAGTTGCGGCAGCAGAACTGGACCGAGGCACAACGCATCGTCGAGGCTGCCGGCCGAACATATCCGGACACGGCGTTTGGGCCTTGGCTGGCGGGCATCCTTGAACTCGCACGCGGCAACGCAGATGAGGCTGAAAAATACTTATACGCCGCTATGGCGGCCGCGCCGCGTTCGCCGATTGTCATAGCCGGCTTAGCCAAGACCTGGTCACGGAAAAAAGGTGCTGCGTTCGCGGGTGAACAGCTTATGCGGCTGGCGGAACGTGATCCCCAGTTCGCCTTTGCGCGCTATATGGCCGCGCGCGCCTACGTTGACGCACGTAACCCCATCCGGGCGGAGGCCGCACTCAGGCGGGGGCTCGAATTGCAACCGGATTCGCCAGTCCCTTATCAGCACTTGGCCGATTACTACCTGGAGCAGGACCGGACAGCGGAGACGCTGGGCATCTGCCAGCAGGGGCTCGAGCGTTTCCCGCACGATCTGATTCTACAGATGATGCTGGCGCAGACCAGCGCCCGTCTCGGCAAAACCAACGATGTGATCCGCATCTACGACGACATTTTGTCCAAAAGACCAGGTCTGGATCTCGTCGATTACAAGCTCGTCATGTTGCTTGCTTCACAGGATAAGGACGAGGCATTGTGGCAGCGCGCTCTGCAGATCGTGCATCGCTTGCGTGGCGATATGCCGTCCGACCCTCTGCTCCTTGACACCCTGGGCTGGGTGCACTACCGCGCCCAAGATACGCGCCGTGCACGCGAACTGCTTCAAGCCGCCGTAGAGGGCGCTCCGGAAGAGCCGAGTCTGCATTTCCACCTGGCCGCGGTCTACGCGCGGCAGAGAGAGATGGACCTCGCACGCCGAGAATTGAAAGCCGCGCTGGATTCCAACGGAGCCTTCGCGGAGCGGCTGGACGCGCTGCGCTTGCTGCGCGAGATCGGTGCCATATCCAGCCCCAAGGAAAGTGCGCGCGTCAAATCCACCGTGCAGTGACGCAATGTAAAGAGCCGGCACAATCTTGACCAACAGCCCCAAGGGACTCGACATCCTCTGGCCGAGCGGGCTGCCCGCATCGAGGACAAGTTTTGGAGGGGCTTTAGCGCGCCAGCCGTACCAGCGAGTAACGCCCGGGCGGCAGTGCTAGGCCTTCTAGGGCGGAGGAGTCGCCATCCGGCCACGCCACCCTGATCGAGGCAACGCCAGTCCAGTTCCCGAGTCCGAAAAATGCCAGGGGTGCGTCGAATGATTGATAGCCGCCACTGGCCTTGATTTCGCGTACCTGCAGACGACCATCCCGTGCACGAATTTCGATTCGGGCGCCGATGCCGTAACGGTTCCCCGGCGAGCGGCGATCGTCCAGCTCGATCTGGAATCCCGGCCCTTTCGGCGCATCGTTGCGCCAAACTACCGGCGTCGACTGGAAGGGGTGGCTGATGATGTCGAGGTCGCCGTTAAGGTCGTAATCCAGATACAGGTACGCGCCGGTTGGAACGTGATCCTCGAGGCCGAAGCTCTTTGTCGCTTCCTCAAAGGCCTTGCCGTCCCGGTTGTGGTAGAAGACAGCGGACACGCTCCCGGGACGCAGACGCGAGCCCTGCGCGATGTAGAGATCCTGCCAGGTGTCGTTGTCGAGGTCCGCGAATTTGGCGCTCCAGGTCCAGCCGCCGAAGCCGGCGTGCCAGTCGTCCGTAACCTCCCGGTAGCCTTTCGCATCCGGCGTATAGAGGAAGTTCGTATGCTTGACCGAGGGCAGCTCGTCAGGATAGAAGGCCTCGGATTCGCCCTGGTGCATTTCGCTTAGGGCGATGGCCCCGCAGACGTCATGCAGGGTCTCGAAGTCGGGCGGAATCTTCGCGCACTCGGCTAGCACTTTCGCCTTATCGGCACCGAGCCCCGGCAGGCGGGCGAGTATCCGGCTCCAATGATGGGACGTCACTACGCAGTCCCGCTGTTGTACCGGATCGGGCAGCTCAACACAGGGTTCGACGCTCGTCAGCATTCGTGCCTTGAGGGACGTGAGCTGGAAGCGGGCCGCAATGTTGCAGCGCGACCGTTCCGCCACGTCCGTGTAGATGTCGCAGCCCGCAACCGGCTCCCGCAGACGCTTGGCCATCTCGCTCACGGTGCCCATGGCAATCTGGCCGATGTAGAGTGAGATGCGGCCGTCGTTGTTCAGGTCGCCTGCGTCCGCCGACATAGTTGACGTAGTGGAACGCGGGATAGGGCTTGCGGCTGCCTTGACGGGACGGAGCTTGCCATGGTCGTTCAGATATATGCGATCCCGCTCGTCGAAGTCATTGCCGACGAACAGGTCTGGCCAGCCGTCGCCGTTCAGATCGGTGAACAACAGGGTCAGGGTCTCGCCTGCCGGGCCCGCGAGTGCCTCCGGCTCGAACTTTCCTCCACCCTTGTTGCGCCAGAGGCGGTTGACCGCCGGCGACGGATAGAAGAACCGGCCCTGGGAAGTGCTGGCCCCCGTCACAATGTCCAGGTGGCCGGAACGGCCCACGTCCGCGAACGCCACGGCGGCGACAGCCGTTTCGTCGAACCGCGGCAGCTCCACGTGCGCCACACCGGAGAACGAACCGCCACGGTTGAACAGGATATGGCAGCCGTGCATCCAAGCGCAGAAGAAAAGATCCAGAGCCCGGTCCCCGTCCAGGTCGACGAGCGCGACCACCGAGATGATCCAGTCGCGCATCGGCGGGAAGTCAATCTCCTGCAGCGCAAAACGGCCGCCCAAATTCACATACAAAAATACGCCGAAATTTGTCCCGACCGCCACATCCGGCCAGCCGTCACCGCTGATGTCACCGGCCGCCATCCCGCCCATGTGCATCAGGCCCAGCTGCATCAACTGGTACGGGCGCGGCAGAGGCAGCCGCTCAAATCCGAGGAGCGCGCCCTCAATCCGGGTGAAGGCTTTCGGGCTGCCTTTTGCCGCGGCAGCGAAGAAGGGCGCGCCCCACAGCTCAAGCTCATTCGTCGCCGCCACCCGTTTGGCGGCCGGAAGTGCCGGGGCGAGACCCCGCAGCTCCATGCTGGTCCGACCCGTCGGCAGGATCATGGGTTGCGGCTTGGGAGCCGGCAGTTCCGCCAATATCGCAGCCGCCCGGCGAATGGTCCGGAGGTCATGCCAGCGATAAGCAACGTCAGCCGTCGCTCCGGCCGTGACGCCCAACACCAACACCGCCGTGCCAGCGAGCGCTGCAATCCTCCACGAGAGCGTCGTGCCGATCAGGCTCCAGGGATAGACGCTGTAGAGGCCCAGCGTGACCAGGAGCGTCGCCACCACATACATAGGCACGCCGGCATCCCAAAGCACCGCGCAGACGATCACGTCGAACGCGATCGGCACCGGCAGGAGCGTGCCGAACCCGGCGACGAGGAGAAGGACGGCCGCATTCGGTATCCAGCCTTCGACCTGGGCGAGTTGGGCGACGCGCGTCCATGGCAGCAGCTCCACCAGCGCGGCGCCCATCAGGCCGGCAAGCAGCATGAGGGGTAGCGACAGGCGGATCACCGTCCAGAGATTCTTCGCGTACCGCATCAGCACCCAGCCCAGCGCATGGGACAATCCCTTGGGCCGGTCTCCCGCCGGCGTCAACAACGCTTCCGACACCTTCCCGAAGGCGGATTCCATCCACTGAAAGATCCGCAGACCTGGAAGCAGCGCGGGCTTTTCGAGGGGCTTTCGCCATCCCGGTCGGTCGGCCAGCCGTGACAGTTGCGGCACCACGACCAACACCATCAGCACACTGCTGGCGAGCTTGACCGTCACCAGATACCAAGGGAACAACGTGAGCAGCATGCCCACCACGATCACGTTGAAACTGGGGGAGGCGAACATGGTCGCCAAGGCGACTTCGACCCGACTACCGCCTTTGAGCATGGCCTGGCCGATCGGTGCGGCGCAGTTCACGCACACGCCCAAGGGCGCGCCAATGAGCGTGCCCTGCACCGAGCCGGCGAATTTCCCGCCGCGCGGGCGTGGCAGCAGCGGCACCACCGTCAGCAGCCCGGCCGCCAGGAGCAGGCCAAACGTCATTCCCTGCTTGTTGGTGACGGCCCATTCCGCTGCGGTCCAGAGGATGTGCTTGAATGTCTCGTCAGCCCCCGGCTCAGGAAAGTGGTTCTCGAAACCGAGCGGCGTGGACAGCGCTTCATCCGGATCGGCGCCAGCCTTGCTCTGCAGCGAAGGATAGCGCGAGCCCAGCCAGAAAATCGCGCATATCGTGGCGATCAGGGCACCCGTAATCGCTATGCGCGCATCAACGCGGCGAATAGTAAGAAGGGTCGGCCTAAGTGACACGGATGGAATTTCTCCCCCGCCGGGCGTTTTGGCCGATGCCTGGGAGTTTGGGCGACGGAACTGAGTGTCGCTACCGTCCACGATCACCAACCCCGTTCGGCCCGGGGTCGCCGCCCTCGCCTTGTCAAGCCCTGCCTGGACGCCTCCTATATCACGTGGGTCCCGTCGGCGCGGTCAGAAACAGAGAGAGGCGGGACTGAGTCCCGCCTCTCCCTCTCCGTCGGCTGGAACTACCTGCCGTCTAGCACTCGCGACGCCTAATCGTCGTCATCGTCGTCGTCCTTGCCTTTGTGTGCTCCAAGCAGCTGGCCCATGGACTTCGTGAACCGCACGATCTGGAAGCCGTTGTCTTGGCCGACGAACCAGATGTGGAGCTCGCCCTTGTGCTTGCGGAAGCGCATGTTCGTCTGCACCCGGTCCGTGGTTCGGTCGCCATTCCCCAAACACGGTGGAAGGGTTCCGCATCCCCCGTAATCCTGCCACAGAGCCGATCCTGGAAGGAACTTCGTCCGCTGAGCCGGAGGCTTGTAGTAGGCGATCTCCCTCGGATGGTCGGGATCGCGGATGTCGAAGACGCGCAGCCCCGCGCCAAGATAGCCGCAGGCCAGCATCCTCGGATTCTTCGAACGGTCGACAGTGCAGTAGTGGCTGGAGTACCCGTAGGGATCGAGGTCAGTGGTGGCTGGGGGAAAGTCGTTTAGTACCAGGTGACAGTTTGCGGGGTCGTGCACCTCGAGCATGAGTCTCGAGATGATCTTGGGATTCGTCTCGTCGCTGATGTCAATGATCCGCGCAAAGCCAAACGGGGGCAACCCCTGCGCGCACGCGGCGGCCCGGGCGGCGGATGGCGGCGTGGCAGGGCCCGCCCCCGTCTCGTCCGTAAAGATGATGTGCGGTCGCCCGTGATAGGTCACCGGGATCGTCTGCTGCGCGACACCGCCGTCTCGCCAGAAGAGGCTGCTGATCACGCTGGCCTGGGGGTTGGGGCGCCGGAACTGAAAATCACTGACATCCAGAATCACGAGCCCGTTGGGAATGGGAAAGCTGAAGGGGAGGAAGTTGCCGGCTTGCGCCAGGTACATCCGGGTCCCGTCTTTGCTGACGGAGAGGTCGTGGGTATGGTAGGGAATGAAGCCGAGCAGTTTCGGTTGGGTCGGGTCGGAGATGTCTATCGCGGTGATTTGCTGTGGCCGCACTGCGGAGTCGATGCGGATGTTGGGGCCGTAGTAGGTCTGGCCATCCGGGGCGAAGTCACCCGCGTGCCCGACGTGGCCCGGCACGTTCAGGCCGGACAGCAGCCTCGGGTGGGCGCAGTCCCCCGAGATGTCGTAGAAGGCGAACTGACTGTCCGTCGGCTCTGTCGGTCCAAAACCGGGGCCCTTGGTGACGCCAAGCAGCTTGCGCTTCTTGTTGACCTTCAGGGACTCGTGGGGATCCTGCGCTGCGAGGCTCGTCAGGTAATCGGTGGCGACGGGGTTCCGGGGGTTCGAGGCATCCACCACCGCGACGCCGGGCTGCGTCGTCAAGGGTTTGTTGAAGTTGTTAAACTGCCCGTAATAGGCGCAGTCCTCGAACGAGGCGAGCTGCCATTTCGAGCCCTCGCCCTGGAACTGGCCGACCAGCTCCAGGTTGCAGTTGTAGGCCCGTTCAGAGTGCCCACTGAGCCGATCTGCCAACGTGGTCTGGCCTTGTAGCGCGGTCTCCACCCGATCGTTCGGGCCGCAGTTGGCTTTGGGGACCGGCCCCGCCTCGGCCGCCCCGCCCAGGGCCAAGAGCGGGAGCAGCACGACAAATAGCCCGAGCAACGCGACTTTGAGGTATGGACTCTTTTTGAGGAGCATAGCGGCCTCCTATGCAGGGCGGTCTTCCACGAGGCGGTCTTCCAGGGGTGGCACACAAGCACACCCCCCGGAGGGTCTGAGAGGGTCCCCCCTCCCCTCTGACGGGCTCAGCCAGGACGACGAGGAACTCTAACGCGGCGCTAGCCTAGGACCGAAATCTGAAGGGTGTCAACATAATTTTGCTGGCTTGAAGCATCTACTGAAGATTGACTCCCGCGTTGCTGGGCAGCCGGGCCGCTCTTTGAGCGGATGTGATCCCCTGAGCGAAGTGAAGATTTGGGGCGGGGCACCGAGCTGCCGAAGAATACTACCTCGACGAGAGCGGCGACCTTGGCTTCGACTTTTTCACGAAGCACCCCTCCCACTTCTTCACCGTCTGCATCCTCGCCGTCCATGGCGTCGAGCATAATCGCCGCCTCCTCTCAGCGGTGAATAAGACGATCCGCCGAAAGCTCTCCCGGGGCTTCTACAAGCAGGTGGCCAACGTTCCCTTCGACGTCTACGCGATGATGTGTGTACGATGAGCTCGCCCAGTGAAAGGACCGCGTTTACAACTTCATCGCGCGGCAGGTACTCGATCGAATTCCGGTCGAGGACGCGAGGACTCGTGTCCAGCTCATCATCGACCGGAGCAAGAGCAAGCGGGAGATCGCTGACTTCAACAGCTACATCACCAGGCAGCTTCAAGGCCGACTGGACCCGCGGGTGCCGCTCGACGTGTATCATCACCGCTCAATGGAGAACTTGGGTTTGCAGGCGGCAGACCTCTTCGCCTGGGGAACCTTTCGGAAACACGAACCCAACGATACGGCGTGGTTCGCCCTGTTCCAATCGAAGGTCCGATACGACGGCCGCTATCTATGAAACGGGGAAAAAGAATGAGCGTGCCGTGCAGGTTTGGTGCCCTCCGGCTTGGCCAACCTACGGATGGGAACACCGGAGGAACCTGCAACGGACTTACCGCTCATCTCAATAGATGCCCGATCCGCAGGGAGTGTCAAGCAAGTACCGTCGCATGACCGCCGCAGCTCCGACGATTGATCACTAACTTAACTACGCGTGAAATTGGTGCCCCCGGGTGACTCGAACACCCGCTGGCAGTTTAGGAAGCTCCTGTCCGTCGTCGAAGTTCTCGATATTTCAGTCGCGCATTCGGGCCTGGCAGGGCCACGGTGTGCCTGGACCGCCGCAGCAGCGAGTGAAAGTGGTGGCCGTTCCGCGGTCTGCGAGAGCCTCGCGGGGCTGCAGGGTATCCCCTTGCGCTCTTGCTTGCGGGGGGGCGCAACGTTCCGACAGCAACAGCCTCGGCCCCGCTGGAATTCCGTGTCAAGGTGGTGTTCTAACGTCGCTCCCCCGTGCGGCGAACGCCCAGCTCACCTGCCGCGGC
>Ga0066710_100004241_pt1 | contig 12610 bp, 8 predicted proteins | sample GraSoiAngelo_159_FD_79666 | JGI IMG/M metagenome (GOLD analysis project Ga0066710, IMG submission 79666) | Grasslands soil microbial communities from the Angelo Coastal Reserve, California, USA - 14_1009_16_40cm | ecosystem: Environmental > Terrestrial > Soil > Grasslands | place: USA...
GACGTCCTCGTCGCGCGCGCGGTCGAACAGGGTGAGCAGAGCGTCCAGGTGCCGGTCGGGATCGCCGAGCGGCAGGAAGCGCTCGAGCCCGAGCGCGAACAGGTGCTCGCGCAGGAACACCAGCACCTCGGCGCGGGTGCACACGGTGAGGTCGCGGGTGAGCCCGATCTCGATGCCGCTCTCGCGCACCAACCGGTCGCCGAAGGCGTGGAAGGTGGAGAGCGTGGCGCCCACCCAGCCGTAGGGCACCAGGAGATCTACGCGCGATTCCATCTCGGCCGCGGCCTTCTCGGTGAAGGTCAGCGCCAGGATCTCCTCGGGGCGCGCCCGCTTGGTGGCGATGAGCCAGGCGATGCGGCGGGTGATGACCTCGGTCTTCCCGGTCCCGGCGCCGGCGACGATGAGCAGCGGGCCCTCGCCGTGCGTCACCGCCTCGCGCTGCTCGACGTTGAGGTCCGCCAGGACCGGATCGATGCGGGCGGCCTCGGCCGCCGGGACCGGCGCGCCCGCGAACGCGCGCGCCGCGGGCGTCATCCCGCGACCCGTTGCGGCGCGGGGGTCCCGAGCGCGGGGGCCAACGGCGCGTGGTTGAGGCGCCGGCCGCCGCCGGGCTCGACCACCACCAGATCCTCGAGCCGCACGCCGAAGCGGCCCGGGAGGTAGATCCCCGGCTCGACGCTGTGCACCATGCCGGCCAGCAGTAGGGCCTGGTTGCCCGCGACCAGGTAGGGCGGCTCGTGGATCTCGAGCCCGACGCCGTGCCCGGTGCGGTGGACGAAGCTCGGCCCGTAGCCGGCGCGCTCGATGACCGACCGGGCGGCCGCGTCCACCGCGGCGGCCGGGACCCCGGCCCGCGCCGCGGCGATGCCGGCCGCGCGCGCCTCGTTCACCGTCCCGTAGACGGCCGCGAAGCCCTCCGGGGGACGACCCAGCCAGAAGGTGCGGGTGATGTCGGAGCCATAGCCTTCGTGATAGGCCCCGAGGTCGAGCAGCACCACCTCGCCGTCCGCGAGGGTACGGGTCGAGCTCATGTGGTGCGGGAACGCCGCGTTGGGACCGGCGGCCACGATCGCCCAGGGATCGTGGTCGCCCAGCGATTCGAACCGGTCGCAGATGAAGCGCGACACTTGGCGCTCGGTGAGCCCGGGGCGCAGCATCGCCGCCGTCTCCGCCATCACCTGGTCGGCGTGGCGTCCGGCGGTCTCGAGGCGCGCGAGCTCCGCCGCGTCCTTGCACGCGCGCAGCGGCGCCAGCACCGGTGCGGCGGGGCGGCAGATCGCGCGCGCGGCGAGGGTGAGCAGCGGCCCGGTGCGGAAGCCCTCGCCCAGGAGCAGCGTCGGCCGGCGGTCGAGCTGGATGCGCCCGGCGAGCCGTGCCACCGGGTCCTCGTGCTCCTCCCAGACCTCCAGCTCGAGCCACGGGCACTCGGCGGCGAGCGCTTCGGCCTCCAGCTTGGGCACGAGCCCCCAGGGGGTGCCGGTGCGGGGCAGGGCGAACAGCACCAGGCGCTCGGTCGCGCGCGCATGCCCGCCGGTGAGCCAGGCGAAGTCGGCGGAGGCCGGGATCAGCAGCCAGTCGGCGCCGGCGTTAGCGAGCGCTTCGCGCACGCGGGCGATGCGTTGATCGGGGGCGCTGCTCATGGGCGGACGCTAGCACGGGCTCGCGGCGCGGCACAACGGCGCGCGCAGCGACGATTTGCTAGACTCCGTCCCCCATGGTCACGCGCGCGCGGCTCCGTCGTTCCTTCGCCGCGGCGCCCGTCCTCGGCGCGGCCCTCCTCGTCGCCTCGTGCGCGCCGGTGGCCACGCCCGCGCGGACGTCGCTCGCCTGGGTGGTCGGGCAGGAGGAGCCGCGCTTCGATCCGACCGGGCCCGCGGACCCGGCGCGCTGGGCGCTCGAACGCCTGCTGAGCGAGGGGCTGGTGGCCGAGGACAGCACCGGGCAGATCGTCCCGGCCGCCGCCGAGGGTTGGGAGCTGGCGCCCGACAGCCTCACCTGCACGTTCCACCTTAGGCCCGGGCTGCGCTTCGCCGACGGCCGACGCTGCACCGCGGCGGATTTCGGCGGCGCGCTGCGGGCGGGGCTCAACCGGGTGGATCACGCCACCTACGCCTGGCTGCTCGCGGCGGTCACCGGGGTCGAGCGCGTGCGCGCCGGCCGCCCGCTCCCGCCGGTCGGCATCGAGGCGCCGGACGAGCGCACGCTGGTGCTGCGGCTCACCCGGGCCGATCCGTCGCTGCTCCGGGCCTTGGCACTCCCCGGCGCCTCGATGCCCTGGCGCGCCGACGATCCGGGTGGCGGCTGGGGCGGCGGCATCGGTCCCTATCGCCTGGTCGCCCGCGAGCCCGGGCGGCGGATGGTGTTGGTGCGGCGCGTGCCGGGCGGCGGAGCCGACACCGTGCGCGTCGAGTTCGTCCTGGGGACCCCGGCCGTGCGCGTCCGCCTGCGCGCCGGGCGGGCCGACCTGATCTGGCCGCTCCCGCCGGGGCTGCTCGGCCAGCGGCTCCCGGGCGAGTACCGGCTGCGCACGCGCTACGCCCGGCCGCCGCGGCGGCTCTGGCTCGTGATGCGGGCCGACCTGCCGCCCACCACCAAGGTCGAGGCGCGCCGTGCCCTGGCGCACGGCCTCAATCGGGCCGAGCTCATGTCCGTGCTGGCCGACCACGGGGCCCGCACCGGCGAGTGGGTGCCGGGCGGCGGATCGTTCGAGTTCCCCCGGCAGGACATGAGCCTGATCCGCGAGGCGCTGGATCGCGGGCACCTGGGCCGATCGCTGCACGTGGTGATGGCCTACCGCTCGGACGGCATCGCCGCCGAGCTGGCCACGTCCCTGCAGACGGAGTGGGCGGGCGAGGGGCTGGACATGGAGCTCCGGCCGCTCCGGGGCGCGGCCCTGGCCGCCGCGGTCCTCGGGCGGGGCGGCGCGCAGCTGCTGCTCACCGACGCGCAGGCGCCGCTCGGCGATCCGGCGACCGAGCTGGCGATGCTGGCCGCGCCGCGCCGCGGCCCGCCGGTGGGCACGTTCCGCACCGGCTGGTCCACGCCCGAGTTCGACCGCGCGCTGGTACGCCGCCCGACGGACCCGCCCCTCGATGTGGCCTACGCCGAGCGGCGGCTGGAGCAGGAACTGGTGGCGCTGCCGCTGTTGCGCCTGCCGTGGCTGTGGGTCGAGCGCGCCGGCGGCCACTGGACCGGGTCCCACCCGCGCTTCGGCCCCGATCCCGGCACGCTCGTGGACGCCCCGCCGCCTCCTCGGGCCGCAGCGGGACTCGAGGGCCATTGACCGTCGGCGGAGGACGGCCGTACGCTTGACCCCTACGGGAGGTCCCGGGTGACCGATCCCGGCCGAGCGTACCCCCGCGCCGGCCCCTCCAACGGCTGACCCGGGCGTGCTCGGTTCGGCACGCGTGTGATCCCCGCCCGAGCGCCGCGGAAAGGTGCACCCCATGAGTTGGCTGCGGCGACCGGCGCTGCTGTTGATGTTCGCGCTCCTCGTCGACCGTCCGGCGGGCCCCGCCGCCTCCGCGACCCGGGCCGTCGACCCCACGCGGGTGGCCTCCGTCGCCGGGGCGCCGGCCCTCACCACGCTCGAGCGGGACCTCACCTTCGACGCCGCGCGCTTCGCGCTGCGCACGACCGCGGCCGGCACGGTCGTCGAGATGGAGGGCGCAGGGCGTGAGTCCGCGCCCGGGCGGCCCGACCTGCCGCTGGCGGGTGAGCCGGTCGACCTGCCGGACGGCGTGCGGGTGACCGGCGTCGAGGTGGTGTCGGTCGAGACCGCTCTCTTGAGCGCGCGGGCCCAGGTGCCGGCCACGATGCAGGTGCGGCCGGGACTGGGCCCGATCGCCCGCACCGCGCCCGACCCCGCGACCTTCGGGCGCGCCGGCTTCGCCCCGGCCGCGTCGCTGGCCTCCCTGGGCTACCAGGGATGGATGCGCGGCCGCCATCTGGCGTGGCTCCGGGTGAGCCCGGTCCGCTGGGATCCCGCGACCGGACGGCTGGAGCGCGTCACCCGGATGACCGTGCGGTTGACGCTCGAGGCGCATCGCGACCCCGAGGTGGTGCCGCGCGAGCGCATCGTGCCGGAATGGGACGACGACGGTCCCACGCCACGGAGTGCGTTCGCGACCACGGCCGCCCGCGGCGGCCGGCCGGCCGAGCCCTTCGCGGCGACCCAGATCCCCTCGGTGCTGGGCAGCCCGGTCGCCTACGTCATCATCACCAGCGATGCCCTGGCCGGCGAGTTCCAGCGGCTCGCCGACTGGAAGACCCAGAGTGGCGTCCCGGCGGTCGTGCGCACGCTCAGCTTCATCCGCGCCCAGTACCCGAGCGGCACCGACGACGCGGACCGTATCCGGCAGTTCATCCGCGACGCCTACGGCCGGTGGAGCACCAAATGGGTCCTCCTCGGCGGCGATACCGACGTGATCCCGTATCGGATGGCGCGCACCTACCTCTTCGGCACCGAGGACATCCCATCCGACCTCTACTTCTCGTGCCTGGACGGGAACTGGAACGGCAACGGTAACGACCTCTACGGCGAGCCCTACGAGACCTCCACCGATCCGGGCGACAACGCCGACTTGCTGCCCGAGGTCTACGTCGGCCGCGCGCCGGTCACAAGCGTCTCGGACGTCCAGCTGTTCGTGAACAAGGACTTCAAGTAAACGCGCACCCCGATCGGGGACTACGAGAACTAGCTCGACTTCTTAGACGAGGTGCTGTCGCCCCATCCCTGGAATCCGGGCGACCCGATCGACCTCGACGGGGCGTCGTTGGCCGAGGAAGTGCTGCCGTCGGTGAAGGCCATCCCCGCCCTCCACTACCTGCGGCTCTACCAGAACTACACCGACCCCGCCTGGGAGCCGGGATCGCTGCTCGAGACCAAGGCGCGGGTCCTCGACTCGCTGAACGCCGGCTACAACATGGCGATCCACATCGGGCACGGCTACCGCACCGTGATGTCGGTCGCCGACGGCAACCTCGAGAACTCGGACGTGCTGGCGCTCCACAACGGCGACCGGCTGAGCAACGTCTACTCGATCAACTGCACCTCCAACGCGATCGACTTCCCCAGCATCGGCGAGGCCTGGCTGCTGGCGCCCAACGGGGGTGCGGTCACCAACATCGGCTCGTCCCGCCTCGACTTCCCGGACTTCGGGCGGCAGTTCCAGAAGAAGTACTTCAGCCTCATGTTCGTGGACAGCGTCACCGCGGTGGGCGAGGCGCAGGCCAAGCAGAAGTCGCCCTACGTCGCCATCTCGAGCAGCGACAACGTCTATCGCTGGATCATCGATTCGATGCTGATGCTCGGCGACCCCGAGCTCCGCCAGTGGACCGGCCGGCCGCGCACGCTGAGCCTCATCCATCCGGCCAGCTACGCGGTCGGCGACACCACCATGACGGTCGGCGTCTCGATCGGCGGGACGCCGCTCTACGGCGCGCGGGTCACGCTGTACAAGCCCGGCGACGACTACCGCAGCGCCACCTCCAACGGCGCCGGCAACGCGGTGCTCGACTTCCGGCCCGGCTCGACCGGCACGTTCTACCTGACCGTGACCGGGTTCAACTGCCGCCCCCGGCAGGACACGCTCACCGTGGTGGCCCCGGCGACCGCGGCGCTGGCCGACCTGGCCCCGGTGATCGACGACGACGCCCTGGGCGGCAGCAGCGGCAACGGCGACGGCCAGTGGGACGCGGGCGAGACGATCGATGTGAATGTGCCGGTCATCAATCGCGGCGGCACCAGCGCCGCCTCGGTCACCGGCACGCTGTCGACCACCGACGGGCTGGTCACCCTGATCACGCCGTCGGCGACCTACGGCTCGCTGGGCGCCAACGCGAGTGCGACCGGCACGGCCTACCGCCTCAGCATCCCGTACACCTGCCCCGACCAGCGCGAGATCCCCTTCAGCCTCTCGCTGCTCGACGGCGCCGGCCGGCACTCGGTGCAACGTTTCAGCCTCACCACGCGGGCCCCCGCGCTGCGTCACCTCGTCCACACCTTCCAGGATGTGACCAGTCCCGGGAACGGCAACGGCATCCCCGAGGTGGGCGAGCCGATCACGATGCTGGTGCGGCTCCGCAACCTGGGCACGGGTCGCGCGAGTGCGGTGACCGCGAAGCTGCGTGACCACGATGGGCTGGCGACGGTGTCCGACAGCATGGCCGCCTTCGGCGATCTCGCCGCCGGCCAGGAGGTGCAGGGGGACGGGCTCGGCTTCACCATGGTCGGCGCCGGGGCCAAGCTCGAGCTGCGCCTCTCCGACTCCTACGGCTTCCTGTCCACGCAGACGCTGGACCTGGCGCGCCCGGCGACGCCGACCTCGCTGGTGGGGAGCGGGACCCAGACCTCGATCGCGCTGACCTGGGGCCAATCCGCGGCCCCCGATCTCGCCGGCTACAACGTCTATCGCAGCGCCACCTCGGGCGGGGCACTCACCAAGGTGACCACGGTGCCGACCGACCGCACCGCCTACTACCAGGACGAGGGCCTGGCGCCGCTCACGCGCTACTACTACAAGGTCACGGCCCTCGACAGCTCGGCCAACGAATCGGCGCTCTCGGCCGAGGCCACCGCGAGCACCAGCCCGCCCAACCACGCCGTGTTCCCAATCTTGATGGGGCGCTCGAGCCCCGCCTCGGTGGCCGTCGACTACGTCTACTCGCCGGCGACGATGGACATCGTCGCCGGCTCGAACCTGCTCTACGTGTGGCACGCCGACGGCACCGCGCCGCTCGACGCCGACGGGACCTCGGTGACCCATGGCGACTTCTCGCTGCGGGGAAGCTACTTCCCGGCCGGGGCGTCGCTCGCCAAGCTCGACCACGCCGCCTGGAGCATCATCGCCCCGTCGTGGGACTCGCTGGCGATCTACGTGTTCGATCCCGCGGGCAACGTGCGACCCGGCTGGCCGTTCCCGACGCCCGACCCGGTCTGGTCGTCGGTGGCAATCGGCGACCTCAACGGCGACGGCAGCGACGAGCTGGTGTTCGGCTCGAACGGCCGCAAGATCTACGCGCTGCGCGCCAACGGCACCGAATGGCGCGACGGCGACAACGACGCCAGCACGAAGGGTGTGTTCAAGGCGCTGAGCATCGACTACAACTACGGCACGCCCGCCCTGGCGGACGTGGACCACAACGGGCAGCTCGACATCCTCTACGCCTCGACCGACGGGCACCTCTACGCCTGGCGGCCCGACGGCAGCGACCTGCCGGGCTTCCCGGTCGCGATCGGCGCCGGGACCAGCAGCTCGGTGGCCGCCGGCTACCTGGACGGCGCCAGCGACACCCAGCTCGACATCGTCGTCACCTCGCACAACGACTCGCTCTACGTGTTCAAGTCGGATGGCGGGCGCCGCGCCGGCTTCCCGGTCTCGGTGCGCTTCCAGGGCAACGGCCGCGATCCGTCCCCCGCGCTCGCGGACATGAATGCGGACGGTTTCATAGACATCGTGGTGGCCAGCACCGACGGCGCCATCCACGTGTTCGACCGCAACGGCGTGTCCAATCCGAACTTCAGCAACGCCCGCTACAGCACCGTCACCGACGGCTCCGCCTCGGAGAGCAGCCCGGTGGTCGCGGACATCGATGGCGACGGCCTGCCGGACGTGGTCGAGGGCGACGAGAACGGCACGCTCAACGCGATCTCGGGCACCGGGCAGGTGCTGCCGGGCTTCCCGATCCAGCTCGGCGGCGAGGTGCGCGGCACGCCGGCGCTGTGCGATTGCGACGGGGACGGCAAGACCGAGATCGTGGTCTCCGCGTGGGACGAGAAGACCTACGTGTGGGACTACGACTTCCCGTTCTCGCCCGGGCGCGTGCCGCCGTGGCCCCAGTTCCATCACGACGCGCGGCGCACCGGGCTCGCCGGCGGCTCGGCCCTGGTGGGCGTGCCGGGGCCCGATCCCGCGCTGCCGCGCGTGCTCGCGCTGGCCCCGCTGGCGCCCAACCCCGCGCGCAACGCGGCCCACGTGACCTGGGCCGTGCCCGCCGACCAGGCCGGCGCCGACCTCGACCTCTCGATCTACGACCTGGCCGGCCGGCGGATCGTGCGGCTCGCCTCCGGCAAGACGCAGCCCGGGCGCTTCACCGCGGACTGGGACCTGCGGGCCCCGGACGGGTCGCGCATGGGCAACGGCATCTACTTCGTGCGCTTCACGGCCGGCACGTTCTCGGCGACCCGCAAGCTGGTGGTGATGGAGTAGCCGCGGCGCTTGACCCGCGTCCCGGGCGGCCCGTAGTGTCGCCGCCCACCCGCACCACCGACCGTCGATCCGAGAGGGGCCCCTGATCCCGATGAGCGTCCGCGTCCGCTTCGCACCCAGCCCGACCGGCTTCCTGCACGTGGGGGGCGCGCGCACCGCGCTCTACAACCACCTCCACGCCCGCCGCCTGGGCGGCGTCTTCATCCTGCGGATCGAGGACACCGACGCGGCCCGCTCCACGCCCGAGTCGCTGGCCGCCATCTTCGACAGCCTGCGCTGGCTGGGTCTGACCTGGGACGAGGGGCCCGAGGCGGGGGGCGCTCATGGGCCCTACTTCCAGTCGCAGCGCGGCGAGCACTACCAGGCGCATGCGCGCACCCTGATCGCCGCCAACGCCGCCTATCCGTGCTACTGCACCCCCGAGGAGCTGGAGGCGCGGCGCGAGGCGCAGGCCGCGCGCGGCGAGCCACCCCGCTACGACGGGCGCTGCCGCGGGCTGGACGCGGCCGGGCGCGCCCGGCTGGCCGCCGAGGGGCGCACCGCCGCCCTGCGCTTCGCGCTGCCCGGGCCGGGCGAGACCGCGTGGGACGACACCGTGCGCGGCCGGGTCGCCTTCCGCAACGAGGTGCTCGACGACTTCGTGCTGATGCGCTCGGACGGTCTGCCGACCTACAACTACGCCTGCGTGGTGGACGACCACGCCATGGAGATCAGCGAGGTCATCCGCGGCGACGACCACATCTCGAACACGCCGCGCCAGATCCTGATCTACCAGGCGCTGGGCTGGACGCCGCCCACGTTCGCGCACGTGCCGATGATCCTGGGGAGCGACGGGTCGCGGCTCTCCAAGCGCCACGGGGCCACGTCGGTCGCGGCCTATCGCGACCTGGGGTTCCTGCCCGAGGCGCTGGTCAACTTCCTGGCGCTGCTCGGCTGGTCGTTCGACGGCCAGCGCGAGCTGTTCACGCTGGCCGAGCTGGAGCAGGCCTTCCGGCTGGAGCGCGTGGGCTCGAATCCGGCGGTCTTCAACCTCGAGAAGCTGGAGTGGATGAACGGCCAGCACCTGAAGCGCCTGTCCGAGGAGGAGCGCGTGCGCCGCGTCGATGCGTTCCTCGCCGCCCGCGGCTACGACCCCGCCGCACACCCGCCCGAGTGGCGCGCGCTGCTGGTGCGCGCCATCGGCGACCGGCTCAAGACCCTGGCGGACGCCGAGGGTTACGGCCGCTTCGCGCTGCGCGAGGCGCTCGAGGTGGACCCCGAGGCGTGGGCCACGCTGCGCGAGAAGCCCGAGGTGGGCCCGCGGCTCGCCGCCCTCGGCGACCGCCTGGCCGCAGATCCGGAATACAGCCTCGAGAGCCTCGAACGCTTGACGCGGGGGCTCGCGGCCGAGCTCCAGATCAAGGCCGGCGACCTGATGTCGGCGGCGCGCGTGGCGCTCACCGGGCGCAGGGTGGCCCCCGGGCTGTTCGAGGTGATGGCGCTGCTCGGGAAGGAGCGCGCCGCCGCGCGCCTGCGGGACGCCGCCGCGCGCTGGGCCGAGGAATCGCCGCACGCCCAAGTCTGAGGGGAGCGGTCGCTTCGGCGCGCTCGCGCGCCCCGATCCGCGGCGCGCTGGGAAGAGGTCGGAAGCCCGGGGGCCGGGTGCCACGAGGCGCCGCAAGGCGGCTTGCCGGGCCTGCGGGCCTTTGTTAGATTGCGTCGCCACATCGTATTGCCCGGTGGTGTAACGGTAGCACGACTGGCTCTGGACCAGTTAGTCGAGGTTCGAATCCTTGCCGGGCAGCCACTCTTTAAGGGCCGTCGCGACCCGCGGCGGCCCGTCACCACGCCGCGACCCGCCGCGGCCCGCCCGCCGACCGCGCGTCGTCCACCGAGGTGCCGCGATGGATCTGGTCGTCGAGGCCGCGCTCTGGCTCAACCGGCGGCTGCCGCGGCGCTCGCTCGCGCGCCGCGCCTCGAGCGACGCCTACGCCGAGTGGGAGTACGCGACCGGGCGGGCCGTGTTCTCGGAGCACTTCGGCGCCGACCGGCTGCGCGGCGTGCGCGTCCTCGACGCCGCGTGCGGGCCGGGCGGCAAGACCGCCTGGTACGCCGAGTCGGCCGCGTTCGTGGTGGGCGTCGACCTCGCGCCCGGTCACCTCGCCGAGGCGCGGCGCTATGGCGCCAAGCGCGAGGTGGCGGCGCGCCTCGCGTTCGTGGCCGGCGACGCCGGGCGGCTGCCGCTGCGCGACCGCTGCATGGACGCCGTGACCGCGAACGACGCGATGGAGCACTTCGCCGACCCCGAGGCGGTGCTGCGCGAGCTGACGCGCGTGCTGCGGCCGGGGGGCACCTTGTTCGTCACCTTCCCGCCCTACTGGTCCGCGAACGGGGCGCATCTCTACGACTACGTGCGCCTGCCGTGGTGCCAGGTGCTGCTGCCCAGCCGCGCGCTGCGCGTGGTGGTCGAGCGTGCGGTGCTCGAGGAGGAGACGCTCCGCGGCGGGGAGGGCGTCGCGGCGCGGGCGGCGCAGATCGCCCGCGAGCAGCTCGACTTCTTCGAGCACGCCCTCAACGGCATGACCATCGCGCGCTTCCTGAGCCTGGTGCGCGCCGAGCCGCGACTGCGGCTGAGACGGCTGCGCTGCGTGCCGCCCAAGGTCCGCGCGCTCCAACCGCTCGCCTCGCTCCCGGTGCTGCGCGAGTACCTGACCGGGCTCGCCGTGGCCGAGCTGGAGGCGGTCGGATGAGCCCCGCGGCCGCGACGCCCGCCTCGGCGTGGAGCCGGATCAGCCGGACCACCCCCGGCCCGTGGGCGTTCTGGCGCTTCAACTGGATCATCAACCGGCTGATCGCCGCGGCCGCGGCCAGGACGCGCCGCTACGCGCACGGCACGCTGCTCGACGTCGGTTGCGGCTCGATGCGGGCCCGCCCCTGGTACCAGGACCGCATCACCCGCTACCTCGGCATCGAGCTGCCGACCTCGCCCTACCCGCTCGCCCAAGGCATCGCCGCCTTCGCGCGGGGGGAAGCGCTCCCGTTCCGCGACGGCAGCATCGACACCGTGGTCGCGGTGTCGATGATCACCTGCACCCCCGAGCCGCAGCGGGTGATCGACGAGGCCTATCGCGTGCTGAGCCCGGGCGGGGCGCTCATCATCGAGTTCACGCAGATGGTCCCGGTCCACGACGAGCCGCACGACTACCTGCGCTTCACCCACTACGCGGCGCGCTGGTTGCTCGAGCGCGCCGGCTTCGAGATGGTCGAGTGTCTCCCGGTGGGCGGCCTGATGACCCGGGTGGCGCTGAGCCTGATGGCCCCGCTCAACCGCATCAATCGCGGGCCCACGCGCGTGCTCACCGAGCTGCCGGTGCGGCTGCTCTACATCGTGATCCAGCTCGGATTCGCCCTGCTCGACCGGGTCTGGTTCGACCCCAAGGAAGTCATCGCCAACCTGGTCGTGGCGCGGCGGCCCGCGCCGGGGAGGGCCTGAGCCTGCGCACCGCCGACCTCAACTGGATGCAGCTCGCCGATCAGGCCGCGCGCGACGACCGCGCGGTGCTCCCGGTGGGCAGCACCGAGCAGCATGCCTACTTGAGCCTGTGCACCGACTCGACGCTCGCCGAGCGCGTGGCGAGCGAGGCCGCCGAGCCGCTCGGGCTGCCGGTCTTTCCCGTGTTGCCCTACGGCGTCACGCCCTCGTTCATGGCCTACCCCGGCACCGTGACGCTCTCGACCGCCGCCTTCACGCGCGTGGTGGAGGAGATCCTGGACAGCCTCCATGCCGGTGGATTCCGGCGCGTGCTGATCGTCAACGGCCACGGCGGCAACGCCGCGCTGCACGACGTCGCGACCGCGTGGACCGCCGCGCACGCCGGGGCGCGCGTCAAGGTCCACCACTGGTGGAAGGCGCCGCGCACCTGGGCCCAGGTGCAGGCCATCGATCCCGTCGCGTCGCACGCCTCGTGGATGGAGAACTTCCCCTGGACGCGACTCGCCGGGGTGGCGATGCCCGCGGGCGGGAAGCCGATGACCGACCTGGTACGGCTGCGCACGCTCGCCCCCGAGGCGGTGCGCGAGACGCTGGGCGACGGCAACTTCGGCGGCCGCTACCAGCGCGACGACGCCGAGATGGCCACGCTGTGGGCGGTGGCCGTGGCGGAGACGCGCGCCGCGATGGCGGATGGGTGGGGATGAAGCGGTGGAGGGCTGTCCGGCGTGCCCCTGGGGCTCGCGCGCCCCGTCTTGACGCTTCGGAACGGCGCTCGCTATAGTGCCGCCCGCCTCCGCGCGCCGGTCACGGCGCGCCCGTGGCGCTATCGTCTAGGGGTCTAGGACAGGTGGTTCTCAGCCATCAGACCGGGGTTCGAATCCCCGTAGCGCTACCAACGCCGATCTGGCGTTCCGCCCGGCTCCAAGCC
>Ga0066710_100004242_pt1 | contig 12609 bp, 19 predicted proteins | sample GraSoiAngelo_159_FD_79666 | JGI IMG/M metagenome (GOLD analysis project Ga0066710, IMG submission 79666) | Grasslands soil microbial communities from the Angelo Coastal Reserve, California, USA - 14_1009_16_40cm | ecosystem: Environmental > Terrestrial > Soil > Grasslands | place: USA...
ATCCAATTTGCGTCCACTCCGAGGCCGCCAGCCGTTGCCATCGTGGGCGACACTTGCTAGGAGTAGCAGTACATCCATTAGCTGTGATGGCACCGTCCCACTAGCTGAGGGAGAGAGAGAATCATGGCCCGGATCATCGTGACCCCGGACGAGCAGAGCGATGTGGTTCTGTTTGACGAGCACGTTTACCCAATCCACCTCGACAACGAACTCTCGTCCTTGCAGGTTGCCGAGCGGCTCGCCTGGGCGGTCAGCGACGCCGAGGCGACCGAACGGCACGACCCCCTGAACCGGAGGTACCCCGAGCACCCGATTCACGCATAGCGTTCACTCGCCGGCTGGCGCACGCGCCGAAGGGCCTGCACCCTCGCGGCCTTGGCCGGAACCAGGTTGCAAAAGGGCGCGCGCGCCGGCCGGGTGGGTGATCGCACATGCGAGAGCGCTCGAGCGCGCGCCGTCCAGCTTGATCGGCGGCCTCGCCTACGGTCTTGATGCCGCGAGCCGCCTAGCCGCCGTGCGGCCCTCGTCGACGTCGCTGTAGACCGTCACCCGCACGACCATCCCGTCCGCCCACTCGGTGACGTGGGCTTCGCGTGCTTGCACCGGCGCGGTGCTGCCAACTGGACGGGCGTGCTGGCGATTGACGGCGAACGTCACCCCGTTGCCGAGGTCCAGAAACTCCTCCAGCTCGAGGCGAAGATCTTCGAAGGCGTACCAATAACCTTCGATGAACTCGCGAATTGCTGCCTGTCCCTCATAGACACCGAACCCGCTGGGCGTGGTGTCGTACACCACACCGGGAGCGGCGTAGGTCATGAGCGCGTCGAAGTCGCGGCGATTCACGGCCTCGAGGCTTTTCCGGGTGATCTCGAGGACGTCGCGGGGCATGGATTCCGCGGCCATCGTTGCCACAGTATTGAGCAGGCGCTGCGACCGATTTCCAGGGACTGCCCCGATGCGAAAGGCAGGTGCTACTCGGCGGCCACCGAGGCGCCAGGCGGGGCCGAGATCGCCGGTCGCCCGGTCGCGAGCGAGGACGGCGCGAGCCAGGCAGCGACGCGGCGGGCGGCCCCGAGTGCCGACCACGCCACCGCGCCGACGAGATCCCGATCGCCCGGTTGAGCTTGCTTGAACGACTCGACGGCGGCGTCGTCGATGCGGTACGGAGCGAGCGCAGCGACAAGCGCGACGCGAACCCGGCTGCGCGCGTCGGGCTCGAGTCCGCGCAAAGCCTGCTCGAGCCAGTCGACGTGCAGCGGTGGATCTGTACCGTCCCAGGTGGCGAGCGCGGCGGTTACGCGCGCACGCTCGGGCTCCGGCAGCGCGTCTCTGCCGGCTCGCTCGATGGCAGCCGCGAAACGTGCCATCGCCGCAGCGATGGCGGGGGCTGGCGCCGCCCACCCCAGGTCAGGCGGCAACTCGCCCTCCGGCAGCAGACGCAGGCTGCGGCCGGGCTCACGGCTGCGCCGAATTGCGCGCGCGGCGATTCGGCCCACGAGCGCCATCATCACGCCGCGCAGCGGTGCGGGCCCAGCCTGCATTGGTCCGTGTCCCTGGAAGAACTCCACAGTCCGGTTGACGTAGTGAAACGCGAGCGCGGTGCCGATCACCTCTGGTGCTTCCTTCTCCTCGAACGGCGGACTGCGCACGAGCTCGCTGTGCGGTTCGCGCGTGGCTGCCGCCCAGGCGACGAGTTCGCGCCGGCGCTGGTCAGCGATGCCGTCTACGGCGCCGCTGATCAGCGGGCCGCGGTCGTGTGCCTGTCCGGCGACACCGCTCAGAAGCGCGTGCGACTCGGCGCAGAACGGACAGTCATTGATCCGGGATACCGTGGCTCCGATGGCCTCCTTGTCGGCGCGCCGTACGGTCCCGTCGACCAGGATCGTCTCATAGAGCACGCTCCACATACCGGCCAGCAGCTCGGGATGGGGGGAGTGAGCGAGGAACGGAGAATTCCCGTCGGGGTCTCGCAGCAAGGCGAAGTCGCGCTTGATCTCGCCGTATACCTGGCCCACAAGCCCATCCGCCTCGCGGGGACCCACCGCGTTGATGAACCTCATCTGATCGCAAGTTCTACTCCTCTGACACGGCGAACCGCCGCGCGGCGAGCCGGTCCTGGTTGCGCCGTACAAGCCACCCTCGGCGTTGGTCCGGAGCGGTTTCGCCGGTGACGCTCAAGCGAGGCGCTGGCGGCGTTTACAGACCGGCAACCAGTTTCGCAGACGCGATCGTATAGACGTCCGTCTTGCTTGCTGTTTCGGCGGTTTCCTGGGAGAAGAATTCCATGATCTACGCAGCCCTGTCGGTCGCGTTCGTGAACGTGCTTGCGGTGGGCGTCATCGCGCGACTAGGAACGCGGCTCTCGCGCTCGACCGGCGCGCAGCGGCTGCCCGCCGTGTCGCGCGCGACACGCATCACCGCACGCAGGGTGCGAGTCTCGGTCTCCTAGATCGGGTCCTGAGCCGAGCTACTTGACCAACAGGCGTCCCTGCATCCGGGGATGGATGGCGCAGATGAAGTTCAGCGTCGTCCCCGGACGGGCGGTGACCTTGAAGGTCACTCGAGCGCCCGGTGATGCCTTGGGCCCGATTACCGTCGAATCGCCTGGTGAGTCGAACCCGGCGACACCGACGTCGACGACGCGGATCGGAGGCGGACCCATCGTTGGCGGCCCTTCGGGGTTGATGCCGTGGGCTTTCAGGATGGTCCCGCAGACGCTGCAGTTCCCCACCTGTTCGAGCGTGCGCGGCACTTGCGATCGCTTGACGATCGACAGCGTGTGCGGATCATCCGTCGTGTTGGTCATCGTCACCGTCCCGCCCGAGCGGATCGTGACGGTGCCGGGCGCGAAGAACTCGCCCAACTTGAGATAGCCGTTGGGTTTGAACGAATCCTTGCCCTTGATCGAGAGCTTCGCCTTGGCAGGACCTTTGCCGCCGGCGCCGATCGCCGATCCGGTCAGGCCTAGCAGGGCCACGCCGACTGCTGCTGCGACGAGAACCCGCCGCGTTTTCCACGCCTTCATGAAACCCCCTTTGCCACGCAACGCCGCAGGCGGATGCGCCTTCGTGTCTCCTGAGGGCGTGCGCCGATGCGCAGCCCGCCGCCAAGACCGTATCCGATCGCTCTCGCCGGCGTCGCGCTGCTCACGGCGCGCCCCCCGGCGCCATCGGCTGCCGTCGCTCCGGCCGGATCGATCCGCGCCGGCGATGAGCTCCGGCCGGGATCAGAGGCCGCGCGCGCCTTGAGGCCATGTCCTCATCGAAGCCTCCAACTGGCGCGCTGCGCTGCAGGAGCTCGACCTTCACTACCTCCACCGCCGGCGGCAGGGCGATGATCTCGCTGGCTGCCCTGCCCTGGGCATCACCGAGCAAGGCAATCACGTCAGCATGGGCGACACAGCCATGCACCACGCAAGGTTCCTGAGCATCGGAGGCGGCGAGGAGGTGGGGAGCGCGTGCCCGGCGCAGCGCCATCCTCGCGTAACCTGCAAACCAAGCGGCCTCCTCGTAGTCGAGCGTCCATGAAAGGCCCTGCGCGAAGTCGGGATGCCCAGCGCCGCGATACACGTGCACGATCTGCGGAAGGCGCCGATAGGCGCGTCGTTCATCGACGCCCATCAAATACTCGCGCTCCGGCCGCGGGTCGGCGAACAGGGCCCGCCAGTCCACCTCGTCTTCGATGCCTGGCGCTTCGGCCGCGCTCCAAACGTGGCCCAGAATCGACCAGTAGACCTCTGGCGGTTCACGCTCGAGCGCCGGCAGAACCTTCAGGAACGCGGCGCGCTGTCTCTCATGGCCGAAGAGGAGTAGATAGCCCAACCAGTCACCCGCCTGGAGCCTGCGCGTGGCCAGGTCGGGGAAGGACGAAAAGTCGGCAAGCTCGGCGATCGTGGTTGCGCCGATCACCATCCCCGCATCCCTGGACTGTCCGCTCCGCCGCTCAGCGGCCATCATCGCCCTCCTGTGGGTCACGCCCTCGGCGCCACAGGAGCGGCCGTGGGGCACTTTTGATCGACCCGCCCAACCTACCGCCGTCGGGCGCTAGTGCAAGCGCTTGCACCCTGGCGAGGATGCAATTTGCACGTTCTGTGGTGCTGGATCCGGTCCAGCGGGAGGCGATCGCAGTGTCCTTCGCGGAACCCTCAAGGAGAGCCGTGCCTCGCCCTGCCGGCGCACGCCGCCGGGTGTTTTGCACTTTGACTTCACCCGTCGGCCCGGTGGGACCGGTCGGCCCAGTATGGCCAGTAGGGCCAGTCGCGCACCTTAGGCAGTTACTGCACGTGACTTCTCGGGTCGGGCCGGTCGCCCAGGCTGGCCCCGTCGCCCCATTCCCTGATCCCGAGATCGAGTCGTGAGCCCGGACGGACCGACACCCGGCACCTGGAGGGGGCGCGCGGGAATGGCAGAGTTCTACCGTCAGTTTTTGAGCGCGTGGGATGATGTCCGCACCGATGTGGAGGAGTACCGCGAGTTCGACGGCGAGCGCGTGCTCGTGCTTACTCACACGAGCAGGCGCGGATAGACACGCGGGCTGGAGCGCGGGACCCATCTCGTCGACCACTGCCGGTCTTTTCCACGTCCCGCGACGGCAAGGTAACAAGGCTCGTCCTCTACTGGGACCGCGAGCGCGCCCTCGCTGACCTCGGCCTCAAGGCGTAGCCGATGTCGCTGGAGAACGTGGAGCTTGTGCGCGCTGGCTTCGATGCTTTCAACGCTGGTGGGATCGAGGCCGTGCTCCCATTCCTCTCGGGCGATGTTGTGTTTGTACTCGGTCGTCGAGTGGCCCGAGGACCCCGTCTCTCGTGGCCATGACGGCGCGGCGAAGGATGATCAGCGCGTGGACCGACAACTTCGACGAACGTGCATGAGGTTCGAGACGCCGGTTCGAAAGTTCTAGGGCTTGTGGAGATGGGCGGGCGGATCAAGGGTTCTGCCGTTCCCATCCGGCAGCCGGTCGGCGTTGTCTGCTCGGACTTCACCGAGGGCGCGATCGGCCAGCTCCAGTTCTTCATGACGTGGAAAGAGGGCCTTCACGCCGCCGGTCTCACGGGGTAAGGGGAGGGCCGAGCATGTCGCAGGCCGATGTGGAGATCGTGCGGGGGGGCTTTGACGTGTTCAACCGAGGTGAGGATTTCGACCGCTGGGTTTCGGAGTTCCTCGATCCCGAGATCGAGTACCACACGTCGGTGGAGGACCCCGACGCCGCCATCCACCATGGTCATGAGGGCTACAGACGCTACGTCGAACAGTGGCAGGAGAGCTTTGATGACTTGCACGCCGACGTCGAGGAGTACATCGCTGTAGGCGACGACCGAGTGTTCACGTGGGTCCGCTGGACCGGGCTGGGCCGTGGGAGTGGTGTGCGCGCCGACTGGCACCTGGCGATGATCTACACCTTTCGCAACGGCAAGGTTGTCCGAGGAGCGGAGTACTTCGATCATGCCGAGGCCCTCAAGGCCGTGGGGCTGTCGTAGTAGGCGGTTGTCGCAGGAGAGTTCATGCCGCCGTTGGCGGCACCCACGACGGATGAAATTGGCGAGGTGACCGCGTATTTCTAGGCAGAACGTGGAGGTCGTGTACCGGGTGATTGGCGCGTTCAATCAGCGCGACATGGTCACGCTACGTGAAGCGTTGCGCCCGGATATCGAGCTGCAGACAACCGTCGAGGCGCACCACGGCCACGCGGGGGCGGACGGCCTGGATCAACCACGCTGACGCCGTGTTCGATTCGTTTGAGATCTACGTCGAGGAAATCATCGACGTAGGCGATCAGCTCGTCGTGGTTACCCACGAGCGGGCGACCGGGAAAGGCAGCGGGCTTCCGGTCGATCAGCGTCTGACGCACATCTGGACGATTCGCAACGGACAGGTCGCCACGATCCGCTCCTTCACCGACCGAGCCGAAGCCCTCTCTATGAAGAAGGGCTGATTGTCAACTGCGTCCGGGTCGGCGTCATGGTCCCCCGGCGAGTCGTGGCGCTGGAGCAGGGCTCAACTCTCTATCGCCTCCTCGGGGGAGGACCAGGTGCTATTGGGGCATTGCTCCGGTAGCGCATTTCAAAGAGGGCTGTCTATGCGGCCAGAGGGCTTCTGGCGCCTGCCGGAGCAAAGGTTTGGTTACGGGTGAGCATGTGCCAGATCGCCTGCGCCAAGCAGCGCGCGAGGTCGACCTGTGCGACCTTGGCACCGCGTTGCTTTCCCAGGCGTCGCTTGTTGCGCTGGTAGCGATCGTGGTAGAGATCGGGTCCCGGCAGGCGTTGGTGGCAGCCTCCATCAGCGCCCAGCGCAGGTACTTCGGGCCGGCGTGTGTGAGCCCGCCGCGGTGGTCTTTTGAGCCAGATTGGCGAACGTGCGGGCACAAGCCCGTGTAGCTGCACAGCTTCTGCGGCGAGGGGAAGCGGTTGATGTCGCCGATCTCTGCGGCGATCGTGTAGCCCAGCACCCACGCGATCCCAGGGACGCTCGTCAGCAGCGGGATATAGCGGTGGTCGGCGCCGAGATCTTTCAGCTCGCGGTCGATCGCGGTGATCTGCGCGTCGAGGTCGTCGACCATCCCCACCGCCGCGAGCACGCCGGAGCGCCACGGCTCGGGACACTCGAGCCTTGCCAGCAGCTCGCGGCCAGCGCGCCCGAACAAGTCCGAGACCGGGCAGGGGTGCCCGAACGCGAGTAGCTGCGCGTGCACGCGATGCTTGAGCGAGCTGCGCTTGCGCACCAAGAACAAGCGCCAGCGCGCCCGCTCGCGCTCGCCGCGCTGTTCGAAAGAAGGCAGCCAGATGGCCGGCACCAGCTCGCGCCGAGAGAGCTCGGCGAGCACCCACGCGTCGATACGGTCGGTCTTGCTCGCCAGCGGCGCGAGCCCCTTGACCTTCTGCGCGTCGGCGACCTCGACCTCCCAGCCGGATCGCTCGAGCTCGTCGTGCACGTACCGCGCGCCGTTCATCGACTCGATTGCCGCACGCACTGGCTCGCGATAGACGGCCACACGACGCACAAGCCTCCGCAACCCGTCAGCATCTGGGGCTACCGCATCGCGTTCGATCCGCGACCCGTCCTCGCAAAGCAAATCGAAGTCCAACCGTCTACGGCTGAGATCCAAACCAACATGCAACATGATGTTCCAGGGCCTCCTTGGTCGGCTCCACAGGTGACAGCCGGAGACTGCCACCGAGGAGGCCCTTCGTCATGACATTCAAAGCCGTGGGGTTGATGGAGTAACTGATGTCGCAGGACGTCGAGATCATGCGGGAGATCTATGAGCACATTAATCAGCGCGACTGGGCTGCGATCTTGGCTACCTTCGACGAGGAGGTCGTGCTCGTCGTGCACGAGAGCGTCGGGCCGAACGCGGGGATCTTCCGTGGGCGGGAGGCCGTCGGCCGGTGGTTTGGAGATTGGTTTCTCGCCTTCGGCAAGGACTACCGCTTCGAGGTCGAGGAGGCGCGGAGCGTCGGTGACCGCGTGTTGATCGTGGCGCGACATCATGGGCATGGGCGTTCCAGCGGAGTCCAAGTGGAGCGGGTTACCGGCGAGGTCCATAGTTTGCGCGGGGGCAAGATCGTGCACTCGGAGCTTTGCGGGTCGCGCACCGAGGCCCTCGAAGCCATAGGGCTGGCCGAGTAGGCGATTGTCGCGGGCGAACGTGGAACTGGTCGCGCGGCCACCCAGGGTCGGGTTTGCACTTCTGTTAGCACCCTGGCCTCTCAAACGCCGAAACGCCCGATTTTCTCGGGCGCTCGCTGAGTACCGCTACCGGGATTCGAACCCGGGTTTCCGCCATGAGAGGGCGGCGTCCTAGTCCCCTGGACGATAGCGGCGCGCGTTGACGTGCCGAGGCTAGCAAAGCGAGCCGTGGCCCAGCCCAGAAGCATCGCCGTGCGGCTCGCCCGGGGCGCTTCGCCGTGGGCGATCCCAAGCCTGACGGCCCGCCGCTTGGCCCGTCACTCCGGCCTGATCGGTCGGCGCGCTACGGACCGCCACTGGACCTACAGCGCATGCCCGCTCGACCGGTGCGCTATGTTCGGACCTCGGCAGCGCGCGGATGTGGCGGAATTGGTAGACGCGCACGGTTCAGGTCCGTGTGGATGCAAGTCCGTGGAGGTTCGAGTCCTCTCATCCGCATAGTGTGAAATAGCTGAAAGTACGCTATTTCCGCTGTCTGGCCGAGCTCCAGGCGACCCCCGTCGACCATCTCGTAGTTAGCCTGCGCGACGCCTACCCAGCCAGTCGGAGAGCTTTAAGGGCCTCCGCGTGGTCGAGATAGTGCACCTGGCGGACGATCTTGCCGCCGACGATCGTATTGACGTTCGTCACATCAAGGTGCGTGTCGATGCCGCTCGCCCTGCCGCGTACCTGCCAGTCCATGCGAGACACCACGCGATCTCCCGCGCGAAAGAGTTCTCGGAGGACCGCTTCGTCCTGCCCACTCCAGGACTCCTTGAGGCCTTCGAAGAAACGGCGAATTGAGGGCCGACCCTTGAAGGTTCCCGTCTCTATCCAAGACGCTGGGGGCGTCAGTTCGGCGTCCGCGGCGTACAGGTCGATGAAGGCGTCGAGATCGCCACGGTTCCAGGTGTCGAACCAGCTGCGCGTAACGTCCATGGCCTCGTCTGGCATCGTGGTGGCAGTATCACGCACGAGTCGTCGAAGACGGCCACGCCCGCGAGCCGCATGGCTCCTGCTCGGGCGAGCGCGCAGGAGTGCCCCCGGGTGAGCCCCTGCTCGCGATCGCCGACGGTCAACCCTAGGCCCCGACAGTCACCTTGGCCTCGTTGTTTATCTGCTTGGCCGCCTGCCGCGCCTCGCGGCCCATGTGGCCGATCTGTCCCGGTCGCGGCGCGTAGCCGACGAACCGCAGACCTGGGGCTGCCGCGGGTCCACCATGGACGCGCGGGACCCCGCGCTCGTCCAGCACCCCGAGGTGTCCCACAAGCGGCTCCAGTCCGCGGCTGTAGCCCGTTGCCGCGATCACGACCTCGGGCTTGATTCGCGTACCGTCCGCGAGCGTCACGCCGGTCTGCTCGAATGACTCAAGGCCGGCCACGATCGCGATGCGACCGTCCCTGATCGCCTGCAGGACCTCCTTGTCGACGATCGCTGGTGTCTTTCTCTCGCGGTGGTAGCGGGCGAACAGACCCTCCGCCGGCGGAACCAGTCCGTAGTCGCTCAGGTCACCAACGCTCAGGCGACGAACGAGCCGCGCTGGGACATCCGCGATGCGTGGCGGCAGCGACAGCAAAGCAAGCGCGGGAACGTCGCCCGGCAGGCCACCCGACTGGCGCAGCATGATGTTCGGCTGTGTGCGCACCGCGACCCGCACTCTCCCGGCGCCGCCCTTAACCAGATCGAAGGCGATCTCCATCCCCGAGCAGCCGGGACCCACGACCAGTGCGTCCGCACCGCGGAACCGATTGGCGTTGCGGTACTCCGCGGCATGCAGTAGATGACCTTGGAAACGGTCGCGCGCCGGCCACCTCGGGATCAAGGGCGTGTGCTCGTAACCCGTGGCTACGACCACCTGCGCGGCGGTGTCCTTGCCGAGCGAGGTATGCAACTCCCACCGGCCATCGACAGCCTCGATCCGATCTACGCGCGTTCCAAAACGGATATCGAGTCGGTGCCGCTCGGCGTAGTCCTCGAGGTATCGCACGGTTTCGTCGCGCGAAGGAAAAAGCGCCGTGCCCTTGGCATAGCGGGAGTGGGGCAGCGTCGAGGTCCAGCGACACGTGTTCAGCCTCAGCCGGTCATAGCGCCCGCGCCAGGACGCTCCGACCGCGTCCGCACGCTCCAACACGACCGATCGCACTCCCGAATGTGCGAGCTCCGCCGCCATCGCCAGTCCGGCGGGCCCCGCGCCGATGATCCTGATGGCCTGATCGCTCATCTATGCCTCTGCGGGGGCGGATGACGCCCGCTCGATCACCGATCAGATGATCCCAGGTGCAGGATCGAGCGATGCATTAGCCCGTCTCGTACTCGTCATGGCGCCGCACCCACAACGGCATCGAGGCGCTCTCGTCGCGACCCTTCGGCGTCCGGTCCAGCAGGCCGTAGTAGGCCATTGCGGGCTCGAGGCCGCGGGAGCTCGTTACGTAGGTGCGGTAGACGGTCCCGTCCGACAGCGCGTACACGCTCAGGCCCGGTCCCTCGGCGACGTACCCCGCGACGTCCGTCCCGCACAAGCGCGCGTTCTCCTCGACGGTGGGCGGGATCGCGCCGTCCAGGAACGGCTTCAGCTCCTCCTCTGTGTGCAGGAAGCCGAGGTCGCGGTTGAAGTCGCTGCCGCCGCTCGAGACCCACTCGATGCCCCAGCCCATCCGCTCCCTGTAGGCGAGGAGCTTCTCGAGCGGCGCGCGTGAGGCGAGCAGCAGAGTGGTGTCCCTGGCCTTCAGGTGGGCGACCTGGGGGTCGAGCGTGTCCGCGATCGAGGAGCAGACCGGGCAGCCTGCGTCGTATGGCGGCCCGAACATGAAGTGATACACGAGCAGCTGGGAGCGGCCGTCGAAGAGATCGGCGAGGGTCTTCGTGCCGTCCTCGGTCTCGAACCGGTACTCCTTATCGACCCGGACCCAAGGCAGCTCGCGCCTCTTTTTGGCCAGCTCGTCGCCGCGGCGGGTGAGCTCCTTCTCCTCCTGTAGCAGCTCGTCGCGCTCCGCCTGCCACTCCTCCTGCGTGCCGATCCGATGCTTTGTCATCAGCGTGCCTCCTTCTGTTTGGGTCCGCGGGCAGTCTATATAGTTAGCAAAATGGCTAACGATGCGTTCAAGGCGCTCGCGCATCCGCTGCGGCGCGACATCGTGGAGCGGCTCAGCGGGGGGGTGGCGACCGTCGGAGAGGTGACCCGGGACTTTGGCGTCTCCAAGCCGACCATCTCACGGCACCTGAAGATGCTGGAGCAGGCAGGCGTCGTGAGCCGGGTGATCGACGGCAGGACCCACCGCCTCGCGCTGCGGCCGGAGGTGCTTGCCGAGGCCTCGGATTGGATAGAAAGCCAGCGGGAGCGCTGGGAGCGCCTCTTCGATGTCGTCGGCGAGTACCTGGAGGAACGGAAGGAGCGACGTTGAGCGAGAAGTCCGGCCACGTGGTGCGCATCGAGCGGACCTTCGCGGCTAGCGCCGAGGATGTCTTCGACGCCTGGACCAGTCCCGACGTGATGCGGCGCTGGTTCCACTGCGCCCCCGACTGGGACACGCCGGAGGCCGAGGTCGACCTTCGGGTGGGCGGGAAGGTCCGGGTGGTGATGCGAAGGCCCGACGGCACCGAGGCCGAAGCGCAGGGTGTATACACGCTGATCGACCGGCCGCACCGGCTGGTGATGACCTGGATCTTCGACGACGATCCCTCCAACGAGCAGCTGATCGAGCTCTCCTTCTCGGGGTCCGAGCGCTCGACGACGGTGCTGATGGTCAACAGCGGCATCTCGACCGACCGGCGCCGCGGCGCCCAGGACGAGGGATGGCACGGGTGCCTCGACGAGCTCGAGCGCCTACTTGCCGGCTGATTCGACGAGCGGGGGACCGGATCGAGCGGCTGCTCGCGGCGGTGAACACGGAGGGACACAATGCAGGTCGGCATGCCTGGGCGACAGCCGATCACGGCGAGGTTCCGTCCGAGTGCCTGGCGCTGCTCTATCCACCCGGGCCGGACGGCCTGACGGCGATCGAGCTCGCGTCCCGGATCAACTCCGACACTTCGACCGTAGAGCGACAACTCGAGGACCTCGCAGACCTCGGCTACGTGGAACTGGATGAGGCGGAGGGCACCGACGCGCCTCGAGCAGCGCTGACCGCGGAAGGCTACGACCTGCTGAGGATCACCGAGGACGTGCTGCTGGCCACCTCCGCGCCGGCTTCGGTTCGCGAGTCCGATCCGCGCTAGCTACGAGCACCAGGTCTGACGCGCCGTCATCCGCGGGCGCAGCGCTCGCGGGTGATCGACGGATCTCCCCGTCGCCGAGCTAGCCCGTGAAACGAGGAGCGACAAAGGGCGAGGCGCAGCGCACCACGGTCAGCGAGCGCGTGACCGCGGCTGGTTTGGGCGAGCCCACCATCGTGATCTTCGCCACCAGCTTGTGGGCGCCCAGTCTGAGCTTTGCCGTGCCGATCGTGATTCGCAGCTGGCCGTTGTGCGCGTTCTTGGCGCTCAGCGTCCTGAGCTTGTGACCGTCCAGGTAGAACGTGACGCTCGCGACGCTTGCGGCCTTCACGCTCACCGTGAAGCTCTGGCGCACGCAGCCTTGCGGGCCTTTCAGCGCCGGCGCCGCCGCCACGAACGGGCTGACTTGTGCTTTCGGCGCTGGCGAGGTGGCTGGCGGCACGCTGACTTCGACCGGCGGCGTTTCGTGGCTGATCGGCGGTTCGCCGGGCGGCGTGGCGGTGACGACCGCCGCGTTGGTGTAGACGCCGACCGCGTTCAGCACGTGGCTGCAGGTGTAGAAGGCGGTTTCGCCGGGCGCGATCGGGCTCTGGCTCGCGGCCGAGATCGCGCCCGCGTCGCATTTGGGGTCCGACAGGGCGCCGAGCGCCAGCGTGGTGTTGCCGGTGTCCTTGACGGTGATCTTGTATTCCACCGTCTGGCCCAGTTTGCCGGTCAGTTTGGCGGTCGTGTA
>Ga0066710_100004243_pt1 | contig 12608 bp, 12 predicted proteins | sample GraSoiAngelo_159_FD_79666 | JGI IMG/M metagenome (GOLD analysis project Ga0066710, IMG submission 79666) | Grasslands soil microbial communities from the Angelo Coastal Reserve, California, USA - 14_1009_16_40cm | ecosystem: Environmental > Terrestrial > Soil > Grasslands | place: USA...
CCGTGCCCGCGGCGCGGGCCCCACCGCCGTGATCGCGATCGTGGTCGTGCGCGGGCATGCGAGCCAAGATATCCCTTACGATCCGGAGCTACGAGCAGGAGAGCCCATGGCGATCGACTTCAGCTTCCCCCCCGAGCTCGAGGCGCTGCGCCTCAAAGTGCGCGAGTTCATCGACACGGTGGTGCGGCCCACCGAAGAGGCGATGGACGAGAGCAACCGCGACCAGCTCGTCGCGGGCATCATCAAGATGCGAAAGGCGGCCCACGAGTGGGGGCTGTGGCTGCCGCACATGCCGGCCGAGTACGGCGGCATGGGGCTCGGCCACGTCGCGATGGCGGCGGTGTCCGCGGAGGCGGCGAAGTCGCGCTACGGACCGTTCGCGCTCAACGCGCAGGCGCCCGACGAGGGCAACATGCACACGCTCTTGCACTGGGCGACCGACGCGCAGAAGGAGATCTACCTGCGGCCGCTGTGCGAGGGCCGCTCGCGCTCGTGCTTCGCGATGACCGAGCCCGAGGTGGCGGGCTCCGATCCGACGCTGATCCAGACGCGCGCGGTGCTGGACGGCGACGAGTGGGTGATCGACGGCCACAAGTGGTTCATCTCGGGCGCGCGCGGCGCCAAGTTCGCGATCCTGATCGCGCGCACCGAGGACGCGCCGGAGATCCCGCAGGCCGGCAACAGCGCGTTCCTGGTCGACCTGCCGGCGCCGGGCTGGGAGATCGTGCGCGACGTCGAGACGATGTCGGGCGGGCACAACCACTGCGAGATCCGGATCACCGGCCTGCGCGTGCCGGCCGACCGCATGCTCGGCGGGCGCGGGCAGGGCCACCTGCTCGGCCAGGCGCGGCTCGGCCCCGCGCGGCTCGCGCACTGCATGCGCTGGCTCGGCCAGGCGGAGACCGCGCTCGACATGATGGTCGACCGCGCTACCAAGCGCTTCGCGCACGGGTCGCTGCTCTCCGAGAAGCAGGGGATCCAGTGGATGATCGCCGACTCCGCGATGGAGCTGTACCAGGCGAAGCTGATGGTGCTGCACGCCGCCTATCTGATCGACGAGGGCGCCGACTTCCGCAGCGAAGTGTCGATGGCGAAGCACTTCGTCGCGAACATGCTCGGCCGCGTGATCGACCGCGCGATCCAGGTCCACGGCGCGCTCGGCTACTCCACCGACACGCCGCTCGCGCAGATGGCGACTCAGGCGCGCTGGGCGCGCTTCGCCGACGGCGCCGACGAGGTGCACCAGTGGCGGATCGCCCAGCGCACGATCGACGCCTATCAGCGCGACGGCAGCACGCGCGCGGCGACCGGAGACCTGCCGCTCTGAAGTGCGCGCGGATCGGGGCATGGGCCTGGACGTCGGCGGTCGCGCTGTGCGCGGCCGGCTGCGCGCCGGAGGCATGGAACGCCGAGGAGTGGGCGGCCGGGCACCCGGAGCTCGCCGGGAAATCGATCGGGCGGCTCGGCGACGTCACGCCCTACCTGCTCGCGTCCGACGGCGAGCTCGTGTTCTTCCTCTGTCGCTGGCCACTCGACGCGCCGCTGCGCGTGTCGCTGCCACCCGACGCCAACGCGTACGAGCGCAAGTTGTTCGAGAAGGCGCTGCGCGCGTGGGAGGCGGTCGTGAGCGGACTGCACTTCGAGGTGGTCGAGGGCAGCGCGCCCGTGCGGCTGCGCTTCCGCGAGACCGGTCCCGAGGGCGCGAGCACCGCGGTGGATTGCGAGGTGGCGACGCCGTTGGCCGCCGGCGACCCGCTCGACGCGCGGCTCGTGTCGGCGCAGATCGACTTGCGCCGCGAGGAGCGCGATCCGTGGGGCAAGCCGGTCGAGCTCGCAGAGAGCCAGCTGCTCGGCGGCGTCACGCACGAGCTCGGCCACGCGCTCGGACTCCAGGGGCACGCGAACAGCGGCAAGAGCGTGATGGTGCGCGAGACGTCTTCGGTCGAGAAGATCGGCGAGAAGCTCAACGACGAGAAGAAGCCGAAGCCGCTCCAGGAGCCCGCGATGCAGGCGCTCTATTCGCTGCCGTCCGGCACCGTGATCGAGCGGCGCCGCCTGGCACCCGGCGCCACCCGGCAGATCGACGAGATCGCCCAGCGGGCGCGTGCGCAGGGCGCGGTGCGCGTGAAGGTGCGCGTCGGCGACCGCGCCGCCGCGGTGCGCTGGGGACCGGGACCTGACCTCGTGTATTTCCTGAAGGAGCCGGCCAAGATCCTCGATAAACATCTCGAGTTCGGGGAGGCGCTGACGATCCCTTAGGGCGGGAAAGCGCCAAGCGAGCGCATCCCGCCGCAGCGCGCCCCGCTAGCCCGCCTTCTGACCCGTCTTCTGACCCATCTCGCGCACCTTGTTCGCCAGATTCGCGGCGGGCGCGACCTCGCCGAGCGCCTTCAGCACGAGCGAGAGGTGATGGGCGACCTCGACGTTGCGCGGCTCGAGCGCGAGCGCGCGCTCCAGGTGCTGGCGCGCGCGCACGGGATCGGAGGGCGCCGCCTTGAACAGCGCCCAGCCGAGCGAGCCCTGATAGGTGGCGTCCTCGGGCCAGAGCTCGACCGCAGGACGCAGGAATTCGAGCGCGCCGCGGAAATTGCCCTGCCGCATCAGGATCTTCCCCTTGCGATAGTTGGTCTCCGCCGCCGCCAGCCGCTCGGCGTCGAGATCCGTCTCGTCGGAATCGAGCGACGCGTCGTAGCTGCGGCGGCGCTTCGCATCCGCGAGGACGGCGTGCGCCTTGCCGATCGCCGCGAACACGCGGCCGGCCTTCTCGCGCGTCTCTCGGTCGAGGCCCGCGCGCGCGAGCGCGTCGGGGTGGAAGCGCTTGGCGGCGTCGAAATACGCGCGCTTGACCGCGGCCGGCGCGGCGGCGCGGTCGATGCCGAGCAGCCCGTAGTAGTCGAGTTCGTCGAGGCGCACGTACTTCTGGCTGACCTCGAGCGCGAGCACCTCGTTCATGCCCGCCGCGGAGGCTCCGGCGGGTGCGGCGCTGCGGCCGTTCCCGGCCGCGGCCGAGGCGGGCGCGACCTCGATCAGCACGATCTCCACGTCGCCGTCCGCCTCGCTCTCCTTCTCGCGCCCCGGCGCGCGGTAGTCGACTGCCTGCACCGCGTCGACCACCCACGCCGCGGCGATCGCGCGCGGCGAGCACGCGAGCTGGAGTGCGTTCCAGAGCGTGCGCGTGCCGTCGAGCGCGCCGAGGAACGCGGCCACGGCGTCGTCCGTGCGCAGCCGGCCCTCGATCGGCCCGAGGCGCCGGTTGCGCGCGATCGCCTCGTTCATGTGCGGCGCGAGATCTGCGAGCACGCGGTCGGCGCTCCAGTGCGTCTCGATACCCTCCTGGATCAGCGCGAGCAGATCGGCGCGAAACGGCTGCGCGCCGTCGGGCGGCGTCGGCTCGTGCTGGAGGTCGTAGCTGCCGCGCGGCCAGCCGAAGCACTCGACCAGGCGCGCGCGCACCTGCTCCTTCAGCGCGAGGAACAGGCTCTTCGGGTCGAGCAGGCCGAGCTCGAGCAGCGCGACGCCTTCCTTGACCTTGTGCTCGGCGACGTGGGTCGCCACGCTGTAGTACTGGTCGCGGGTGAGCCGGCCCGCGTCGAGCAGCCAGAGCCCGAGCGTCTCGCTCGCGAGACTCGACTCGGCCGAGATCGGTGCGCCGCGCTGGAAGCGGAACGACTTCTCGAGGCGCTCGCGCCGCAGGCGCAGGCAGCCGTCGAAGCGGGCCGCCGAGAGCTCGAGCAGGAGGCGGGGCAGGGGTATCCGATCCAGCCCTCCGGTGTCCGGGATCGCCGCCATCGTCTCGGTTTCGGGCGTCCCGCGCGCCGACTTGATCGGCCGTGGCGCCGTCCCGGTCGTTCAGAGGGAGCGGCGCTGCGAACGCGCGATCTGGAACGCCAGCGCGACCGCGGCCTCGAGGCCCTTCTCGACGAGCAGCGGCGGATGCACGAGGTCCGCGAGCACGCGCTCGGACAGCGGCGAGGGATCGACGAAGATCACCTCGGCGCCCCAGCCCTCGGCGGTCTGCACCAGCTGCTCGAGCGCGAGTGCGCCGAACGCCTCGTCGATGATCGCGCCGCCGAGGTCGACCGCGATCACCGAGACCGCGGACGCCGCCGAGTCGCGCGAGAGCAGCTCGAGCGCCTGGAGCGTCTCGTTCGGCCCCGCGTAGGGCAGCACCATCACGGGTCCCCAGATGTGCACGGCCGCGGCGTCGCGGTCCATGCTGCCCGTGCTCGCGGTCTCTTCGGGCAGCGCGCGTTCGGGGCCGCGCGAGCAGCGATCGCGCACGAGCGCGCGCATCTTGGCGAACGGCAGTGCGGCGAGGCTGCGCGCGGCGCGCGGATCGCCGTGGCTCGACCACTGCGCCGCCTCGCGCGCCACGAACTCGCACGCGTGATGGCCGGTCGCGCTGCAGCTCGTCTCGACCGCGATCAGATCCGCGTCGAACGCCCCCGACAGCCAGCCCGAGGTATAGCCGGCGCTCAAATAGCAGACGGATTCGGTGCGCCGGCCGATCGCCGAGAGGTAGGCGGCGGCCTCGTGGCGGTCGGGCCATGCGCCCTCGAGGCAGATCGCGCCCGGCGCGCCCGCGAACTCGCGCGAGCGGCACGGCATGCGCAGGGGCAGGAGCAGCGAGACGCCCGGCGCGTCGGGGCGCGCCTCCGCGGTCGCCGCGAGCGCGCGCGTGACGTCCTGGAGCCCGTGCAGGAACCCCATCTGGAGCAGCGTCGCCGCGGTCTGCTCCGCGTCGAGCTCGCGCGCGAGCTCGCCGTGCAATGCGGCGAGGAAGTTCGGGTCGAGCACGACGCGCGAATCGCGTGCGAGCACGGCCTCGGCGTCGAAGCCGATCTCCGGAAGCAGGGGGGGCATGGGCGCTCGATCAATCCTGGATGAACGAATAGATGTCGAACTTCTGATTCTTCTTGATGAACGACTCGCCCTCGCGCTCGATCAGGCGCAGGAAGGGACCGGTCACGTTGGGGTCGAACTGGGTACCGGTGTACCTGTGGATCTCCGCGACGACCGCGTCGAGCGTGAGCGCCTTGCGGTACGGGCGATCGCTAGTCATCGCCTCGACCGTATCGGCGACCAGGATGATCCGGCTCGGCAGCGGGATCCGATCGCCGCGCAGGCGGTCCGGGTAGCCGCGGTCGGATCCGTTGTACCACTCGTGGTGGTGGCGCACGCACGGCGCCACGTCGCGCAGGAACTCGACCGGCTCGAGGATCCGGTAGCCGATCTCCGGGTGCGCCTTGATCTCGAGGTACTCCTCGGGCGTGAGCCGGTCGGGCTTCGTGATCACCGCGTCGCGCACGCCGATCTTGCCGACGTCGTGCAGCAGGCCCGCGATGTACACGCGCTCGATCACGTCCTTCGGGAAGCTCATCTCGCGCGCGATCTTCGAGGCGTACACGCCGACGCGCTCGGAGTGGCCGCGCGTGTAGGCGTCCTTCGCGTCGACCGCCTCCGACAGCGCGCGGATCGTCTGCACGTAGGCGGTGCGCAGCTGCTGGTGCTTCTCCGCGAGCTGCTTGGTGCGGTCGCGCACCTTGCCCTCGAGGTTCCGGTTCATGTCCTGCAGCTTGAAGTTCTGCTCGCGCGTGACCTGGTTCAGGCGCTTGATCTCGGCCTTCAGGTCGGCGTGGTCGAACGCCTGGCGCAGCGTCGCGCGCAGCTCGTCGTCGTTCCAGGGCTTGGTGATCAGCCGGTAGATCTCGCCGCGGTTGATCGCGTCGACCGCCACCTTCATCTCGGTGTAGCCGGTCAGCATCATGCGCACGATGTCGGGCTGGCGCTCGCGCACGTGCGCGAGGAAGTCGACGCCCGACATCTCGGGCATGCGCTGGTCGGTCACCACGACCTGGGCGGGATGCTTCTCGAGCACCTCGAGCGCCTCGGTGGTGCGGCTCGCGCACAAGACGTTCATGTCCTCGGAGCGCAGCAGGCGCTGGAGCGCCTTGAGGATGTTCACCTCGTCGTCGACGAAGAGGACGGTGTGTTGATGTCGCATGGCGGAGAGATTCCTATCAAGTGGCGTGCCAAGTGCGGGCCGAGGTGGGGAAATCGCGCACGGGCGCGGTGTTAGGGCGCGAATCGCCCATCGCCGGGAGGGGGCAGAATTCCCGAATCGGGGACTGGGACGGGTCAGGCGTCCCGAACCCGGGACGCGCGCGGTGCGGCTCCGGTATGCTCGCCGCTTCCAGCCCGATGGCCTTCGCTCGCCTTCGGTCACTGGATGCTCGGCTTCGCCGAGCATCCGTGGTGTCAACCCGCGGCTCTGCGAGCCGCCGGGATGACGGCGCTGCGCGAAACTTGCAAACGGAGTCTCGATGATGACGATCCAGCCGGTCCGCCCCGAGCTGTCGCTGCTCGACGGGCGCTTCTACGCCGACGACCCGCACGCGAACTTCCTCTGGATGCGCGAGCACGAGCCCGTCTACTGGGACGAGCAGGCGAAGGTCTGGGGCATCACCCGCCACGACGACCTGCAGGCGGTCTCGAAGGACTCGGAGACGTTCTGCAACCGCTACGGGATGCGCCCCGACGCACCGGCGGTGCCGTCGATGATCAACTTCGACGGCGACGTCCACAAACGGCGCCGCAACCTCGTGAACCGCGGCTTCACCCCGCGCCGCGTCGCGGAGCACGAGGCGAAGATCCGCACCCTCTGCGCGACGCTGGTCGAGAACGCCAAGCGCAAGGGCCGCGTCGACTTCGTGGCCGAGGTGGCCGCGCCGCTGCCGATGATCGTGATCGGCGACATGCTCGGCGTGGTGCCGGAGGACCGCGACCGGCTCCTGCGCTGGTCGGACGACCTGATCTCCGGCCTCTCGCTCTCCGCGCCGCCCGAGGCGGTCGCCGCCACGGCACAAGCCGCGCTCGAGTATTTCGCCTATTGCACCGAGGTGATCGCCGACCGCCGAGACCGCGTGCCCGCGGACGACCTGATGAGCATCCTCGTCCACGCCGAGATCGACGGGGAGCGCCTCGACGACGAGGCGCTCAAGCAGGAGTCGCTGTTGATCCTGGTCGGCGGCGACGAGACCACACGCCACGTGATCAGCGGCGGGATGTATCAGCTGCTCCGCAACCCCGACCAGCGGCGCAAGCTCGCTGCGAACCCGGCCGCGATCCCGGTCGCGGTCGAGGAGATGCTGCGCTGGGTGACGCCGATCCAGAACATGTCGCGCACCGCCACGCGCGACGTCGAGCTGCGCGGCCGCCGGCTGCGCGAGGGCGACAAGGTGATGCTGCTCTACCCGTCGGGCAACCGCGACGCGAGCGTGTTCGAGGATCCGTTCCGCTTCGACATCGGCCGCGACCCGAACCCGCACCTCGCGTTCGGCGGCTACGGCGCGCATTTCTGCCTCGGCTCCGCACTCGCCCGGCTCGAGCTGCGCGTGGTGTTCGAAGAGATCCTGTCGCGCGTCGAAGAGATCGAGCTCGTCGACGATGGCCGCCCCCCGTACCGCAACTCGAACTTCATCACCGGCATCGAGTCGCTGCCGGTGGAGGTGCGCTGAGCACGGCCCCGCTCAGTGCTGCGCGGGGTGGTGGCCGAGCGGGTCCTGGAACGTGAAGCGCATCGGCGCGCCGACCAGCGGCCCGAGCGGCTTCGCGATCTCGGTCGGCCGCGTGAGCGCGACGATCGGCGCCACGGGAAAGACGTAGAACGCAGCGCCGATCACGGTGGTGATCAGCCCGATCGGGCGCATCACGGCGACGTCGAAGATGACCGGAACGCTGGCGGGCTCATCCGAGAGCTCGGCCACGCGGTCGGCGCGAGCGGGCAGGGCGAGCGTCAGCGCGAGGCCTGCGGTGGCGAAAGCAGCGGCAACGTGTCGGATCCGATTCGGCATCGGCGGGGTCCCTCCAGCGAGTTCTCTCCTTATCGACCGCCGGGGACCCGGCTGTAGGGCGGGAGAGCGGTTCCGGCTATTCCGGCCAGGCCGGCCAGTCGCGCGAAACGGAAAGCTTCCACTGCGGCGCGCGCCGCTCGAGGTAGGCCACCACGCCCTCCACGGCGTCGGCGCGCGCCATCAGGTGGTGGTGGAGTGCGGTCTCCCGGCGCTCGATCGCCGCGGGATCGAGCAGCGAGCTCTCCCAGAGCAGCCGCTTGGTGACCGCCACCGAGAGCGGCGCGGTGTGCTCCGCGATGTCGCGCGCGATCGCGAGCGCCGTCGCCAGCACCTCCGCGGCGGGCACCACGCGCGAGGCGAGTCCGAGCTGCTCCGCCTCGCCCGCGTCGATCTTGCGGCCCGTGAGCAGGAGATCGGCGGCCCGGCTCACGCCGACGATCCGCGGCAGCGTGAAGTGCGCGTATGCGTCGGGCATCACGCCGCGCCGCACCTGCACCACGCCGTACTTCCCCTCGCGCGCGAGGATTCGCAGGTCGCACTGCAGCGCCATCGTGAAGCCGAGCCCGATCGCGTGGCCGTTCACCGCGGCGATCACGGGCTTGCGGATCGCGAACGCGGGCGGATCGAACGCCGCCGCGCTGAAATCCGCGGGCTCGCGCGCGGCGAACGTCTCGCCGCCGGGTGCGAGGTCGGCGCCGGTGCAGAACGCATCGCCGGCGCCCGTGAGCACGACGGCGCGGATCGCGTCGTCCTCGTCGCAGCGCCGATAGGCGGCGCCGAGCGCCGCGCCCATCGCGCCGCTGAACGCGTTGCGGTGCTCGGGCCGATTCAGCGTGATCCGCGCGACGCCGCGCTCGACGTCGAAGCGCAAGTCTTCGGTCATGCCGAGGGGCCGGCGGGCTCGATCTCGACGATCGCGCGCGCGTCGATGCGGCCGGTGAGCCGCGAGAAGAAGTCGACCAGCATCATCTGCCAGCCGTATTTCGCGCGCAGCGCGGCGTAGGCGTCCCGCACGGTGGCGGCGTCGTCGACGACGCGCCCGCGCGCATCGATCCAGCCGCCGCGCAGGCCGCCGCGCACGTTGCAAACGGCCACGCGCGCGCGCGACCCGTTGCGCAGCCGCTTCACCTTCCCCGCATCCCCCTCGGTGAACACGTAGAGCCGCTCGCCGCGCCGCGCGAACCAGACCGGCGTCTTCACTTCGCGACCGTCGCGCCGGAACGTGGCGAGATTGATGTAGGCCGCGTGGTCGAGGTCGGAGAACTTCGTGTGCTTCATGCGGCGGGACGTTACCTCGCGCCCGATTCCGTTCACCTTCCGTGAAGTACAACTCGGTTGAAGCTCCACGGGCCCCGGAGTATGGTGCTCACTCGGGCGGGGGGAGCCATGCGACAGGCAACTCGTATGCAACGCGCGGCGCGCTTCGCGTGGCTGCTCAGCCTTCCCTGGCTCTGCGCGGGCACCTCCGATCCCGGCGTGCTGCTCGAGCTCGACCGCGACCACTACCAGGTGCGCGCGCGCGACCTCGCCTCGGGCGCGGAGGGTCCGAGCCTTCGCGTGGTGCTCGGCTCGCCTGCGCACCCGACGCCGAGCGGCAACTTCCCGCTGCGCGTGATCGTGCGCAATCCGGGCTGGATCCCCGGCGCGACGGCGCGCTCGTACGGCGCGCATTCGGTCGCGCCGTCGAGCCGCGGCCCGCTCGGCGTGGGCAAGATCCCGTTCGCCGAGAGCGGCGAGATCGCGCTGCACGGCGGCGCCAACCCGCTCCTGCTCGGCAAGCCGGTCTCGCTCGGCTGCGCGCGCGCGACCGATGAAGATCTGCTGCGGCTGTTCGACTGGCTGGAGGAACGGCACGCGATCGGGGACCCCGTCGCGGACGCAGGCGGCGAGCTGCGCCAGTACTTCCGCCGCCCCGCCCGCGTGTCGGTTCGCTAGCTCGGCGGCGCGGAAGCCCCCGCATCTCTCACCGGCAGATCCGCCCTGCAACCGCGCGCGCGCGCGCGCTTCGAATTCGTGAGCGCGCGCGCGCCTTTTAACACGTTTGGCCGGTTGCTCACCACTCATGGCCATGAAACGTGTGTATCCGTCTACGCTGCGATGCGCGATTGCCTCTGTCCTCGCACTCGGTGTGGCCTTCGTCGCGACGGTATCCGCGAACGCGCTGCCGACCTACTGGGACCGCGAGGATTTCAACGGCTCCGGCAAGGGCTGGGGCGTGACGGCGGCGACCGCAAACGCCGCTGGCGTCCCGATCGTGGACGCCCCCGGGCTCGCCGCCGTCCCGGCTGCGCTCGCGATCGGCCGCGTGCTGGACCCTTCGACGTTGTTTGTCCCGGTGCCGCTCGGGAGCGGGCCCGCGACGGTCACCTCGACCTGGACCGCGACCAACAACACAGGGAGCGCGATCCAGAACGCCTATCTCGTGTTCGCGCGGCCGGAAACGAATACAGAGCACATACCGTCCGTCACGTACGACCCGGCTAACGTCGGCCTCACGCTGGGCGCCAACTGGGTGATCCTGAAGCTTGATGCCGCGGGGATTCCCGTGTACTACCCCGCCGTCTCGCTGGGGACGCTCGCCAATGGCGCTGCCGCCGCCTTCCCGCTCTTCTACACGCTGCAGCAGAATCCTCCCCAGGTGTTCAATCAACCCTTCAACGATGATCTGGGGATCCCCGCGTGGAAACTCGCTTTCTTGACGGGAACGCCGATTCCCGAACCGTCGACCGGTCTGCTCGTGGCCATCGGCCTGCTGGGGATCGCGCGCCTGCGCCGCCAGCATTCGTGAGCGCACTCGCACGGGTCCTCGCGGCTCTGGCCGTCGGGGTCGCGGCGCTGCCCGCGCTCGCCGCCGACGAGGTCCCCGTACTGCGCCAGCGCGCCGAGCAGCTCGCGGCGAGTGGCCATTGCGACGAGGCGATTCCGCGCGCGCGGCGCGCGCGCGAGATCGATCCGCGCGACGCGCGCGCCGCGCTCGTCGAGGGGCGCTGCCTGCTGCGGCTAGGCCAGTACCGCGAGTCGATCCCGGTGCTCGAAGCCGCGCGCGAGATCGACCCGAAGGCGACGGGCGTCGCGGCCGATCTCGCCCAGGCGCACTACCACCTCGACGAAATCGACGCCGCGAGCGCGGAGCTCGATCGCGCCGAGCGCGAGAACCCGAACGACGCGCGCACCCAGCTCTACCGCGGCCTCGTGCTGTCGCGGCAGGCGAAGCAGCGCGAAGCGGCGGTCGCATTCGACCGCGCGAGCGGGCTCGACCCGGGCCTCACCGGGGTCGCAGGGCTCTACGCGGGGCGCAGCTGGGCGAGCGCGCAGGAGCGCGCCAAGGCGAAGGCGGCGCTCGAACGGGCGCGCGCGGCCGATCCCGACTCCGAATGGGGACGCACGGCGGCGCAGGAGATCGAGGTGCTCGATGCGCCGAACCGGCGCCACGTCTGGGCGAAGCTGCGCGCCGGCGTCGAGCACGACTCGAACGTGACGCTGCAGAACGACATCCCGTACAGCGCGCTGCAGATCTCGCGGGACCCGAACCTGGCGCACGCGCGCGAGCACGAAGACACCGTCGCGGTGTTCGAGGCCGAAGGCGGGTTCGAGTTCCTGCGCGACGAGAAGCAGTCCGCGGGCACGGCGATCGGCTACAGCGGCAACGCCCACGACCGCGTTCCCGAGCTCGATCTCCAGTTCCCGTGGCTCACGGCCTGGTACGACCGGCGGCTGTCGGAGCACACCTGGGTGCGACTCCAGCCGTTCGGCGGCTACGCGTGGCTCGACGGCGACGAGTACCTGGGGCTCGGCGGCGCGACGGCGTCGATCGCGCACGAGTTCACCGACCGCTTCACGGGCCAGCTGTACACGCGCGTGTTCGCCAACGATTTCCTGTACAACCTCGACCGCGATCCCGAGGTGGCCGTCTCCGCCGGTCCGGCAGTCGCGGACCGCTTCCGGCGCTTCCGCAACCGCGACGGCGTCGAGTACGACGCGGGAGTGGAGGGCCGGTTCGCGCTCTTGCCGGGGCGCACCACGCTGCGCGCAGGCAGCGAGTACCAGCGCTACGAATCCGAAGGCCGCGACTGGGAATACCACGGCAGCCGCACGTGGCTCGGCGTGACGCAGGCACTCCCATGGCGCTTCGTGCTCGACGTCGTGGGCAGCTACGGCTGGTATCCCTACGACCACACGTCGAGCTACGACGAAGACCTCCTGCGCTACCTGGTGGGCAAGGGGCCCGAGCGCGAGGACCAGATCTGGGACGTGCAGGGCGAGCTCCGCTACCCGGTCACGGACTGGCTCGAACTCTCGGCGCGCGGGGATTACACGGACGCCGAGTCCAATGTTCGCGTCTTCGACTACGACCGCTGGATCGCGGGGGGTTACCTGACCGTGACCTGGGGCCACACAATGTGAACGGAGGCCAATGGCCATGTCGAAGCAGACCGTTCTCTTCCTCGCGCTCGGTGCGGTGGCAGGCTCCCTCGTTCTCGGAGCCGCGGCATTCGCCGCAGACGAGCTCGGCCGCGTGAGTGCGGTGGCGGGCGAAGCCACCGCGCAGCAGCCCGGCGCGCAGCCGCGCGCGCTCGCGTGCGGCGATCCGGTATTCGCGGGCGACACGCTGCGCACGGGCAGCGACTCGCACGTGGGCGTTCAGCTCGACGACGTCGCCACCCACCTCGACGCGAACAGCCAGGTCGAGATCGGCCGCACCGCCGAGGGCACACCGTCCGCGCGCCTGCTGGCCGGCAAGGTGCGCATGATCGA
>Ga0066710_100004244_pt1 | contig 12607 bp, 15 predicted proteins | sample GraSoiAngelo_159_FD_79666 | JGI IMG/M metagenome (GOLD analysis project Ga0066710, IMG submission 79666) | Grasslands soil microbial communities from the Angelo Coastal Reserve, California, USA - 14_1009_16_40cm | ecosystem: Environmental > Terrestrial > Soil > Grasslands | place: USA...
TGCGAGCCAGACGAGGCGCGAGGTAGCCGGGAGCGCAGACGTAGCAGCGCTACGTTGAGCATCCCGGCGACCGAGCAACGACGTATGGCTACGGAAATCGGCCCATTCGCGATCAGCTCGCCTTTTTGGTGAACCATTTGGCTTGATCGGACTTGTCGACCTGCTCCTGCTGGTTGATCCTCCAGTCGCCGTTCTCCTTCACGAGCGTGTACAGCTCATACTCGTCGGCGCCGAGCTGGTTCAAAAATTTGTCTTGGGAGCTCAGAATGTTCGGGACCTTCGCGGTCTCCCCTTCGACCTTGGCCGGGTAGACGTCGAACTTGAAGATCTTCACGTCCGCCGTCTGCATCATGTACTTCTGCTCCTTGGCCCACGCCTCGGCGTCCTTGCCACCGGCCATGGCCTTCGAGATCTGCTTGTACGCCTGATCGTATTTTTGATCCTGCATCGCCTTCAGATACTGGCGAACCGTGTCTTCGGGGGTGCTCGCCGCTCGCGCAATCGTCGCGGCGGCAATCGTCGTCAGCGCGGTGGCGAGCACTGCCAGCGTTCGTAACCTGGTCATGAGCGTCCTCCTTCTGTGCGAAACCGCATGTGATCGACGATACGAAACGGACCGCTGCAAGGCAACGACGGTCGGCGGGCGGTGTTACTGCGATGGCAGCTCGGCATCGTCCCGTCGCTTCGCCCGCCGTCGAGCAGGAAACGACGCCACACCCGCAATGCGCCTGGCGTGGCACGCGGGTTGCTGCATGCCATGGCACCCGCCGTGGTATACACGGCGGCACATGAGCGCGAGCGGAGGACGGAGAACCATGGACCGCGACCCCGAGGCAGCGTCGAGCGGGAATCCCGCCGACCCGCAATCGATCCGCGAGCTGCGCGCGCGCCTCGGCCTCACCCAGGAAGAGTTCGCGCATGCGATCGCGGTGACGGTGTCGACCGTCAACCGGTGGGAGAACGGCCACGCGACGCCGAGCAAGCTGGCGTGGCGCGCGATTCAGTCACTCATGAAGAAGCGCGGCGCCGCGTCGCGCTGAGCCGCGTCGCGCACGACCGGTTTCCCTGAGCTGCCCGTCCGGATTCAGCCGATCTCGGCGCTGGGGCGACGTAAGCGCGCCCGCCCGACCGCGTCCTCGACGACGCGAACGATTTCGGCATCCGCCACCCCGGCAGCCACCGGCGTACAGCCGGCGGCGAGCGGTCCCGCCGTCTCCGTGGCGAGCAGGACGACGGGGAGCCGGCGCGTCGTCGCATGGCCGCGTAGGAAGGCGACCGCGCCGTCACCGTCGACGTCGCGCACCGCCTCGACGATCGCGACGTCCGCATCGTGCTCGGCGGCGCAGCGCACGAGTTCCCACCTGTCGGCCGCCGTGAATACGGCGTGCCCGCCGGCCTCGAGGGCCGCGCGCAGCGACGCCGGCGCTCGCGATGACAAGGGCCCGACGGCGATTCGCAACGACGTTCCGTCGCGGCGCGCCCGCAGCGCGCGCTCGACCGCGGCCCGCAAGCTCTCGACGTCGACCGGCTTCGCGACGACGTCGACGGCGCCGAGACCACGCGCCAGCATGCGCTCGGGTTGCACCGTCAGCATCACGACCGGAATCGCGCGCGTCGCCTCGCTGTGCTGCAGGATCCGGAGCACGTCGTAGCCGCTCAGATCGGGCAAGACGACGTCGAGCAGCACGAGATCGGGCCGCTCGACACGCGCGACGTCGAGCGCCTGCACGCCGCGCTCGACGCGCAGCAGCCGGTAGCTCGCCCCCAGCGACACCTCGATCACGGTGCCGAAATCGGCGTCGTCGTCGATCAAGAGGACCGTCGGGCGTCGCGCCGCCCCTGCCTCGGCGCCGTCGGCGGATTTCGCCACCGTCGCCGCCGCGACGGCGAGCGGCAGCACCACCGTGAACGTCGAGCCGAGATCCTCCTCGCTCTCGACCGTGATCCGTCCGCCGTGGCGATCGACGATCGCTTTCGAGATCGCGAGACCGAGGCCGGTGCCCGGCTCCTCGCTGCGGGCGGCGTGGAGACGTTGGAAGCGCTGGAAGAGACGTCCATGGTCGCTCGCCCGGATGCCGACGCCCCAGTCGCGGACGGCGATCGCGAGCTCGTCGGCGTTGCACGTCACGCGCACCAGCACGCGGCCGCCCGTCGGGGAGAACTTCACCGCGTTCGACACCAGGTTCGTCAGCACCTGGATCAAGCGGTCGCGATCGCCGGCGATGAGCGGCAGATCGGGATCGAGCTCGCAGCCGATCGCGATGTCGCGTCCGGCCGCGTACGCGCGCAGGCCCGCGATCGCCTCCTCGATCAGCGACCCCGGCGCGACGGACGCGAACGTCAGATCCATTTTTCCGAGCTCGAACTGCGAAATGTCGAGGATGTCGTTGATGAGGCGGATCAGCCGGTCGGTGTTCTTCAGGCTGATCACGAGGAGCTCGCGCTCGATCGTCGACAGGGTCGCCGCCTTGCCGAGGACGAGCTGCAGCGATCCCTTGACCGACGTGAGCGGCGTGCGTAGCTCGTGCGAGACCGTCGACAAGAACTCGCGCCGCACCATCTCCAGCTCGCGTTCCTGCGTGCGGTCCAAGAGCAGAAACCCGCGGCCGACGATGACCCCCGCGGCGTTTCGTACCGGCTCGCTCCTCCATTCGTAGACGCGCAGCCGCTCGTCGTCCACGGCGCTGATCTCGCCGCGCTCCGTCGCCGGCGGCGTGGTGTACAGCTGGCGGACGGCGCGCACGAACGCGTCGCTGTCGGCCACGGCGGCACATCCGAGCTGCGGCGGGAACGTCTCGCCGCGCCGCACCGACGGGCCGAGAATCGCCGACGCTTGCGCGCTCGCGTGCGTGATCATGCCGCGCGGATCGGTGACGACGATCGCATCAGAGGCGACGGCGAGCGCCCACGACAGCTCCGGCCCGACCTCGAGGGCGCCGTTCACGGCGGTCCCGGCGGGGACATGCGCGTCGCTTCGAACCGTCGCGCGCGCCCCGTCGCGGCGACGCCATCCGAGCACCGTCGCGAGCGCGACGGCGAGCGCCGCACACACGGCGATCGCAACGACGCGCGGCGCCGAGAGCAGCAGCGGCGCGAGTGCGACGAGCGAGGTGCCCGGGATCCAGCGCAGCGCCGCCGTCACATCGACGCCGGCGTCGCCGCCTCCGGCGGAGGAGTCGAGCGCGACGGAAGCGCCGGGAGTCGAATGTGGGACGGCCATCAATGCTCCGGGGCTCCGGGCGCGATGCGAAGCAGCAAGGAGCGTGCCCCACCGGGAGGCGGCATCGGCCGCGTTTGCCGGTCGCGCGGCGACGAGAACGCGCACGCTCGTCACGCGTTTGACGCCGTCGACGTAGAAGCGGCGACACCGTATCGCGCCGATCACGAGTCGCGGCCAAAAAACCCTCCGCTTTCGCGCCCGGCGATCGGCCGCGGTGTGTGTCAGGCTAACTCACCGCCTGGCATGCGTCTTGCGAACCCGCTCTCTACCGCACACGCGGAGCACAACCGCGATCGGCCGACGCTCGTCCCGATCGCCCACTTGTTGCGCGTGATGCGTCAGCATCGGGGAGGAACATGGGCGTGCACGACAGACATCGGGTGCTCGTGGTCGAGGACGACCCGGACATCCGGCGCATCCTGCAGCTCTTCCTGAGCGAGCGCGACTTCACGGTCACGACCGCCGAGAGCGCGGACGCGGCGCTCGGTGCGCTCGCCGCAGCCCCTGTCGATCTCATCCTCTCCGACGTCCGCATGCCCGGGATGAGCGGCATCGAGCTGCTGCATCACATCAAGGAGCACGATCCCGACGTGCAGCTGGTCCTGATGACCGCCTATTCGTCTGTGAAGGACGCCGTCGAGGCGATCCAGGCGGGCGCCACCGACTACATCGAGAAGCCGATCGACTTTCGTCGTCTCGAGCGCATTCTCGACGTCGTCTTCGAGCGCAAGCGCCTCAGCACCGAGAACCGCATTCTCCACCAGCGACTGCAAGGACGCGTCGAGTTTCACGGCATGGTGGCGCGCAGCCAGGAGATGCTCGAGATCTTCTCGTTCATCGAGCGGCTCGCCCGCTACCCCACCACGGCGCTCATCACGGGCGAGAGCGGCACCGGCAAGGAGCTCGTCGCGCACGCGCTGCACGAGCTCAGCCCGCTGAAGGACCGTCCGCTCGTCACCTGCAATTGCACGACGCTCGCGCCGACGCTGCTCGAGAGCGAGCTCTTCGGCCACGTGCGCGGCGCGTTCACGGGCGCCGACCGCGATCGCAAGGGACTCTTCGAGGCGGCGCACGGCGGCAGCATCTTTCTCGACGAGATCGGCGAGCTTTCCCCCGCGGTGCAGGCGAAGCTCCTCCGTGTCATCGAGAATCGAGAGATCAAGCGCGTCGGCTCGCCCGAGGCGATTCGCATCGACATTCGCGTGATCGCGGCGACGAACCGCGATCTCGCCGCGATGGTCGAGAAAGGCGAGTTTCGCGAGGACCTCTACTACCGCTTGAACGTCGGCGCGATCACGTTGCCGCCGCTCCGGCGGCGTCTCGAGGACGTCGAATTGTTGTGCGAGCATTTCCTCACGCGCTTGTCGAAGCGGCTGCAGAAGGAGGTCAACGAGATCTCCGAACCGGTGCTGCAGGTGTTCCGCAGCTACGCGTGGCCGGGGAACATCCGCGAGCTCTTGAACGTGATCGAGCGCGCGTTGATCGTCGCCCACGGGCCGGTGATCTTGCCCGAGCATCTGCCGGTGCAGTTTTTCAGCGCCGCACCCGAGACCGCGGCGCTCGCGGCCGTCCCGGCGGCACCGCTGGCGCTCGCGCCCGAGTTCGACCTCACGATCCAAGCCGCCGAGCGCGACCAGATCCGCAAAGCGTTGGAAGCGGCGGGCGGCAAGCGCATGGAGGCTGCGCGCCTGCTCGGCCTCAGCCGGCGGACGCTCTACCGGAAGCTCGAAAAGTACGGGATCTCGTGATGGATCGTATCGACCAGATGCGCGGCCACGCGCTCACCGAGTACGCGATCGTGGCCGCCGTGATCCTGATCGGCGTCGCTGCCGCGGTGATGCTGATGCAAGACGCGACGAGCGCGGACATCGCGACCCTAATGGGCGCGCACTGAGGATCAGATGGCTGAGCACGAAGCACACCTTCAACCAACGAGGCAAACGATGGAATCGCACCGAGACCTGAAAGGCGAGGGCGGCACCCGGGTTCTGATCGTCGAGGACCATCCGATGATCGCAGAGCTCGTCGAGACGCGACTGCGCATCGAAGGCATGCGTCCGACGAAGTGCCTCGGTGGACGGGAGGCGATGCAGTTCCTCGGCCATTCGGACGTCGATCTGGTGATTCTCGACATCATGATGCCCGAGGTCGACGGCTACGAAGTCTTCAAGTTCATGAAGAGCCAGCAGCGTACGCGGCACGTGCCGGTCATCTTCCTGACCGCGAAGTCCACGCAAGACGACGTAGAAAAAGGGATCGCCATGGGCGCCGAGTACTACATCACGAAGCCTTTCAGCGGCGCGGACCTGGTGCGGAAGGTCAAGATTCTTCTCGAGCAACACCGCGTCAGTGCCGCCGCGGGAGCGTGAGCAGCGCCTGCGCCGGTTCCTGCGGGCGCTGGGTACCGTCCTGATTCTCGTGCTCGGGTCATCGGCCCGGGCGCAGTTCGGATGGCACGGCGCGCGTGCGGTCGGCGACGTCGCCCAGGCGGAGGGCGCACACCCGGGCGCAGCGCTCGCCCCCGGCGGAGCATCGCGCCACCACATCCCACTCTCGGGCGGCACGAATCACCTCATCGTCGACGGCATGCTGAACGACGTGCTGCGTGGACCGATGCTGATCGATACCGGCTCGTCCTACTGCGTGCTCACCCGCAAAACGGCGGCACGGCTCGGCGTGAAGCCCGTCGTCGGGGCGACCGTGGCGGTGGCGACCCCCAACGGCGAGGTCGAGGCCGATCTGGTCCGCCTCGACTCGATCCAAATCGAGGACGCGCGTCTCGGCGGCGTCGAGGCAGTCGTGATGGACGCCGTCGAGCCGCCGCTGGTCGGCATCATCGGCTTGAGCTTCCTCAATCAATTCCGCCGCTATTCCGTCGACCACGCACGCGGAACCATCCAACTCGAGCGCTGACGCCGCGACGCATCGGGAACGTTGCATTTTCGTTCGTCGGCTTCGCGTCACGAAACACGTGCGGGAGATAGCGAATGGACGCACGCACGACGTGTACGCAGGTACGCTTGTCTACCATTACGCGCACCGCTACATACGAGTGTAGATTCCGCGTTTGATTCCTCTCGTCGGATGCGGTGCGAGGAGGCCTCGATGAATGCCAATCTGCGACTCGAAGACTTGTACGGACGAGAAAAGGAAAGTGAAACGAAGCTCCTCGCCCTATACGTCCCGAAGGAGCTGACGAGCAGGATCGATCGCCTGGCCAAGGACCTCAAAGCGAAGAAACGGGAAGTGATCCTCGCGCTCCTGAACGAAGGGCTCGACCGGTATCATCGCTCGCGCGGGCGGCGACGCCGCAAGTGAGCGGCAGGCGCGGCTCGGCGCGCCGCGTGCCCGAGCTCAGCGCCGCGCGTGCGACTGTCTGGATAACCCGCGGCCGGCGAGATCCGCGGAGGTACACACGCTGACTTGCACGCCGTCCGCCGCGAGTCGCCGTAGCCACGCCGACATCTGCATCGACTTCGCGTCGTCGCCGGCGCGACGATCGAGACTCAGCTCCAGTCGCACGTCGCTCGGCTTCGTCGTCTGCAGATCGCGAATGTGTGTGCGGAGGTTCTCGAGGTCGTAGGGCGTGGCTTCGGCCGCGAAGTAGAGCGAGCCGCGCGTCGAGATGATCCGCGCCTGCAACATTGGACCCTCACACGGGAGCGGTGGAAGTGTCGGAGGCGTGACTTTACGACCGCACAGTCGTGAGGGTCAATTACCACATGAGGTGAGAGTCGATCTTTATCGTTCCGTGAACGCTCGCGACGCGACGAGTCATCGTGCGCGCGCCGCCGCGTACTCCGTATGACATGTGTCACGCGTCCGCAGGCGCGACGCTCGGCGGCAAATAGAGCCGGTCACGCACACCCGCCAGCATCGTGCGCGGCTCCTCGCGCGCGACGCTGCCATCGGGCTTGATGACGAACGACGCGACGAAGTCGTACCGCAGCCAATAGACGATCCGCTCATAGCCCGGTTCCGCCCCGTGCCCTGGCACACGGTACAGCCACTTCTCGTTGAACGCGACGCCGTTTTCCGATCGCTCGCGCGGCTCGTTGACACTGCCGACCGTCGCGGCCGGCGTGCCCCAGCGCTGCACGATCATGTTGCGCCGGATCGGCTGCCCGGCGGAGCTCACGGCTCGAAGCTCTCCGGGAGCGGGCAACGGCCCTCGTGGACGTGCGCCTCGAACTCGGCGCGGAATCGGCGCAGAAATCCCGTCGCCGCCCATGCCGCGGCGTCGGAGAGCGCACAGATCGTCTGGCCTTCCATGTAGCCGCCGACGGACTCGATCGTCCGCAGATCGGCGGCGCTCCCCTGCCCCGCCTCGATGCGCTGTAAGAGCTTGTACAACCAGGCGGTTCCCTCGCGGCATTGCGTACACTGGCCGCACGTTTCGTGACGGAAGAAACGCGCGATCACGAGCGCCGCGCGCACCATGCACGCGGTGTCGTCCATGACGACGATACCACCGGTGCCGAGGAGCGTCCCCGCCTGTTTCAGCGATTCGTGATCCATCGCGACGTCGACTTGCTCCGCCGAGAGGACGGGCATCGAGACGCCGCCGGGGATGATCGCCTTCAGTGCGTGTCCACCACGCACACCGCCGGCATGAACGTCGATGATCTCGCGCAGCTTCGTGCCGAGCGGAAGCTCGTACACGCCCGGGCGGTTCACATGGCCGCTCACGCCGAAAAGCGTGTTGCCGGTGCTCGTCGGGGTGCCGATCGTCTTGAACCATGCGGCGCCGCGCTTGATGATCCACGGCACGTGCGACACCGTCTCGACGTTGTTGACGGTCGTCGGGCAGCCCCAGAGGCCATACACGGCCGGGAACGGCGGCCGCTTGCGCGGCTGTCCCTTCCGCCCCTCGGCCGACTCGATCATGCCGGTCTCCTCGCCGCAGATGTACGCGCCCGCGCCGCGCATGAGATGGATGTCGTACTCGCGGTCGGTGCCGAAAAGGCCTGTCCCGAGGAGACCCGCTGCGCGCAGCTCGGCGATCGCGTCCGACAGGACGCGGAATGGCGTCACGTACTCGCCGCGGATGTAGACGTAGGCGGCGCGCGCGTTGATCGCGTACCCGGCGATGATGAGCCCCTCGAGAAAGAGGTGCGGATTCCGCTCCATGATCTGACGGTCCTTGAACGTGCCGGGCTCGCTCTCGTCGGCGTTGCACGCGAGATAGCTCGGCTTCGGACCGCCGGGCTTCGGCATGAAGCTCCACTTCTGTCCGGTGCTGAATCCCGCCCCGCCACGGCCGCGGAGCCCAGACGCCTTCACCTCCTCGACGACCGCCTCCGTCGTCATCTCGCGCAGCGCCCGGGTCGCCGCCTCGTAGCCACCCGCTCGCCGGTACGCGGCGAGCGCGCGCCAATCGGCGCCGTCGGGCGGGAGCAGATAGCGCTCGACCGCCATCAGCCGATCCTCTTCACGAGATCGTCGACGGCGTCGGGCCGGACGTTCTCGATGAATGGGTCGTTGTTCACTTGGACGCAGACCGCCGTCCCACACGACCCGAGGCACTGCGCCTCTTCGAGGGAGTAGCCGCCGTCGGGCGTGCGTTCGCCGACGGCGATGCCGAAGCGCCGCTCGAGCGCGCGGATCACCTGCCGCGCCCCGGCGAGCGCGCAGGCGATGTTGACGCACACCTGCACGTTGCGGCGGCCGACCGGGTGCTCGTGGTACATTGGATAGAAGGTGACGACCTCGCGCACCTCGATCGGCCGAATCCCGAGCAGCGCGGCGAGCTCGCGCTGCGCCTCGAGCGGGACGTATCCGAGCTCGCCCTGGACGAGATGGAGCGCGATCAGCAGTGCCGAGCGCGGCTGCGGGTATTTCTGCACCTCGGCGCGGATCGCGTCCTGCACACGCTCGGACAGCACCGACGTGCCGCTGACGACCGCGCTCATCGGTCGCACTCGCCGCCGATCATGTTGACCATGTCGAACGTCGGCACGACGTCCGCGAGCAGCGCGCCCTGGATCATGTCGCGGAGCGCCTGCGTGTTGCTGAAGCTCGGCGCCCGGCAGCGGCACTTCCACGGCTTCCCGGTGCCGTTGCTGACGAGATAGAACCCGAGCTCGCCGTTCGCGCCCTCGACCGCCTGGTAGACCTCGCCCGCGGGCGGTCGCATGCCCTCGGTCACGAGCTTGAACTGGTCGATCAGCTCCTCCATGCGGTTGAAGACCTTGCCCTTCGCGGGCCAGCGAAACCGCGGATCGTCGAGGTCGACCGGCCCGTCGGGAAGATCGCGCAGCGCCTGCTCGATGATCCGTGCGCTCTGGCGCAGCTCCTCGAAGCGCACGAGGTAGCGATCGTAGTTGTCGCCGCGCGACCCGACGGGCACCTCGAAATCGAGCCGATCGTAGACGAGGTAAGGCTCGGCACGCCGGACGTCGAAGCCGACACCCGCGGCACGCAAGAGCGGCCCGGTGACGCCGTAGGCGATCAGGGCGTCGGCGGGAAGCGTGCCGGTACCTTCCATGCGCTCGCGAAAGATCGGGTTCTTCGTCAAGAGCTCGTCGACGTCGCCGAAGAGCGTGAGCGCCGCCGCGACCTTTTCGCGGCAAAGCTCCGCGAATCCCGGCTGCAGGTCGCTCTGCAGGCCGCCGATGCGGACGTAGTTGGTCGTCACGCGCGCGCCGCAAAGGGACTCGTGGAGATCGTAGATCTGTTCGCGCGCCTGGACGCAGTAGAGAAACGGCGTCAGCGCCGCGAGCTCGAGCGCGCTCGCGCCGATGCAGGTGAAGTGATCGGCCATGCGCGACAGCTCGGAGGCGATGGTACGGAGGTACTGCGCCCGCGGCGGCGCTTCGACACCGAAGAGCTTCTCGGCGGCGAGGCAATAGCCGACGTTGTTGATCATCGGGCTCGCGTAGTTCAGCCGATCCGTGTACGGGATCGCCTGATACCACTCGCCGCTCTCGCACTCCTTCTCGAAGCCGCGGTGCAGGTACCCGACCTCGACCTCGGAATCGAGGATACGCTCGCCGTCGAGCTTCAAGGTGATCTTCACAGTCCCGTGCGTCGACGGGTGCGACGGTCCCATCTGGATCTCCATCGGTTGCGTGTGGAGATCGTTGGTGAGGGACGGGTTAGTCGGGCCAGCGTCCATATCGCTGCTGCTCGCGCGCCACGGTCCGCTCGCCCTGCTCCGGCGCGACGTCGCGGACGGTGACGAGCGGTTGGCGCTTCTCCTTCGGATAGTCCTTGCGCAGCGGGTATCCCTGGAACTCCTCGTACAGGTAGATGCGGCGCAAGTCGGGGTGACCCTCGAAGACGATGCCGTACATGTCGTAGGTCTCGCGCTCGAGCCAATTCGCGCCGCGCCACACCGACGTCACCGAGGCGACGCGCGGGCTCTCCTCGGAGACCCGCGTCTTCACCCGCACACGGTGGCCCTGCACGATCGAGCGCAGGTGATACACGAGCTCGAACCGCGGCATGCTGCCGAGGTAGTCGACGGCGGTCACGTCGGCGAGAAAATCGAACCGCAGCCCCGGGTCGTCGCGCAGAAACGTGCAGACGTCGAGGAGCGCCGCGGGCGTGATCTCGGCCGTGGCGTCGCCACGATACGCGTGCGTCCCGACGATCGCGTCGGGAAAGCGCACGCGGAGCCGCGCGAGAACCGCTGGTTCCGCGGCCGGCGCCGCACTCGGCGCTTGCTCGCCGTCGCTCATCGCTTCTCGAGGCGCTCGGCCGTCTGGGCCGGGGTCGGAACGCCCGGACGATCGTAGCCGCGGCGGATGTACCGCAGGCGTGGGTCGAGCTCGTGGACCGGAACGAGGAGATCACGCTTGTGCCACAGGCTGCCGCGCCACTCGGTCGTCGCGATCGCGACCCGCTGGCTCATCACGATCGCCTCCTCGGGGCACGCCTCCTCGCAGAAGCCGCAGAACATGCAGCGCGACATGTCGATGTCGAAGATCTCGGGATAGCGCTCGATCTCGTCGGCGGTCTCCGCCGGGTAGATCGTGATGCAGTCGACCGGGCAGGCCCACTCGCAGAGCCCGCAGGCGACGCAGCGCTCTTTCCCGTTCTCCATCTGCACGAGGACGGGCATGCCGCGCATCGCCGGCGACCACGCCATCTTCTCCTCGGGATAGAGGATCGTCGCGATCGTCCGCCGGCCGCGCATGAACGCGAAGAGGTTGCGGCAGAAGTGGCGCGCCGTCACGAGGAGCCCGCGGACGATGAGGAGCGGCCCCATGGTGTCGACGGCGCGCAGGCGCGGCGGGCGCTCGACGGTGACGACTCGGCTCGCCATCACGCCTCGATGGTCGGGACGCCGAGGCCGCCGACCGCGTCCCACGTCACGTCGCGGTACGCCGGCACGCTCGCGACGATCTCGCGTAGCACGGCGGCCGGCTCGAACGGTCCCGGCGGAATCTCCATCCCGAGCCGGCGACCGAGCGCGAGGAAGATGTCGCCGTCGCTCGGCTGCTCGCCCGGATCGAGCGCACGCCGGATGCGCTGCACGCGGCCGGCGTGGTTGGTGAACGTCCCGTTCTTTTCGGCGAACGTCAGTCCCGGCAGGACGACGTCGGCGAACCCGAGGAGCGGATGGGCGTTCGCGGCGACCACGACGAGCGTTTCGAGGCGCTCGAAGATATCGGCGCGCTCCCCCCAGAGCTCCCAGACGTCGGTCCCGGTGACGAGCAGCCCGCGGATCGTCCCCGTCTCGACGCCGGCGCGAATGGCGGCGAGATCGAGCTCGCCCGATCTCGCGGCGAGCCCGAGATCGCGCGCGCCACGGCCGTTCGCGGCCTTCTCCGCCTTGATGAGGTAGTCGTCCGCGGGGCCGAGCGGAATCGCGGCGTCGCGTTGCGCGGTCCGCAGGCCACCCGCGACGAGCTGTCCGTAGACGAAGAGCTCCTCGTTGGTGAGGTGCGGCGACACGATCGCGGCGAGCGCGCGGCCGTCCGTTCGCGCGAGCGCGCCGAGACGTCGCGCGGCTTCGTCGAGCGCGTCGTCCCACGTCGCAGTGATCGCCGGCGTGCCGCGCCCGACCGTCGGCACGCGCACACGATCGTCGTTCACGAAGCCGTAGCGCAGCCTGCCGTAGTCGCACATCCAGGTCTCGTTCACCGCGTCGTTGCGACGCGGCAGCAGACGCTGGATCTCACGCCGGGCGGTGCCGATCTTGATGTTGCAGCCGTTGGCGCAGCTCGGGCAGATGCTCTCCATCTCGTCGATGAACCAGACGCGCATCTTGTGGTGGAAGTCCTTGCTGAGGAGCGCGCCCACCGGGCAGATGTCGGCGGTGCAGATCGAGTAGTCGTTCGCGAGCGCCTCGCCCGGGAACGTATCGAGGACGGAGCGGTCGCCCATGTTGAAGACGGCGAGCTCCGCGGTCTCGATGATCTCGCGACAGAAGCGGACGCA
>Ga0066710_100004245_pt1 | contig 12607 bp, 13 predicted proteins | sample GraSoiAngelo_159_FD_79666 | JGI IMG/M metagenome (GOLD analysis project Ga0066710, IMG submission 79666) | Grasslands soil microbial communities from the Angelo Coastal Reserve, California, USA - 14_1009_16_40cm | ecosystem: Environmental > Terrestrial > Soil > Grasslands | place: USA...
CCGGCGACGGCCCGGCCGCCATCGTGGAGGGGGGGGCGAGCGTCGCCGTCGCCGGTCCGGCCATCGGTCCCGGCGAGGCGGACGGACGCGGCCGGAGGAAGAGGAACGCGGCGACTCCTACGCCCACGAAGAGCAGCAGCCCGACCAACAGCAAGCCGATGACGAGGCCGGCCTTGGAGGAGCGGGGGGGCGGAACCGGCGCCGGACGGGCCACGGTCCGCGCTGCGCTCACCCTCGTCGCCGCCGCCCGTGCCCGACCCGGCCGCCACGCGGGTGAGCCCCGCGGCCGCGACGAGGGTGAGCGCGGCCCGGACCGTGAGCCGGCCGGCCCCGGTTCCGCCCGCCCGCTCCTCGAAGACGGGCCTCGTCATCGGCCTGCTGGCGGTGGGGCTGCTGCTGCTCGTCGGCATGGGAGTCGCGGGGTTCCTGCTCCTCCGGCCGCGTCCTTCCCCCGGGCCGGGGCAGGTCGCGGGTCCGGCCACGACGAGGGCCGTTCCGCCCTCCACGATGGCGGCCGGCCCTTCGCCGTCCTCCGGCGGGCCGGGCACGCTGGCCGCTCCGCCCGCCACCCAGGCCGCAGAGGCGACTGCGCCCCCCGGCACGACGCCGCCCGCGGGCCGTGAGACACCGGGCGTCCCCGAAGCAGGGCGGCGCACGCGGACGGCGGCCGCCGGCGCCGGCGCCGGATCGGCCGGCAGCGCGGCCGCCGGCCCGAGCACCGGCGCGACGGCCACGACCGTTCCGGCTCTGCCGGCGACTGTTCCCGACGCGGACACGACGCTCGACCGCGAGCCGCCCGACGTGGACGGGCGAGCGGCCGGCGACCGTCTCGCCGGCACCTACCGCGACGGGCGGGGCGGCAACGCGGGCTCCTACGGCACCGGCCGCCGCTTCCGGGCGCGCGAACGCATTCCCCGCACCAACGTCCCGGCCGAGCGCCAGGCGGTCTTCGTCCTCCTGAACGTCGTGAGCTTCGAGGAGGCGTTCCAGAAGACCCACGGCCGATACGGCAACTTCCGGGAGGTCCTGCCCCCCGGTCTCCCCATCCCTTCACCCAACGCTTTCCAGCGGCACGGGTATCGTTTCGATCTGAAGGCGGAACGGGACGGCTTCCAGGTCGTCGCCACCCCGCTCGCGATGGGCCTGCGGCCGTTCGTCGTCGACGACTCGGGCTACGTGCGCGTCGCGGACGAGTAGCCTTCAGAACCTCTCGGGACGGGCCTCGACCAGGTAGGGCGAGATCCGGGCGAAGAGGTCCTGAGCCTTGCTGACGTCCGCGCTGGTGAAGTCGGGTCCCGCCTGGGCGGGCGTGTCGCCCTTGCGGCTGACCTGCGCCACCCCCACCGCCTCGCCCTGGAGGAGGATGGGGACGGTGATCATCTTCTGGATGGGCACCGCGCGGTCGCGGATCTTGACGCTCTCGAAGAACGAGACGTGCTTGACCATGGGCACGTTGTTCATCGCCTCGCCCGACTTGCGGGCCAGCACGTTGACCGCGATCGAGTCTCGCTTGCTGACGGGGATCGTGCCGAGGTCGGCGAACTTGCGGGGGGCGGCGAAGCGCAGGTGCTTGCGGTCCGAAGTGAGGACCAGGATGGCCACCTCGTCGGTCTTCGCCCCGAACTCGGCCGAGACGCGCTTGACCACCCGCTCGGCCATGTCCAGGAACAGCTCGAGGGGATTGGCGATCTCCTCCTTCTTGCTGGCCATGGCCTTCAGGATGTCGATGAGGTCCTGCATCCCCGCTTTCGTCCGCGCCCGCGCGGCAGTGAATCCCCTACCCGTGCCGTCCCCGCCCCGGCGGCCGGACCGCGGATTATATCATCCGACGTTCGCGGCCCCGGCGGGCCGCTCGCCTGCGCGGCGAGCTGCGCGCTCCCACAGGCCCCGGTCGCCTATCGGCAAGCGCGGCGTGGACCTCAACGGCGTCGGCCCTCGAGGACGAGATGGTCGCCGAGGTCCCGCACCACCGGCCAGGCGTGAACGAGGCCCTCGATCGCCGCCAGGAGGCCGAAGGCCTGCGGGTGGCGGAAAGCCCAGTCCGCGTGGCCCGGCCCGGGCACGATGACGCCGAGGGCCCAGGCCTTGCGCCACTCGAAGGCCGGGCCCAGGAGGCGCCTGACCTGGCTGCGGGTCGGGTACGTGACCGGGAACGGCATTCCGCCGACGCGCGTCTGGCTGCGCGGGCGCACACCGGCGCGGCCGGTGAGGCCGCGCTCCAGCATCGCGGGCAGCGGCCGCCGGCCGAAGAGGCAGAGCATGACCGGCGCGCCCGGGCGGAGCGCTCGGCCGAGCCCGTCACCGACGCGTTCCAGGTCGGCGCAGTTGAGCGCCCCGAAGTTCGAGTAGGCGGCGTCGTACGGCCCGGCCAGATCGCCGGCGTCCTCCGCGCGCTCCACCTCGAACCGCGCCCGGGCGGCCGCCGCTCCGCGCTCGGCGGCCTTGGCCCGGGCGCGGGCGATCATCGCCGGCGACGGATCGATGCCGAGGACGTCCATGCCGAGGCCGGCCAGGAAGAGCGCGTCGTCGCCGGTGCCGCAGCCCAGGTCGAGCACGCGGTCGCCCGGGGCGAGGAGCCGCCGCAGCGCCTCCTGGAACGCGTGCCGGAAGAGCAGGCCGGCCGGGTTGCGGCCGAAGTCGCGGTCGTAGTCCTCCGCTTCGCGGTCGAACGCCTCGACCGCCGGCCCGCTAGCCATCGCGCCGGGCGAGCAGGATCGGGAAGCGGGCGGTGCGCCGGCCGCGGCGCGGGATCTCGACCATGTCGCGCGCCCATTCACGGAACGGACCGGGCCAGCCGTGCACCTCGAGCGACCAGCCGGTCGAGCGGAACAGGTCGGGCAGCTCGTCCCGCACCAGGTAGCCGGACTGGCGCTCGCGGTCCATCGCCACCCCGTACCGGCGCGCCTGGGCGCGCATCCGCGCGGCGACCATGGCCTCGCCGTCCGGCCGGCGGCGGTACACCGGCGAGTCGAGGACGAGGAGCAACCCGTCGCGGCGGGTGACCCGCCGCAGCTCGATCAGGGTCCGGCCCGGACGCGGGGCGTGGTGCAGCGAAGCCGCGGCGAGGACGAGGTCGAACGCGGCGGGCTCGATCGGGATCGCCTCCATGTCCGCCTCGGCCCGCTCCAGCACGCAGCCGGACGGGACGAGCAGCGGCGCCGCGCGCAGGCCGTCCTCCGCGTCGAGGCTCACGTCCACCGCGGCCGTGCGGTGGCCCGCCCGGAGCAGCCGGGCGGAGGCCCAGCAGCAACCCGCGCCGACGTCGAGCACCCGCCAGGGTCCCGGACCCAGCCGCGCGCGCACGAGAGAGACGGCCTGCTCGAAGCGCGCCGAGCGCTGGCGCCAGACGGCCGCATGCCGATCGCCGCGCGGCACTTCCGGCAGCCCGGGGTGCGCGCGCCAGCCATCGTCGCGCCGCACTCGCTGGTACATCTCCACCGCCGGGGCCAGCTCGCGCCGGCGGTCCTCGGGCAGCAGGCGGTGGACGCCGTCCAGGGTGGCGAACCAGCGGCCTTCGGCGCGGCAGAAGAGGCCGTGGGCGTGGACCTCCAGCGGGGCCGAGCAGTACGAGCAGCACCAGCCGACCCACGACAGCCGCGGCTCGAGAGCGGCGGCCCTCGCTTCGCCGCTCACGCACGCACCCGGCACGGTCGGCCCATCGGCCTCCGGCCCTTCAGGCGACGCGACACCTCTTCATGGTAAGGCGTTCCCTTGATCGCGTAGGCGGCGGTCGTGAGGAAGGCGTTCGGCGGGGTCGATGGAGCTTTCCGTGGTCTGTCGAGGGACGTGTATACTCCCCGCGTGCCACTCTTGCTGGACCGGATCGTCACGCTGGCCGGCGTGTCCGCCGCGGCCGCCGCCGTGTTGTGGTGGGGACGCCTGCCGGGGCCCTGGCGGCGCGGGCTGGCCCTGCTGACGAGCGCCCTGGGCGTGCTGTTCCTCCTCTGGGCCCTCCGCGCCGAGGGCCACCGGGAGGCCTCGACGACCGCGGTCGTGATCCTCGGTCCCGCCTACGTCACCGAGCAGGCCTCGGCCTCGGCCAGCTTGCGCTATTACGTCATGACCGGCGTGTGCCTCCTGCTGGGGACGGCCGGCCTGGCCGTGAGCGACCGGGCCGCGGGCCGGCTGGGCAGGCGGTGGATGGCCGCCGCGATCGCGCTGAGCCTGCTCGTGACCGTGGCGCGGTTCGCGCTGGAAAAGGCCGCCGCGCCCGCGAGCTGGACGCGGCCCATGGGCGTCACGTGGCTCGCCCCGATCGTGGGCGCGTTCTTCGCCGTCAGCGCGAGGAAGGAAGGGCGCGGCCTGGGAGCCGTGGCGGGAGCCCTCCTCGTCTACGGCCTGGTGGTGCGGGGCCTGGTGGCCCTGCTGTCCGTGCTCGCCACGGCCTGGCACCTCGGCTCCCACTACGACGTGTCCGCCCTGGTCTACGTAAAGAACCCGCTGAGCGCACGCTGGTACGAGTTCGCCTCCGGCAGCTTCGCACAGCTCTTCTACCTCACCCTGCTGCCGCAGCTGGTGTTCTGGCCCATCTACACGGTCGTGGTGGGAATGATCGGCGCCGGCCTCGCGCTGCTGCTCCCCACCGGCGGGCTGCAGCCGCGCGTCCCGATCGTGGGCGCGGGCGTGCGCATGGCGCCCGCCCAGCCCGAGCGCTGAGCAGCGGGAACACGCCCTAACGAACGCGGCAGGTCGTCGCGCCGACGCCGGAGCCGCAGCGGTGGCTGCCGTCGTTGAACTCGGAGCAGAAGAAGCCCTCCTTGCAGTCCTTGTCGCTGCTGCACTTGTCGCACTCGTCGCCCTTGGTGCAAGCGACGAGCATGGTCAAGGTGGCCAGGACGAGGGCCGGCAGGACGCGGGATCTTCTCATCGGGATAGGCTCCTTTTGGGCCGATTCTAGCCGAAGCCCGGCCACGCCAGGTCCAAAAAAGGTCGCTAGCGCGCTGATTTGACGGGTTTTCCGCGAGCATGTTAGGCTGGGTTGTTTTGACGACCGCGGAAGACCTCAAGTCCACCCTCAACCTCCCCCGCACGGACTTCCCGATGAAGGCGAACCTGCCCCAGTCGGAGCCGCGGAGGCTCGCGCAGTGGAAGGCGGAAGACCTCTACGGCCGGGTCCGGGCGGCGCACCGGGGCGATCCCATCTTCGTCCTCCACGACGGGCCGCCCTACGCCAACGGCCACATCCACCTCGGCACCGTGCTCAACAAGATCCTGAAGGACGTCGTCGTGCGCAGCCACGCCATGGCCGGCCGCGACGCGCCCTATGTTCCCGGGTGGGACTGCCACGGGTTGCCGATCGAGCTGCAGGTGGACCGGGAGCTGGGTACGAAGAAGAAGGACATGACGCCGGTGGCCTTCCGCCGGGCCTGCCGGGCCTATGCCGAGAAGTTCGTGGCCATCCAGCGCGCCGAGTTCGAGCGGCTGGGGATCCTGGGCGAATGGGACGAGCCGTACCTGACGATGAACCCGTCCTACCAGGCGACCATCCTGCGCGAGCTGGCCGAGTTCGTGGACAAGGGCCTCGTGTACAAAGCCAAGAAGTCCGTCCACTGGTGCATCTCCGACCGCACCGCCCTCGCCGAGGCGGAGGTGGAGTACGACGAGCACCACGTCAGCCCGTCGATCGACGTGCGCTTCCCGCTCGCGCCCGCCGAGCACGACCGGCTCGCACAGCGCTACCCGGCGCTGAAGGGGACGAAGGTCTGGGCGGTCATCTGGACGACGACGCCGTGGACGCTTCCGGCCAACCTCGCCTTGGCCTTCCATCCCGAGCTGGAGTACGGCTTCTATCCGGTCGAGGGATCGCCGGAGGTGTACCTGCTCGCGACCGGCCTCAAGGAGGCGTCGGTGGCGAGGTGGAACGGGCCCCGCCTTGGCGCTCCGCTGGCCGTCGTGAGGGGCGCCGAGCTGGAAGGGCTCCGCTTCCGCCACCCCTGGATCGACCGCGACTCTCCCGGGGTGCTCGGCGACTACGTCACCCTCGACGCCGGCACCGGCGTCGTGCACACCGCTCCCGGCCACGGCTGGGACGACTACCTGACCGGCGTGCGCTACGGCCTCGACATCTATTGCCCGGTGAACGAGGCCGGCCGCTTCCTGCCCGAGGTGGAGGGCTTCGCCGGGCAGAAGGTCTTCGACGCCAACCCGGCGATCGTCCGGCACCTGGACGAGCGCGGGGCGCTGCTCTCCTCCGGCAAGGAGAGGCACTCCTATCCGATCTGCTGGCGTTGCAAGAACCCGATCATCTTCCGGGCCACCGAGCAGTGGTTCATCGCCCTCGACGAGAAGGGCTTCCGCGAGCAGGCCCTGAAGGCGGTGGACGGGGTCGAGTGGTACCCGGCCTGGGGCCAGGAGCGGATCCGCAACATGATCGCGACCCGCCCCGACTGGTGCATCTCGCGCCAGAGGCTGTGGGGCGTGCCCATCCCCGCCTTCTACTGCCGCGGCTGCCGGACGCCGTTCCTCACCGGCGCGGCCGCGCGGCGCGTGGCCGACGTCTTCGAGAAGCAGAGCGCCGACGCGTGGTACGAGCGGGAGGCGCCCGAGCTGCTGCCGCCCGGCACGCGGTGCCCGTCGTGCGACGGCGAGGACTTCGAGAAGGAGCGGGACATCCTCGACGTGTGGTTCGACTCCGGCTCCTCCCACGCCGCCGTCCTCCAGCAGCGCGGCCTGGGCTGGCCGGCGGACGTGTACCTGGAAGGCAGCGACCAGCACCGGGGCTGGTTCCATTCCTCCCTGCTGATCGCGGTGGCCACTCGCGGCCGGGCTCCGTACCGGCAGGTCATCACCCACGGCTTCACGGTGGACGCGGAGGGCAAGAAGATCTCCAAGAGCCTGGGCAACGACGTGGACACCCAGAAGCTCATCAACACCTACGGGGCCGAGATCCTGCGGCTGTGGGTGAGCATGGTCGACTATCGCGATGACATGCCCTTCTCCGACGAGATGATCAAGCGGGTGGCCGAGGCGTACCGGAAGGTGCGCAACACGTGCCGCTACCTGCTCTCGAACCTCTACGACTTCGACCCCCTCCGGGACGCGGTGCCGGAGGACCGGCTCGAGGAGATCGACGAGTACGCCTTGATGAACCACACGATGTTCAAGGACCGCGTCCTCGACGCCTACCAAGGCAACGAGTACCACATCGTCTACCACGAGCTCATCGACTACTGCGCCGGCATCTCATCGGTCTACCTGGACGTCCTCAAGGACAGGCTGTACTGCGATTCGGCGTCCGGCGTGCGCCGCCGGTCCGCCCAGACGGTTCTTTGCCGGATCGCGTCGGACCTGACCCGCCTCGTCGCGCCGATCCTGCCCTTCACCGCGGACGAGGTCTGGTCCTTCGTCCCCGGATCCGAGGGGTCGGTCCACGAGCAGGTCTTCCCCGCGAAGGCGCCGGGGGCGGACCATGGGGTGGTCCTCGACTGGTCGGAGAGGCTCTTCCCGGTGAGGGACGAGGTCCTGAAGCAGCTCGAGCTGGCCCGCGCGACCAAGCAGATCGGCTCCAGTCTCGAAGCGAAGGTGAGGATCGCCGCCCCTCGATCGACGCTCGCCCGGCTACGGGCCTACGAGGAGAAGGGTCCGGCTTTCCCCGGCAACCTGGCCAACCTCTTCATCGTGAGCCGCGTCGAGCTGGGCGAAGCCGAGGGCGCCGTGGCGGTGAGCGTCTCGCGGGCGCCCGGGCGCAAGTGCGAGCGCTGCTGGACGTACTCCGAGAACGTCGGCCGCCTCGCCCATCCCGGCGTGTGCGAGCGGTGCGACGCGGTGCTGGCGGGGCGGGAGGTCCGGTGAAGCCCGCGGGGCCGCGCCGCGCCTTCTACGTCGTCGTGGCCGCCCTGGTGGTCGCGCTCGACCAGGTCACGAAGATGCTCGTCGACCGCCTGATGAGCCTGCACGAGAGCCGCCTCCTCGTCGACGGCGTGCTCCGCCTGACTTACGTGCAGAACCGCGGGGCCGCGTTCGGGATCCTCTCCGAGGCCGACCTTCCGTACCAGTCGCTGCTGTTCGCGGTCGTGAGCCTGGCCGCCCTGGGCGCCATCGCCGCCTACGCCTGGCGGCTGCCCGCCCGGAACCGCCTCCCCCAGACCGCGCTGGCCCTCATCATGGGCGGAGCGCTCGGCAACCTTCTCGACCGCGCCCGCCTCGGCTACGTCATCGACTTCGTCGACGCGTACTGGGGCGCCCACCATTGGCCGGCCTTCAACGTCGCCGACTCGGCGATCAGCGTCGGCGTCGTCCTCCTCGTCGCCGACATCCTCCGCCAGCCCCAGGCGGGCGAGACACCGCAGGCTCCCCGCGTCGAGCCGGGCCCGCCGACGCTGGAGCGCAGCTCCGGCGAAGCCGGCCCGCCCCAGGTCGCGACATCCTCCGCCGGACGGTCGGAGTAGATGTACCCGCGCCTCTTCACGCTGCCCGCCTTCGACCTGTTCGGCCGCACCATCGGTCCCCTCACGCTCCACACCTATGGCGTGCTGCTGGCCCTCGCCTTCCTGGCCGGGCTGTGGGTCGTCAGCCTGCGGGCGAAGAAGGCCGGGCTCGACGGCACGCTCATCACCGACATGGCCGTCTACGTGCTCATCGGGGGCCTGGTGGGGGCGAAGCTCCTCCTCCTGGTCGTCGAGTGGCCCTACTACTCGAAGCACGCGGGCGAGATCTTCGGCCTGCTGCAGAGCGGCGGTGTCTTCTACGGCGGCCTGCTCGGCGCCTTCCCGGTGGCGTGGTGGTTCGCCCGGCGGCACCACCTGGACGGATGGCGCACGGCCGACGTCCTGGCGCCCGGGGTGGCGATCGGCCAGTCCATCGGACGGCTGGGCTGCTTCGCGGCCGGCTGCTGCTACGGCCGTCCCGCCGACGTCCCGTGGGCGGTGACCTTCCACGACGTGTACGCGACCCGGCAGGTGGGGACGCCCCTCGACACCCCCCTGCACCCCACCCAGCTCTACGAGTCGCTGGCCACCCTGGCCATCTTCATCTTCCTGAGCTGGCTCTGGGGCCGGAAGCGCTTCGACGGCCAGGTGGCGCTGGCCTACGTCTTCCTCTACGCCGTCGCCCGCTTCGTCATCGAGTTCTACCGCGGCGACGCCGCCCGCGGGATGGTGCTCGGCGGCTGGCTCTCGACCTCGCAGTTCATCGCCATCCTCATGGTGCTGGCGGTCCTGTTCCTCTATCCCTACGTGCTCCGCAAGGAGCAGCCCCCGGCCGCCGCCGCCACCTCCTGACCCTGCCGTGACCGCCGAGGCCGACGCGCGGGACCTCGCCGTGGACGAGGCCGGCGCCGGCGAGCGCCTCGACCGCTGGCTGGCGCGCTCGCTGCCCGGGCTGAGCCGCGCCCGGCTCCAGGCGGTCATCGCCGCCGGCCACGTCCGGGTGGACGGCCGTCCGGCCCGGCCTTCGCTGAGGCTGAAGCGCGGCCAGTCCGTTTCCTTCCGCCTGCCCGCGCCCACGCCGGCGATCCCGCGGCCGGAAGACATCCCGCTGACCGTCGTTCACGAGGACTCCCACCTGCTGGTCGTCGACAAGCCGGCGGGGCTGGTGGTGCATCCGGGGGCCGGCCGGTCTTCGGGCACGCTCGTGAACGCGCTGCTCCACCGGGTGCGAGACCTGTCCGGCGTCGGCGGCGTCCTCCGGCCGGGAATCGTCCACCGGCTGGACCGCGGGACCTCGGGCCTGCTGGTGGTGGCCAAGGACGACGCGACACACATGGCCCTCTCGCGGCAGTTCGCGGGCCGGAGCGTCGAGAAGGAGTACCTGGCGGTCGTGCTCGGGCAACCTCGCGCGGTCGAAGGCTCGATCGAGGTCCCCATCGGCCGCGATCCGCTGCACCGCAAGCGGATGTCCGTCCGCGCCCCCCGCGGCCGCGCGGCCCGATCGACCTATCGGCTCGTGGAAGCGCTGGATGGCGCCGCGCTGCTTCGGGTCCGCATCGCCACCGGCCGCACGCACCAGATCCGCGTCCACCTGGCGGCTCTGGGCCATCCGGTGGCCGGCGATCCCGTCTACGGCGGCCGGCGCCGGCCCGCGTCGCGCCGGCCCCAGGCGCGCGCGGCGCTGGAAGCTCTCGACCGTCCGGCGCTCCACGCCGCGCGGCTGGCCTTCACCCATCCGGCCACCGGCGAGCGGGTCCTCTTCGAGAGCCCGCTGCCCCCCGACCTGCAACGCCTCCTGACCGCCCTGCGGGTCCAGTGCCTCAGCGGATGAGGCCTTCGCCCGGCCGGTGCGGCGCGGTCATTCTCAGTCTCGCTCGACGATCCGGAGGCGATTGCCGTCCGCGTCGCGGAACACGAACATCGGGACCGGATAGCGCATGATCTCCGCGTCCGCGTCGACGCCCCCGGCCCGCAGGGCCGCATGGTCGGCCTCGGCATCCTTGGTCGTGAGGCGCACCTGGGTGTCGATTCCGGTTGGACCCCCCTCACGCGAGCGAACGAGCGCGATCGTCGTCGCCGCACCCGGCGGCGCGACCTCGACCCAGCGTTCGCCCTTGCCATAAGGCACGTCGATGCGCTTCTCGAATCCAAGCTTCTCGAGGTAGAACGCGAGCGCCCGGTCCTGGTCGGCGACGGGAATGCCTATCGTCCCTACCTGCGTGATGTGGGTCCTGGAACCGGCCTTGGACATTTCCACCTCCTCCTCCAGTTCTTCGACGTTCGAGCCGACGGGCCCCGGACATCTTTCTTGCGCGATTCGGGCCATTCGATCCGTTCCCGGACCCCGCAGGGGATGGCGAGTGACGCGAGAGTGCTACGCCTTGGCGGCCTCTGAGCGGGCAACGCGGGTAGTGCGGTGACTCAGGCCACGAGGCTCTGGTGGGGGATGCTCGGGCTCAGCGGCCCCGGCAGACCCGGTCGAGGTGATACCGATGGAACAGCGCCGCCGCGTCCTGGTCTTGGTGCCTCGGCGTGACGACGGCATGTCCGGCTGCTCCGCCGCCACAGGCGTAGTACCCGACCGCTCCCCCGCCCACGGCCACCCCCCCCGCCGCGCCGCCGCCCAGGGCCACTCCGCCGACGGCGGCTCCCCCGATGGCAAGGAGGATGCCGATCGAGAGACCGCCGAACGTGACGAGGCCGAGGGCGAGGCCGCCGACGGCAACGAAGCCTCGGGCCAGACCGCCGAAAGCGAAGAAGCCGGTGGCGATGTCGCCGAACGCGAAGATGCCCCGGGCGTGACCGCGGATCTCGCCCCGGTCGGGATCGGGCCCGACGGCGAACTCGTACACCGGCAGGCCGGCGAACCTCAGCTCCGAGCGCCGGCGGACGCCCCGCGGGCCGCGGCGCAGACGAGCGACCTCGGCTTCCAGCCCGGCCACCCGTCTCTCGAGGTCGTCCCGAGTCTCCATCGCGTCGTCTCGCCGCCATCATAGCGCCGGCTTCCGGGCGCTCCGTCCATCTCGTTGCGTTCCCGCCCCCGACGGCTTGACCGGCTTAATTAATAACTGTATATTTATTCTGGAATGGGTCGGCCGGCGCGGGTGACGCGGGGACAGGTCCTGAGGGCGGCCCGGGAGGCCTTCGCCGGCCGGGGCTACGACGGCACGACCCTGGCCGCCATCTCGGCCCGGCTCGGTGTCAGCCCGGCCGCGCTCCTGAGGCATGAGCCGAGCAAGGCCGCCCTCTTCACGGCCGCGATGGCGGAGCCGCCCGCGATCGACCGCCCCTTCCCCATGGCCTTCCTGGCCGAGGCCGACGTGAGGAAGCCGCGGCCGGTCCTGCGGCAGCTGGCCCGGACGGCGATCCCCTTCATCGAGGCCCAGATGTCCGAGAGCATCGCCTGCTGGATGTACGCGAAGAACGCGGCGGACGCCGAGGACGTCCCCGCGCTGCCCCTGCCGCGGGACATCCGGTCGGCCTCCAGCCCGCCCCGGCGCGTCTTCGCCCTGCTGGAGTCCTACCTGCGCCGGGCGGCCCGGGCGGGCACGGTCCGGATCGGCGACCCGCAGGCCGCGGCCATGGCCTTCATGGGCACCCTGAACGCGTACGTGTTCTTCCACCGCGTGCTGCAGCTCGTGGAGCCCCCGCTGCCCCTCGACCGCTACATCGACACCGTCCTCGACATCTGGAGCCGCGGCGCCCTGAAGAGGCCGCAGAAGCGAGCGTCATGAAGCGCAAGATCGTCCTGCCCATCGTCCTCCTGATGGTGGCCGCCGGCACGTTCGCCGCCTTCAAGCTGCGCCAGCGCGACGAGGGCCTCGTGCTCTCCGGCTCGATCGAGGCCCGCGACGTCCAGGTCGGATCGCTGGTGGGCGGGCGCGTCACGGCCGTCCACGTCGACGAGGGCTCGGCCGTCGTGGCCGGCCAGCCGATCGTCACCCTCGAGCCCGACCTGGTGGACCTGCAGGTCCGCGAGCAGGAGTCGCGGGTCGAGCAGGCCCGGGCCCAGCTCGCGCTCGTGCTGGCCGGGCCGCGCTCCGAGGAGGTCGCCCGGGCCCGCGTCGACTACGAGAACGCCGAGAAGGAGCGGCGGCGCCTGGAAGCCTTGATGAAGGAGGGGATCGTTCCCCGCCAGCAGTACGACGACGCGGCCACCGCGGCCAGGACCAAGCAGGAGGTGCTGAAGGAGGCGGAGCGGGGCAGCCGGCCGCAGGAGATCGCCGCCGCCCAGGCGACCG
>Ga0066710_100004246_pt1 | contig 12606 bp, 11 predicted proteins | sample GraSoiAngelo_159_FD_79666 | JGI IMG/M metagenome (GOLD analysis project Ga0066710, IMG submission 79666) | Grasslands soil microbial communities from the Angelo Coastal Reserve, California, USA - 14_1009_16_40cm | ecosystem: Environmental > Terrestrial > Soil > Grasslands | place: USA...
ACCATCCACGCTACGAATCGTAGGAGAACCCCCGCGCCGCCGCTTGTAAGATGCTGCTCGGCCGCCGGGGTCGGCCGTATCAGTTCCGGCGGCGTGCACGTCGCCGGTCCGGCAAGTCGCTCGGCGGCACCGAAGCGGACCGCCCGGCACGGAATCGCGACGGCGGGATCCCCCACTCGTCCCGAAACGACTTCGTGAAGTGGCTGTGGTCGAAATAACCGACATCGAGCGCCAAGCGCGTGAGATCGCCCGCACCCGCCGCGAGCTGCGCGGCCGCGAGCCTGGCCCGGAGCTGTCTGACGTACTGGCGCAAGCTCAGGCCGACCGTGCGGTGGAAGGTCCGGGACAGGTGGAAGGGAGAGCACCCGAGAACGCCGGCCAGGTCGCTGAGGCTGGGCGGCGCGTCGATCCGCTCGTTCAGGACGAGCTTCGCCGCCTCCGCCAGCTCACGATGCCGGCGTCCCGCGGGCGCCAACCGGCCGAGGCGCTGGATGGGCTCTTCGGGCGACCGGTAGGCGTTGCCGACCGCCTCGTCGGCCAGCTCGGCGATCACGTCCTCCAACGCCAGCCGCAGAGCCGGCCGGTCGACCAGCCGCAGAAGCTCCCAGTGCAGCTGAGCGGCGCGTCGGGAGCAGAGTCCATGGCTGCGCCGGAACGGGCTTTCGGGACGTGGATCCCGTCGCGCATGGCGAGCGACGAGTTCCAGCGCGCGGGTCGTGTCCACGGCCAGGATCGTGCAGTCGTCACCTCCCGCGACGGGGTGCGAGTAGCGGTAGGGCTGAGCGGCGTTGAAGAACAGCACGTGGTTGGGATCGGCGACGAGCGTCCCATCCTCATGGCTCCGGCCGAACACGCCCCGCCGAACGAAGACGATGCTGTGGGTCGGGTTCGGCTCCTCGGTTCCGAGTCTCTCGACGCCGGCGTGACACCGAAAGTCCACGACCGAGATCCCGAGGGATCGGAAGAGGAGGCGTCGCGTGGGCGGCGAGGCGTGGTCGGCCATGGTCGTGAGCCGCGGGCGTTCCATCGATTATAGGACGAGCCGGCTTCCCCGCTCCGCTCATCCGGGTCAAGCCGGGATCCGCGACGAGGACTACCGCTGCAGGTCGCGGACGAATTCCCGCAGCTCGGCGAGGTTGAGGTCCGATACCACCGAATAGCTCGCGCCGGAGCGGCTCCAGCGAACCAGGTTGTATCCGCGAACACTCGTCTCTCCCGGCGCGACCGTGCGCCCGTTCGGCTCGGGCCAGACGAAGACGTTGATGGAGTGCTGCCGCCGCCGGTAGACCAGGGCGGCCACGCTTCGCCGGCTCAGGTAATCCAGGCGGCCGCCGACCAGCGGATACCCGTCACCGGCGAGGTCCCTCACCTCCGGCGAGAAGTCCAGCCTCCCGTTGAACCAGGGCTTCACCGTGTGCTGGTCCGAGGAGGGGACATCGGTCAGATGGTCGGCCATCAGCGACCGCACGTGGGCGGATACGATCTCCTCGTTCAGCCGATCGCTGTCCGACGGGGTCCTGGACATCACCATCAGCGCCCCGGCCAGGATCGCCATCGACGGCAACGTGGCGGCGGCGGCCAGCCACCGCCACCTGGACGGGCGGGCGGTCTTCGACGGCCCCGCCGCCTTTCGCAGCTCCGCGCGAACGCGCCCTTCGAGGTGCTCCGGCTCCTCGAAGTACAAGGAGGCGCCGCCCAGGGCCGATCGCAGCGCGCGACGGCTCTTCATGGCCTCGGAACACTCCTCGCACTCCGAGAGGTGGCGTTCCATCTCCAGGCTCGTCACCAGGTCCAGCTGGCCGTCGACGTACGCCTCGAGCAGCCGCGCCGCGTTCTCCCTGCAGCTCACGCCGGGCCTCCTTCCATCTGCTCCGGGAGACATCGCCGCAGCCTCTTGCGGGCACGGGCCAGGCGCGACATCACTGTTCCGATGGGGAGCTGGGTCACCTCGGCCATCTCCTTGTACGACAGGCCCTCCAGCTCCCGCAGCACCAACGCTTCGCGAAACTCCACGGGCAGGTCTTCCAGGGCCTGCACCAGTGCGCGACGGCTCGCCTTCTGGAGGAGAAGGTCCTCGGGCCCGAGGGCCTCGTCCTCGACGTCGTGGATCTCCTCGTCGAAGGGGATGGTGGATTCCTGCAACCGGCCGGGCTGCCGACCGGTATAGCAAGCATTCCGGACGATGGTCAGGAGCCAGGCCCTGCCGTCTCCGCCGCGAAAACCGCCGAAGAACCGCACGGCCCGCAGGTAGGCTTCCTGGACGGCGTCCTCCGCATCCTGATCGCTTCGGGTGAGCCAGCGCGCCAGGTTGTAGGCCGCCCGCATGTGGGGCAGGAAGGTACGCTCGAATCGCTCCAGCTCGGTCGGATCCAAGGACTCCTTCGGCCTGGGCTCTTGTTCCGTAGCGGATTCCGGCTCCGGTCTCGTGGCGGACCAGGAGCCGGGCGGGAATCGGCGAGGGTTCTGGACCCCCGAGCCGTCCGCCGGCCCTGGATGCGGGCGAACGACCCGGAGCCGCATCATATCCTGCCCCATGCTAGGACTCCGCCGTCGTGAGATTTATTCCCGCACTCCCCGCGGGAGCAACGAGCCGGCGGGGCGGCTCACCTCCCCGAAGCGCCCGTCGCCGGCTCTTCCTCGACGACGATCGTCATCTTCATGCCGCCGTGGCCCGCGCCGCAGAAGTGGTCGCAGATGGCCCGGTAGCGCCCGACCTGCTGCGGCGTGGCGTGTATTCGTGACCGGGGGGACCCTGGTCGCGCTCGGCCTGGTCCTGGGGCCTGCGGCGGGAGCGGCTATTCCAGTGGAAACGGCGGGAACCCGAACAATCCGATTCCTCCGGTCCTCGGCCCCGGACCGGCTGCCCCCATGGCTAGCCCTGGGCCCCCGCAAGCTCGCGCACGATCGCGCCGACGAACGATCGGGCGTCGCCGAAGAGCATCAGCGTCTTGTCCAGGTAGTAGAGGGGGTTGGCGATTCCCGCGAAGCCGGCGGCCATGCTTCGCTTGATCACCATCACCGTGCGAGCCCGGTCCACGTCCAGGATCGGCATGCCGTAGATCGGGCTCGATGCGTCGTTCCGCGCGGCGGGGTTCGTGACGTCGTTCGCCCCGATCACCAGCGCCACGTCGGTCTGGGGAAGATCGCCGTTGATCTCGTCCATGTCGAGCAGCTTGTCGTAGGGGATGTCGGCCTCCGCGAGCAGCACGTTCATGTGCCCGGGCATCCGCCCCGCGACCGGGTGGATGCCGAACTTCACCTCCACGCCGCGCTTCGTCAGCGCGTCGTAGAGCTCGCGCACCTTGTGCTGGGCCTGGGCGACGGCCATGCCGTATCCGGGGACGATGACCACCCGGCTCGCCGCGGCGAGTATCGTCGCCGCCTCTTCCGGCGTCGCGCTCCGCCCGGACCGCTCGGGCTGGGCGGAGGCTCCCGCGGGCTGCTCCTGCCCGAACGCTCCGAACAGGACGTTCGAGAAGGACCGGTTCATCGCCTTCGACATGTTGACGGAGAGAATGAAGCCGGACGCTCCGTCGAGGGCGCCGGCGATGATGAGGAGCTTGCTGTCGAGCACGAAGCCCATCGCCGCCGCGGCCAGCCCCGCGTAGGAGTTCAACAGCGAGATCACCGTGGGCATGTCGGCCCCGCCGATGGGGATGATCATCAGCACGCCGAAGAGGAGCGGGATCCCGACGACCGCGGGGAAGAGCTGGGTCTGCCCCGGCCGATGCACCAGGTACGCTGCGGCGCCCAGCGCGACCGCGAGCAGGGCCAGATTGACGACGTTCTGCCCCCGGTAGGTGATCGGCCGCTGGGGGAGGATTTCCTGCAGCTTCCCGGCCGCCATCAGGCTTCCCGTGAAGGTCAGTGATCCGAGGATCACCTCCAGCGCAAGCACAGCCATCATGAAGCGCGGCACGTCCGGCGCCCGCAGATAGAACTCGGCCGTGCCCACCAGCGTCACGCACAGCGCCCCGAAGGCGTGGCTGAGCGCGGTCCGCTGCGGGACGGCCGTCATCTGCACCCTGCCCAGCGGCGTGCCGATGATCACTCCCAGCGCCAGCGCCGCCGCTATCCACTTGTAGTCCACGATGCCGTGGTGCAGCAGCGTCCCTCCGACGGCGAGGAGCATGCCCAGCTCTCCGCACCGGACGCCGCGGCGCGCGGTGGCCGGCGAGCCCAGCCACTTCAGGGACAGGATGAAGAGCGCGGTGGCGGCGAGGTAGGCGACCTCGATGAGCTGCTCCCGTCCCGGCGCCGCCGTCACGGCTTCTTCGGCCCGCTCGGCCGGAACATCTTGAGCATCCGGTCGGTGATCAGGAAGCCGCCCACCAGGTTGCTGGTGGCGGCCACGATGGCGATCGTGCCGAGCACGGTCGAGAGAGCGCTCTTGCGCTCGCCGACGAGGATGATCGCGCCGATCACGGCGATGGCGTCGAGCGCGTTCGTCAGCGACATCAGCGGCGTATGCAGCAGCGGCGAGACGCGGCGGATCACCTCGAAGCCGATGAACGCGGCGAGCATGAAGACGTACAGGCTGGTCAGGAGATCCAGCTTCATCCCGTCCCTCCGGTCGGTTGGTCTTCGAGCGCGGGGAGCGAGAAGAACTCCCGCACCCGGGGGTTGACCAGCTTCCCGCGATGCGTCAGCAGGGTGTCGCGGACGATCTCGTCGTCCCGGTTCATCTGCAGGCTCCCGCCCTGGACCAGGTGGAGGAGGAACGCGCCGACGTTGCGGGCGTACATCTGGCTCGCGTGGTAGGGCACCGAGCTGGCCAGGTTGAACCGCCCGATGATCGTGACGCCGTGCTCGACGATCCTCTCGCCGGCGCGCGTCAGCTCGCAGTTGCCTCCCCGCTCGGCGGCCAGGTCGACGATGACCGACCCCGGCGCCATGCCGGCGACCATCTCGCGCGTCACCAGCGCGGGGGACTTCTTGCCGGGCACCACCGCGGCCGTGATCACCACGTCGCTATCGGCGACGACGCGGGCGAGCAGCTCCCGCTGGCGCTGGTAGAACGACTCGTCCTGTGCCCTCGCATAGCCGCTGGCGTCCTCCGCGTCCCTGGCCTCGAGCGGCAGCTCGACGAAGCGGCCGCCGAGGCTCTGCACCTGCTCCCTGGCCGCGGGGCGGAGGTCGTAGGCGGAAGCCACCGCGCCCAGCCGGCGGGCGGTCGCGATCGCCTGCAGCCCGGCCACGCCCGCTCCGATGACGAGCACGCGGCCGGGGGTGATGGTTCCCGCGGCGGTGGTGAGCATCGGAAAGATCCGCGGCAGCGTGTCGGCCGCGATGACCACCGCCTTGTATCCGCAGACGGTGGCCATCGAGGAGAGCGCGTCCATGCTCTGGGCCCGGGTGGTCCGGGGCATGAGCTCGACCGCGAACGACGTCACGCCGCGGCCGGCGATGTCCTCGATGGTCTCCAGCGTGCCCAGCGGCCGCAGGAAGCCGATCAATACCTGGTCGCGCCGGAGGAGGGGCAGATCGGCGGCCCCCGTCTTGTCGTTGGAGCCGTGGCAGAGGACCTGGACCACGATGTCGGCCGCTCGGAAGACCTCCGCCCGTCCGGGCAGGATCCGCGCCCCTTTCGCGGCGTACTCCGCGTCGGGGTAGCCGGCCTCGGCCCCGGCCCCCGCCTCGAGGGCGACGCCGAATCCCGCCTTCGTCAGGCCGGGTATCACCGCGGGTACGAGCGCCACGCGCCGCTCCCCGGGGAAACTCTCGCGAGGCACGCCGACGATCATGACGCCCGCCGCTCCGATTCCACCGGCACCAGCCTTCGAAGCGTCCACAGGGTCAGGCACGCCATCGCCGACCCGACCAGGATGCCAAAGCCCAGGGCGAAGGTCAGGTGGCCGGCGATGTGGGGCAAGGGGCCGGCTCGCCGAGGAGAGAACTCCGGAGCGGCGAAAACGTTCTGCACACCCGTGACGGCGGCAAACGCGATCGCCAACACGATCAGGACCTGTGACCAGAAGACCAGCAAGATGGTGGCGACGATGGCGTTCGAATAGCGGCCGAGACGCCGGAAGTGCATCAAGGCGACCGCGAGCAGGACGGAGATGGCACCGGCGATGGTGACGCTGGCGAGCCCAACGATGCGCTTCGGGGCGCCGGCGGCGTCCAGCACCAGCCGAAGCGCCCACACCGCCGCGATGAGGGCGAACAGGGGCACGAGGAGGCGAACGTGACCCCGCAGTCCGAGACCGCCGACCGTCATTGGAGCGCCGGGGGGCCGGTGACCTTGGCCAGCAGAAGCGTCATGTCGTCCACGATCTCCTTGCCCGACCAATCGCGCGCGGCCAGGAGCACCGCTCGTTGGATCTCCGGCAAGGGCTTTTCGCGGTGCGCGGCGACGAGGGTCTCGAGCCGGGCTTCGCCAAAGGACTCTCCTTCCGGGGTCTCTGCCTCCGTGACGCCGTCGGAGTAGACCACGAGCGTGTCCCCGGGCTGAAGCGGGACCTTGCCCACCTGGTATTCGGAATCGGGGAAGAGGCCCAGAGGCGGACCTCCCCGATCGAGCCTCCGCCCGTGGCCGGATCCGAGCAGGATGGGAAGAGGATGACCGGCGTTCACGTAGCTGAGCTGCCGATCGGCCTCGTCCCACTCGCCATAGAACAACGTGGCGAACTTCGCCGCCGGCTGGGTGACCTCGTACAGGTGGCGATTGAGCTGGGAGCACAACTGACCGGGCATCCATACGGTCCGGGCCAGCGTGCGCAGGACCGCGTGCAGGTTGGACATCAGGATCGCGGCCGAGATCCCCTTGCCGCTGATGTCGGCCACGGCAAAGGCGACGCGCCCCCCGGAGAGCTGCAGAACGTCGTAGTAGTCACCGCTGATTCCACGCGCAGGCAGGCAGACCGCCGCGAACTCGAGGCCGCCCTTCGAGGGGAACTGCCTCGGGAAGAGGGCCTGCTGCACCTCGAAGGCGAAGTTCAGCTCCGCTTCCTTGCGCGCCAGCTCGTGCCGGCTGGCGCGCAGCTCGGCCAGGACCCTGTACAGCGCCATCGCGAGAATGCCCACCGCCGTGGTCCCCGCGAACGACAGCCCCCAGGTCAGGAGGGCCGACCTCGTCAGGAGGTCACGGCCGAGGTAGAGCAACAGCCCGGCGCCCAGCAGGACACCGGACACGTAGGCTTTCTCTTTCATGGGGTTGCGATCGATGAGAGCGGCTCCCTCGTTCGCCTTGGACCGACACACTACGCTCCTCGCGACGCCGCGGTCAAGAACGGACGACGGGACGGAACCACGGAACGGCCGCGGCGGCTCGGGTTATGATCGACGATCCCGTGGCGGAGAAACCGGCCGACAACACGCCTCGGGGACGGCTGCGCGCGCTCTACGCCTGGGTGACGGGAGCGACGCCGTCCCCGGACGACTCCCCCCGCCCCGCGATCTCCCCCCCTCGAGAGGGCGTGCCCGCCCGCATCGGGCATTACGCGATCGCCCGCAAGCTGGGGGAAGGCGGGATGGGTGTGGTCTACGCGGCCCGCGACGAGCGCCTGGAGCGCATCGTCGCCTTGAAGACGATGTCGTCGCTGGCCAGCGATGAGACCGCGCGCAAGCGCTTCTGGCGCGAAGCCCGGGCCGCGGCGAGCGTCAACCATCCCAACGTCTGCCAGCTCTACGAGATCGGCGAGGAAGGCGGCGAGCTGTTCATCGCCATGGAGCTGCTGGAGGGCGAGGCGCTGGGCGAGCGCCTGCGGCGGGGGCCGCTGAGCGTGTCCGAGACGGTGCCGATCGGCCTGGGAGTGCTGGCCGCGCTCTCGGCGTTGCACGCCCGTGGCATCGTCCACCGCGACCTCAAGCCGTCCAACGTGTTCCTGACCCCCCACGGCGTGAAGCTGCTCGACTTCGGCCTCGCGCGGCCGAGCGACCCCGAGCTGGCGCGATCGCTCAGCTCGGCCACGGAGCTGACGCGCACCGGGATGATGGTGGGCACCCCGCGCTACATGGCCCCCGAGCAGGTGACGGGCGAGGCCCTCGACGCCCGCACCGACCTGTTCGCGTTGGGCGCCATCCTGTTCGAGATGCTCGCCGGCCGTCCGGCGTTCGGCGGCGGCAACGTCGTCGAGATCCTCCACCCCACCGTCTACGAACAGCCCCCGGCGCACACCGGATCGCCGGCCGTGGCCGCCGCGGACCGCGTGATCCGCCGCGCGTTGGCCAAGCTTCCCGCGGAGCGACCGGCATCGGCCGACGCGATGGCCGAGGAGCTGCGCGCCGCTCGCGGCCTCGACGGCGACGCGACGCCGGCGCTGGCCCGCGCGCTCACGCGCCTGGTGGTGCTGCCGTTCCGCGTCCTGCGCCCCGATCCCGAGACGGACTTCCTCGCCTTCAGCCTGCCCGACGCCATCGCGACGTCGCTCTCGGGCCCCGGCTCGCTGATCGTGCGCTCCAGCGCCGTCGCCGCGCGCTTCGCGGGGGAGGCCCCGGACCTCAAGGCCCTGGCCGCGGAGGCCGACGTCGACCGGGTCGTGATGGGGACGCTGCTCCGCTCGGGCGACCAGTTACGAGCCACGGCGCAGCTGGTCGAGGCCCCGGGCGGGACGCTGCTCACGTCGCAGACGGTGCAGTCGTCGCTGGGCGACCTGTTCCGGCTTCAAGACGACATCGCCCACCGCGTCGTGGAGGCCCTCTCGCTCCCGCTCGCGGGCGTCGAGGCCTCGCCCACGCTCGACGCGCCGCGCAACGCCCGCGCCTACGAGCTCTACCTGCGGGCGAACGAGCTGGCCCGCACCTACGACGGGCTCCCGCCGGCGCGCGATCTCTATCGGCGCTGCCTGGAGCTGGATCCGACCTTCGCTCCCGCGTGGGCCCGCCTCGGTCGCTGCCACCGCGTGATCGGGAAGTACATCGAGGCCTCGCCAAGCAGCGACGCGCAGGCCGAGGAGGCCCTCCGCCGCGCCCTCGAGCTCAACCCGCGCCTGTCGGTCGCGCACAAGTTCTACGCAAACCTCGAGTCGGACATCGGCCAGACGCAGCGGGCGCTCGTGCGGCTACTGGGCGAGGCCGACCGTCACGGCAACGACCCGGAGCTGTTCGCGGGGCTCGTCCACGCCTGTCGCTATTGTGGCCTCTTCGAGCAGTCCAGCGCCGCGCACGAAGAGGCACGTCGACTCGACCCGAACGTCCCCACGAGCTTCGAGCAGACAATAATGATGACGGGTGACATCGAGCGGCTCATGGCCGTCGAGCCGCCCCTGCTCTTCGTCGGCGCCGACGACGGGATCCGCGTGATCGGTCTCGGGCTGGCCGGCCGCCGCGACGAGGCGCGCCGGCTGCTGCTCGAGATGCGCCAGGCCTCGCGGCAGGCATCCCGCATCCCCGCCTTCCAATCGTGGACCGATTACCTGACGGCCTGGCTCGATCGGCGCCCGTCGGACATGCTCGCCAGCATCTCCGCGCTGAGCGCGTTGAAGATCCAGGACGACCCGGAGGCCATCTTCCAGGAGGGATGGCTGCTCTGCGACGTCGGCGAGCACCAACGCGGACTCGGCCACCTGCGGCGCGCGGTCGCCAAGGGCTACTTCGTCGCGCCTATTCTCTCGGCCAGCCGCCACTTCGACGCGTTGCGGAGCGATCCCACCTTCCGGAAGCTGCTCTCGGAAGCCGAAGGGGGCCGCCAGCGAGCGCTGGCTGCGTTCCGCGAGAACGGCGGGGAGCGGCTTCTCGGCCGGTGACGTGTTCGGCCGCCGCAGGCGGAGCGTTTCCTCACCCGCTCGCGCCCGGATTCACTCCGGCGCGAGCGCATTCAATGAAGATCCACGCGGAGCCGGAGGCGGTCGCATCAGGTTCATGAAGATCCACGCGGAGCCGGAGGCGGTCGCATACACTCCATGAAGACCCTGGCCCGACCGCTCGACAAGGCCGAGATCCTCCGCCGGCTGAGAGACGTGCGTCCGGAGAGCGTCCGTCGCTGGGGACGGATGTCGGCGCACCAGATGGTGTGCCATGTGAGCGACTCGCTGCGCATGGGCACTGGTCACAAAGCGGTGAGCCACGCCACCAGCCCGCTTCACCGGACGCTCGTCAAGTGGGTCGTTCTCTACCTTCCCCTGCCCTGGCCCGCCGGGATCCTCACCCGGCCGGAGATCGATCAGGAGCTGGGAGGCACGAGGCCCTCCGACTTCGCCGCGGACGTCGCGCAGCTCGAGGCGCTGTTGGAGCTGGTCACGGCGCCGGCCCGGAGCTTCGACTGGCAGCTTCATCCGATATTCGGCAGCATGTCCGACGCCGCCTGGCTCCGGTGGGGCTACCTGCACCTGGACCACCACCTTCGTCAGTTCGGTGCGTAGGCCGGAGGGCCGGGCCGCCACCCGACGGGCGCCGCCAGATGTGCCATGAAAATGTATGCTTGGAGTCGTCCTTCACGCGGGAGGCGGACCGATGGCAAGGGAACAGGAGGCGCAGGGAGCGCAGGTCTCGGAGGCGCAGATCGCCGTCCACTGGCGCGAAGAGGAGTACTACCACCCTCCGGCAAGGTTCATCGGCCAGGCGAACGCGGCCGACCCGGCGATCTTCGAGCGGTTCAGCGAGGAGCACTTCCCCGAGTGCTTCAAGGAATACGCCGACCTGCTCACGTGGGACGCCTATTGGCACACGACGCTGGACGCCAGCAAACCGCCGTTCTGGAAGTGGTTCGTCGGCGGGCGGCTGAACGCCTCCTACAACTGCGTCGACCGCCACCTGGCGACCAGCCGGAACAAGGCCGCCCTCATCTGGGTGCCCGAGCCGGAGACCGAAGACACCCAGGCGATCACCTACCAGGAGCTCTACAAGCGGGTCAACGAGTTCGCCGCGCTCCTGCGCGGCCTCGGCCGGGTGAAGGTCGGCGACCGGATGACCTTCCACCTGCCGATGGTCCCCGAGCTGCCCGTCTCCATGCTCGCCTGCGCCCGCCTCGGCGTGATCCATTCCGAGGTGTTCGGCGGATTCAGCGGTGCGGCGTGCGGAGACCGGATCGCCGACTCGGGGAGCCGCATCCTGGTCACGATGGACGGCTACTGCCGCAACGGGGAGCTGATCGACCACAAGGCCAAGGCCGACCAGGCGGTGGCGGCGGCCCGCGAGCGCGGGGTCGAGGTCGAGAAGGTGCTCGTCTGGCGACGGCATCCCGGCCGGTACGCATCGAAGAGCCCCATGGTCGCGGGCCGGGACTTCTTCGTCGACGAGCTGCTGAAGGACTACCGGGGACAGGAGGTGAAGCCGGTCTCGATGCCGGCCGAAGCCCCGCTGTTCCTCATGTACACGAGCGGCACGACGGCGCGGCCGAAAGGGTGCCAGCACAGCACCGGCGGGTACCTGGCCTACGTCGCCGGCACCTCGAAGTACTACCAGGACATCCATCCCGAGGACACCTACTGGTGCTTCGCCGACATCGGGTGGATCACCGGTCACTCCTACATCGTCTACGGCCCCCTGGCGCTCGGGACCACGAGCGTGATGTACGAGGGAGCGCCTACCTATCCGGACCCCGGCCGTCCCTGGCGGATCGCCGAGCGGCTCGGGGTGAACATCTTCCACACCGCGCCCACGACGATCCGCATGCTGCGCAAGCTCGGCCCGGACGAGCCGAAGAAGTACGACTACCACTTCAAGCACATGACGACGGTGGGCGAGCCGATCGAGCCCGACGTCTGGCGCTGGTACCACTCTGTCGTCGGAAAGGGCGAGGCGGTCATCGTCGACACGTGGTGGCAGACCGAGAACGGCGGCTTCCTGGGCAGCACCCTGCCCGCCCTCAAGCCGATGAAGCCGGGCAGCTGCGGTCCCGGGGTCCTCGGGATCTACCCCGTGATCTACGACGAGAACCGCAACGTGGTGGAGGCGGGGAGCGGGCGGGCCGGCAACATCTGCATCCGCAATCCCTGGCCCGGCATCTTCCAGACGATCTGGGGCCAGCCCGAGAGGTTCGTGCAGATCTACTACGAGAAGTACTGCCGGGACAAGGACAGCAAGGACTGGCGCGACTGGCCGTACCTGGCCGGCGACGGGGCCGTCCAGGCCGCCGACGGCTACTTCCGGATCCTCGGCCGGATCGACGACGTGATCAACGTCGCCGGGCACCGCCTGGGGACCAAGGAGCTGGAGTCGGCGAGCATCACGGTCGAGGAGATCGCCGAGGCGGCCGCCGTCCCGGTGATGGACGAGCTTCGCGGCCGGGCGGTGGAGATGTACGTCTCGCTGAAGCCCGGGCTCGCCCCGAGCAAGGACATCGAGGACAAGGTGGCCAAGGCCATCGAAGCCCAGATCGGGAAGATCGCGCGGCCGAAGAACGTCTGGATCGTCCCCGACATGCCCAAGACCCGCTCGGGAAAGATCATGCGCCGGGTCATCGCCGGGATCTCGAATTTCGCCGATGTCGGCGATACGACGACGCTGTCGAACCCCGAGGTCGTCGAGGGCATCCGCCACCACGTCCAGGGCGAGAAGCTCTCTCGCGGCCAGGTTCCCCGCGAGCTGTCGCCGCAGGAAATGGAGGAGATCAAGGCGTTCGGCCGCGCCGAGTGACGGCCCACACGGCCGGCACCGCAAGCACCTGCAACGCCACCGACACCGCCACGAGCCAGGCGAGGCTCACGCCGTAGAGGTATCCCAGCA
>Ga0066710_100004247_pt1 | contig 12603 bp, 12 predicted proteins | sample GraSoiAngelo_159_FD_79666 | JGI IMG/M metagenome (GOLD analysis project Ga0066710, IMG submission 79666) | Grasslands soil microbial communities from the Angelo Coastal Reserve, California, USA - 14_1009_16_40cm | ecosystem: Environmental > Terrestrial > Soil > Grasslands | place: USA...
GTTGCGCGTCGACGGGCCCGAGCTGCTCAAGCTGGAGGCGCTCTCGTCGCAGCACGGGCTGCGCGTCGACGATGCCGCGTTTTCTCTCTGCGTGTTGATGCAGGCGCTGATTCGCCTCACCGGTGCCGGAGGAGGGTGGGGTCAGGGACGCAACTCGCTGCCGCCGACGGCGATTCCCGCCTGGCTGTTGACCGCTGTTGAACTGCTTCTGATTGCCGTGCTTGTGTCGTACGCAGCGATCCTTTGGGTGGCGCACCGGCTGGCGCAGTCCCGGCAGGAGCAACCGCTGTCCGCGCGCGAGCTCCGGTGGCTCCGATTCTTTTGCGGGCCGCGTTTCTGGAAGTCCCTGTTTCGCCGTAAAATGATACGGGTGCTCGAGCGCAACCCGATCGGCTGGCTGGAGCAGCGTTCGACCGCTGCGCGAATGATCAAATGGGGATGGCTGCTGGCGGTAACGGTGGTGGAAAGCCTCGTGGTCGCGGACAGCGGTTGGTCAAATCTTGCGTCCTCGCAGCTTTGGCTGCTGGTGATCATGGGAATAAGTCTGGCCTTCAGCGCGGCCGCCAGTTTTCGGCGCGAGCGAAGGAGCGGCGCCATGGAACTGATCCTGGTCACCCCGCTTTCGGTGGGACAGATCATCTTGGGGCGATTGCGCGGGCTTTGGGGGCAATTCCTGCCTGCTCTCGCGCTGATGTTTGGGGTTTGGGTGTTACTTTCACTGCAAATAGGGATACTCGATTTTTGGTCGAACGCACTTTACTACGATACGGGGAGTGAACTCGACCGCTGGCCCGCGTTGGGGATGTTTTTGTTGGCCAGCTTTGTCGCGATCCCGCTGGTTGGTTTGTATTTTTCGCTCGGACAACGCCATTTTCTGGCCGCCTGGCTCCTGACTGGGGGACTGTGCCTGGCACTGCCGTGGCTATTCCTCACCGAAACGGCCTGGTATGGGATATTTGTCGGCCTCAACCTCGGCCTCAACCTGGGCCCCCAACCGTGGGACCCCGGGGAAGTGCTGGCCAGGGCTTCCGCGTTGCAAATCGTGTTCGCGTCGCTGGCCGCCTGGCTTCTGTATCGGAACCTGCGTCGCCGCAAATTCGCTTTTGGCTCATGACCCTCCTGCCCATTGTGGAACGTGAGTTGCGCGTCGCCGCCCGGCGGCGGGGCACTTACCGGATGCGCCTCAGCGCCGCGCTGGTGGCAATCGCCCTGTTCGGCTGGACGCTGCTGGCGATGCTGCGGACGGTCCCGTCCGCCATGCACGGCCGTTACCTTTTTCGCGCTTTGTTTGGCTTCGCCTTCGTTTACTGTCTGTTCATCGGGGCGCGGTTGACGGCGGATTGTCTAAGCGGGGAAAAACGCGACGGGACGCTCGGTTTGTTGTTTCTCACCGATTTGAAAGGATACGACGTGGTCCTGGGCAAACTGGCGGCGACATCGGTCAATTCGGTTTACGCGTTGTTGGCGATCGTGCCGGTGATTTCGCTTCCAGTGCAACTGGGAGGCGTGACGGCCGCGGAGTTGTGGCAGTCGGCGCTGGTGTTGTTGAACACGCTCTTTTTCTCGATGGCGGCGGGCGTGTTCGTTTCGACACTGAGTCGCAACGAGCGCAAATCCATGTTTGCGGCGGTTTTTGTCGTGCTGTTCTTAACGTTCGCGCCGCTGGCGACGAGTTTCGCGTTGGCCATGAGTCTCCCCCAGACGTTTGGTGGTTTGACAGCGATCTGGCCTCTCCTGGCTCTTAGCCCGGCGTATGCTCCAAGCTATCTCGTGGCTGCGGTTGCCTTGCCCGTGCCGGCCACTCCGCTCTTCAGCCCCTCGGGCGGCCTTTACGGGTACGTCGTGGCGCCGACCACCACGCTGCTGTCTTTTTTCCCGGTCCCGAAAGGGAGTTTTTGGTGGTCGGCCTTGCTGGTCCATTTGATGAGTTGGCTGATGCTGTCGCTGTCCAGCCTGATACTGCCGCGCATCTGGCAGGGGGGCGCCGCGAACACGAAACTGGACCGTCAACGAGAGCGTGTCGAGCAATGGGCCTACGGTGGGGCGGAAGCGCGCCGGGCGCTGCGCGCGCGGTTGCTGGACATCAATCCCTTTCTCTGGCTGGCCGGACGCGAGCGCTGGAAGCCGTTTTACGTTTGGCTTTACCTGGGCGCGGTGGCGGCCACTTGGCTATGGGGCTGGTTCAATTACGACCACATCATGTTCGACCAGGACGTGACGTTTACCATGGCGCTGTTGTTTCAAACCTTCCTGAAGCTTTGGATCGTCTCGGAAGCCTGCACGCGACTGGCGGAGGACCGCCGCATCGGCGCGCTGGAGCTGCTGTTGTCCACACCGCTGACCACGCGCGAGATGCTGCGCGGCCAATGGCTGGCGCTGAGACGACAGTTTGCCAAACCGCTTGCCGTAATTCTGGTGGCGGAATTCCTTCTGCTGTGCCAACAGTTCGCGACGCAACTGGTCTTGATCAACCTGCTCATGCTGCTGGCCGACGTGCTGACGCTGGGCTGGGTGGGGATGTGGCTGGGATTGACCTCGCGCAATCTTAATCGCGCCATCGTCGGCACAATCGGCCGGGTGCTGATTCTTCCCTGGGGCGCATTCTCGGCGGCGATGCTGGCCCTCGAGGGCCTCGAGCGGTTGTCCGGGGGAAGTCTGTTCCAGGCCGGCGAGCATTTCAACCTGTATTGCTGGTTTGGCGTCGGCCTGGCGAACAATTGCCTGTTCGGCGTCTGGTGGGCGCGGCGCCATCTGCTCAACGATTTCAGGAAAGCCGCCACGCAACGCTATCAATCGGAAAAAATCGGCTGGTTTAGCGATGCGTCCCGGTGCAAGGATGTGGCCCAGATGCGGGCGTCGGTCGCGGCGTCGTGAGCGTGAGACGTAAAACCTAACGCGTGAACCACTCAAGGGTTGAAGCCTGAGACCATTTCGAGGCGCGACTTCAGAGATCACGAACCACGGATCACGCCTCCGGTGCCGCGCGCGCCTCTGGCCGTGAATTTTGCATGAGGATGAAATGACTTTTCTGCCGATTGTTGGACGCGAGTTGCGGGTGGCCTCGCGCCGTCGAGGGACGTATTTGAATCGCGAACTGGCGGCGCTGTCGGCCATTCTCGTCTTCGCGGGGACGTTGTGGATCGAGGGGCGGGCGCCCCCCAAGGAACTGGGCAGCGACGTTTTCCGTGTACTCTCGGGCCTGTTTTTGTTCAGCAGTGTAATGGCCGGCATTCGTTACACCGCTGACTCTCTGAGCGAGGAGAAACGTGAGGGCACGCTGGGACTTTTGTTTCTCACCGACCTGAAGGGCTACGACGTCGTGTTTGGTAAACTGGCCGCCACGTCGTTGGACGCTTTTTATGGTCTTATCGCCATTATCCCGGTGCTGGCCATTCCGTTTTTGTTGGGCAGCGTGTCGATCGGGGAGTTCTGGCGCATGACATTGGTGCTAGCGAACACGCTGTTCTTTTCGCTGGCGGCGGGAATTTTTGTATCGGCGACGAGCCGGAGCGCGCGGAAGGCGATGGCCGGCACGGTCCTTTTGATTCTGCTGATCCACGCCGTATTTCCGGCCATCGGCGCCTGGGTGGCTTTTCGGCAGGCGGCAAATTCGGTGAATACGGCATTTCTGTTGCCGAGTGTCGGATACGCGTACTGGATGGTGTTCGACGCGCCGTATCGCGTCGATCCGGAAGGTTTCCGCTGGTCTGTTCTGCTCACGCACGGTCTGGGCTGGCTGTTTCTGGCGTTGGCCAGTGTGGCCGCGCGCCACTCGTGGCAGGACCGGCCGGCGGGCGCGGTGGCGGCGCGCTGGCGCCAGCGCTGGCAGCGCTGGAGCTATGGAAATGCGGAGCAGCGGGTGGCGTTCCGCAGCCGGCTGTTGAACATTAGCCCCTGCTTCTGGCTGGGGGGCCGCCAGCGGCTCAAGCCCACGCTGGTCTGGGCGTTCCTGGGTCTGAGCGGCTGTTTGTGGGCCTGGGGCGCTTTCAAATGGCGCGACGACTGGCTGCACGAGGGGACTTACTTCACCACCACGCTGCTACTCCATATTGCGCTCAAATTCTGGGTCGCTTCCGAGGCCTGCCAAAGATTCGGTCCCGACCATCGCAGCGGCGCGCTGGAACTCCTGCTGTCCACGCCGCTGTCGGTGACGGAGATTCTGCGCGGCCAAATGCTGGCGTTGAAGCGGCAATTCCTGTGGCCGGCCCTGGGGGTGCTCGGACTGGATTTCATTTTTATGCTCGCCGGAGCCAGGCATCTGAGTTCCGCGGGCGACAATCTTTGGGTCTGGTTTTGTGGCGCGGAAATGGTTTTATTGGTAGCGGACATGTGTGCCCTGGGCTGGGTGGGCATGTGGGTCGGGCTGACTGCCCGGCGCGTCAATCGTGCGGCGGGCGCGACCATCGTGCGCGTGCTCGTGCTGCCCGGTGCCGCCTGGGCCGGACTGATATTTATTCTGAGCTTCACCCGTCTGTGGCACCGGGTGGAGGACAAGTGGGCGTTTTTTCTTGGCCTCTGGTTCGCGCTGGGAATGATCGTCGATGTTTATTTCGGTGTCCGGGCGCGGCTGCGCTTGCTCCGCGATTTGCGGACGGTGGCGACGCAGCGGTTCGTGCCGGGGCGGACGATTTTCTTCTGGTCGAAGCCGCGTCGGCGGCCGGCGAACCCGGCGTTGCCGCCGGCCATCGTCAGTGAGACGTGATGCGTGGTGCGTGACATCGTGCCGTCCAGGCTCAGGAATTCGCGCCTGCCGACGGACGCGACCCGGGCCGTGACTTTCGATTCCGCTGGGAATGACCTTGCTCCCCATCGTCGAGCGTGAACTGCGCGTAGCCGCCCGACGCCCGGTCACGTACTGGACGCGGCTTGGCTTCGCCATGGTTGGAGCGGGAATCGTGGGACTGGCATTGCTCTTCGCGGCGGTGGCCCAAACCGTCGCGACCAGGATCGGGGCCGGGCTGTTTTATTCTTTGAGCCTGCTGGCCTTGGGATTCAGCGCATTCGCCGGGGTGTTTTTGACGGCCGATTGCCTGAGCGAGGAGAAGCGGGAAGGCACATTGGGTCTGCTGTTTCTGACCGACCTGAAAGGTTACGATGTCGTGTTCGGGAAGCTGTTCGGGCGATCGCTCAGCGCGGTTTACGGGTTGCTGGCGATTTTTCCCGTCCTGGCGATCACGTTGACGATGGGCGGCGTGAGCGCGGGCGAGTTCTGGCGAATGGCGCTGGTATTGCTCAACACGATTTTTTTCTCCCTGGCGGCGGGGATGCTCATTTCCACCCTGGGCCGGGTAGATCATCGTTCGATGGCGGGCGCGGCGGGATTGATTGTTCTCATTGGCGGCGGGCTGCCGTTAATGGAACTGATGCTCAACCGGGCTGGATCTCCCGGTCAATTTGCGCTTTCGTTGCCCAGCCCGTTGACCGCCTGGCAACTGGCGTTCGACTTGCCTTTCCGCAGGTGGGGACGAAGCTTCGGGGAATCATTGTTGCTGACGCATGCCTCGAGCTGGCTCTTCCTGGGTCTGGCCTGCTTTTTGTTGCCGAATTTGTGGCAAAGCGAGGCGGGGTTGATTTCGCTGGCCCGCAGGAAACCGGCGAGTGCTCCGGACCGCCCGTGGTTCCGGCGAGGGGCTGGGCGCGCTCAGGCGCTGGATTTGAATCCGGTGTATTGGCTCATCATCCGGAACAGCCGGATGACCTGGGCCATGTGGTTCATTTGGGCGGCATTGGCCGTCGGGTTCGCCTGGTTTTTCTATTACGACCCGACCGTGGCGTTGGCTCTGGGCCAAAACGGATGGTCGTTACTGTTGATTGTGTTGAGAATTCTGGTCGGCGTGTATGCGTGTCGGTTCTTCGCCGAGACACGTCGGATCGGCGCCCTCGAGTTGTTACTCGCCACGCCGCTTGCGATCGAGGAAATCCTGCGTGGTCAATGGATGGCGTTGCGGCGGCAGTTCCTGGTGCCGAGCCTGGCACTGCTTGGTGCGGGGATCATGCCCATGTTCTTGATCTTCCTGGCGGACCTGCCCAATGCCTTTCCGACCTGGATCATCATGGGATCGACGTACGCCTTGGCAATTCCCAAATTGATTTGCGACCTCCTGGCGGCCGCCTGGACCGGCATGCTGATCGGATTGACGGTGAAGAAGCCGAATCTCGCGCCGGGCCTGACGGTGCTCTATACGGTTGTGCTCCCGGTTGCGGCGTTTTGTGTCCCGGACGCGTTCATCAGTCTGCCGTTGTTTCTCTGGGCGCGCGACAAGTTGTACCGCGAGCTGCGCACTCTGAGCAGCGGGCGGCACCAGTCGGTCTTGCCGCTGTATGCGTCGGCCCGTCCGGTCGCCAAACCGCCGCTGGTGTTCCATTCCTAAATCGTCCGTCACTTATCTTCCGCGAAAAAGCGGGTTATAATCGGACGATGGTCCGAGGCCACGCCCCAATCCGGCAGCGCCAGCGCATACGTGCCTTCGCTTTGCCATTCGCGCGTCATGCCGGGGCTCAAGAGGATGTAATCAATGCGGCTGTAGGTATCGTCTTTCGCAAAGTAATAGGTCCAGGCGATGGTGCGCTTGGGCGCGCGAGCGTCGAGCGCCGTGGCGCTGCCGCTGTTGCGTTCGACCGGTCGGGTATCCGTCAAGGCGTTCTTCCCCCGCCCGATTATGGTCCTCACCGCCGTGGAATCCTGGAGGTCGTTGAAATCACCGAGAACGAGCAGGTTTACGTCCGGATCGGATTTGAGGCGGGCGTCGATGATCCCGCGCAGGAGGATGGCCTCCTGTTCCCGCAACTCGGCTTGATCGGCTTCCGGAACTTCGCGGCGCGATTTGAGATGCGCGCAGAGGAGGATGAACCGGTATCGGGCGTTGACCTGCACGTCCAACTCGGCAAACCCGCGGCTGACGCGAAATCTTCGCCCATGCAGCAGGAACCCTTCGTTGGTGTGGGGCCGGCGGGCGGTGATGGGCAGCCGGCTGAGGACGGCGACGTGGATGTTGGTGTCGAAGCCGGCGACATGTTCCCAATGGGGATAATTAAGCCCCTCGCCCTTGAGCGACGCCCGCAATTCGAGCAGCGCGTTGGTGCTGCCCATTTCCTGCACCGCGAGGACGTCCGGACCGAGCGCGCGAATGCTCTCGCGGATTTTGGCCCGGGCCGCCTCGGATTTCGCCGGACGATTGCCGGCGGGTTCATCGAGATAGTTTTCCAGGTTGTAGGTGGCAACGGAAAAGGTAGCGGCCAGGAGAGACGCGCGGATGAGCGCGGAAACCAGGAGGAGCGCGCCGCAGGCGGGCAGGACTCTGATGTTCCTCATGAAATCAACTTATTGCAAAATGGACCCGCCAAGTCAAAGGGCGGGCGGCGGGCAGAAAATTTTTTGCAAAATCGGCGGGGATGGTTAATTTGCACCCATGTTCAGAAACAACGAAAGCGGTGCGGCAGTTCGCGCGGTGGAACCGGACGGTAAACCTCGGCCGAAACTCCACGACAAGCAGAGCGAACGGGACTACCGCGAACTGCGCATCGACAAGGTGGGTGTTCGTGGGTTGCGCTTCCCGATCCAGGTGCGCGACAAGGCGCGGAGTTTGCAGAACACGATAGCGACGATCGGGATGTACGTGGATTTGCCGAAGGAATTCAAGGGAACCCACATGAGCCGGTTCATCGAAGTGCTGCACGCGCATGGCAGCGTGGTGCACGTGGAGAACATCAACCACATTCTCTACGCCATGCAGGACAAGTTGAAGGCGGCCACGGCCCACCTGGAGATGGAGTTTCCCTTTTTCCTGGTCAAACGGGCTCCGGTTTCGGGCCGGGAGAGCGTCATGGATTACACGGCCCGCTTTGACGCCACAGCCTGTGGCCGGGAGATCGACTTCGTGCTGAGCGTGCAGGCGGCGGTAACCACCCTGTGCCCCTGCTCGAAGGCCATTGCCCGATACGGGGCCCATAATCAACGCGGCGTGGTGACCGTTCAAATCCGGTCGCGCCGCGCCATTTGGATCGAAGATCTGATAGCCCTGATTGAGAGTTCGGCGAGCAGCGAGTTGTACGCTCTGTTAAAGCGCCAGGACGAAAAGGCCGTTACCGAACGGGCCTATGAAAATCCCGTCTTCGTGGAAGACCTGGTTCGCAACGCGGCCCTCAGGCTCAACGGACATCCGGAAGTGACCTGGTACAAGGTGGAGGCGGAGAACTACGAAAGCATCCATAACCACAACGCTTACGCCTGCATCGAAAAGGGGTAGGGCGCCGCCATGCCCGGCGGCCAGGGGGCTTTTTAGCCGTTCAAGTTTGCGAAAATTTTTGTGGCGCTTTTGATTTCCTTTGCTACATTCACGCGCTCTCAATGACGTTGGTTTCGGCCAACCCCTCGAGGCAACACGGGGTTCGCCCTGGAAATGCACTGACTGATTGACTGTGACAACGAAGAAGAAGACCACCAAGAAAGCGGCTGGCAAGGAGTTGGGGTCGGCCACCGCGGCGGCCATACTGGGCAACACCGTCGCGCCCGCCCGTCGCGGACCGGGCAACGGCACCGTGAAGATCAAGGCCGAATGGGCCAAATACTACAACACCCTGCTGGAACTCCGCGAGCGGCTGCTCAACCAAATGAGCGGCCTGGCCAAGGAGTCGGCCGAGGAAATGCCCGGTTATAGCCTCCACATGGCCGACTCCGGTACGGACAATTTCGACCGCGACTTTGCGCTCAGTCTGCTCTCCTCGGATCAGGATGCCATCTACGAAATCGAAGAGGCGCTCAAGCGGATCGAGAAAAACACCTACGGCATCTGCGAGTTGACCGGCAAACCGATCCCCAAAGCTCGCCTGGACGCCATCCCCTGGACGCGATTCACCGTCGAAGCGCAGGCCCAACTCGAAAAAGAAGGCGCCTTGCGCCAGCGCCGCCTGGGCGCCCTGGGCTCGGTCGATTCGGCCGGCGCCATCGAAGTCGAAGAAGAAGAGGAGGCCGAAGAAAAGCCGGCCAAGGAAAAGGAGTAATCCATGCCCAGAGAAATCGTTACACTCGAGTGCACGGAAGCGCGCAAGGAAGGAAAACCACCCTCCCGTTATCTCGCCACGCGCAACAAGAAACTGAAGACCGAGAAGATCGAGCTGAGAAAATACAATCCCTTTCTCCGCCGCCACACGCTGCATCGGGAGATCAAATAGTCTTTATGCCTCGCAAGACCAACATTGACAAACCGGGCCGCAGTTCGCGCGGCCGGGGTCCGACGGAGGTCCGCACGCCTCGGCCCAAGCCCAAGATCGACTTCACCGCCGAGGCGCTCGACTTCAAAAACGTAAATCTGCTTAAACAGTTCGTCACCGACGCGGGCCGCATCCTGCCCCGCAAGTACACCGGCCTCCCGGCCCATTACCAGCGGCGGTTGAATCGCGCGATCAAACGCGCCCGGCAACTGCTCCTGATGAAATAAGTCCATCGCTCCGCGTATCGAGCGTCGCGGAGCTCATTTGCTGGCGATCAATTGCAAATGATTTGCAAAACCGAAACTGGAGCGCCTGGTTCCCTGGCACCGTGAACCCGTCTGACGGCTCAATGGCGTGGGTGATTTTGCTCGCAGTTTATTGCGCGCTGATTCTTTTGGCCTCTTTGGGCGGAGGCTGGCTGCCCCTGCTGGTGCGGTTGACGCACACGCGGGTGCAGGTAGCGACGAGTTTCGTCGCCGGCCTGATGTTGGGAGTAAGCGTCCTGCATCTGGCGCCGCATGCCTGGGAACAGTTCCACTCGGCGGACCTGACGATGGACTGGCTGCTGGGGGGCTTTCTGACCATGTTCTTTGTGCAACGCTACCTTCACTTCCATCACCACGACGTGCCGGAAGAGGCGCCCGAGACACACCACCACGCTGAAGGGGAGGTTACTTCGAGAGACCAGCACGCGGAAGAGAGTCAGGAACTGACGTTGGCGGACAAATCGGCGCGGCACCTCTCATGGCTGGGCGCCGCCCTTGGCCTGACGCTGCACACGCTGCTGGATGGCGTCGCGCTGGCGGCCAGCGTCGAACTGGACCGTCATGGCGGAAACACACACGGCCTGCTTGGATTGGGGACGTTTCTGGTCATATTTCTCCACAAGCCGTTTGATGCGCTGGCAGTGGGCACGCTAATGGCCGTGGGCGGGTCGCCCCGGGTGTTGCGGCATTGGGTCAACGGTTTGTTGGCCTTGGCCAACCCGGCGGGTCTGCTTCTGTTTTATTTGGGCGCCGACCGGCTTTCGCACTCGGCGCCCCATTTCCTTGGGGCGGTGCTCGCGTTCACCGCCGGGACTTTCTTGAGTATTGCGACGAGTGACCTGCTGCCCGAATTGCAGTTTCACTCCCACGACCGCGGCAAATTATCTTTGGCTTTGCTGGCGGGCATTGGGGTTTCGGCCTTGATCGGCGATTTAGAGCCGTCCGGGCACGGCCACGGCACGGAAGCGCCTCCGTTGGAAATCCGCACTCCACAGTGATTCACAGACATGAAAGCGCACGGTCGGTCCCAGGCGCCCCGGCGGGAGTCGTTGTCTGATTTGGCCGACCGGCTGCGCCGACACTCCCGCAAGCTCACGGAACCGCGCCGAATCATTCTTGAAATCCTGCGCCGCCACCGCCATCCACTGACCAACAAGGAGATTCTTGCGGCTCTGCCGAAAGGGAAATGCGATCTGGCGACGATTTACCGATCCGTGCACCTGCTGGAGGCAATGGGTATCGTCAAACGGTTTGATTTTGGCGACGGCGTGTCCCGGTTCGAACTGCTGACCGCGGGCGACGACGGCCATCACCACCATCTGGTCTGCCTTCGCTGTGCGCAGGTCGTGGAAATCGAGGACTGTTTTCCGCCTGCATTGGAGCGGAAAATCGCCGCTCGCAACGGATTCAGCTCCATAACCCACAAGCTCGAGTTCTTTGGGTTGTGTGCCCGGTGCCAATAAAGCGGCCGGCCTTCAGGTCTGCGTATCGGAAATCCAATCGCCCAGTTTCAGGTATTCCTTTACTTTACGGCGTTCGTAGCGGTGTTTTTTGGGTTTATCTGGCCGGTCGTCGACTTGGCGGAAGGGATGTTTTGTATTGCGGATTACGTCGGTGATTACATCAAGGGTCTTCGTCATGGCTCAGATCTTTTGTTGTGCATCTCAGAAACCGCTTCCAGCGAAAACGGTGCCAACACAGCCTTGAGATCTCCATGTTGTTGTTTTAACGCTGCCATCGCGGTCGCGAAGTTATTCCAACATAATCCGACCGTCACGATAGTCAAATGTTCAACAACTCGAAAAGATTTTCTGTCCAGACTGTCCAATTCTAACCACCAAATTCTCCGGACTGCCACTCGTTGACCCGGCGCGCGACGACGAGTTTGAGCCCCGCCCTGGCCAAGGCCCGTCGGACTTGGGCGAACTGAGTTTTAAGAATGCCCGCAAGGATCAATGTGCCGCTCGGTTTCAGCCGGTTCAGAATCCGCTTGGATTGGCCTACCAAAAGGTCGCTGCTCAGGTTCGCGCAGATAACCTCGAATCTCTCCGCGGCGCGAAGCGGCAGGCGGGTAAGGTCTCGCCGGGAGAGCCGGACCAGTCCCTCCACGCCGTTTTGGATCAGATTCGCCTTAGCCGCCCGGATGGCTACGGGGTCAACGTCAAAGGCGCGGACTGGATGGTAGCCCAATTTTGCCGCCGCAATGGCCAGGATTCCTGAGCCGGTGCCGATGTCGAGCAAGGATTGCGACCTGGTGAGCCGGCGAGCGGCAACCAACCGCTCCAGGCAAAAGGCCGTCGTCGGATGTTGCCCGGTGCCGAAACTCAATCCAGGGTCCAGCACCACCACGGCCTGGCCGGCTCGCGGGCGACGACGGCTCCAACTCGGCTTGATGAGCAACGCCCCGCCGATTGCCAGTGGTTGGAAATGCTTTTTCCACGACTCAACCCAGTCTGAGCGACGAACTCTTCTCAAGCAGACCTCGGCGGCCGCAACATTGAGCCCGCGGTTCTTGATCTGCCTCAAACCCGTCCGCAGTCGCGTTCGCAGCTCAGCTTCGGATTGATGCAGTTTCGGACAATAAACCGAGACGGCCGCGGTTTGCGAATCCGCGTCAGTGTAGATAGCCGGAGCTTGTCCGAACAAGTCTTCGAGAAGTGCAGCGACTGCTTCCTCGGCCTCGATCGAGGTCGTCACCGAAAGCTGCCAGAGTTGATTCTTCACGTGCTCGATCTACGGTCCTGCAACTGGAGTAAGACGGGCGCATCTTCGAGTTTCGTCATTGCCCCCGCCGTGGGCGGTCGGAGGCGCATCGTTCCTCCCGGTCAAGCCGCGGCGCGACCGGCTGCCAGTGCTTCCTGTTGAGCCCGGAAAAGCTGTTGAACGCCGGCCCGGCCCAGGGCGAGCATGGCCCCGAGTTGGCTGTCGCTGAAGGTCGATTCCTCACCCGTGCCTTGCAGTTCGATGAACTCGCCCGCTTCCGTCATGACGATGTTCATGTCCACCTGGGCGGCCGCGTCTTCGACATAGCAAAGATCGAGCAACACTTGTTGATTGGCGATGCCGACACTGACCGCCGCCACCGCCTTGAGCAGCGGACTGTTTTTCAACTTGTCTTCCGCGATCA
>Ga0066710_100004248_pt1 | contig 12603 bp, 10 predicted proteins | sample GraSoiAngelo_159_FD_79666 | JGI IMG/M metagenome (GOLD analysis project Ga0066710, IMG submission 79666) | Grasslands soil microbial communities from the Angelo Coastal Reserve, California, USA - 14_1009_16_40cm | ecosystem: Environmental > Terrestrial > Soil > Grasslands | place: USA...
GACTTTGGCCGCTCGACGCCTGGCGACGGACCGTTTCAATTCAAGCGCCAGTGGGGCGCGGAGCCGTCGCCGGTCGCCTGGGAGTACCGCTTGCTGCGCGGTGGCATGCCCAATCAGAGCCCGAGCAATCCAAAGTTCAAGGCGGCGATTGCGATGTGGAAGCGGCTGCCCGTACCGGTCGCCACATGGCTGGGCCCATCGATCGTCCGCTCGATCCCATGACGAACGCGGTTGCGGAGCGTCACACCGCGACGTCGTCGCGAGAGGTGTCGACGCGGATCGCCATCCTCCTCGCGCCGGCTTCGGCCGAGGGTGGCGCGTCGCGGCGCGTCGGCGAGCCGGTCACCACCGGTCTGCCGTTCCCGCAAGGATCGTGCGTCGACGCCGAGTCGCTGCAGTTGCTCGATCAGTACGGACGCGCACGCCGGCTGCAGACGCGCGTGCTCGACCGCTGGCCCGACGGGTCGATTCGCTGGGCGCTGCTCGATTTTCAGGCTGACGTCGACGACCGGGTGCGGACCGAATACGAGGTCCTCGTCGGAACGGCGACCCGAACGAAGATCTCCGGTCCGCGGATCGTGATCTCGGCCAGTGAGGATCGACTGACCGTCGACACCGGCGCCGCGGACTTTTCGTTCGCGCAGGGCGCGGCGTTCCCGTTCTCCGCCGTCCTGGTCAACGGACGCCCCGCAATCGACCCGACGCGGACCGGTCTCCTCGTCGAAGATGCATCCGGCCGCACGATTGCGCCGACGGTCGAATCAGTGGACGTCGAAGAAGACGGACCTCTGCGCGCCGTTGTCCGCTGCAGCGGCTCGCTCGGCGACGAAGGGACGCGGGCGCGGCTCGACGTCATCGCCCGGTGTCATTTCTTCGCCGGATCTGCGACGGTTCGGATCGTCCTGACCGTTCGGAATCCGCAGCCGGCGGCGCACCCCGGCGGCTACTGGACGCTCGGCAGCGGCGGATCGATCTTCCTTCGCGACGTGTCGCTTCGCCTGGCGTCCGCCGGCGGCGATGGTGTCTCGTCGGTTCGGTGCTCCGCCGAGCACGGAACGGCCCACGCGATCTGCGAGGCGCCGTTCGAGCTGTACCAACATTCGAGCGGCAGCGGATCTGGCGGCGACGGCTATCGCGTGCGAGCCGGCAGCTTCGAGCGCAACGGCCGGCGGGCGTGCCCCGTCGTTTCGCTGTCGAATCAACTGCAGACGATTGCCATCGTCATGCCGCATTTCTGGCAGAACTTTCCGAAGGGCATCGAGGCGACGCACGGCGAAGTCGCGCTTCGGCTGTTTCCGCGCCAGCACGCCGATCCGCACGAAATTCAGGGCGGCGAACAGAAAAGCCACACGCTCTATGTCGCGTTCAATCGCGACGGCGTCACCAACGCACCACTGGACTGGTGCCGCACACCGCTCGTCGCGCGCGCCGAACCGTCATGGTATTGCGCGTCGGGCGCCGTGCCGTACCTGGTTCCGGCCGCCGCGGATCGCGATCGCGCGTACGTCGCGCTGGGCGAATCTGCCGTGGACGGCGACGACACCTTCGCGCGCAAGCGCGATCTCGTCGACGAATACGGCTGGCGCGATTTCGGCGATCTCTACGCGGATCACGAGGCCGTCTTCCAGACTGAACGCGCACCGCTCGTCTCGCATTACAACAATCAGTACGACGCCATCGCCGGATTCGGCTGGCGGTTTCTGCGATCCGGGGACCCGCGGTGGTGGACGCTGATGAGCGAGCTGGCGTCGCACGTCGTCGACATCGACGTGTACCACACCGACGGCGACAAGAGCGCGTACAACCACGCGCTGTTCTGGCACACGTACCATTACGTCGACGCGGGAACGTCGACGCACCGCTCGTATCCGAAGCGTCCCAACGTGGGAGGAGGCGGGCCGTCGGCGGAACACAACTACCCGGCGGGACTGCTGCTCCACTACTTTCTGACCGGCGACGCGCAGTCGCGGGAGACGGCCGTCGGGCTCGCGCAGTGGGTCGTCGACATGGACGACGGCCGCCGGTCGCTCTTCCGGTGGCTGGATCGCGGCGATACGGGTCTCGCCAGCATGACCGGGTCGCCGCTGTATCACGGACCGGGACGAGGGGCGGCAAATTCGATCGTGGCGCTGCTGACGGGCCACCGGGCCACGGGCGACGCGAAGTTTCTGCTCAAGGCCGAGCAGTTGATCCGGCGGTGCATCCACCCGCGCGACGACATCGGCGAACGCAACCTGCTCGATGCCGAACGCCGGTGGTTCTACACGGTGTTCCTGCAGGCGCTCGGGAAATACCTCGATTACAAGATCGAGCTGCAGTCGCTCGACGCGATGTATCAGTACGCCCGCACGAGCCTGCTGCAGTACGCCGACTGGATGGTCGATCACGAATACCCGTATCTGGATCGGCCGGAGATCCTCGAGTACCCGACCGAAACGTGGGCGGCCCAGGACATGCGCAAGAGCGACGTGTTCGCGTTCGCGGCCAAGCATGCCTCCGGCCGGGCGCGCGATCGGTTCCTCGAACGCGCCGAGTTCTTCTTCCACGCGTCGGTGTCGAAGCTCTCGAGCCTGCCGACGCGAACGTTGACGCGCCCGGTGGTGCTGATGCTGACCAACGGGCTGATGCACGCCGGATGTCCGGCCTCAGCGACGGCGCCGGAGGGTCAGCAGCCGAGCGCCGCCGATTTCGGCGTTCCCATGCATTTCGTCCCGCAGAAAACGCGCGCGCTGGATCGCGCGCGTGCCATCGCCGCGACGATGTCTCTCGTCGCAATCGCAGCTGTCATCTTCTACTTCTACGTCCTCGGCTGAGATGGTCTCCGGTTTCGAATAGTCCGATACCGGAGTAACAAGCCGCGCCGTAGAGCGGCGTCATTCGGCGGACCTTCGAGCTCTCCGTCGACATGCGTAAGCTCACAAGACGCAGCCGGCCGCGAACGGACGAGACGCTCACCGGATGAACGCCGCATCACTCCGCGCGGAGCCGACGATGATCTCGCCTGTCTTCGCGCCGGTCAGCGCATTGGTGAGCGTGACGTGAATCATGTTCACCGTGAGCCCTGACGCGGTCTGCCCGTCTCCGCGCACCGTCTGTTCGTTGAGCGTTACCGTCCCCACGCCGGGAAGAGCGACCTGCCGATTCGGCTCCGGCGAATCTCCGACCGCGATGCCGTTCACCAGAAGGTTCACGAACTGCGAGCCGGCGCCGTTGCTGGTTGCCGCGACCCCGTTGCTCGCGCTGCTTGCCAGGCCCGCGACAGCATCTGCCGTGATCAGCCCATCGAGAATGTTGACGGTCTGCAGCGTCGAGCTGCTCTGCGCGCTGGCGGCGTTCTCGCCGACGACGCCGGTCGTGATCGAGCCAAGCGACGTGGCCGCCACAACGCCGGGAACGCCGATGCTGGCCGCTGACGCATCGGCGATGCCCGCCGTGGGATCGAGCGTGGCAACCGGAGACTCGGCGAGCGAACCAAGGGACGTCTGGACGAACGCGCCGTAGGCCTGCCCGCCGACGCTGTTCGATGACTGTGCGAGAGTCGTGTCGCGCGGCGGCAGCACGAGGAAGGCCACAACGACCACGCCCGCTGCGACGCTCGCGGCCTTCACAGAGATGGATGTCATGTTCGTTCCTCCCACCTACCTGATATGCGCCTGAAGGTTGCCGCCCGTCAGGAAACCGGCTTTGGTGTAGACCGGCGCGCCCGCGCTGTTCCACACGGTGATCTCGAAGTAATCTCGATCAACGCCGGGCTGCTTGTGGTCACAGCCTTTGGCGGTGAACGAAAACCCGAAGTCGCCGTTGACCTGTGCCGGTCCCCAGGTGCGCACGCAGGTCTCCGTCGACTCGTGTCTGGTGATGGTGTCGGTCTGAATCTTGAGCCGCTGGCCCTGATCCTCGTACCGCAGCTTCCCGCGCGGCGGAGCGTCATCATCCTCCAAGGAGAACTTGAACCCGAAATGCGCGCTCTGATTACCGGTCCCAAGCTTCCCGCCCCCCGTCATTTTCGAGATCGTCAGGAACGGCTGGAGCGCGACGATGCCTGCCGACGGCCTGCCGCCCGCGCCAACCGCAGGGACCTGCTCGATGTCATCGACGCAGTGACCGGTGCCCGCGGTGTCCGTACGCTCCTCCCGCACCTCTTCGTCGTCGCCGATGCACCCGTTGGGCCTGAAGAGCTGCGGATGATCAAATGGTGCCTGCTCCTGCCGCGTGCGTTCGTCGGTCAGCGCCTGCAGGAAGGCGACGAGCGAGGCCATCTGCGCCGGGGTGAGTCCTATTGGCTGGATATTGGGATCGAGGTTTTCGATGTTCAGCTTCGCAAAGTCGCCACCACGATTGTAGAACTGCACGACCTGCATCAGAGTCCCCTTTCCGCCGCTGTGGAAGTAGGGGCCCGTCAGCTCGACGTTCCGCAGCGCAGGCGTTTTGAACGTGCCGTCGACATTGGCGCGATGGTCGCACTCGACAACGGCACCGAGCGGCGGGTTCAGATTTGGATCGACGAACAGCGGCGGATTCATCATCGCGCGCCGCGTGTCGGACAGCGGGTTCCCGAACGGGTCGGTGCCGCCGCGAGCGATGTCGTCGGCCGTGGGCCGCACGCCGATGTTGTAGAACCCGTTGTCATAGATGGCGCAGCCGCCGTTACCCATGACCATACGTTCGAGGCGCTCGTTGGCTGTGTGGCGGACGCTCGCGCTCGTGAGCTCCGCGCCGCCGTGGCAGTTGATGCATCGTCCCGTCCCTGTAAACAGGTCCATGCCCTGCTTCTCCAGAGCCGAAAGGGCGGCCGCATCGCCGTCAAGAAAGCGGTCGACATGCGAGTCGTCCGCCACGAGCGTGGCTTCGTAGAGCTGGACCGCCAGGCCCCAGAACAAAGAGAAGTTGGCTTCCATCTGGGTGAACTGCTCACCGCCGATGGTGACCATGCTCGCGCTGCGCCACCATTGCGGCTGGAATGCCGCCTTGATCATTGCAGGATAGGACGTGGTCAGACCTCGCGATCCCGGAGTTCCCGAACCGCTTGCCAGAGCGCCCAGCACGCTGTCGGTTGGGTCGACAAACTGCTTTGCGAGCGGACGCAGAGACAGAAGCTTCCTGCCAAGCTTCGGAAAGACGCGTCCGTCGCACGACATCTCGAATTTCGAGAGCGGCGGTCCCACGGACTGCGATGCCAGACTACCCGGCTCGATGGAAACCCGCTGTCGCTCGAGATTTCCGTTCGCATCGATCTGCCACACGAAGGCCGTCGGATCGAGGTCGCCGAACGGGCTGACACCGTTGAAGATGTGATCCGCACGCCCGTCCCAGAAGTTGTCGAAGTTGAATACCGCATTGACCATGCTCGGCGTGTTGCGCGGCTCGACTCGTCGGGTGTTGATCTGATGGACTTGAAACACCGGATCGGGATCGCCATTGCAGACATCGGCAGCCTGGCCCGGTGTGACGCCGACAAATGACGTGTTGAACACGCCCTGCGACGAGGCGACATCGTTCGCGTCCGACACGATCGGTGACGGGCCGTTCTCATCCTGGTGCTTCGTGAAAGGAAAGTCTCGAGGCCGCAGTGTGTAGTTGGGTCCCCCGATCTGAAACGTCGTGTCGTTGGCGAGCAAGCCGGGGCTGAGCTGATTCTTTCGGCGGTTGTCGGCGCCGGCGTGGAAGTGACACGACGCGCACGCCTGCACGCCGTCGCTCCCAGCCTGCATGTCCCAGAACAGCGCCTTCCCCAACTGGATCGCGGACACCTTGTCGGCGACGAACCGCGCGAGATCCGCGGGTTCCGGGACGGGAACGGTCTTGAGCGAGGCCAGCGGCTTGGGCGGGTCGGGGGGAGGGACCTGCGCGCGAACGATTGCGGCGGCGACGATCGCCACGGCTAACAAAACAAGTGGCAAGAAGATTCGTTCTCGGATTGCGCGGGCGCCGTGTGGGGTCATTGGTCCCTCCTCGTTGCTCTCAGATGAACGTCAATGCGAGCAGGTTGAGCGGTCGCGTAATGTCCACCCATCGTCAGCGGCGAAACAATCGGGTCAATCCCGCAATCCGTGAAGGGGAAATCCTTGAGGAAGGAGGGTGCGGTAACGACGTCAGGCCTGAACCAGGCCGCGTCGGATTGCGTAACGGACGAGCCCGGCGGTCTGGTGGATCTCGAGCTTCTGCATGATGCGTGTACGATGAGACTCAGCTGTCTTGACGCTGATCCCCAGAAGCGCGGCGACTTCTTTCGTGCCCTTGCCCTCCGCGACGAGTTGAAGGACCTGCCGCTCGCGCGCTGTCAGTGGATCGGTGGGATCGCTCGTCTTGTGCAAGTACGCCTCGACGACGGCGCGCGACACGCCTGGGCTCAGGTAGAGCGCTCCGCCGAGTACCTCGCGGATGGCCGCGGTCAGATCCGCAGCCGACTGCCTTTTCAGCACGTATCCCCGAATCCCGACGTGAAGCGCCTCCAGGACGTACTGCGGCTCGTCGTGAATGGTGAGCAGGATGATTTTTGTTCGAGGCGACACCTGTCGAACCTGCCTGGCGGTATCGAGACCGTTCAGCAGCGGCATCGATACGTCGAGAACGGCCACATCGGGTTGAAGCCGCTGCGCGAGGCGGACAGCCTCGTAACCATCGGACGCCTCGCCGACGACATCCAAGCCGCCGCGCTCCAGCAGCGATCTGCACCCCTCGCGAACGAGGAGATGGTCATCGGCCAGAATCAACCGGGTCGACATGGGTTCGCGCCAGAGGGAATGCGATAGCGATCCGGGTACCGGCATCAGCACGTGACCTGACCTCGAGCGTCGCGCCCAACCGGGCGAGGCGTTCGCGCATCCCGATCAGGCCGAGGCCGCGAGCGGCTCCCGACCACACGCGGTCCGGATCGAAGCCAATGCCATCATCCTGAATCGAACAGTGAAGGAGATTGCCTTCGCGACGGACGCTGATCGTGACGCGCGTCGCCCGGGCGTGCCGCGCAACGTTGGTCAATGCCTCCTGAACGGTCCGGTACGCGACGTTCTCGACTGCCGGTGAAAGCCGTCCACCGATGGAACCTTCGACATCGATCGGAATGCCGATCCGGCTCGAGACGCCTTGCGCCAGAAACGCGAGGGCGGGTATCAACCCTAAATCATCGAGCATCGTGGGTCGCAGCTCATGCGACAGGCGCCGCAACTGTGTTTCCACCCCGATCAGCGCGTTTCTTAGCTTCACCACGCGCTGGTCGGCGGTGGGCAACTCGCAGGCGATCTCATCGACGCCGATGTGGACCGATGCAAGGAGCTGACTGGCTTCGTCGTGCAGCGCGTGCGCAATGCGTCTGGCTTGCTCCTCGAGTAAATCGTTCTGGTGCCGCAACGCCGCAATCGTGTCGCCCAGCTCGCGGTGGGTCATCTCGAATGCCGAAAGGCTCTCGATGAAAAACGCGTGCGCGGCCTCGACGTCGAGTCGGGCCGCCTCATCGATCTCAGCACGTCGAAGGATCGATGCAAGCGCTTCGTGATGCAACGCCGCCATGCCGAAGATTCCCACGCCGCTCGCCAGCGCGGTGCGCCCAATCTCGTACGCTCGCTGCAGCGACGCCTCTTCTCCGGAGACGAGGTGTTCGCCTAACGCCGCGAGGTACCGTTCTTCGAGCTCGGCGACTGCCATCTACCAGACCCGATTGACGACGTACCGGGCGACGATGACGAGTGCGTCGTCGGTGCCCCGGGCATGCGTGGCGACAATGCGATCGGCGATCGCCTGCGGCGACCCTGCCATACTCACCGCCTCGGTGAATGTACGTTCGATGCCATCAGTGGCCAGGATGAGCGTGTCGCCTCGCAGCACGGGAACGATCGTCGCCGCGAGCGTCGGCATCTGACGGCCGACGACGCCCGCGCGTAACAGCAGCGATTCGCGCCTCGGGTTCGCGTTCAGATTCGCTCTCAGCAAGAGCCCCTCGATGTTGCCAACACCGGCCCATGTCATCGTGTGTTCGTGGCTGTCGAAGGAAGCGAGGCTGATGACGGCGCCGCGCGTATCGCGCAGGCTTTCATGGCATCGCCGGAGCAATGCCACGACCGGTTCGTCGGCATTCCCTTCGAGCAGCTCGATCACCTTCGAGGCCGCCGTGGCAGCCTGCTCGCCATGTCCAATCCCATCCACGGCGGCCACCAGCGCGCCGTCGCGACAGCGTTGAATCAGTGGACGGTCGCCCGAGTCGCGCTGTCCCGGCGCGGGTTGACACCTCACACCCCACTCGAACAGGTCAAACCTGCTGTCCACTTCTTCACCGTTACTGTCGTACCGATACCAACCTCCGACACGATCTCGAACTCGTCCATAAGACGTTTGGCTCCGGGCAGCCCGAGGCCAAGGCTGCCGGAGGTGGAGAAGCCAACGCACAATGCTTGCCGGACGTCGGGAATGCCCGGGCCGTCGTCTCTCGCGACCACAACGATACCCGGGCGCCCGGCCGATTCCGCGCGTCGGACGATGATCTGGCCACGCTTGGCGTAGAGGACGATGTTGCGGACCAGTTCCGAGATGACCGTCGCGATCAGCGTCGCCTCTGCCGATGAAAACCCGACGTGCCGCGCGAGCTCACGGCCTTTTTGCCGTGCCGGCAGGATGTCGCCGCTCGAGGCGATTTCGATGGTCGCTTCGTTGTCAAGGACTCCGACCGATGAAGGTGAGTCGGCCGCGCCGCACGGAGGTTCCATCTATCCCTCGCGAGTGCGCTTGCCCGGCGCCCTCTTCCCAGCCAGGTACGCGAGGGCTTCTTCCAAATCCAATCGCGTCTCCACGCCTTCGAGCCTGACCCCCAGCTGCGCCATCGAAAAGGCCACCTCCGGCTGAACGCCCACCACAATCGTTTCGGCGCCGCGCAGACGGATCATCTGAGCGAGATCCTGCACGGTGCGGCTCGCAAAAGAGTCCAGCACGTCGAGCGCGGTGACATCGACGATCACAGCGCGCGCCCGCGCGCTTCCCACTTGCTGCACCAGCGACTGGCGCAAGGCTAAGAGATCGGAATCCGTCAGCGCCGATTGAATCGAGGCGATCAGGTAATCGCCATGCCTCAGAATGGGGACCTGCATGCCTACCCGTGGGTTGCCGCTTGCACGTTCGCTTCCTTGATCGGCACGACCTCGTAGCCGAGCAGGCGTTCGGCGCCTTCAATCCCGCCCTGCAGATCGCCGACGGTGTTCATCTTGCTCAAATCCACACCGATATTCACCAGCGTCTGCGCGATCTCGGGCGAAAGGCCGGTGACGATGACGGTTGCGCCGAGCAGCCGGGCAGCTTCAACGGTCAACACGAGATGATTGGCGACCTTGGAGTCGATCGTCGGCACGCCAGTGATGTCGATGACGACGACCTTGGCGCGGTTCCGACGGATCCCGTGCAAGAGCTGTTCGGTCAGCTGCCGAGCGCGCTGGGGATCGATCACTCCGATGATCGGCAGGATCAGCAACCGTTCGCGCACCGGCAGCACAGGCGTGGACAGCTCGCGGATCGCTTCCTGCTGCTCGCGGATGATCCGCTCGCGCTCCTGCACGAAACCCACAGCCACGGTGTTCGCAATTCGGTTCGCAGCCGGCTCGTAGATGTCCAGCACCCGGTTCAGCAGGGAGAAGTCGGTCTGATATTTCTTGAACAGCGAGCGCGCCAGTACGTCGCGCAACAGCAGCACGATCCCGACGACTTCGTGCGTCTCCACGCCTCGCGGGATGATCCGCTCCGACAGATTACGCGCGTACGCCTGCAGAGCCTCCACGCTCCCGGTTTCCAGAACGTCCACGTAGCTGTCGTAGATAGAAGTGGCCTCGGCGAAAACTTCTTCAGACGTCATTGCCGTGAGCCAGTCGGCTTCGGTGATTCGGCGAATCCACTCCCCGCGCACCGGCGTGCGGTTCTGTCGCAGATGCGTGACCAGCTCACGGAGCATCTCGGTGCCGGGACGGGAGTCGACGACGGCAGGTATTCCAGCCAGGATCGGCTCGTCGTACATCGCATACCTCCTGGAAGCCTCTGGTGCGCCTGGCGCACACGATCGAGGCGGGCATTGCCTGCTCTATGAGTGACGCGTCCACTCGAATCTTCAGCCCTGAAGCATAATTCCCGCCAGGCCGATGGGCTACCGATGGAGCGCTCGTTGCGCGTCGCTCCGCTGCGCCGATATTGTCGGGGAGTTTCCACGACGCGTCTCGGCGTTCGTTGGTGTGTGCTCAGCCATGATCGAACCGCCGCGAATCGTGGTTTTTAATAATGAACTCGTTAACGGTTCGGCTTGTGGAAAAATAGGCGCGCCTGTCGTGGGGGTCGCATGTCGTGCCGATTGCGCGCGGTTGTTGCGTGTGTCGTCGTCCTGATCTCATCGAGCGCCGTTGGCGGTCAGGTGCAGGACGATCGCGTCGCGCTCGTTGTCGAACCGGGCCGCCCGCTGCGCGTTCGGCTGAACGAGCGCGTCACGATCGAACACGTCGGCCAAATCGTCACCGCCACGGTTGCCGATCCGGTGTTCGCGTACGATCGCGTCGTCATCCCCGCAGGCGCGGCCGTCACCGGCCATATCGCAAGCTTCGCGTCGCCTTCACGATGGGCGCGTGCGCGCACGATCGTCCGCGGCGACTTCACGCCGCAGCGCACGCCGGTAGTGCAGTTCGACATGCTGACGCTGCCCGATGGCACACAGCTGCCGATCTCGACGGCCGTCGAGACAGGCCGCGAGCGCATCACGTGGTCGATGACGACGGCGGCAGCGAAACATTCCGGTGTCGTCGCCCGCGGGAAGGCACAGGTCGCCGGTCAGGCCAAGCAAGCGATTGCGGTGGCGAAGCAGCGCGTTCGCGATGCCGTCATCGCCGTGAAGACGCCGCACAAGATGCAACGGCTCAAAGAAGCGGCGATCGCTCAGCTACCGTATCACCCGCAGTATCTCCGGGCAGGCACGCTGTACGCCGCGGAGCTCGCCGCGTCCGTGTCGTTCGGTGAGATCATCGCGGCGGAGCCGGCGCTGCCCGGTGACAAACCGTCGCCGCAGGGCGTGTTGACCGCGCGTCTCGTCACGCCGCTCGATTCCGCCACGACGCCGAAAGGGACTCCGATTCAGGCGGTTCTCACCGAACCCGTGTTCTCCGCCGATCGTCGGCTGATTTTTCCGGAAGGCACGAGGCTCGACGGCGAAGTGACGTTCGCGAAGCATGCCGCGTCGATGCACCGCAATGGCCAGCTGAGATTTCTGATCGAGCGCGTGCGCGCGCCCGAGCACGAATCGAAGGCGCTGCTCGCATCGCTGTACGCCGTCGAGGCCAAACAGGACGATCGCCTCGTCGTCGACGACGAAGGCGGCGCGAGCGCGACGAATTCGAAGACCCGGTTCATCGCGCCGGCCCTTGCGCTGATGTCGCTGCACGCCGCCGTCGACCAGGACCATCGACGCTTCGACAACGACGCCGACGACAACGAACCGGTCGTCGGACAAGCGAACATCGGCGGCCGCGGCGTCGCCGGATGGTTCGGGTTCGGACTGCTCGGCGCCGGCCTCGGTCAAATCTCGCGTCCCGTCGCCATTGCGCTCGGGGTCTACGGCGCGGCGCGCGCCACGTACTCCAACCTCCTCGGCAAGGGCCACGACGTCGTGTTCCCGGCGAACACGTTGATCCAGGTGCAGCTCTCGCCGGTCGCGAGCGCGCAGTCGCAGTGATGCGGGTGGGCCTGCTCGCCGCCTTGGCGCTGTGCGTCGTTGTCGGAATGCAGGCCGGCGCGCAAGAGACGCCGGTTTTTCGCACGGAAGCGCGGCTGGTCGTCCTCCACGCGACGGTGAGAAACGATCGCGGCGAGCTCGTCACCGATCTCGCGCGCGACGCGTTCACCGTCTTCGAGGGCGGCAAGCGTCAACGCATTGCGCTGTTCCGCAAAGACGACGTGCCGGTGTCGATCGGCCTCCTGATCGACAACAGCGGCAGCATGCGCTCGAAGCGCGCCAAGGTCGAAGCGGCGGCGCTCGCGTTCGTGCGCGCCTCCAATCCGCTCGACGAAGTCTTCGTGGCGAACTTCGCCGACAAGGTGCGCATCGACGTGCCGATGACCAACGACATTCACCTCCTCGAGGCGGGCCTCGCTCGCGTCGATTCCATCGGCGGCACGGCGATGCGCGATGCGATCGATGCGGGCGAGCGGTATCTCACGGAGCGCGCCACGCGCGACCGTCGCATCCTGCTCGTTGTCACCGACGGCAACGACAACGCGAGCAGCTCCACGTCGTCGCAGATACAGCAGCTGGCCGACGAGCGACGCGTGTCGATTTACGCGGTCGGCTTGCTCAACGACGAGGATCCGTCGAAGGCGAAACAGGCGAGGCACGAGCTGAGCAGACTGACGGAAACGACCGGGGGTGTTGTGTACTTCCCGGACACGATCGATGAGATCGGCAGCGTGGCAGAGGAGCTCGCGCGCCAGATTCGGAATCAGTACACGATTGCGTACCAGCCGACCAACCAGGCAGTCGACGGCTCGTATCGGAGCATCAAAGTCACGGCGACTGGTCGCGAACCGCTGACCGTCCGTACCCGGGCCGGCTATCGCGCGACAGCGGCGCATTTTTCATTTTCGCCGGGGCCC
>Ga0066710_100004249_pt1 | contig 12602 bp, 8 predicted proteins | sample GraSoiAngelo_159_FD_79666 | JGI IMG/M metagenome (GOLD analysis project Ga0066710, IMG submission 79666) | Grasslands soil microbial communities from the Angelo Coastal Reserve, California, USA - 14_1009_16_40cm | ecosystem: Environmental > Terrestrial > Soil > Grasslands | place: USA...
CATCCGACATGATCGATGCGATCGCGACCGTCGAGACGGTGATGCCGTGCGCGTGGATGGCGGTGATCAGCGGCTGATAGTTGTCGGAGGCATCGCCGTCGCCGAGCAGGATGATGTGCTTGAGCGAGGCGCTGGCGTGGGTGAGCGCCTGGTCGGCCGCGTTCAGATCCGGGGTGTAGCTCGGCGGATCGCCCAGGCCGATGCCCTCGATCTTGCGTTTCACCGCGGCCTTGTCAGTCAGCGGCGCCAGCGGCACCACCACGGTTCCCATCGAGCCGTTGGTGACGCCCACCATGTCGCGCGGGGTGAGCTGGTCCACCACCGCCTTTGCGGCGCCACGCAGCACCTGGTCGCCGGTGCCGCTTTCCGTCGACTCGAGGACCAGCATCACGGCGACCGGTGGCTTCTGCATGTCCTGGGGAAGCTGGATCTGCACCGGCAGGGTGGTTTCCAGCGCCGTGCCGGCGTAGCCGCCCGGGCCGTAGCTGTCAGCCCCGCCGATGACGACCAGTCCCATGCCGAGGTCTCGCACCGACGCCTGCAGCAGCGTCATCGCATCGGTGCCCAGGCTGGCGGCCGGAATATTGACCAGCACCACCGCCTGGTAGGCGGCCAGGTCCGACGCCGACCGTGGAAGCTGGTCGGGCGTGATGGTGCTCGTCCCGATTCCGGTCGAGTGGAGCGCCGACTCCAGGCTGGCCGCCTCACCCAGGGTGTTCTGGACCAGCAAGACGCGTGGCGGCCCGACCACCTGGATCAGGGCCTCCCCCAGGTTGTTTTCGGCGTAGGTATCCCGCACCGGGTCGACCACGATGCGGACGGAATGAAACCCTGGCTGGTTGGGGGTGACCAACTGGGTGACCGTGGTCTCGCCCACCGGCAGCGCGGCCTGACTCGTCGTGATCAGGGTGCGATCGAGATACCACCGAATGGTGGCGGGGGTGGCGGTATTGCTGACGATCACTGCCTGGGCGGTCGCCTGCTGCCCCTGGGTCAGGGCGCGCGGCGCATCGAGCCGGTCGACATACACCTCGGCGCCGAGCGGCACGGAGAGCGGAACGGTGTCGACCCGGATACCCTCCGCGCGGAGCAGGCGGGCCTCGGCCACGGCATCCCCGAGGTTCGAGCGGCCGTCGCTGACCACCACGATGTGGCGGCGGCTGTCCTCGGGCAGGAGGGAGCCGCCCAGCTGCAGCGCGGCGGCGAGATCGGTGAACTGCGGGTTCGGCTGGCTCTGGAACTCGCCGAACTGCGGAGCATTGCTGATGCTGACCTCGACCTGGGGATCCCGGCCGAAGCCGAGCACGCCGGCGCGATCCTCGCCCTGCCGCTGTTGCAGGATGCGGCGCACGGTGGTGGCCTCACTGTCGCGGGCGCTCTGCACGCTGGCGGAGAGGTCGGCGGCCACCAGCAGCGACTGGTTGCTGGGTGAGGTCTGCACCTGGAAACCGGCCAGGGACGCTGTCAGCAGGATCACGATCAGGGTTCGCACGCCGAGCGAGAGGCGGGCGCGTCCTCGTGACAACGGCGGGGGAAAGACGCGCCAGGCGGCGACGATTACGGCCAGCGCCACCACGCCCGCCCCCAAAAACAGGGGACGGGTTATCTCAAAGCCCACGGTGAAAGGCCAGCCACTCGGCGGTGACGATCCCCAGCGCGGCCAGCGCGATCCACGGCCAGATTTCCAGCTGCCCCGGATGGGTTGCCTGGACGGCGGTGGTACGCGTCGGCGGTAGGGTGAGCCGGTCGAGCGGCTTCAGTTGCGAGATGGGATCAGAGAACAGATTCACGCTGAACCATGAGCGCTGGATCGAGCCGGCCACGGTCTGCTCGACCGTGTAGAGCCCGGTCAGGTCCGTGTCGCCGAAGGTGGCGATGGCAGCGCCGGCCAGCGCACGGCGGCTGCCGTCCGGCCGGCTCACATTCACGGAGGTGGCTCCCGACTCCGGCACAATCGTCACCGGCTCATCGGGGTGGAAGCTGTGGCTGGGGACGCTGGGTGGCAGCATCCACTCACTCAGGTTCTGCACCAGGATCGGAAACGCGATCCGCAGCGGCAGATCGGATTCGTGCAGGTCGAAGCCGAACAGCGCCTGCCGAAACGGCTCATCGCGGACCAGCAGCAGCGGGGTCTGCAGGCTGCTGATCAGCGGCCGGCCGAAGCTGGAGACGCGCAGGTCCTGGCTGCGCGCGACATGGACGTCCTGCAGGTCGACGTTCGCCAGCAGCGGGTCGCCGGCGTCCGCCGCCCGGACCCGGCCGATGCCGACCGGCGATCCGCCGGCGAGCTGGGAACCGATGGGCGGGTCGATCATCACCAGCGGACCGTCGGGCAGGCTGGCGGGTGCAAAGCGATCGAAGAGGCTCATCGCGTAGGCGGCGCTTGGCTTGTAGGCGGCCGGCGCCACGACGTCGACCTGGAGGTCAGTACGCAGCCGGAGCGCCTGCTCGAGAAAGACGTTGCCGGGGGTGACGAGCAGCACGCGGAAGGCCCGCGGCGTTTTCGCGACGGCGGTGGCGGCATCGTCGAGCGCAAACACGTCGCTGCCGCTGAAGTGCGCGGTTACCGACGTGGCGTCGCCGGGGACCGGGAACACCAGGTCCTGCGACTGGCCGGCGGCGAGCGTCAGCGGGCGGACGTCGAGCAGCCGGTTGTCCGCCCGCCATTCGAGGCTGACCGAGCGGGGCTGCTGACCGAAGTTCTGGACGTGCAGGTATGCCGCCCGGGTCTGCGCGCTGCTGCGCACCGTGAGCGAGGTCAGGCCGACATTCTCCCCGGAGACGCCGATCCGGTGGTAGTCGACCGGATACGGCAAGCCGGTGGCGAACGACGCCCGCAACGGCTGCACGATGCCATCGCTGAACAGGTAGGCGCGGGCGTCGTCTCCGGCCCGGACCAGCCCGGCCGCGAGACTGAGCGACGCCGAGAGGTCGGCCGGGCCGTTATTCGCGGTGACGTCGTTGAGAGCCCGGTGCAGGGCGTCGCGATCGCCGGTGACGGCAGTGACGATCCGGGGCGACGGACCGACGGTGATGATCGTCATTCGGTCCTGCGGCCCGAGCTGGTCGATCAGGCCGTTGGCCTGGCGCTTCGCCTCGGCGAGCCGTGACGGGGTCACGTCGGTGGCCTGCATCGACGCCGAGGTATCGATCAGCACGATGCTGTGCCGGGCGAGCGCCGCGCCCGCGGGGAGGACCGGCTGCACCGCCGCCGCCACCAGCACCGCGGCCGCGAGCAACTGGAGGAACAGGAGCCAGCTGGGGCGCAGCCGCTGCCAGGGGACGTTGGCCTGCCGGTCGCGGATCTGGTTCGGCCAGAGGTGCAAGGCCGGCACGATTCGGGTTGGCCGGCGGATCTTCAGAAAGTAGAGGGCGATGATCACCGGCAGCGTCAACCCGAGGACGGCCGCGGCGGGCGCGAGGACGGTCATGCCAGCAGGCCGATGTGGCGCAGGGTGAGCTGCACCATCTCGTCGATGGGTTGGTCGGTCGACAGTCGCGCGAACCGTAGCCCGCGCCGATGGGCGGCGCGCTCGATCCCCTTCGTTCGCTGCTCGAGGGCGTTCAGGTAGGCCCGCTGGGTGAGGGGCGTCGCGGTGAACTCGCGCTCGATGCCGGTCTCCGCGTCGCGCAGCCGCGCGTCACCGGACCAGTCTGGGGTCAGCTCCTGCGGGGCCAGCAACTGCAGCACCGCGCCTTCCTGCTGAGCTCGCTGCATCGCAGCCAGGGCCGCGTCCACCCCGGGCTCCCCCAGGCCGTCCGTGATCAGCACGCTCATCCCGGGCCGTTGCCGGCCGATCGGCCAGACGAGCTTCTCGTAGTTCGTCGCGCCGCCCGTGGGAAACGACTGGAGCCGCGCGAACAGCTCTGTGGCCGCTCGCCGACCACGATACGGAGCACCGCCTGAGGTGGGCCCTTCTGCGAACACGGTGAGCCGGACCCGGTCGAGCGCGGCGAGTGCCACATAGGCGACCGCGCCGGCCAGCCGGCGCGCCGTGTCGGCTTTGTTCGGTCTGCCCCAATCCATCGATCCACTGAGGTCCAGGAAAAGACTCAGCGGCAGCTCTTCCTCAGCGACGAACAGCCGCAGCATGAATCGATCCAATCGGGCGTAGGCGTTCCAGTCGATCAGGCGAAAGTCGTCGCCCGGCGTGTAGTTGCGAAAGTCGGCGAACTCCACCGATTGACCGCGTCGCCGCGAGCGCCGCTCGCCGCCCATCTGCCCGCTGACCGCGCGGCGGACCTGCAGCGCCAGTGCCTCGAGGCGGCGCAGCAACGACGGCTCCAGCAATGGGGCCAAGCTGCTAGTCCCGCGCCGGTTCCTTGACGGTATGCTCCAGCAGCTCGCTGATCAGCCGGTCCGTCGTGATCCCGTCGGCCTCGGCTTCGAACTGCAAGAAGATGCGATGTCGCAGCGCCGGTCGCGCCACGGCGTTGAGATCGTCGAAGGCGACGTTGTAACGGCCTTCGAGCAACGCCCGGACCTTGCCGGCGAGCACGAGGGTCTGCATCCCGCGCGGACTGGCGCCCCAGCGAACGTAGCGGCGCACGCTGTCCAGCTCGCTCCGGTCGGGATGAGTGGCCGCGATCACGCGAGCGGCGTAGGCGAGCACGTGCTCCGCGATCGGTACCTCGCGGGCAATCCGCTGGGCGGCCAGCACGGCGCCGCCATCGGCCACCGGCTCGAGCTGCGGTGTCGATTCACCGGTGGTGCGGCGGGCGATCTCGAGCAGGTCGTGCTCGCTCGGGAACGGGACCAGGATTTTGAAGAAAAACCGGTCCAGCTGCGCCTCCGGCAGGGGATAGGTTCCCTCCAGCTCGATCGGGTTCTGGGTGGCGAGCACGAAAAACGGCGAGGGCAACGACCGCGTCTGGGTGCCGACGGTGACGGTGCGCTCCTGCATCGCTTCGAGCAGGGCACTCTGCGTCTTCGGCGTCGCGCGGTTGATCTCGTCGGCCAGCACCAGGTTCGCGAAAAGCGGACCCGCCTGGTAGCGAAACTCGCGCCGGCCATCCGTCTCGCCGATGACGTTCGTCCCCACGATGTCGGCCGGCATCAGGTCAGGCGTGAACTGCACCCGGGCAAAGCTCATCGACAGCACCTGGCCGAGCGAACGCACGAGCACCGTCTTGCCCAGGCCCGGCACCCCCTCCAGCAGGACGTGCCCGCCGGCGATCAGGGCGATGACGGTGTCCCGGACCAGCTCTTTCTGGCCGACGATCAGCCGGGCCAGCTCGGCTTCGAGGGCCTGGGCCAGCTCGGTCACCTTGGTCGCGTCGATCCGCGGTTCTTCTGCGATCATCTTGCCCCCTGAGTTTGCTCGCCAAGCTGCGAAAAATACTGACGGACGAGGTCCCGCTCACTGCCGGGGATGAGGCTCTGGTCGGTCGCGTCTAGGGCCGCCTGCTGATACGCCTGGATCACCTGGCTGAACGGACTGAGCGGCACGTCCTGTCCCGGCCCCAGCGGCGTGGGGTCGTTTTCCGACTGGCCGGGGACCGGCTGCCCGGGCACGTAAACCCGCTCGGTGCTGGACGCGCCGCTCCCGCTCCCGGTCCCCGAACCCTGCGACCCGGTGCCGCCCGTGCCTCCGGTGCTGCCGCCGCCGGTCCCGGTGCCGTTCCCGTTGCCATTGCCGTTCCCGTTGCCATTGCCATTACCGGTGCCGTTGCCAGTGCCGTTGCCCGTGCCATTGCCGTTGCCGTTGCCGCTGGCAATCGCGCTGGCGCTGGCGCTGGCCGAGGCGCCCGCCGTTCCGTTCGCCGCCTGGCCCTTCGCGTCACGATCTGCCTGGGCGGCGAGCTCCTGCCGGGCCGCCTCGAGCCCATTGATCGCCGAGGCAACGGCCTGGTCCGTGTTCTGCTGCGCCTGCAGCGAATCGAGCTGGCTGGCGACGTCATTGAGGGACTGGGCGGCGGCGCTGGTATCGCCGCTCTGCAAGGACGACGCCGCCTTGCTGAGCGAATCACGCATCGGGGCGTTCTGCGCCTGCTGCGACGCTTTCGCCAGCGCCTTCGCCAGCTCCTCACGGTCCTTGGGCGAGAGGGTCTGCAGCTGGGAGGCCAGGTCGCGCACGGCCTGGGCGCCTTTGGCCGGACTGCTGCTGATGGCCTGTGCCGCGCCGCGGCCGGCCGCCGTCCCACTGAGCGCATTCGCCAGGTTCTGGGCGCTGCTGTTCAGTGCCGGCGTCCCCGGGTCGGTCAGCCGCTGCAGCTGCTGTTCGGCCGGGGTGATCGACTCGAGCGCTTTGCGCGGGCTGGCCGCCTCCCGGATCTTCGCCTGGGTGTCCTGCAGGATCTTCTCCACCTGGGGGTTGGGCTTGTCGCTCGCCGCAACCTTCTTTTGTGCATCGGTGACCACCTTCGCCGCCCGGGCCTGGCTGGCGCGGTCGGCCTGCCGCTGGGCCAGCACGCGGTCCATCGGATTGGGCAGCAAAGCAAGCCCGAGCGCAAAGATGGTGAGCACCGCCACCAGCGACGCCTCGCCTCGATTGACTCGAACGGGAAAGGCTCTCACGAGCGAGGCACCCGCCGCGTGTCGCAGGGCGTCCTGCCGGAGCGCGCCGTCCATGGGCCCGGCTTCGGCGCGCCGTTCCCAGGCCGTCGATAGACGTTCTTTGAGGCCCAGCCGGATGTCGGCGAGCGCCATCAGCAGGGGAGCGCTCGGCCGGCGCAGACTCCAGGCGAGTACCACCAGCGCAGCCGCGACCGGGACGCCGATGGCGGCGACCTCGGCCCGCCGCTCGAAGGGAACCAGCCGGTCGATCACCAGCACGGCGGCGATCCAGGCGCCCGCCGCGACCAGGCCGTGGACCGCGTAGCTTGCCGCGCGTGCCCGGGCGGCGGCCCGCCGAAGCTGGCGCAGGATCGTCTCCAATGAGTTCATGCGCTCACCGGCGACTTGCGCCAGGGCAGGTGACGAATCGGTGGCAGCAGGAGGGCGCTCAGGACGAGGGCGGCCAGGCTGACCAGTAGCTGCATCGTGACCGACGCCTGCCAGTATTGCCACCCGCTGAAGAGCCCGCTGGGAATGGTGGTGCCGCTGGGCTGCGGCGGGTTGCGGATGAGCCCGCCCTTGCCGATCGGGACGCCGTTGGGTCCGAGCGGGACGCAGGTGGTGGGGCCGTACGCCGGGGAGGCGCACGAGGCGCTGGTGCCGTAGCCCTGCGAGTTCCGGACGCCGTACCAGGTCACGGGAGCATTCGTCCCGATGGTGACCAGCGGCAAGACCGGGCTGAGATAACTCACGGCCGGCGGCGCCGGCGCGTTGGTGGCGTTCGGGTCGATGTCCGTCGGGAACAGCAGCCCGAAGAGGAGGCTCCCGGCGAGCAGGATGAAGGCCCCCCCATAGGCCGCCACGGTGGCCGGCAGGGTTCGGTTAAAGGCCGTCGAGCAGGCGAGGCCGATGATCCCCAGGGTCAACGCGGCCACGGCCGTCACCAGGAAGGCGGCGGCCAGCTGATCGAGCTCGATGCCGCCAAAGAAAAACACCAGGCTGAAGATCGGCACCGATAGGAGCAAGAGCAGGAGCACGAAGGACATCGAGGCCAGCAGCTTGCCCCAGAGAATCGAGAACGACGGCAGCTTCGTCACAAACAGCAGGTCGATCGTCTGCCGCTCGCGCTCGCTGCTGATCGCCCCAGCGGTGAGGGCCGGGGTGATGAAGGCCAGCAGGACCATCTGGAAGAGCACGAGATAGATGAACAGCCCCTGGCCGAAGCTGGCGGCCTGGCCCTGGTTGAAGGCGCTGTGCGTCGAGGCCGACATCGCGGAAAAGATCGCCCAGCCCAGCCCGCCGAGCAGCAGGATGTAGACCGTCATCGCGACCGGCGACCGCCAGGTTCGCATCCGCGAGCGGTATTCCTTGGCGACGATCGGGTTCCAGAGCGCGACGGCGATGCGCCTCATCCCAGGTTCTCCGAGGTGGCCTTGAGGAAGGCGTCCTCGAGGCCGCCATCCAGCTGATTGAACCCGGAGACCTTGATGCCGGCGGCGATCAGCGTTTGGAGAATCGAGGCGGCGGTGGCTTCGTCGCCTTCGAACGCGGCCTCGATGGCGCCATTGACCATGCCGGCCTCGCGAATCGAGGGGAGCGGCTTGAGCACCGCGATGGCTTCTTCTCGCTGGCCCACCACGGAGATGCGCAGCCGGCGTCCAATGGTCAGCTGCCGGATCACGTCCTGCACCGGCCCGGTGGCGCGGATCCGGCCCTGGTCGATGATGCCGACCATGGTGCAGAGCTCGGTGAGCTCGGGCAGGATGTGGCTCGAGATCACGATCGTCTTGCCCATCTTCTGGAGCTCTTTGAGGATCTCGCGCATCTCGACCCGGGCCCGTGGATCGAGCCCGGAGGCGGGTTCATCGAGCAGCAGCACGGCCGGGTCGTGGACCAGGGCCCGGGCGAGGCAGAGCCGTTGCTTGAGCCCCCGCGATAGGGTGTCGACGGACTGATCCCGCCGGTCCGACAGGCCGACCAGCTCGAGCAGGTCGTCGGCAATCTTCTGGCGTCGCGCCTTCGGCTGCCGGTAGCAGGCCGCGTAGAAATCTAAATATTCGACGGCGGTGAGCTGGTCGTAGACGCCGAAGAAGTCCGGCATGTAGCCCAGCCGCTCGTGCACCAGGTTCGGGTGCTGGAGCACGTCGGCCCCGTCGACAAAGGCCCTTCCTGAGGTTGGTTCGAGCAGTGCCGCCAGGATCCGCAGGGTGGTGGTCTTGCCGGCGCCGTTGGGACCGACGAAGCCGAAGATCTCGCCCTTCGGGACCTCGAAGGAAGCGTGATCGAGCGCCGTGCGGCGCCCATAGACTTTCGTCAACCCCTCGACCGCGATCACTGGATCGTCCCCGAGAGCGAGATCCCGCCGGCCAGCAAGCCACCAACGTTGGTGGTCAGCCGAAGCCGCACCAGGCCGGTGCTCGGATTGACGGCGCCGTCGGGCACGGCCGTGGTGCCGTTGTCCTGGTAGGCGATGTCGGTCCAGCTCGCGCGGCCCCAATCCCACACCTGTCCCTGGACGGCGGGGCCGGTCTGGCTGGAGCTTGCCGGCGGCCCGAACTTCGGGCCGTAGGGATTCTGGGCGTTCACCGAGACCCCGGTCAGGTGGACGCCATTGGCCAGCGGGGAGACGAACTCGTAGGTCACGCTGCCCTTCTGGATCAGGAGCATCCCGGGCGGACCATTGCCCTGGCTGTCGCCCACGACGTCCACGATGCGACCGTTGACCACCCCCGTCGGCAACGTTCCGGCATCAATCTGGTCCACCGGGAGCGACAGGGCGACGGCGGATTCGGCATAGGTTCTGGGGGTGCTGCCACTGACGGTCAGGCTGCCGAAGGATTGATGCGTCCACGCCACCAGCATCGGGGTCGTCGGCGCCGCACTCCCCTTGAAGCTGGTGCTGGTCGGCAGCAGCGAGAGGATCTGGGTCTTGGCCGTGAGGTCGCGGTCACTGGGACTCGATCCGGATGGGCCGGATGGGCCGCAGGGGCCGCCGCCACAGTACACCCCGTTGGCGTACACCCGGGTGAAGACCGGTTGCCCGAAGGGGTTCACCGATTTTGGGGCCACGCTCACCGCGGCCGTGGCACCGGGCTTCAAGGGGCCGATCGTCTGGAAGTTGTCGCCCGCGATCAGGACGGCATCGGTAAAGCTCAGGTTCGAATGGTTCTCGATGGTGCCGACCAGGGTGCCGCCGATCAGTCGCAGGTGGCCGGTCAGGCTTGGCGCCGCGGCCATGCCCTCGGTGGCGAATCCGCCCAGTGAAAAGGCGGTCATGCCCGCCATCGTCACCCCGTTGGCGGCGACATCGACCCGAATTCCCGGGTTGTTTCCGAAGCCGTTGTTGGTGGTCGCGATCGGGCTGATCAGCAGCCGCTCGCCGCCGACTCGCGCCTGGTAGTCACCGCGACCGGGCGGAATGATTCCAACGTAGGTCTCCTGGTACGCCTGATCCGAGCCTGGTTGCAGATGCAAAATCGCCACCTCGTTCGCCTGGATGGAGCGGCCCTTGGTCACGACTCCGGTCCCATAGGCGCCGGCCGCGGCGACCAGCGCGATCAGGGGCACGGTCACCCACGCCAGCGCCCGGCGGCGCATCGCGCCGAGGACAAAGTAATTGATGGGACCGACCAGCAACACGTAGAGCAGGACGAGAACGCCGGTGACCTGCAGCGACGGGAGATCCAGGCCCGGCAGGTTGGCCAGCACCGCCATCAGGGCATTGCTCTTCGAGGCCATCGACGCTGACGATCCAAACGACCCGGAGCTGCCGCCGCCGACGAAACCGTAGGTGAAGTTCTGGCCGGCGCCGCCGGAGCCGAAGATGGCCCGGGCCATGATTTGCCGTTGCAGGTCCTTGGCTCCGCTCCAGGTGGCGACCGGATCCTGGTTCCAGTCGAAGGTCGCCATGGTGACGGTTCCAGCGCCGACCGTCCGGTCCAGCAAGAGCGGCTGCGCTCCATGCGCCAGCCAGGCCCGCGCGCTCGTAACCGTGCCGGTGGCCAGCTCCACCGCCGAACCGCCGAAGTCGGGGACATTGACGAGCGCGGTGCCAGTGACCTGCATCGGCAGGATGCCGGCGGGCAGGCGCGCCAGCGTTTTGTGCCAGGTGGCGCCGGTGCCGAGTAACAGGTCACCGCCGTTGGCGACGAACCCGGCGAGTGCCGCGCGCTGCGCCGCCGTCAAGCCGTCAGTCGCAAAGTCATCGATGGCGATCAGGTCGAAGGCGCGGAGCGGGATCGGGGAGTCTGCGATCTCGTCCGCACGCAGGTGGACCACCCGGGCCGCCACGCCAGCCGGATGAATCGCCGCAAACTCGTCGAGTGACGATGCCTGATCGGAGAGGACGGCGATCAAGCTGGTCGTCGTCCCGTTGCCAACAGAATCCTGGGAAACCACGACCCGGCCGTTCTGCACGATGCGGGCCGTGATGGTGGCGCCGGTCGTGTCCTGGACCACGTAAATCCGAACCCGCTTGCTGGCGCCGGCGGCGAGGCTGATCGGTTCCTGGTAGATGGTGGTTCCGCTCACACCGGGCTGGGCGTTGAGGGACTGCTGCACCTGGAGCGTACCGTCGACTTCCGCGCCGCTGTTGCTGGCGTCGATCGTGACCGGCATCCATTCACCCGGCTTGATGACGTCCTGGTAGCCGGCGTGCACCGTCAGCGTCACGGCGCCCTTGGCCTGGGCGGCCACCGCCGTGGTGAACAGAGCCGGCGATGCCAGGATCGCGGCAAGCGCCGTCCGGGCGGGCAGGCGGAAGCTACCCATCTAGCTCTGTAAGACGCTGGGCGGGGTGAAAAGTTCCGTTCTCGCCTCTTCGGGACGCAGTATGGCCGGGCCCGGGAGGGCCGTCAATCGGTTCGCGACCCCGATATCACGGAGAGTGGCTACGCCGGAGCCGGCCGCCAGGAGCGAACTGCCGGAGGAGGGACTCGAACCCACACGGACTTACGCCCAGGCGCTTTTGAGGCGCCCTCGTCTACCATTCCGACACTCCGGCCTGTGTGCCCGGCGAGTATATCCAAGTACGCTCGTTGGGAACTTATTAGGGATGTTTACGTCCAACAGTCAAGACGATCGCGACCTGGTGGGCCGGGCCCGCCGGGGTGATCGGGAGGCGTTCACCCAATTGATCGTGCAATATCAAGTACCGCTGTACAACATGGCGCTGCGGATGGTCGGCCGGCCCGACGACGCGGCGGACATCGCGCAGGAAGCCTTCCTGCGCGCCTGGGAGAAGATCCGCACCCTGCGCGAGGCCCCCTTCAAATCCTGGCTGTTCCAGATCGCCGCGAATCTCTGCTATGACCACTTTCGGCGCGGCCGGCGATACGGCGCCATGCCGGACGAAGAAACCAGCAACGTGATCGGCCTCGGCATCGCCACTCCCGATCCGCAGGAGCAGGCCGAGGCCAGCGAGCGCAACCGGCTGGTGCGCGAGAGCATCCAGGCGCTGGAGCACGACATGCGGATCGCCATCGTCTTGCGCGACGTCAACGGCATGGCCTACGACGAGATCGCCAGCGTGCTCCGGGTGCCGTTGGGGACGGTCAAGTCACGAATCGCCCGGGCGCGCGCCCAGGTCCAGGAACGGCTGCAGCAGTATCCGGATTTCTTTCTCCGGGAGGACGCCCATGCCGAGTGAGCCGCGCGTCCCCACCGAGCCGAGCCTCGAGGAGCTGGCGGCGTTCATCGACAGCAAGCTCGACGAAGCCGCGCAGGCGCGCGTCGCCGAGCATATCGCCGGCTGTCGCGATTGCCAGGCGCGGCTCGACGGACTGCGGCAGACCGCCCATGCCATCCGTGGGTTGCCGATGGAGTCGCCGCCGCGGCCGTTCACCATCCCGGCGCAGCGCCGCCAGTCATGGCGATGGGCGCCCGCGGGGTGGATCGGTAGCGCGGCCGTGGCGCTGTTGCTGGTTGCCGTGGGCATTCAGAATTTGCACCTGCCGTCAGGCCCGGCCGCGACCTCGAGGTCGACGAGCACGGTTAGCGGCGGCCTGGCCCAGGGTGCCGGCGCCCAGAAAGGCGCCGTCGCGCCGCTCGCCGCGCCCGCCCCGGCCTCGAACGATCAATATTCCTACGGGAGCGCCAGCCGTGCGGC
>Ga0066710_100004251_pt1 | contig 12600 bp, 8 predicted proteins | sample GraSoiAngelo_159_FD_79666 | JGI IMG/M metagenome (GOLD analysis project Ga0066710, IMG submission 79666) | Grasslands soil microbial communities from the Angelo Coastal Reserve, California, USA - 14_1009_16_40cm | ecosystem: Environmental > Terrestrial > Soil > Grasslands | place: USA...
CGCCCGCTCTCCGCGCCGAACGTGACAGCGCATCAGCATTCGGTGAGCGTCCTCGCGACACGGGTCGTGCGCGAGCAGGCGCAGGGCAAAGGACGCGCAGGTCTCGAATTCGCCGCGCTCGAAGGCAGCATCGGCCAGGCGCATGAACAGCCCGAGACAGATCGCGCGCAACCGGTCGCGTTCGAATATGGCTTGTGTGGTTCCACCGTGGTTGTTGAGGTCACCGCGATACAGCTGCACGGCTTGCTCGGCGACCTCGGCCGAGGCCAGCATGTCACCCGTGCGGGCCAGCCACTCGCTCTGCGCAGCCAACCGCTTGAAGTGATCGACGTCGACGGCGACACCCGCTTCCTGGTTCAGTCGGTAGAAGCCCGCGTTGTGGACCACGGGCGAGGCGCCCCCCAGGGCCTCGCTCAACGACCGACGCAGCGCGTGCACCACGTTGTTCAGGGCGTTAGAGGCCAGCGAAACCTCGCTCTCGGGCCACAGCCGACGCAGCAGCGCCTCGCGCGGGATGCCTTGTCGCGTGGCGGTGCCGAGGCTTGCCAGCAGCGCCTGCGTCTTGCCGCCACTGCGGACAGCAACCGGCTCGCCGCACCTCAGCAAACGGAAGGCGCCCAGGAGACCCAGCCATACCGGATGGCCGTTGCCGTCCACCACGCCGCCGGCTCCGCGTTCGAGAGCCCACACCTGATCGGACTGCATTGCACGCCCCCACCGCCTGAGCGCCCAGGATGCGCCGATTTGACACGCGCGCCGCGGCGATCCTTGCAGCGTCCGCCGCGCGACGCGTGGCCAGTGTAGCGGCTCTACTGTTGAGGCTGCGTCGCCAGCAGCGCCGAGCGCGAAAGGAGGCCGGCGTTCAGGCGATGTTGGGCGGGTTGCAGTGGCGGCAAAGGGTGTTGCGGCCGATGCCACTCCGCGTGGCAAGCGTCGGCCTGCCGCAACAATCGCAGCTGGCCGTCCGCACCCAGCTGATCACGCTTCCGGCCCGGGCCGGGTGGACCGCACTCGCCGCCTGGCCACCGCGGCTGTGCTGTCCGCCCCACGGGGCGGCTTGTATTCCTGGAAATGGGACGACCACGCTCATCAGACTTCTCCCTGGTTGCATTGGCTATGCCAGACGTGGCGCCCCAACAAGAGGAGCCCGCGTCCGTCTGATGGCATGATCGGCCGAAGGGACGGAGCCCAGGCAGAGACCTTCGTACCGAAACGCCCGTGCTACAGTCCCGGATTGCTAGATGCCTCCTTGGCCGTTCTCCCGACGTCGTGAGGAGGGCGCGGGGAACGCGGTGGACCGTGCTCCTTTGCTGGCGCTGCTCGAGGCTGACCTGCGCCAGCGCGTGCGCAGGCGAATGAGTCGCCGAAAAATCGCAGCAGGCAAGCCGCTGTATCGCCCGGGCGATGTGGCGGACGCGCTCTACCTCATCGAATCTGGTCGCTTGCGGGTGTTCATGCACCAGCGCGGCGGCGCCGAGCTCGTGCTCCAGTTTCTCGGTGCCGGGGAGGTCGTCGGCGAAGCCGCGTTCATGGCCGAGGCGCCCTACGTCACGGGCGCCGTCGCGATCGAGGACGCCACCGTCCTGGCGCTGGCCCGACGCGATTTCGATGACCTGCTCGGTACCCACGAAGCGCTTCTGCACTACCTCGCCACGGTCATCGCCGCTCGACAGGAGCGAGCGAACGCGCGCCTGGCGGCCGAATCGGCGCCCGAGGAGACCCTCGCGCTGCGTGGTTACGTCACGGCGGTCTATTCACCGCGCGGCGGCGCCGGGGTAACTACCCTCGCGCTGAACCTGGCGATCGCCCTCGCCGAGCGACACCCCGACGATGCGGTTCTGCTCGACCTGGACGTGCTGTTCGGCCACACCCTGTTGAATCTGCGGCTCGAGGCGCGCGGCGTGCTGGCCCAGGTGGGGCCCAACACGCTGCGCGGGCTCGATCGTGGCGGCCTCGAGCACTACCTGATCAAGCACGCCAGCTCGCTGCGCATCTTTCCCGCGGCGACAACTCCAGAGGAAGGCCAGTCGATCACCGACGCGCACGTTCGCTCGGGGCTGACGGCGCTGCGACGAAACTTCGGGCACATCGTGATCGACCTGCCGCATGCCTTCAACGAGGTGACGCTTGCCGGGCTCGATCTCGCCGATCGCGTACTGGTGGTCGCCACGCCCGAATCGACCGTGCTGCACGACCTGGCGGAGGTTCGGCGGATCTTTGGGGATGTGCTGAGGGTGCCACCAGAGCGGGTCAGCTACGCGCTGAATCATCCCCAGGCCTACGCGGGCTTGACGCTCAGCGAGTTCACCTCCGCGACGGCCACGCCGTGGATCGAGATCGGCCATGGCGGAGATGCACCAACGGCCGCTGCGCTTCGGGGGGATTCGTTGATCGGCACGCGTCCGAGCAATCCCGTGTCGCGGGCGGCAGCCGTGCTTGCCGACGAGATCACGCGGGAAGCGCGAGAAGTCGCAACGCTCGCCGGTCGCGCCGTGTAGGATCGAGCATTCCTCAGACCGAACAGCACTTCTACGCCTACCTGTACCGTCTCAGGCTGATCCAGCGCTGGGTGCTGATGCGCAGCGCCATGCCCGAGAACGTGGCCGAGCACTCGTTCCAGGTGGCGCTGCTGACGCACGCGCTGTGCACCATCGGCCGCGAGGTCTTTGGCAAGGACGTCGATGCCGGTCGCGCGGTGATTCTGGCGCTATTTCACGACGCCGAAGAGGTGATGACCGGCGATATCCCGTCGCCGGTCAAGCACCACGATCCAGGCATGCTGCGCAGCGTGCGCGAGATCGAGTCACTGGCCAGTGAGGAGCTGCTACGCATGGTCCCCCCGCCTCTCGCCCAGGCCTACCGACCGCTCCTGAGCGGTGCCGAGCGTGATCCACAGCTAATGCGCTGGGTGAAGGCCGCCGATGCGCTCGACGCGTATCTGAAGTGCGCCACCGAGTACGCCGCCGGCAACCGCGAGTTCGCCGTCGCCGAACGTCAGCTCGAAGCCAAGGCGCGTGGCATGGACATGCCCGAGGTGGCCTACTTCCTGGACCACTTCGCGCCCAGCTTCCGCAAAACGCTCGACGAGATCACGGGATAGTGACCGCCGCGGGTAGCAGGAAGCGATTGTCGCCGTTGGCGAGCGCCAGGCGGTCGCCAGAGCGCGGATCGTACACGCCCACTTCCAACGAGTAATCGCCCGATGCAAGCGACCCTGGCAACCTGATCGCGTACTCGTCGTCGATGACTTCACCCGGCACCCAAGCCGTGGTGGGCGCCTTGCCGTCCTGGGGTTCGGCGTCACGCTGGGCGACCACCTGATGTCCTGAGGCGTCGAGCACGTGGACAAAGACCTTGTACGCCTGCTGCATCGGCGCGGCGCAGCGCCAGCGCAGCCTGACCGAGAGCGTTGCACCGTCACGCACAACGTCACGCGTCAGCAGCTCCATGGCCCCGCCGAAAACAGCCTCAGGCTCCTGCTTCGAGGCATCGAAAACGTGAGCACGACCCTTCACGTCGAGGCTGCCGAGCCGAACGACCGGATCGCCCTCGGCGTCTGGCAACTCGGCTTCGATCGACACCCGTTCAGGCGACACGAGAGGGCCGATGAGCAACGTCTGTTCGTCACGAACCACGTTGCCGGCGTGCAGAAGGCTGGGCAACAGCCGCCCACCCAACAGCGGAACGACTGATTCCTGGACAACGTCGCCGTTGTCACGCACCAGCCGCATCTTGAGCTCCGTCGCACTCGGACGATCCTGCATGGCGCGCCAGAGCAGCCCAATGCGTAGCGGACTGCCGATCGCCGCCTCGCTCGGCAGCGGCCGCGCGGCGATCAGCTCCAGACCGCCGCCGATCAGCGGCGGGCCCTCCACGGGTTGCATGTCGGGCGGCAAGGGCTGCGCCGCGACCGCAACGCCCAGCGTCAGCGTGACACTCGCCACCGGCACCCGCGCCGTCGACTCACCGCGCCAGGTGGCCATGGCCGGCGCAGCGTTCGGACGCGTCGCTCCAAGGCCCAGTGTGAGTCGATACTGTTGGGGGATCGCCGTCGAGTCGGTGGCGACTGGCAAACGACTGAGGACAGCCTCGTCGGGCTGCCACTCTCGACTGGGATAGAGCTCGAGCGTCCCATTGCCCCACAGCGTCCCGTCAGCTGCCGTCGGGTCGTCCAGCTGCAGCGAGATCTGCTGCGGCTCCGGGTGAGCGACCAGCGGCTGCCAGACCAGGCGGGTGTCCATGCTCTCGCCAGCCGCCGTCGTTTCGGGTGCCTGGACGGCGTCGATCCGCGCCAGATCGTCGAACTCGAACGATTCGTCGGCCGCGCCGCCCGCCAGGCCGCCGAGACAGCGTTGGCGTGCGTCAGCGCCGCCGATCACGATCGCGCCGGAGGCGTCCGGCTCGCCAAGACAGGCCACCAGGTCGCCGGGCAGGCTGTGGCCGCTCAGCTCCGACAGCAGATACACGGCCGTGCTCGAGGGCGGCGGCAAGGGGAGCGAACGCGCTGGATCGAACCACTTGAACCACGGGTAGCGCAGGCCCGGCAAGCTGCCAGAGCCGAACCGGCGTGGGCTGCCGTCGACCGAGGCGACGTAGATGGCGCTGGCCGCCACCCGATCGGCCGTCAGCGCGGCACGCGCCGCCTGGCCACCGAGACCGACCAGCGCCGTCTGCCGATCCGGCCAGACCTCCGCCAGGCTGCCGGCCTGCCACAGCAGCGCGGCCATCACCACGAAGCCCCAGGCGGGTTCCGGGTTCCGCGTTCCGCGTTCCGCGTTCAGCAGCCGTCGCAACGCGGAACCCGGAACCCGGAACCCGGAACGAACGGCCTGCGCCGCCACCGCCGCCATCGGCGCGTACATCGGCACCACCAGGCGGTAGCCGTACGTGTCGGCCTCGAACAGCATCAGCACCAGCAGATGCGTTGCGATGAAAAGGTGAATCGGCCAGACGTGGAGGCGGCGCGTGGCGCGCAGCCCGAAGCTCGCCAGGTATACAACGAACGTCCCGAACAACGGCCAGTAGACCCCCGGGTCATTCCGGCCCTGCAGACCGATGCTGTGCGCGCCCAGCGGGAGCAGCGTCGCCAGATAGCCTGTCGGATCGACGCGCATGAACGCCACGACCGTACGCGTCTGGGCATCGAGGTGCAGGGCATTGAAGAGCGCGTCCTGTTGCAGCGCGTTCTGATCGATCAGCCCGGGTGGCGGTCGATGGAACTCCAGCAAACTGGCGCCAGCGCCGCTGCTGATCGGCACCAGCTGGCCCGACACGAGCCAGTTGCGCGCCGTCACCGGCACCACGCCGACGACTATCCCCGTGACGACGGCCAGCAGCGCGATGAGCCCGCGACGTCTTCCGCGCTGCCAGGCCAAGAGAAAGACCAGCAGCGCGAATGGGACAAACAGCAGGAACTGCGAGCGGCTGATCGCCGTCAGGCCAAGCAGCGCGCCAGCCAGGAACGCCTGCCACATCGCCGGCGGCAGCTGGCGTCGCGCCAGGCTGACCACCACAACCAGGCTGGCCATGACCAGCGGCATGTACAGGTTCTCGTTGAACAGCTGGCGCGCCACTTTGACGTGTTCCGCTTCGAGCTGCAGCAAGACCGTGACGAACGCCAGCGCCGCGAGGGCGTCCACGCGCGCGCCAAACGCACGCCGGGCAAGTACCGCTGTGCCGACCAGCACCCCGCCGAGGGACGCGAACTGCAGCGCTCGCGGCCCGAACAGGCTCTCGCCCGTGAGCCGGTGCGCCAGCGCGAGGACGTACAGGTACAGTGGTTGGCCGTAGTACGGCGGCGCATGTCCCTGGCCGCCGTCCATGAGCGGTCCGTTGAGCAGGATGTCACGTGCCGAGCTCTCGTAGATGAGCCAGTCGTCGAGCCCCGACAGGATGGTGGCCCGACCGGCCAGCGGTGCGAGCAGCGCTATGCCGTACACGAGGAAGAGCAGCGGTATGGCGCCCAGCGCGGCGCGGCCGATGCCACCTCCGCGGGCCCGAATGACTGCCGTAGCCAGCCAGGCGAACAGCAGCCCAGCCACGGCCAGATCGGCCACAAGCCCGAGGCCTGAGCTCAGCTCGGCTCCCGCAGTGGATGGCTGCCAGCGCACGTCGGGCGCGCCGATGGTCTCGAGCGGACCACCAGGCAGGCGTTGCCAGCTCAGTCGAAGGAATGGCACGCTCGCCTCCAGGCGGGTGTACTCGACAACCAGTGGGTGGAGCCCGGCTGACAAGTTCGGCTGCGCCTCGGCGCCAATCAGCAGGCTGTCGTCGAGCCACACGCTCGTCGGCCCGTTTGCTTCGAGCACCAGCCGCCGCTCGCCTTGGGACGGTGCGAGCAGCCAACCCCGCCAACGCACACTGAACGGCAGTTGATCGCGGGCGGGCTGGACCTCGGATCCGAAGTTGAAGCGCGCCGCGTCGTTGAAGAAGTGGACGGGAAAATCGTCGCCGCGCAGGTCGAGCCGCGAGTCGATGCGCGTGGCATTGGCAAGCCATGCGTAATCGGTCGCGCGCTCGACTGCTCCCGCCGCTGCGCCGTTCGCCCAGTAGGTGGCCTCGAGTCCCACCGGCGGTGCGGTGGCGGCGGCTAACAGCTTCACGCCGATGGCCAGGGCGAAGCCCAGACCCAACCAACGCGTGCTCGTCCAGCTCGGACCAGGCAGCGCCAGCGCGGAGTACAGCACCAGCGCCGCCGCGAGCAGGCCAGGCGCCGTCAGCGGAATGCCAGGTAGCGTCTCCGACGCCGCACCTGGCGCCACGACCGCCAGCCCGGCCACCAGCAGGAGGCCGCCACGCGCGAGCAGCCGTCGAGACGCAGCCGTCAACTCAGCGGAGCGTCATTCTAGAAGCTCAGCCGACAAGCCGGTTTTCGGCGCAAGTCGCAGTCGGCCGAACTTCGATCAACAGATTGGCCTAGAGGGGCGGTCAATGCCAGAAGACCTTTTCGGCTGCCCCTCTAGCCGCGGCTGCGAGCCACGGCGTCGCCTCACAAAAAGGAGCTCGGAGGCTACTCTCCGCCTGGTTCCTCCTCCGAACCAGGGGCGCCGCACAGTCCGCACACGCCGTCGATGAGGCAGTGGCCATCGGGATGGCCGATCGTCTCGATCAGATGACGGCCTTCGTTGCAGTGGCCGCCCAGCGTCTGGGGCGCGGTGCAGGCAGCCAGGTGCCACTCGACTCGATCGCGCTCGCGGCTGGCGGAAACATGACCGCCCGTCCGTACGACCGCCCGCCAATAGACGCGTGGGGCGGGCGCGGCGCCTTCGGCTTTGGCCTTGCTCGCTGGCCGCTCGCCGTCTGTGTTTGGGGTGGGTTCGATCGCAGTTGCAGCCATGGTCTAATGGTACGTTCCTCAATCAGAACTCGGGGTCACATAGTTACTGCAAATCGGGGGCCACTGCCAGTGTCTCAGGCTTCGAGCGCCCCGCCCGCGGCGATGTCGGCGGCCGTGTGCGGCAGTACCTTGACCGGGCGCCGCGCGCGAAAGATCGGGTACAGCAGCCCCAGCAGGACCCCATAGGCCGCGTGGCGGATCAACTCGCCCGTCGCCGCGACCGGTCCGGTCGCGCCGATGCCGAGAAAGCCCATGCCCAGCAGCGGCATCACGATCAGCAACGAGCCCATCAGCGGTACCACCGCGAACGCGAGCCCACGCTCCCAATCCGGCCACTCGGCGGGCAGACGGTCCGCTACCCAGCCGCCGTAGAGCGCGCCCCACAACACCCCCACGCCCACATACGCAGGTACGGCCAGGGCCAGCGCCACAGGCTGAAGGTCGCGCGCCAGCCCGAACGCGAGACGGGCGGCCGTCTGCTCGACGAACGTACCGGGCGCATTGAAGGCGATGTTGCCCGCCAGGTTGATGATGACGTTGAGCAGCAAGGTCGACCCGATCGTCGCCACCAGCCCGGCCAGGGCGCCCGCGCGCAGCTGGACTTCGTGCTCGGCCGCGGCTTGCGCCGACACTCGCCGGCCAAGCTCCTGGCGCGCACGGAACGTCCACCACAGGATCAACGTCAGCGGTACCAGCGAGCCGAGCAGCCCGAACGGGATGTGCACCTTCTCCAGCAGGGTCAGCACTGGCGGTCCGAGGAAATAGCCGAGCAGCGTGTACACCAGGATGTACAGCAGCGCGCCGAGGGTCATCGCCGGGAAGAAGACTGTGAACGGCACGTCGAAGACGCCACACGCGACAGCGGTGACGATGCGCAGGCCCGGCACGAGTCGACCAAGGAACACCGCGCGCGACCCATGCTGCTGGAGCCAGCGTTCAGTGCGGTCGAGACGCTCCGGCGTGAGTCTGATGTAGCGACCGTAGCGATAGACCAGCCCGCGCCCGGCCATGCGTGACGCGAAGTACAGGAACGTAGAGCCGATAATGGTTCCCAGCCAGGTCACGCCCACCGCCTGCCAGAGTGGCACGATGCCCTCGCGAGCGTGGACGCCCAGGATCAGCATCAGCACGTCACCTGGCACGGGTACCGGCACGCCCGCCTCTTCGATCAACAGGAACACGAAGGCGGCCAGCAGCCCGTGGCGATTGAGAAAGGAAGAGGTCGCCAGGCCGACTTCAGTCCACCAGTCAATCATGCCCGACGACTGCTTCTACAGACGTTAGCATGCTTTCTTAGCTCATCGCGTGAGGTCGACGCAGTGGCCGTGCCCCAGCTCCCAGTGCTTGCGATCGACGTCGGCGGTACGAAGCTGGCCGCCGCGGCCGTGGACCGCGCGGGGCAGCTCCTGGCGGCCGACCGCATCCCGACACCGCGTGTGGCGAGCGCCGATGACCTGTTCGAGGTGCTCGCGGACCAGTGTCGGCGCGTGCTGCGGGCAGCCGAGACCGACGTTGTGGCGATCGGCGTCGGGTGTGGCGGGCCGATGGAGTATCCGTCGGGCCGCGTCAGCACGCTGAACATCCCTGTCTGGCGCGACTTTCCTCTCCGTGAGCGCCTGGTCACCGCATTCGACCGCCCCTGTGTCGTCGATAACGACGCCAATGCGTTAGCGCTGGCGGAGCAGTGGCGGGGCGCCGGGCGGGGCTCGACCAACATGCTGGGCATGGTCGTCTCGACGGGCGTCGGCGGCGGCATCATTCTGGAAGGCCACCTGCTGCACGGGTTCGGCGGCAATGCCGGACACATTGGCCACATCGTGGCGTGGCCCGATGGACCGCCGTGCCGTTGTGGCGCGCGCGGCTGCATCGAAGGCGTGGCGTCGGGCACCGGCCTGGCTCGCCGTGTGACCGCGGCCGTGGCTGAGGGTGCCGAGACGCGGCTGGTGCCCGGGGCAACCGCCGCTGAGATCGCCGTCGCCGCGCGCCAGGGCGACCACCTGGCCGCCGAGTTGTTCCGCACCGCCGGCGAATGCGTCGGTCGTGGCATCGCCTCCGCTGCGGCGTTGCTCGACCTGGAGCTTGTGACAATCGGCGGCAGCATCGCCCTGCACGCCTGGGACCTGCTCGGTCCGCCGCTGCTGAGCGAGCTCGAGCGCAGCGCCCGCCTGGCTTTCACGCGCAACGTCCGGGTCGTACAGGCCGAGCTCGGCGATGCGGCCGGCCTGTACGGTGCGGCGATGCTGGCCTTCAGGTCGCTCGATTCCTGAGTACGCTAAAACCACACTCGCCCATGACCACGCCCGATCTGGAGCCAACCCAGCGACTGCCCCACGTTCCGCTTCCGCTCGAACAGCCAGAGGCGCCACGTCGCTCGTCCCCAATCGTCGCCTTCATCGTCCGCGTGGTGGTGCTGGTGGTGGTCGCCAGCGCCGCGCTGGTGGCCGCGGCGCTACTGCTCACGCCCACCCGTGAATCGGTCCTGATCCTCGGCTCTGATGCCCGACCGGACGAGCTCGCCCGCGGTCAGGTCGGCCGAACCGACACGTTGCTGCTCTTCGTCGCCGATCGCGCCACGCCCCGGCTGGCGATGGTTTCCGTGCCGCGCGATCTCTGGGTCGCGATTCCCGGCTACGGTGAGGAGCGCATCAATGCCGCGTACGAGCTAGGCGGCAGCCAGACGGCCAGGCAAACCGTCAGCAACGTGCTCGCCCAGCGCGTCGACCGCTACATGGTGATCGGCCTGCAGGGCGTACGTGATGTCGTCGACGCTGCCGGCGGCGTCGACATCACCGTCGCGCAGGCGATCCATGACGACACGTACCCGACCGATGACTACGGCTACCAGACGGTCGACATCCCCCCCGGACGCCAGCACATGGACGGTGACATCGCGCTGAAGTACGCCCGGACGCGTCACCAGGACAGCGACTTCGGGCGCATCGCGCGTCAGCAGCAAGTGCTGTCGGCGGTCCGCACGGCGATGCTCAACCCGCTCAACTGGCCGCGCCTACCGGGGGTGATCGCGGCGGTAAGCCGTTCGATCAAAACCGACGTTTCGCCCCTCGATGCGATCGCCATCGGCGCGGCGATGATGCGCAGCCCTGGCGAGCCCGAGCGCATGGTGATCGACACGCTGCTGGCGAACCCGGTCACGGGACAGGACGGCGCCGCTCTGCTTCAAGCCAGGCCGGAGCTCAAGCCGGCGGTTGCACGCTTTCTCGGCGGCCCGTCGAGCGTGAGTGTGGAGGTGCTCAACGGCGCCGGCGTGGCCGGCCTGGCGGCGCGCACGGCCGACCGGCTTGTGCAGGCCGGCTTCGTCGTCGCCAGCGTCGGCGACGCGGCCCGCGCCCAGCCGCAGACGAGCGTCGTGGCCAAGCCGGGCGCGAGATCGGCCGCGGAGGCCGTGGCCAGCGCGCTGAACCTGCCCGCCTCCCGGGTGAGCGCCAACCCCAGCGCCGGTTCCGCCGACGTCCAGGTGATCCTCGGCGCCGACGCGCGCTGAGACGCGTTTGTGACACAGGCGCTTCTCTCGAGGGTCTAGCCGCGTCAAGGCCGATCCCCACAACATAGAGGCTTGCGCCCGCCCCAAGACACAACATGTGGTGGTTTCGGGTAGAATTACACGTGGCCACGCGTGTCCCAAGGCGGGCAAACCTGTTCAACCCGTGGAAGGTGACGTGATGCATTCGGATGCAGGGGCCGTCCATTCCTCCAACGGCGTTTCGCCCGCCGCGCAGCTCGACTTGGGTTTCGCTGAGCGACGCACTAGCGTCCTGGAGGGCGTCGAGGAAGTCACGCTGCCGAAGACCATCGTCAAACGCGATGGACGGATCGTGGCTTTCGACCCGATGCGCATCGAGCGCGCCATCAGCCGCTGCTTTGCCGCGCTCGGGCGGACGGCGTACACGCCGATTCCTGAGCTCGCGGTGCGGGTCGTCAACATCATGTCGGCGCGGCCGGCGCAGCCCACGGTGGAGATCGTCCAGGACGCCGTTGAGCTGACCCTGCAGGCCGCGGGCGAGTTCGAGGCGGCGAAGGCCTACATCCTGTACCGCGCCGAGCACGCCAAGCAGCGCCAGGAGCGGCCCGTCCCCGACCAGGTGCGTGCGGCCTTCGCCGAGGCCGATCGCTTCTTCCCGACGCCGATTCAGAAGTTCCAGTTCTTCGATAAGTACTCTCGCTTCGACTACGACAAGGGCCGTCGCGAGACGTGGATCGAAACGGTCGACCGCGCCGTGTCGTTCCTGCACGAGCTTGTGCAGACCAACACCGGCGCGGACTTGGGCAGTGAGCTGTACGAGCGGCTGCGGCGCATGATCCTCGAGATGAAGAGCATGCCGTCCATGCGCCTGCTGGCCATGGCCGGTCCGCCCGCGCGGCGAGACAACACCTCGATTTACAACTGCAGCGCGCTACCCGTCGACAGCATCGAGGCGTTCTGCGAGGCGCTGTTGATCTCGATGGCCGGCTGCGGCGTCGGCTTCTCGGTAGAGAGTCGCTATGTCGAGAACTTCCCACGGGTCCAGCGCCAGCGTGGCGGCGTGACGCTGCGACATACCGTCGAAGACTCGGCCCAGGGCTGGGCCGCAGCCGTGCGCCTGGGTATGCAGACCTGGTTCGAGGGCGGCGATATCGATTTCAACTTCGACGAAGTGCGCCCCGCCGGCTCGCCCTTGCGCACCAAGGGCGGCCGTGCCTCGGGCCCCGGCCCGCTGCACACGATGCTCGAGTTCGCCCGTGCGCGCGTCCTGGCCCGTCAGGGCATGCACCTGCGGCCGATCGACGCCCACGACATCATGTGCATGGTCGGCAATGCCGCTGTCAGCGGCGGTGTTCGCCGCACCGCCATGATTTCGCTGTTTGATTACGACGATCTCGAGATGCGCTTGTGCAAGAGCGGCGACTTCGAGCGCGATAATAGCCAGCGTTGGAACGCCAACAATTCAGCCGTTTGGCCCGAGCGCGGCTTGGACCAGATCCAGGTCATCGAGCAAGTGCTGGACATGGTCAAGTCCCAACGCGGCGAACCAGGCATCTTCAATCGTCAAGCCACGCTTGATCTCCAGCCAGAAAGACGCAAACGCTTCGGCTACACGGAGTATTTAACGAATCCATGCGGTGAAATAGTCCTCAGAAAGTGGGGCTTCTGTAACCTCTCAGTCGCGGTTGCGCGTAGTGACGATACGTTCGAGTCTCTCAAAGATAAGGTGGAAGTGGCGACGATTATTGGCACTATTCAGTCGCTGGCGACGCATTTTCCCGAC
>Ga0066710_100004252_pt1 | contig 12600 bp, 12 predicted proteins | sample GraSoiAngelo_159_FD_79666 | JGI IMG/M metagenome (GOLD analysis project Ga0066710, IMG submission 79666) | Grasslands soil microbial communities from the Angelo Coastal Reserve, California, USA - 14_1009_16_40cm | ecosystem: Environmental > Terrestrial > Soil > Grasslands | place: USA...
GATCGTGAATCAGCGGCATCGGTGAGTGATCAGAGCAGTCGATCGGCGACGGACTGGCGCACGGCCCGCGTGATTGCGTCGGCGATTCTTTTGTATGGAGTTCTGCTCGATGCCGCGGTGGAGACGTTTTGGAGCGGATCGCCCGCACGAGGGTGGGTGACAGGACCAGTAACGATTTATCTAGCTCTCTCGCTCGCCTTGTGGCACTGGGATAGGCCGCGTTGGGACCGCTTTGGGTGGTCGAGCTGTGCGACGGCCTCGTTCTTTCTCCTGCTCGGCCTGCTCGCCGCGACGACTTGGTTGCCGGAGGGACTCAGTCGGGGCATCACGATGTTGCGGCAGCCGACTTCGACGGTCCTGGCTGCTGTGAGCGCGATGATAGTTTCGCTCGCGGCGATCGGTCTGTTTCGCCCAAATGTTGTTCCGTGGTGGGCGCGGCTGCTGGCTGGCTTCTTGGCAATTTACGCTGTAGCGGCGTTTGCCGCCGCCATCGTTGATCGTACGCCCTATTCGAACCTTTTTCAGGGGGAGAGCCTGTTCTGGCCGCTGCCATCATGGTTGCAGGGGGCGTTTCTTGGCCTGTTCATAGTGATCCCGCTGGCGTTCCTAGTAGAGATCGCGACATCAATGGGACGAACGCGCCGGGACATCCGGCGGCCAGTTAAGTATCTCGCTGTGCTGGCTCTAGGTTTTGTAATGGCGGTGGGGGGAAAGAACGCAGCGCTCGATGCCACACACGAGCACGGCTCGGCAGAATCGAGCGAACGCGGGCTGATATATCCGGAGTTGGTTGCGCAGGCCGCCGCGCTTGGCCATGACATTCCCCGAATGCTCCGCTTTACCGCCGATGACATCGCCTACGAGCCTTACGATGGGGCGCTTCGCGGCTCGCGGGGAACGCTTCTCGCCGGCGCCGGCAACTCGGTCGACAAGGCGCTGCTCCTGCGTGACCTATTACGAGTGTCGGAGCCCAACATGGAGCTCCGCTTCGCGTTGGGGACGCTCACCAACAGAGAAGCCGAGGAACTTGCCGCGTCACGCTACACCCGCGCAGCAGGGTCGGGGCGCGTCGGGGGGCGAGTGCCCCACAAAGCGGTTGCCGAGGGACCGCACGCAAGCAAGACGTCGACATCGGGTAAATCGGCGCTCGCTAACGAGTTGAGGTCCCGTTGGGTGGCGTTTGTCGAAGAAGTCAAGCACCAGACAGAGGACTTGAAAGGCAGCCTGAGAGAGGCGGGCATCACATTGGATAGTGTGCCCGTCTCTCAAACTCGGCTTCCCGAAGTTGAGCGAACACACGTTTGGCTGCAGTATCGGCGGAATTCTCGGTGGATCGACCTCGACCCGACCATCGAGCGGGCTTTGACAGGCGACCGGCGATGCAGCCCGGAGCGAACAGCCGGCGCTTTACCAGCAGAGTCGTATCACTATGTGTCGATCAATGTTCGGCTTGAGGAACGGTACAAGGAGAGGCTCGTCAGCCGCTTTTTGCTAAAGACGAAGTGGAGAACGACGGATCTGGTTGGTTCTACGATTACGTTTGCCCACGCTGAACCATTGGGGTTCGGTCAATTGGTGAAAGGCGCCGTTCCGCCGTCAGGCATGGTTCGGTACACTCCGCTGCTGCTGGTCGATGATGAAAGGAGGCTCGGCGAATCGTTTCTTTTGCCTCGTCCGCCATCATCGAATGCCTCATCACCCTTCCCTTCGGCCGCTAGGCGGGTAAGGGACATGTTTCGCCGGGCGGCGCCGCAATCAACCGAATCGCCATCAACGCCTCCTCAGACTCCCACACAGACGCGGGACAAGGAAGCGGAAGTGACGGCCTTGTGGCTGCAGTTCGTGATTGGGACCAGCGACGGATCCTCGGAGACAATCGAACGGCCGATTTTCGACCGCATCGGATTCACCGCGCGAACTGCGGGACAAGCAACGAGCGCCGCTCTCGCACCGCTTGACGTTGCTCGCGGGAAGCACGCCTCATTGCTGACGGTCTGGAGCGTTGCGACATGGACCGGTGAAAGAGTGGTGCCGGCATCGCTGGATCCTCGCATGGTCGATCGGCGAAAGATCGCGGGTCCCGGGGATTTGCGGTGGGTACTTGAGAACCTTGGTGTCGCGCATCGAAACTATTATGGCCTGCGTCAAACACTCCTGGACACCATCGACCCTGCCGCAGGAACGGGACTCGTGACGAAGAGCGCGAACGTCAGTCTTGTTTCCTGGACCGTAGTGCCTCAGAGGATCACTGGCGGTACCCTCGCAATCGATCTTCTCGATAATCGCGTCAGCCAGCTTCCGAGCTCCGGGGGTGTCGCGTTAGCGAGAATCGTCTGGGCTGAGGCATCCCTCCAAGCGGAACGAGCGATCGCTCTTGGTCATAATTTCCTGCTCGAAAATGCCAGAAATGCCGTGGAGGCGGTAATTTCAGATGTTGCGAGTGTCTTCGCGCTATCGCGACAGCATCGAATCAGTCTAATGATCCTGCGGCCTGGCGACGCAGGGCGAATACGAACAATAGCAGCATCTGATGAAGCACGGGCAAGGCTGAAGGAGCGCCTGATTGGAGGGTACATCGTCTTGGTTCCTGAGCAGGCTGTCCAGCTCGGAGACCGACGCCAGATCGGTTGGTGGATGATAGACAAGAGCGGGTTCCTGCTGGACGAAATGGAGGACGGCCGGCACGGGCAGCCCGAGAACGCGCTGATGAACATGCAATCGAAAGACAAGGTAGCGGTTGAGGAAGAAGCGTCACACCGGCCCATCCTCAGGGGAATTGCATGTGTCGCGTCGTCCGTCATGTTGTTCCTTGACGTGGCCATTGCCGTGCATGATGCCCGCACCGGGAATGTGGCCGACGAGGAGACAGCCATGAACGATGTGACCGACCTCGAAGATGCAACCGAAGAGTGTGGGGAAGAAGTTCCATCGCCGCCAACGGGTATTGGCGGAGCAGAGCCGCCATTGCCTGATTCGGCGGGATCTGGCCCAGGGTTTAAATGGGACTTGCCAGATGAGTATGCCAAGTATGGCGAGTACCATCCACCACGTTTCAAAAACCCCGGCAAAATCCTGAAATAACAGCAATATCGTCGACGGCCTCTAGTCATGAGTCGAGACACGTCAGGAATCACGCCGTTCACGCGGACCGCAAGTCTCAAATGAAGGCACACACATGGAACCGTCAGTCGTCGATCTGATCCGGCACATCGTCTCGACCTTTTGCGCGACGTGTTCGTGTGCCGCGTCCGGCGACTGCATCGACCCGGGCGGGGTGCTCGGCGGCCTCGGCGCGTTTGCGAGCGGAGCGCTCGGGCGCTCGCCCGCCGGATCCGATCCCGATCCGGGATCCGATCCGACCGGTTCGATCGGTCGGGATCCACACGACCCGCGCGACCGTAAGCGGGATCGAATGCGCCACCACTATGACGACTATGCGAAGTCGTATGAATTCCAGGTTGACGTGAACATGTACCGGATGTATCAGCGCATGTCAGAGGCGATTGGCGGCAAAGAGAACAAGGCCAGCCTGGCGGCCGGGGGCGAGCACAAAGGTTGATGTATCGAAGTTGGCTGCACCTGACGAGGCTCATGAATGGAAAGCCAGCGGGCTTGGCGGCGCTCGCGCTCGCCGCGTTCGTCTTCCTCCTGCAGCTCCCGACGTTTCTCAGCTCACCGAAGGCGATGCTCGACCTCGTCGAAATGGGGTACGTGTGCGCTTGGTTGATGCTGGTGACCACGCTGACCCGCACAATATCGGTCTCGACGCTGGTGGCATTCTGGCTTGTCGGCGTTTACGCTGTGTTCACGGCGACGCTCGTCGTCGGGCAGCTGATCATTCCCTTGACGGGCAACACGATCGCCTTCTCGACGATCGTGGCGTCGATCACTGAAGAAATGATCAAGGCGGCGCCGGTGGCGGGATTCCTGTTCCTCGTCGTTCGCCGCAATGGGTGGCAGACATCGGTGAGTGACGGGCTGCTGCTCGGATATGCCGTCGGCGCGGGTTTCGCGTTCCATGAGGACGCGATCAAGCGGGTCACGTCCGGCAGCGGCTGGACGGCGACTTCGTGGAGCGCGCTCTTTCCAACGCTGCTGTACCAGTCCGGCAGGCCGACGCTGGGACACGATGGGTGGACGGCGCTCGTCGGCCTCGCGCTCGGCTTGACGACATTGCTGCGCCATCGACCGCGTGCGCGCCTGATTGCGCTGGCGGCGTTGGCGATCGTGATCGCCGATCATGGCACGGCCAACTGGATTGGGCGTCAGGGGCGTCATCTTCCGGCGCTCATCGGGGCCGCGAACGAGCTGCTCCTGAACGGCCATCTGGCAATCCTGCTTCTCGCGACCGGAATCACGACTGCAATACTCTTGGACCTCCGCGCGCTGCGATGGGCGGCCGTTCGCGATCGATGGTTCCCTCCGTTGCGCATGTCGGACCTGGTTCAATTGATCCGTCGGCCGATCACGCTCGAGAAGCTGCGCGTGCTCGGGATGGCCCTCGATTACATCCGTCATCGTCGTGCCGCGCATTTTGGCGCGTGGCGATGGCGCCATCAAACCGCCGTGCGAGATCCGATGGAGAACATGGTCACCGCGCTGCAAACGTTGGCCCCACAGCCGAATCGCTGATGGATCTGAACGCCTCACCGTGGATGTTCGCCGGGCTGCTCGCAGCGCTCTCGATCGTGATGGTCGTGACGATGATGCGCGTGACATTGATGGCGATCGCCCGCCCGGCGCGGCCGACTGCTACCAAAGCGTGGGGCGCCGCGTACCTGTCGACGTAGGGCGCCATCGTCGTGCTGTTGGCAAGCATCGGCGCGCGGCTGTCCATGCCGGCCCGTCAGATTGGGGCCGGCCTCGTGCTGGTGGTCGGCGGATGGCTGACGATTCATCTTCTGTCGCTCTGGACGTGGTTGTCTCTCGAGCGCGCAGGTGGGCGCCGAACCGGAGAGACGATTCCGCCCGGCGCAGACTCGCTGAGGCGACGCGCAGGTCAGCTCACGATCCTTGGGCTTCTCATCGTCGTCATAGCGGCGGTTACTCTCGGGACGGTTCAGTCGCTGTTCGCTTTCATGTCACAACCTGGCCATCGCCTGATCGCTGCCACTATTACGATATCTGCCAGCGGCTGGCCGCTGCGCGTTGCCGGCAGCGCCCGTTTCGCGTTGAGGGAAGGCGACCCGATGACGCATCAGGAGATCGAGGACCTCTTCCGAAACGGCAAGTACGGGAGCAGAGGGATCGCGGCCCCGTGGGTCTACCGGCGGTCCGTCTATCGCGTGTTCGGTCAGGCGAAGGGATCGAAAGCAGAAGCCGACATCTCGATTCGTGCATTCAAGGACGCCTGGCGCTCGGGCGCCTGGTGGCGCGAGCCTCCGTGGCAGATCCGTTTCACGATGGCGATTGGCGCGGTGATGATGCTCTTCGGCGGATTCGGAACGGTCGTCGTTATCGGACCGCCTCTCGTGAAGGTGTTCGTTGGATTGGCGCTCGTTTACGCGTCCGCGCAGCTTCTTGCCGCGTATCGCCGTGCATGACGGGCAGCGCGCGTCCCGATTGGGAGACTGTCGACGCGCACCACGTCCGCCTGCGGTCGAGGTGCGTGTGGGCGCGTTTGCGCTGCCTTGTGGAGGCTGGGATGAAATTCCTCACGACTGTCGTTTTCGTCGGTGCCCTGTGGCCGACTCCGCTCGCGGCCCAGGAGTTCAAGACTTCGGAAAATCCGGTGAGCGACGCGGTGCGTCAGCTCGTCGCGCGTGATTCGAAGAACCTCATCGCCGCGGCCGAGTTGCTGCCGGCCGATAAGTACAGCTATCACCCGACGCCGGCGCAGATGACCTTCGGGCAGCTGATCGTGCACATCGTCCAGACGAACATCGCACTCTGCTCGGGAATTTCCGGCACCCCAGCCTCGCTCACGCAAGCTGGGCAGACCATTATTCAACGGCCGCGTCGTACCTGCGGCTGAACGGCATCCTGCCGCCGACGGCGCAGCCAAAGAAGGTAGACGCATGCGGCCAGTCTATCCGGCCGACGCACTCAGAATCCAGCCTGCGTGATCGCGTGGAGCACCTTACTCGATCTCGCGCTGGGTCTCCGGCTGCGGCGAGTCGTCTCCCAAGTAGGCGCAGACGACCTGCTCGACTGGTCCGATCCTCGCGATCCGCCCGGTCTCCAGCAAGGCAGCTCTGTTGCAGAAGCGTCGAATGATCTCGACATCGTGCGACGCAATGACGAGGATGCGCGAGGCGCTGATCATCTGGTTGAGCCTGGCCTTCGCCTTCGCGACGAAGGCCGCGTCCCCCGCGCCGATCAGTTCGTCCATGATGAGGATCTCCGGGATGACAGCGGTCGTGACGGCAAATGCGAGGCGAAGCAACATACCAGTCGAATAGGTGCGCAGCGGCAACTCGAGGAACTCGCCAAGCTCCGTAAACGCTTCGATCTCGGGAATCATCCGGCGCACCTCGCTGACGTGCAGGCCCAGGAACACGCCGCGCAGCACGATGTTCTCGTAGCCCGACGCCTCGAGGTCCATGCCCATCGTGATGTCCGTGAGAGAGGCGACGGTCCCTTCGATCCGAGCCCGGCCCGAGAGCGGCTCGTAGATACCGGCAAGCACTCGCAGCAGCGTCGATTTCCCGGCGCCGTTCTGCCCAATGAGGCCGAGGCGGTCGCCGTCCGCGAGCTCCAGGTCGATGTCGCGCAGCGCCACCACCGAGACGTGGCTGCTCACATTCGACGTGATCTTGCCCCCGATAGTCCGCCGGAACAGCTCTCCCGTGAGCCGCCGCGCTCGCGCGTTGTAGATGGGGAACTCGATCGTGACCCGCTCGAGCGAAATGGTCGCCATGCGGTCAGAGCCAGTAGACGATGCGGGCGCGGAATCGCGCGAAGACAAACATCGTGACGCCAAATCCCGCCACCAGGAGGCCAGTCCCTATGAGATAGGCCGACGTCTTCGGCACGGTTCCCAGAAGCGGATCGCGGATGAGGGCCAACAGACTCGCGAGCGGATTGAGATCGACCACCCACGACGCCTTGGGGGGCAGCTGATCCGCCTTCCACATGACCGGCGTGACGAAGAACGCGATTTGCATGGCGCTGGCGATAATCTGGGGCAGATCGCGGAACCGCGCGCAGAGCGTGCCCACGAGGAGCCCGATCCAGAAGCCGTTGGCCGTGACGATCGCAAGTCCGATGGGGGCAAGCAGGATCGGCCAGCCAGGCCACGTGCCGAAGGCCAGATAGAGCAGCGGCGCGATGACGACATTATGAGCGAAGGTCATCAGGTTCCGCACGAGCATCCGATGAACGAAGATGCTCTTCGGCATCGGCACCTGGCGCAGGTAGCTTTCGGCGCCGGTGAAGACCGTGCACGCGTCCATCACCATCGCCGAGATCAGCGCCCAGACGACGATGCCCATGGTCAGGGAGGGCAGATACTCCCGGATGGACATGCGAAAGAGGTGGCTGTACACCCCGCCGAGAGCGGCGATGGTCATCAGCATGCTGACGGTGATCCAGAATTGTCCGATGCGGGATCGCTGGTAGCGCTGCCGGATGTCGTTCATCCCAAGCAGCAGCCAGATCCGCCACTCGGCGAGGCCGCGCCGCAGATCGCTCCCCGCGGCCGCGACACGCTCCGCCATGCCACGCGGCCGCGGGACTCCGGTCGGCGCGTCTCCGACTAGCGACATACGCCCGCGCCGCCGGTGAGCATGACCGCGAGCGGGCGCACGTGGTTCGCGTACGTGATCAACTCGGCATACGCGCCGCGCTCGATCCGGTCCCGGCCGACCTTTTCATAGAAAGGTTCCTCGGGGGAAACCCCGGGCCAGACACGGCCGGTATCGACCGAAAAAAGCCGTTCGAGGGCGAGATTCTCGGTCGCGCTGACGCGCCGGTGCTCCACTTCTGCTGCGAGCTCTGGATAGGTGGCGGCCGCGGCCAGTTTGCGCTGGAGCGTCTCCTCATCTAGTACGTACCTGTAAGCCGGGTGCGCGCGCCATATCTCGGGACGTGCGATCGGATAGGTCAGGAGTTCGATGGCCGAGCCGCCGAGCTGCATCGAGACGTTCTGGGCGAGACAGCTGCACAGATCGTGCATCGGGTTGAAGAACTCGAATGAGTCGGCCACGATTTGCGTGACGCCCTGCGCGCAGCACATGTCAGCGATTTGGGCGGCTGCGCTGTCGAAGAGTCGGCAGTCGCCGTCCAGGATCGCGCGATACCAGGCGCGATCGGTCGTCAGGCCGAATACCGGGCCGATCTGCGCGCCTGCGCGTTGGATGATCGCCTTGGACCGCATGGATCGGTCCTGGGCGTGGCTGCCCGATCCGTCCGTGAGCGCAGACACGATCGGACGTGCGCGCTCAAGCCAGTGGTGCAGGAGAAGTTCGTGGCCAGGGTGCGCGACAATCAGAGCCGCGCGGTGTCGGGTCATGTCATTCGAACGCAGCCGGAGAGCGGCGGCATTATAACTTCTTTAGCCCATTCGGCGCAGCTCCGATCGTTCGCTCAACCCTTTGTCGTCGAGCCGGCGAGCAAGGCTCTCGACGCCCTGCAGGATCTCGTTTCGCAGCCGGCCGGCATGGCGCGACAGCGCCTCTTCCAGCACATCGGCCGCATCGTCGGTGACGTTGCGATGGAGCTCGACCCACGGCCGCGAGAAGTCGCGCGAGATCAGAAAGTCCTCGAGAAACGGGGCCAAGGCCTCGAGGTCGCCCGCCGGATCGATCGCGGTCGCATCGTCGAGAATTGAATTGTAGATGGTTTCGAGACGATCGATGTGCGATTCGAGATCGTCCGTGGCCCGAACGACGCTGCTCACGCGCGCAGCATCATCGGCGTCGTAACGCGCGAAGGCCTCGACCACGCGCTCTTCGGTCGTCGGCTGCGCCAGGATGCGACGACCAAAATTGTAACGGCGCCATTCGTCCAGAACCTCGGTGGTGGCGAGCCCGGCGAAACCGCGATGGTCGCAGACCACCACCGCACATCCTGCGGCGATCGCCTCCTTGGCCATCCGGCTGGTGGCGATCACGATATCGTACGCCGGCAGTCGAGCGGGCAGATCATCCACCACTGCTCCGGCGCCCGGGCCGAGCTCGTCGAGCGCGAGTCCCGCTCGTGCGGCCGCCGACCGCACGGCGGCCAGATGCTCCGTTCCCTTCGTGAGGGCCAGGGCTCGCTGCGGCTGGCTCGGAAGCGGGCCGCGGGGGCGATACTGGTCGAGATCGACCGCATTGTAAACGACGTCGATCCGGTCCGGGGGTGCGCCGTCGCGGACCAGGCGCTCGCGGCAGCAGTCGTCCACGGCGATGTATCGCCGGATGCGCGGCAGCAGCGGGGCGCGGTCCTTTGGCGCGTCGAAATCGTGGCACGCGAACAGCGCAGGCGTCCACGGAAACGCTGCCAACGCCATCACGGTGGTCACGTTATGCTGCCCGTGAATAATGTCCGGCGTGCACCCGATCTGGTTGAGCCGATCGACGACGGCAATGCCGCTGCGCCGCAGCCCGTCGGTGAGGCCGCCGCCGATATAGGATGCGAACACGATCGGCCGATGTCCCCGCCGATTGAGCCCGCGCGCGATCTGGTCGACGACGATCTCCGTGCCAGATCGAAATGCGAACGCGATGTTGGTGATCAAAACGGTCAGGCGCTCGCGCATGACCCGGAGGATATACCACAATCTACGGAGCAACTGTGACCTTCAGCGACCGAACACGCTATCCGCCCATGCCGATCATCGTCGGCGCGCCTCGATCGGGCACGACGCTCCTGCGGTTCATGCTCGATTCTCATCCCGACCTGGCGATTCCTCCCGAAACGGGATTTCTTGTGCCCTGCGCCCAGCTCACGGGCGAAGGGACCAATGTGTGTGAACGTTTCTTCCAGACGGTCACGGGTTATCCGTCTGAGGCGCCGGCGTGGCACGATTTTCAGATCCCGGCTGACATGTTTCGGGCGAGGCTGGCGGAGATCGAACCATTCACGGTGGCAGACGGGATCCGGGTCTTTTACCAGTTGTACGCGTCCCGCTTGGGCAAGTCGCGGTGGGGCGACAAAACCCCTCTCTACTGCATGCATCTCCAGGCCATCCAGTCTCTCTTGTCCGAAGCGCATTTCCTTCACATCATCCGTGACGGCCGCGATGTCGCCCTCTCTCTGCGGCCACTGTGGTTCTCACCGGGTCGCGACATTGAGACGCTGGCGACTCAATGGCGGCAATGCGTCACGACCGGCCGCCGACAGGGGTCACTCTGCGCGCATTACATGGAAGTCCGATACGAACAGCTCATCGAGGACAGCCGGGAGGTGCTGAAAGGCATTTGCGAGTTCCTGAGCCTCAACTACGACGACCGAATGCTGCGCTATCACGAGTTCACCCCCGAACGGCTTCGAGAGCACCTGGGCCGAGTCCGTCCGGACGGCACCGTGGTTGTCAGCCATGAACAGCGTCTCCGTCAGCAATATCGAACAACGCAGCCTCCAGATCGGTCTCGAGTATTCGCCTGGAAGCAGGAGATGCGCCGCGACGAACAACGTCGCTTTGAGGCAATCGCCGGAGATGTGCTCAGAGAATTTGGTTTTGCGGCGGCCGATCCGGCCTGACGTCGCTCGCCGCCGTAAACGGGAGTACCCTAGGGGGCATGTCGATGTTGTCACCGGCGCCGGCGCACGGAGGAGCGTTGGTTGATCGGTTCGTTCCTGCTGGCGAGGAGCACGCTGGTGTCCTTGCAGCCGCGCGCTCGATGACTGCCGTGACGCTGACGTCTGTGCAGCAGTCTGATCTGTTCTGCATCGCGACCGGCGTCTTCAGCCCGCTGACCGGATTCGTGGGGCGCGAGGACTACGAGTCGATCCTGGACGGCATGCGCCTGGCGAACGGTGTCGTCTGGAGCATTCCCGTGACGCTCGCGGTGACGGCGGACGTGGCGAGCGGAGTCGCGGAAGGGGCCACGATCGCGCTCAAAGATTCGCGCGGGACGATTACCGGCACGATGGAAGTCCGCGAGAGGTTCACGTACGACAAGCGACGCGAAGCCTCGAGCGTGTATCGCACGGAAGACGCCGCGCACCCAGGCGTGGCGCGCGTGTATGGCCAGGGTGCCGTCTTGCTCGCTGGCCCCGTCCGAATGCTGGAGCGCCCGACGGGCGAGCCGTTCGAGCGGTTTCGCTGGGATCCGGCCGAGACTCGCCGTCTGTTCAGGGAGCGCGGCTGGCGCCGCATCGTCGGCTTTCAGACCCGAAATCCAGTGCACCGCGCACACGAATACATTCAAAAAGCCGCTCTCGAGATCTGCGACGGGCTGCTGCTGCATCCACTGGTTGGTGAGACCAAGAGCGATGATATCCCCGCAGCCGTTCGCATGGAAAGCTATCAGGTGCTGGTGGATCGGTACTATCCGAAGGATCGCGTGGTGCTTGGCGTGTTTCCGGCAGCCATGCGCTACGCCGGGCCGCGCGAGGCGATTTTCCACGCGATGGCGCGGAAGAACTACGGCTGCACGCATTTCATCGTCGGACGTGATCACGCAGGCGTCGGCCAGTATTATGGCACGTACGATGCGCAGAGAATTTTCGACGAGTTCCCTCCCGCCGATCTCGGCATCACGCCGCTGTTCTTCGAGCACACGTTTTTCTGCAGGAGGTGCGGCGGGATGGCGTCGAGCAAGACCTGCCCGCACGATGCGGATAGCCGCGTGGATCTGAGCGGGACTCAGGTGCGGACGTTGCTGATGAACGGCGAGATTCCACCGCCCGAGTTCACGCGCGCGGAAGTGGGCGAAGTGCTCATGCGTGGGATGCGGACGGCCTCGTGACGAAGCCGACGGGATTCACGCTCTGGTTCACCGGCTTGTCCGGTGCCGGCAAGTCCACGCTTGCCGGAGCGGTCCGCGACACCGTGAAGGGCCGCGGGCATCTCGTGGAGGTCCTGGACGGCGACGAAGTCCGCGCGAACCTGAGTGCGGGGCTCGGGTTCTCGAAGGAAGATCGCGATACGAATGTCCGCCGCATCGGATACGTCGCGCGCCTGCTCTCGAGAAACGGGGTCGTCGCGATCGTCGCCGCCATTTCGCCGTATCGCGACATCAGGAACGAAGTTCGGCGTGCTCACGAGGCGCGGTTCGTCGAGGTCTTCGTCGATTGTCCGCTCGACGAGGTGATGCGCCGCGATCGCAAGGGCCTCTATGCAAAAGCGATCGCTGGCAAGATCGGGAACTTCACGGGTGTGTCGGATCCGTACGAACCGCCCATCGATGCGGAAATCACCGTGCACACGCAGTTCGAGAACGTTGAGCAATCACTGAGCATCATCGTGTCATGGCTCGAACAGCAAGGCCTGGTGAGTCCCTCCATCGTCAACGTCGAGTCTGCTCGGTCCTAAGTCCGAGTGCCGGTTGATTCGAGCGTGAGTGAATCGGTCATCAACGTGTCGGATCTGACGCGCCGCTTCGGTGCCAAGACGGCGCTGGCCTCGGTGAGCGTGTCCATGGCACGCGGGGCGGTCTACGGCCTCGTCGGCGCAAACGGCGCGGGCAAGACGACGCTCATCAAACACCTCCTGGGTCTGCTGCGGGCCGA
>Ga0066710_100004253_pt1 | contig 12599 bp, 13 predicted proteins | sample GraSoiAngelo_159_FD_79666 | JGI IMG/M metagenome (GOLD analysis project Ga0066710, IMG submission 79666) | Grasslands soil microbial communities from the Angelo Coastal Reserve, California, USA - 14_1009_16_40cm | ecosystem: Environmental > Terrestrial > Soil > Grasslands | place: USA...
GCAAGACCGAGATCGATCAGACCACCTGCAACCTCGACTTCTCGTGCCTCGAGGGCGACTACCCGTCGTTCATGACGATCACGCCCAAGAAGCGACCAAGCCGCCGCGCGCGCAACGAAGAGATGACCGCGGTGCGACCGCAGCGGCCCGAGCCGCCCTCGGATCTGCCCGAGCCGAGGCGGATCGTGCCCGACGACGAGTTCGCGCTCCGCATAACGGGGATCGGCGGCACGGGCGTAGTGACGGTGGCGCAGGTGCTCGGCACCGCGGCGATGCTCGACGGCTACCACGTGCGCGGGCTCGACCAGATCGGCCTCTCGCAGAAGGCCGGGCCCGTGGTGAGCGACCTCCGCCTGTCGCGCTCGCAGCCCACCGCCACCAACCGGCTCGGCGAGGGGCAGGCGGATCTCCTGCTCGCGTTCGATCAGCTGGTGGCGGCGTCCGAGAAGGGACTGCTCGTGGCGGAGCCGTCGCGCACCGCGGTGGTGGGCTCGACGTCGCCGACGCCGACCGGCGAGATGATCACGCACCCCGGTGTGCGACTGCCGTCGCCGAGCGACCTCACGCGGCGGATCGCAAGCGTCACGCGCGGCGACGCGCAGCACTGGGCCGACGCGTTCGACATCACCGAGGACCTGTTCGGCCGCGCCACCACCGCAAACGTATTCGTGGTGGGCATGGCCTATCAGGCTGGCTGCCTGCCGATCCGCGCGAAGCACATCGAGGAGGCGATCGGCCTCAACGCCACCGCGGTCGAGGCGAATCTCGCCGCGTTCCGCTGGGGCCGCGCGCAGATCGCGGCGCCGCAGGCGGTCGCCGCGGCGCGGCGCGTCGAGCTCGGCGACGACGTGGAGGTGGTGGAGTCGGCGCACGTGGTGCCCGAGGCGATCGCGGCGCGGATCACCGCGCTCGGCGCTGCGCCCGCGTTGCGCGCCGCGCTGGCGCGCTATGCGGCCGAGCTGTGCGCGTGGCAGAGCGCGCGCACGGCGCGGGCGTGGCTCGACGTGCTCGAGCGCGTGGCCGCCGGCGAGCGCGCCGTCGACCCGCAGAGCGGGCGCCTGCTCGGCGCCGTGGCGGCGAACCTGTTCAAGCTGATGGCGTACAAGGACGAGTACGAGGTGGCGCGCCTCATGACCGACGCCGACGGCCTCGCGGCCGCGCGCGAGGTCGCGGGCCGGCGCGGAAAGATCGCGTGGCGGCTCCACCCGCCGCTCCTGCGCGCGATGGGTCTCTCGCACAAGATCGCAATCCCGGGCTGGGCCGCGCCCGCGATCAAGCTGCTTGCGAAGGGCAAGCGCCTGCGCGGCACGCCGCTCGACCCGTTCGGCTACATGCACGTGCGGCGGCTCGAGCGCGAGCTGCCCGGCGAGTACGTCGCGGCGGTCGATCGCGCGCTCGCGGCGCTCGGCGCGGCGAACCTCGACGCAGCGGTGAAGCTCGCCGAGCTGCCCGACCTCGTGCGCGGGTATGAGGAGATCAAGGTGCGGCGCGTGGAGAGCTATCGCCGGCGCCTGCGCGAGGCGCTCTCGGCGTTTGAGTAGGGCTCCCAGCTGTCATGGGCTCTGCCCTCGCACGAATGCGCCGTTCGATCATCACCGGCCTCGTCTTCCTGGCGGTCGGCCCGCTTCTGGGCGCGAAGTCGCTCCCCTCCGCGGCAAGGACGCAGATCATCGTGCTGGAAGGAGCGCTCGAAGCATTCCGGATGGACCACGGGCGCTACCCGACCACCGAAGAGGGACTCGCCGCGCTCGTCGAGCCCCCGCAAGCGCTGAAGGGGACGAAGTACCCGGCCGGTGGATACCTCTGGTCGGGCCGGGTTCCCGTCGATCCGTGGGGCATGCCCTTCTTCTATCGCAGCCCGGGCGAGCGCAATCCCGAGCGGTTCGACCTCGGGTCGCTCGGAGCAGATGGGATGCGCGGCGGTGACGGGTTCGCGGCGGACATCGGGAACTGGCCGGGCGGCTACGCCGCGCTCGAGCAGATCGAGGGCGACGAGGACACCCACTTCCCGTTCTTCATGGGGATGGTTGCGGGCGGCGCGGTCGGCGTGCCGATCTATCTCTTTGGTCTGCTCTCGGCGGCGCTCGGCCGCAGGAGCTGGCGCTCCGCGCTCGTCGGCCCACCGTTCACCACCGCGCTGTTCCTGATCTTCGCCTGCACTCTCGTCGCCCTGTGGTTTCCGAGAATCGATTAGCGAATCGGAGAGACTTGCTGTCTCTATGCGCCATATGCGTGGTAGCCGGCGGCGAGGAAGTTGTACAGGAAATGGGAGAGGATCAGAGGCATGGCCCGACGGCGGTATGCGTAATAGATCGAGAAGAAGAGGAAGGAGCATCCGGAGAGCAGTGCCGTGGGCGTCCCCAGGTATAGGTGGTAGAGCGTCTGGAAGCACGTGCTCGCCAGGATCGCGACGATTGTTGAACCACACAGCGCCACGACCTCGGTCATCAGATAGGCGCGGGCGATCAATTCCTCGTTGGCAGCGCCGACCAGGATCAGCAGCAGGTATAGAGGCGGGAGCGTCATCCCTCCGGCGAGGCTCGCCGCGAGTAGCTCTCACTCCGGGCTTTGGGCGGCCTCGGCGCCTCGGTGTCAGCAAACTTCTGCTTGCGCACCTGGGTGAGCAGAACAGCGATTGCACGGGAAAGGATCCGTCCGAGATCTCCATCCGGAATCTGGTGCCGCATGAGGGCGCGCAGTTCTTCCAGCTGAGCATGCGTTTCGCCGTCCGCGACGAACTGGACGCGATAGCGCTCCGCTCCCAGAGGTTCGGGAGCTCTCGGTGCCGGCGGCGTGAGAGCCATCGGTGCCGAAGGAGGCGGAGGTACCGTCGCCTGCGGAAGCGCCGGGTGCGAGGCCGACGGCAAACTGGACTCAGGAATCCGGCGAATGAACGTGGGCGGAGCTGGTCGCGGCTCGCGATCGGTTAGCAGCTGCTTGATCTCCTCCGCGCTCCGATGCCGAGCCGCTCCGATCAGCTCCAGACAGTTCTCACTCGAGAGCTTTGGCGCAAGAAGACTGACGGCCGTCAGATGTAGATCCCCGCAGCGCACGGCCTCCAGGAGCTCGGGATGGGCGCGCGCCGCGCGCGCCACCTGAATTCGCTTGTACGCAACACCTTCGGCGAAATGAAGCACGCTCACGCAGTAGGTGAACATCGAGGAGCAGCCCTCCTCGAGATAGAGCCGCCGAGCATCGACCTCGCCGAGATGGGCGAGCAGATCTGACTCGACCCCGTTACCGCGGGAAATCAGCGCACGTACGCGCTCGAGCAGCCGGACGCTGTCCAGGCTAGCGAGCGGTTCCATCATGATTCTTCACCTCACGAGATGTCGGGGTGAGGTGGAGTTCAGACTAACATATCTCTGATGGATTTCAACAGATGTGTTAGTCAATCGACCGGGCTGGATTCAAATCCAGTTCACGTCAAGACGGAACATCGGCGGGGGTCCACTTCCCATCCGTCGCCATCGCGGGCAGCCACGTCTCGACGATCTTGCCGTTCGCGATCCGGAACGTCTGCACCCAGTCCCATTGCATGGAGTCGTTCACACGCCATGTGCCAATGGCAGTCACGTAGTCGCCTTCCGCCATCAGGAAGTAATGAAAACCGGAGATCTTCCAGTTCTTCACCGTGGCGCGCAGCGAGTCGCGGTACTCCTCGGCGGTGACGGTGCGCGTGCCGCCGAAGTCGTGGCGCGTGTAGGTGGGCCCCGCGATCTCGGGCACCAGATCGAACGCGCAGTGCGCCCACATCTCGTCGTACCAGCGCCGCAGCACCGCCTTGTTCTCCTCCTCGCGCGTCACGAGACGAGCTCGTAGGCCTCGAGCTTCGGAGCTGACATCTCCGCGCGGAAGCGCTCGAACGTCCACGGCCAGGTCATCGGGATGCCGCGGTCGTCGAGGTACCAGCTGCGGCAGCCGCTGCTCCAGATCGTGTTGCGCGCGGCCTCGACGCGCTCGGCCTCCAGCTGCTCGGTGGCGGCGGCCGACACGTCGATCTCGCGCGCGCGGCCGGAGCGGAACCAATCGATCAGCTTCTCGATATAGCGGAACTGAATTTCGGCCACTTCGATCAACGAGAAGTTTCCGACCGGGCCATTGGGACCGTTCAACATCCACAGATTGGGGAAGCCCGGAATTGCAATCGAGAGGTATGCGAGCGGCCGCTTCTCCCAGAACTCCGCTAGCCGCACGCCGCCCTTTCCGATCACGTCGATCGGGCGCAGGAAGCGGTCGACCTGGAAGCCGGTGGCCAGCACGAGCACGTCGAGCTCGTGGAGCCGCCCGTCCGCGGTGCGCACGCCGCGCGGCTCGATCCGCTCGATCGCCGACGTGACGAGCTCGGCGTTCGGCTGCTGGATCGCCTCGTAGAAGTTGGGCGAGATCACGAGCCGCTTGCACGCCGCGCGGTAGTTCGGGCGCAGCCGCTCCTTGAGCTCCGGGTCGAGCACGTTTTCTTCGAGGTTCTTCAGGCACGCCGCGGCGATCGCCTGCATCGCGGGTGAGTCGGCGTCGACGAGCCCGCTCGCAAATCCTTCTGCAAACAATTTCGAGAGATCATTGTGGAGCCCCTGCAACAGCGCCGGATCGCTGCGAAACGCCCCCTGTTCGTCCTCTGAATAGGCGGGGTTCTCCTGCGGCATGATCCACTGCGCGGTGCGCTGGAACAGCGAGTACTTCGCCACGCGGTCGACGAGCGCACTGGTGATCTGCACCGCGGTGGAGCCGGTGCCGATCACGCCGACGCGCCGGCCGTCGAGCGGCACAGAGTGGTCCCAGCGCGCGCTGTGGAACGCGGCGCCCGCGAACGCCTCGATGCCCTCGAACCGCGGGATCTTCGGGTGGTGCAGTACGCCGGTCGCCGCGATGATGATGTCGACCTCGTCGCGGTGGCCGCTCGCGGTCTCGACGCGCCAGCGCCCGCGCTCGTACGTGCAGCGCGCCACCTCGTCGCCGAAGCGGAAGAACGGCATCACCCCGCTCTGTTGTGCAGTGCGCTCCAGATAGGCCTGGATCTCCGCGCCCGGCGAAAAGCGGCGGCTCCAGTTCGGATTCAGCGCGAACGAATAGCTGTAGAGATGCGACGGCACGTCGCAGCCGAGACCCGGATAGGTGTTCTCGCGCCAGGTGCCGCCGAGCCGCGCCGCCTTCTCGTAGACGGTGAAGTCGGCGAGCCCGGCCTCCTTGAGCTTGATCGCCGACAGGACGCCGGCCATGCCGGCACCGATGATCGCGAAGCGCGGTTCCCGCATCGGACTACACCGGCCGCCGCTGCGACAGTCCGAGCGCGTTGTCGCGCATCACGAGCCGGATCTCTTTGTCCGAGAGGCCCTTCAGGTCGTACACGTAGTCCGTCGGGTCGGCGAGGCCCTCCGCGTGGGGCCAGTCCGAGCCGGCGACCATGTTCGCCGCGCCGACCAGATCGCGCAGCAGCGCGATGTCGTCCTCGTGGAACGGCGCGATCCAGATGTGGCGGCGGAACGTCTCGCACGGGTCCTCGGCGAAATAGCTCGGCTCCTGGCCGTAGACGCGCTCCATCGACTGGAACAGCCACGGCACCCAGAACGAGCCCATCTCGATGCTCGCGATGCGCAGGTTCGGGAAGCGCTGGAACAGCTGGTGCGAGATCAACGCTGCGAACAGGTCGAACGGCGGCTTCGACGGCATCGTGATGCTGCGGAACGGCGAGGCTTTGAAGCTCTCGGTGGTGCCGCCCTCGCCCCAGTCCTTCGAGTAGTCGCCGTAGCCGGAGTCGCCGCCGTGGTAGACGACCACGACGCCCGAGTCGTTGACGAGCTTCCAGAACGGGTCGTAGTACGGGTCGGCCGGCGAGCGGCTGCCGCCCGCGCTGTAGACGAACGAGGGCCGCATCACGACGAAGCGCGCGTCGCTTTCGAGCGCCCACTCGAGCTCGCGGATGCCGCGGTCGCGGTCCATGATCGAGATGTAGGGCGCGGCGTAGATCCGCTCGCGGTACGCGAAGCCCCAGTCGTCGAGCAGCCAGCGGTTGAACGCCTCGAACGCGCAGTGGACCGCTTCGGTGTCGCGCTTGAGCGCCTCCTCCATGCCGACTCCGAGCGTCGGGAAGAAGAGCGCCTTCTCGATCCCCAGCTTCGTCATCACCTCGAGCCGCGCGTCGCGGTCGCGGTATTCGCGGCGGATCGGCTCGAGCTCGCCGAACGCCTCGCGGATCGTGTGGCCCTTCGGATTGCGGCCGCGGTAGTACTGGTCGAGGCAGCCGGGACGCGCCACCGGATCGAACGTGGGATTGGGGATGAAGCGGTTGATCGCACCCGCGACGAGGAGCTCCTTGCGCCCCTTCACCACCGCCCAGTCCATGCAGCGCCGGCGCATCTTCGGGTCGAGGTGGCGCGTGAACGCGTCCTCGGCCTCGTAGTAGTGGTTGTCCGCGTCGAAGATCTCGAACGGAAGGTCGGCCATGGGGGGCCTCCAGGCTGGGGCGCGTGAGCGAGGTATTTTACGCGGGATGGCGCCGGTCGCGCACGCTCGGAGACGCGGAACGGTCGATAGCGCCCCGGAGCGCATCGACCTCGGCGACGGAGCGTGGCTCGAGTGGTGGCCGCGCTTCCTCGCGCTCGAGGAGCGGCCGGGTGCGGAGGCGCTCGCGGCGGAGCTTCCGCTGCGCACGGACACGTTCTCGATGTTCGGCCGCACCGTGCGCGTCCCGCGCCTGATCGCGTGGCACGGCGATCCGGGCTGCCGCTACCGCTACTCGGGCCAGACCTACGAGCCCGCGCCCTGGACGCCCGGGCTCGCGCGGATCCGCGCCCGGCTCACCGCGCGCACCGGGATTCCCTGGAACGCCGTGCTCGCGAACTACTACCGCGACGGCAGTGATTCGGTCGGCTGGCACTCGGACGACGAGCGCGAGCTCGGCCCCGACCGCGACGACATCGCGATCGCATCGCTCTCGCTCGGCGCCACGCGCCGGTTCGTCATGCGCCATGAGACAGGCGGACGGCGCGAGCTCGCGCTCGCCGACGGCAGCCTTCTGGTGATGCGCGGGACCACGCAGCGGCACTGGCGGCACGCTCTGCCGAAGACGGCGGAGCGGGTCGGCCCGCGGCTCAATCTGACGTTCCGGGTGATCGTGCGGCGCGCTTGATGGCGGGATCCGCCGACGGCGCCTGCGGCGCCTCCGGCCACCCCTGATGGTCTTCGCTCGCCTTCGGCTCGCTGCGCGAAACTTGCGGCGCCCTACTCCGACCTGCGGGCCACGTTCGAGGCGTTGAGGCGCTTGTCGGTGAAGAAGCGCCAGATCTCCGCGGCCGCGTCGAGGTCGGCGTTGGTCGCGCCGATGAAGCGCGGGAAGCGGTGGAACGGATGCGGGAAGGTATGGCCGCCGCCTTCCACCGAGAGCAGCACCACCTCGGGTCCGGGCCCGTCGTTCCACGTGCGCAGCTCCGCGCGCGAGTGGTCGTGGGTGTTGACGTCCGGATACTGGACGATGTGCGGCGGATCGTGGTGGCCGGCGAGATGCGCGAAGTATTCGACGGTGGCGTCGGTCGACATCACCGTGCCGCGGCTGCCCCAGATCCCGTAGAGCGCGACTTCCCCTCCCTGATAGGGGTTCATCGGGTCCGCGGTGCCGTTCAGGATCAGGATCGCCACGGGCTTGCCCGACTTCACGCAGTCGAAGTTGGCGTCGTCCGGCAGCGACGCCGCCACGGGCGCCACCGCGGCAATCCGGTCGGGCAGCTCGAGCGCGAGGCGATAGGCAAGCTGTCCGCCGTTCGAGATGCCCGTGGCGTAGACGCGGTCGGGATTCGCGTGCTGCTCGGCGACGAAGAAGTCGATCATCTTCGAGAAGAAGCCGACGTCGTCGATGTTCTTCGTGTTCGCGGCGTAGGTCGCGGCCTTGCGGCAGTCGTTCCAGTGCTGCTCGTAGCCGTCCGGGTAGACGGCGAGGAAGCCGTGCCGGTCCGCGAGGCGATCGAACTCGTAGTAGGTCATCCGGCGCGCATCGCGCCCGTCGCCCATCGAGCCGTGCAGCACGAACACGAGCGGCGGCGACGCTGCAGGCTTGGCCGGGCGGTACCAGCGGAAGTGGCGCTCGAGGCCACCTACCGACAGCGACCCGTCGAGCAGCTCGCCGTCCAGTGCGGGCACTGGCTCGATCGAGGGCGTGTAGAACCAATAACCCCAGGCCGCGGCGATCGCGAGCACGAGCAGGCCGAGCACGGCGCCGGCGATCTCGAGGAAGCGCGGCATCAGAGCACCGCCACCACGCGGCCGCTGGTGCGCCGCGCGTGGAGATCGGCGAGCGCCGCGGGCACCTCGCGCAGCTCGATCACGCGCGTGGTGGTGGCGCGGTAGCGTCCTTCGGCGAATAGCTTCATCACGTGAGCGTGCGCGGTCTCTTCGAGCTCGGCGCCCCGTGCACCGTAGCCCGCGCCCATGCAGGTGCCCACGAGCGTCCAGTTCTGGAGATAGAACTCGTTCGGGTGGATCGGGAGGAGCCCCGCGGCGTGGCCCGCGAGCACGTGACGCCCCTCCACCGCGAGCAGCGGCCGCGCGCGCCGCCCCGGCTCGCCCTGCACGAAGTCGATGATCACGTCGACCGCGGCGGGCCCGACCTCGCGCCGCACCGCCGCGGCGAAGTCGCCGGCCTGGTGATCGATCGCGATCTGCGCGCCGAGCTCGCGGCAGAACGCCACCTTCTCGGCACCGCCCGCGACCGCGATCACGCGACAGCCCGCCGCGGCCGCGAGCTGCACCGCCGCGGATGGGACGCCGCCCGCCGCGCCGAGCACGAGCACCGTCTCGCCAGCGCGCACCTGCCCGCGGCGGTGTACGGCGTGATAGGCGGTGTGGGACGGGATCACGAAGCCCGCGGCATCGGTGTCGGAGACCGCGTCCGGCACTTCGTAGAGGACGGGCGGAAACATCACGGCGCGCGGCGCGAAGCTGCCGAACGGCTGCGGCGTGAAGCCCATCACGCGCTTGCCGATCCAACCCGCGAGCCCCGGCGACGCCTCTTCGACGACGCCGACGGCCTCCTGCCCCGATACGTACGGGCGCTCGATCGGCACCGGGTATTCGCCGGTCGCCATCGTCACGTCCGGCGTCGACAGCGCCGCGGCGAGCACGCGCACGAACACGTAGGCGGGGACGGGCGGCTCGTCACCCATCTGCTGGCCTCCGCTCGCCTCCGGCTCGCTGCGCGAAACTTGCCGCTTGCGCAGACCGGCGAGGTCGACCGTGAGCGCGCGCATCGCCGCGTGGCTCGGCTCCGGCGCCTCGCGCCATTCGAACACCTCGCTCGGGATCCCGGTGCCGCGCACGACCCACGCCTGCATTCGGCCTCCGCTGTGCTGCCGTGCGCGAATTCGCGCGCTCGCGGCCGGCAGCTTACCTTGAACTCATGCGAAGGGTGGTGTGGGTGGCCCTGGTGCTGTGCGCCACCGCCTGTTCCCCCACCAGCCGGCCCGATTCCGCCGCGATCATCGTGGTGGATACACTGCGCGCCGACCACCTCGGATTCTACGGCTACTCCCGCCCGACGAGCCCGGCGCTCGACGCCTTGGCCGCACAGGGCCTCGTCTTCGAGCGCGCCTACAGCACCTCGCCCTGGACGCTGCCCTCGTTCGGATCGCTCCTGACCGGCCGCCCGCCGTCCGAGCACCTCGCGGGGCTGCGCGTGACGGTGGACGGCGTACCCAGCTTCACGCCGCTCTCGAAGGCGATGCCGACGCTCGCCGAGCTGCTGGGCATCCATTACTGGGCGACCGGTGCGGTGGTGAACAACGCATTCCTGACCGCGAGATCGGGGATCGCGCGCGGGTTCGACCACTACGACTACGACGAGTCCGACCGCAGGGCCGACGCGTCGGTCGACGCAGCGCTCGCGTGGCTCGCGGGCCGCGGCGATCAGCACTTCTTCCTGCTGCTCCACCTGTTCGACCCGCACCTGCCCTACGACGCACCGCCGCCGTTCCGCGACCGATTCACCGGGCCGCGCCCCGCCGGCGAAAAAGCGCCCGGACATCCTCCAGATCCGTAACGCGCAGAGCCGCGGCGAACCGCTCGACGTGGAGTTCCTGCGCAACGCCTACGACGAAGAGATCGCGTTCGTCGATCGCGAGCTCGGCCGCTTCTTCACCGAGCTCGACGAACGCGGTTTGCTCGCGAAGACGCTCGTGATCCTGACCGCCGATCACGGCGAGGAGTTCCTCGACCACGGCGGCTTCGAGCACGGCCACGCCGTGTTCGACGAGCTGGTGCGCGTGCCGCTCGTGATCTGGGGGCCGGGCGTGTCGCCCGGGCGCTCGGACGCGGTGGTGTCGCTGCGCGACGTGCCCGCCACCGTGCTCGGCGCGCTCGCGATCGCACCGCCACCGGGCTTCCCCGGCCGCTCGCTGCTCGCGGCCGAGCCCGAGACGATCGTCGCCGAGCACACGCTCTACGGCGGCGAGCGCAAGGCGGCGCTCGCCTGGCCGTGGAAGCTGCACTGGGCGAACGGCGGCGCGGAGCTCGCGCTGTTCGATCTCGCGCGCGATCCCGGCGAGCGCACGAACATCCTCTCCGACCACGAGACCGATGCGCAGCCGCTGCTCGACGCGCTGCGCGCGAGCGCCGAGCGCGACACCGCCGCGGCCAAGCGCGCGGACACCGCGATCGACGAGCAGACGCGCGCGCGGCTGCACGAGCTCGGCTACATCGAGTGACGCTCCGGGCGGCCGGACGATGTCAGTCGAGGCCCTGCTTCGCGACCGCCGCGGCGATCTCGTCGACGCTCCAGGGTGGCGAGCCGCGGTGGTCGCGATAGGCGAGCATCTTCTCCGCCGCCTGCGCGAACACGCCCACGTAGCCGCCGGCGGCGGTGAAGACGCGCCCGGTGATGGCGCGCGCGCTCGCGAGGAAGGCGTAGATCGGTGCAGCGAAGCGCGGCTCGGGCGGGTCGAGCGAGATGTCGCGCACCGCGTCGGAGAGGATTCCGCGCGCGTGGAGTTTGCGGATCCGCTGCTCGTAGCCGGGCCCGGTCGAAAGGCGCGTCTTCGCGCCCGGGCACACTGCATTCACGCGCACGCCGTGCTCGCGCAGCTCGGTGGCGAGCGCGAACGTGAGGCTGTTCACGGCGCCCTTGGCGGCGGGATAGGCGACGCCCGCATAGCTGCCGAGGAACGAGTGCGAGCTCGTGTTGATGATCGCGCCCGCGCGCTGCGCCACCATGCGCGGCGCCGCGTGGCGGCAGCAGTGGAACGTGCCGCCGAGGTGGACGTCGACCACGCCGCGCCATGCTTCCTCGGACATGTCGAGGATCGACGCGCCGTCGGGCTCGGGGACGCCGGCGCAGTTCACGAGCACGTCGAGCGAGCCGAACTCCGCGACGCAGCGATCGACGAGCACGCCGGCCGCGGCGAAATCCGCGACCGACGCCGCGCACGCCACCGCGCTGCCGCCGCGCGCCGCGATCTCGCCCGCCACCGCGTCGGCGGCCGGCGAGCGGCCATCGCGGTCGGGCGTGCCGTTCACCACCACGCGCGCGCCTGCAGCCGCGAACGCGAGCGCCACCTCGCGGCCGATCCCGTGGCTCGAGCCCGTGACGAGTGCGTTTACGCCGTCGAGCTCACGCCCCACGGCGGTCCGCTTCGTCCGACAGGAAGAACACCGGCTGCTCGGCGCGCGCCATCTCCTCGCGCACGGCCTCGGGAAACCGGTCGATCCAATCGCGCGGCAGCGGCAGCCCCTCGGTGAGCCGGCGCGCATAGGCGGTCGCGCGGCACAGCTGCCGCTCGACCTCGCTATACAGCGCGTCGAAGCGCTCCGCTGCGGGCAGATCGGCGCGCGGCCAGAGCGGCCCCGAGAACACGTGCGCGATGTGATTGAACGGCAGCGGGAGGAGCGTGCGGTCCCAGGTGGGGAGCTGGAAATAGCGCTTGCACCAGGTCTTCTCGACGATCACGGGCGCGCCGCTCTCCAGCGCGATCTGGACTGCGCCCCGCTTCATCCGGTAGACGGGGCCCTTCGATCCATCGGTCGTGATGCCGTAGACCACACCCGGCTGCTGCTGCATGTGTTCGACCATGTCGTGGATCACGCCCACCGAGCGCCGCTGGTCACCCGAGGAGGATCCGCCGCGGAACACGTTGAAGTGACAAACCTCGAGCATGCGCGCGATGATCGAGCCCGCGTCGCCGTGACTGGCCAGCGTGTCGGGGTGGTACTTGCCGAACGAGTAGGCGACGAAGAACACCTCGTCGTGCCAGAGCGCGAACACCGCGCGGCCGAACTCGCGCCGGGCGATCGCGGGATTCGGACCGATCTCTTCCACGCGGCTGGTGTGATAGACGAGCCACATGTAGGCGACGTAGAGGTAGGGAATCGTGTACAGGCCGATCGCCATCAGCGCGCGGCGCAGCGCCTTCCTCGCGCGGCGCTGGTAGCTGCGCCTGCGCTCCGCCGGAGCGTGTTCAGCCGTCGCGGACAATCGGGACCTCTCCTGCGCGCAACCGTAGCAGCGCTGAAGACTCAGGCGTTCGTGAGGCGCATGCCGATCTCGCTGTACCGCTCGCCCGCGGCTGCGCCGGGCGGAAGTGCCTCGTTGATCCGCGCGAGGTCCGCGGCGTCGAGGC